>Ga0081539_10005210_pt1 | contig 13473 bp, 14 predicted proteins | sample TabmetS4T2R2_FD_71023 | JGI IMG/M metagenome (GOLD analysis project Ga0081539, IMG submission 71023) | Tabebuia heterophylla rhizosphere microbial communities from the University of Puerto Rico - S4T2R2 | ecosystem: Host-associated > Plants > Roots > Rhizosphere ...
TCGACGGCCACGCGGCTCGTCGGGTCCTGCTCCAGGAGCGCGTCGAGGATGCTGTCGCTGATCTGGTCGCAGATCTTGTCGGGGTGTCCCTCGGTCACGGACTCCGAGGTGAAGAGGCGGTCGGACACGGCACTCCTGAACGATTGGGCGACCGGCGTCGGTCGCGTGCAGCGGCTGCTGGCTCGCCCCGCAGGCACGTCTGAGCACGCCACGGCGAGGTTCCGGACACTCTAGCCATGCCCGGCACCTGCGCGCGCCCCCGGTCACACCCCGTTCACCGTACCGCCCTACCCGGCGGTAGCCCCTCGACAACGACGGGCCGCGAAATTGCTCCAATCCACAGCAGGGACAGCTCCGAATGCGGGGTGTGCGGATCAGCACACCAACCGTCAGGAGAGATCCGATGCGAACGAGACACCGTTCCCTTCGCAAGCCACTGCTCACGAGCGCGCTGCTCCTCGGCGCGCTCGGCGCGACGTCGTTCCTGGGCGCCGGGAGCGCCTCGGCGTCGAGCCACCGTGAGGCGCCCGGCATCGCCGGCTCGCCGCGCCTCGACACGACCGACGTCTACGCCTTCAACAGCCCGGACAAGCCCGGCACCGTCACGCTGCTCGCCAACTGGCTGCCGTTCTCGGAGCCGGCCGGCGGCCCGAACTTCTACACGTTCGAGGACGGCGCCTGGTACGACATCGCGATCGACACCAACGGCGACTCGCGCCCCAACGTCGTGTACCGCTGGGTCTTCCACACGAGGACCAAGAACCCGGGCACCTTCCTCTACAACACCGGCCCGGTGACGTCGCTCACCGACCCCGACCTCAACGTCGTGCAGACCTACGACCTGCAGGTCTTCAAGAACAACAAGTGGTACACGCTGAAGAAGAACCTCATCGCCGCGCCGTCCAACGTCGGCCGCGCCTCGATGCCGGACTACCCGACCCTCCGGCGCCAGGCCACCTACAACGTGGGCGGCGGGATCGACACCTTCGCGGGGCAGGCGGACGACCCCTTCTTCCTCGACCTGCGCGTGTTCGACCTGCTGTACGGCGGTGACCTGTCCGAGGTCGGCAACGACACGCTCCGCGGCTACAACGTCAACACCACAGCGATCCGCGTGCCGGTCGGCGAGCTCGGCGGCGCCAAGAACACGATCGGCGTCTGGTCGCGCACCTGGAAGCGGGGCGCCAACGGCCAGTACACGCAGGTCTCGCGGCTCGGCATGCCGCTGGTGAACGAGGTCGTCATCCCGCTCAAGGACAAGGACAAGTTCAACGCCTCGAAGCCGAGCGACGACGGCCAGTTCCTCAAGTACGTGACCAACCCCGGCCTGCCGAAGGTCGTGGAGCAGGTCTACGGCATCAAGGCCCCCAAGGAGCCGCGGAACGACCTCGTGCAGGTCTTCCTCACCGGCATCCCCGGCCTGAACCAGCCGGCCAAGGTCACGCCGTCGGAGATGATCCGGCTGAACCTGACGCCGTTCGCCGGGCAGAAGCCGAGCACGCTCGGCGTCATCGGCGGCGACAAGAACGGCTACCCGAACGGGCGCCGGCTCACCGACGACGTCGTCGACATCTCGCTGCAGGTGGTCGAGGGCGAGCTCGTCGGGTCGCCGAACGACCTGAGCGACAAGGTCGACCGGAACGACGTCGCCTTCGGTGCCAAGTTCCCCTACATCGGCCTGCCGACCAGCGGCTCGATGTCGGTGAACAGCGGCGGCTCCAGCGCCTCCGCGGCTCCCTCGGCCGCCGGTGCCGACGCCGGCACGCCGGCCCAGCCCGACGCCGACCAGCAGGCCACGCCCGACCAGCAGGCCGGTACGGACGACGCCGACTCGCCGATTCCCGCGGCGGGCCTGGGTGCCGTCGCCGGCTTCGGCTTCCTGGGCGCCGGTGGTGGCTGGTGGTGGATGCACCGCCGCCGCCGTCACGCGGGTGCACCTGGTGCCCCCGGTTCCGCGACTTCGGTCGGCCTCCCCGGAGACCCGGCGTGAAGACGCAGCTCGCGACGCTGGCCGCGGCGGGGTTCCTCGCCGCGGCCTGCGCCGCCCCTTCCGCCTCCCCCACCGCCACCGCTGACCCCACCGGCGCCCCCCTGCTGTCGGCACCCCCTTCCGCCATCGCTTCCGCCGCCGCCGCGGCCTCCGCGGCCTCCGCCCGCCCCGCCCCCGTCGGCGGCCTCGAGGCCGCCCGCGCCCAGGTCGCGCGCGTGCCCGGCGACTGGCCGGCCTGGTCCGCCCTCGGCTCCCTGGAGCTGGAGCGGGCGCGGGTCACCGGTGACCCGGCCGCGTACGCCGCAGCGCAGCGCGCGTTCGAGACCTCGCTCAAGCTCCAGCCGGCGGACAACGCCGACGCCCTGGCGGGCGTCGCGGCTGTCTCCGCCGCCCGCCACGACTTCGCGACGGCCGAGCGGCAGGCCCGGCGCGCGCTCGCCGTCGACGCCGCCTCCCCCGAGGCGCTCGCGGCCCTCACCGACGCCCTCACCGAGCTCGGCCGCTACGACGAGGCCCTGGCGGCCGCCCGGCGCCTGGACGCCGTCCGGCCCGGCGTCGCCTCGTTCACCCGGCTCTCGTACCAGGCCGAGCTGCGCGGCGACACGGCCGGCGCGCTCGCGCTGATGCGCCGCGCGGCGGACGACGCCGCGACGCCGTCCCAGGTGGCGTTCGCCCGCACCTACGAGGGCAACCTCGCCCTCGACGCCGGCGACGTCGTCGCCGCCGCCGCCGCGTACCGCGCGGGCGTCGCCGTCGCGCCGGACGACACGGGCCTGCTGCACCTCGGCGCCCGCGTCGCGAAGGCCCAGGGCCGGACCGCCCTCGCGCTCGACCGGTACGCCGCGCTCGTCGAGCGGCGGCCGACGGTCGCGTTCGTCGCCGAGCAGGCCGCCCTGCTGAGCGCCGCCGGGCGCGGCGCCGAGGCGAGCGGCGCGCTGGAGCTGGCGCGGGCCGCGCAGGCGCTCGCCCGCTCGGCCGGCGTCGCCCCGGAGGCGGCGGACGTGCTGTTCGAGGCCGACCTCGGCGACCGGGCGCGCGCCGTCGCGCTGGGTGCCGAGCTGTGGCACCGGGCGCCGTCCGTGGGTGCCGCCGACGCGTACGCGTGGGCGCTCCACGTCGCCGGCCGCGACCGCGAGGCGCTGCCGCTGGTCCGGCGGGCGCTCGGGCTCGGCGGCCGCCCGGCCGGGTTCGTCGCGCACGCGCGGGCGATCGCGGCCGCGACCGGGACTCGTCTGGATCGGGTGCCGTGATGCGCCGCACCCTCGTGGCCGTGGGCCTCGCCCTCGGGTTCGTGGTGGCCGGCGCCGGCGCCGCCGCCGCGCACCCGCTGGGGAACCTGTCGGTGAACACGTACGACGGCGTCGTCGCCGGCACCTCGCGGGTCGCGGTCGACCACGTCGAGGACCTGGCGGAGATCCCGGCGCTGGCGGTGGTCCGCAAGGGCGACGCCGACCGCTCCGGGGCGCTGGACGCCGCCGAGCGCGACGCCGTCGCCCGGGCGCGGTGCGCCGACGCCGCGGGCCGCGTGACGCTGGCCCGCGACGGCGCGCCGCTGCGGCTGAGGGTGGACCGCGCGGCCGCGTCGGTCGCCGCCGGCGCCTCCGGCCTGCCGCTGCTGCGGGTGGAGTGCGCGCTGTCGGCGCCGGCCGCGGTGACGGCGGCGACCCGGTTCGAGCTCGCCGTCCGCCCGGTCGCCGACGTCGGCTGGCGCGAGGTGACGGCGACCGGCGACCGGACGACGGTCCGCGGCGACGTGGCGGCCCGGTCGGTCAGCGCGCGGCTGACGGCGTACCCGCCGGCCCTGCGGACGAACCAGCCGGACGTGCGGTCGGCGTCGTTCACCGCGACGCCGGGCGGCCCGGCGGCGGACCCGGCGGTGACCGGCGTCTCGGCCGGACCGGCCGCGCCGGTCGCGCCGCCCGGGGCGTCCGGGCTGATCGGGCGGATCCAGCGGGCGCTGGACCCGACGCTCGGCGGCTCCGGTGCCGGGTCCCGGTCGGTGCTGCTGCTGGCGGCGCTGATCGCCGGCGCGGCGGTGCTCGGCGCGGCGCACGCGGTGGCACCCGGGCACGGCAAGACGATCGTGGCCGCGGCGATGATCGCCACCGGCTCGGGCCGGTCGAAGCGGCGGGACGCGCTGGCGGTCGGGGCCACCGTCACCGCGGCGCACACGACGAGCGTGCTGATCGTCGCCGTCGTCCTGTCGGCGCTGGACGCCGCGCTGCCGGGGCGGCTCCTGGCCGGGCTCGAGGTGCTGGCCGGGGTGCTCGTCGTGGTCCTCGGCGTCACGCTGCTGCGCGGCTCGGTGCGCCGGTCCGGCCACGGGCACGGGCACGGGCACGGCCACGGCCACGGGCACGGCCACGGCCACGGCCACGGCCACGGGCACGCCCCGGCCGAGGCGCCGAGGTTCGGCCGGCGCTGGCTGGTCAGCCTCGGGGTGGCCGGCGGGCTGATCCCGAGCCCGAGCGCGCTGCTGCTCGTGCTGGGCGCGACCGCCGCCGGTCACGCCTGGGCCGGCGTCGCGGCGGTCGTCGCGTTCGGGGCCGGGATGGCGGCGACGCTCACCGGCGTCGGCCTGCTCGTCGGCGTCACCGGCGAGCGGCTGCTGCACCGCGCCCGCCGGGGGTTCCTCGGCGCGGCGGCCGCGCGGGCGCCCCAGGCGGCCGGCGTCGCCATCGTGGCGGCCGGCTGCCTGATGAGCGCCCGCGGCGCCTGGGGCCTGTGACCGCGAGCCGCGGCACAGGCCCCGGGCGCCCTCAGCCCGCGGGCGTGTAGATCGCGTTGACGACGCCGCTGGCGAAGACGTCGGCGCGGGACAGGGTGAGCGGCACCCGCGGGCCCGACTCCTCGAACAGGCGCCGGCCCGAGCCGACGGCGAGCGGGTGGATCATGAGCTGCAGCTCGTCCACCAGACCCGCGGCGAGCATCGTGCGGACCAGGCTGACGCTCCCGGTGGTGAGGATGTCGCCGCCCGGCCGCTCCTTCAGCGCCCGGATACCCGCGACGACGTCGCCGTCCAGCACGGTGACCGGCCCCCACGACGGGTCGCGCAGGGTGCTCGAGACGACGACCTTCTCCGGGCGGTTCATCGACGCGGCGACCGGGTCGTCGGCCGGCGCGTCCGCGAAGGCGCCGGCGAACGTCTGGTACGTCACCCGGCCCAGCAGCATGGTGTCCATCGCGGCGCCGGAGGCCTGGACGGCGCCCATGAGCTCCTCGTCGACGTACGGGAAGTGCCAGGTCTCCGGCGCCTCGACGACGCCGTCCAGCGAGATGAACTCGGCCACGGTGAGCTTGCGCATGATCTTCCTCCGTCGGTCCCGGCGGGTCCCTCCGACCCGCTTCTGACCACGCAGCGAACGGGTGGGCGCCGGATCGACACGGCCGCCGAGGTTTTTCAAGATCTTTTTCCGCGGTGGTTGGATGGCGTCGTGCGGTACCTGATGACGACGAACTTCGGTGGCCCGGCGCCCGACGACCGGCTCTTCGCGGAGATGGCGGACTTCGTCGCCGAGATGATCGATGCGGGGGTCGTGGTCGCCACCGGCGGGCTCGACATGAAGGGCACCCACGTGAGCGCGTCCGGCGGCAAGGTCACGCTCACGGACGGGCCCTACGCCGAGTCGAAGGAGACGATCGTGAGCTTCGCCGTCGTCGACGTCGACTCGCAGGAGCAGCTCCTGGAGCTCACCCGGCGGTTCTGGGCCCTCGTCAAGGACGGCGAGGGCGACATCCGCCGGGTGTACGGGCCCGGGGAGTGACAGCCGCTCGTGTCCGGCCCGGTGGCTGAGGACGCGCCGGACGTCCGGGCCGTCGTCGAGGGGGTCTGGCGGGAGCAGTCCGCGCGGATCGTCGCCGGCCTCGCGCGGCTGGTGCGCGACGTCGGCCTCGCCGAGGAGCTCGCGCAGGACGCGCTGCTCGCCGCCCTCGAGGAGTGGCCGGTCGGCGGGGTGCCGCCGAACCCGCCCGGCTGGGTCGCCCTCACCGCGAAGCACCGGGCGATCGACCGCCTGCGGCGTGACGACCGGCTGGCCGAGAAGGTGCGCGAGCTCGGCCACGACGTCCTCGGCCGGTCCGCGACCGAGGGCCTGGCGGACTTCGACGCCGTCCTCGAGGACGGCGTCCGCGACGACCTGCTGCGGCTGATCTTCACCGCCTGCCATCCGGCGCTGTCGCCCGAGTCGCAGGTCGCGCTCACGCTGCGCGTGCTGGGTGGGCTCACGACGGACGAGATCGCGCGCGCGTTCGTCGTCCCGGAGGCGACGGTCGCCCAGCGGATCGTGCGGGCCAAGCGCACGCTCGCCGACCGGGACATCCCGTTCGAGATCCCGCCCGCGGCCGAGCAGGCCCAGCGGCTGGCGTCGGCCCTCGGCGTCGTCTACCTGATCTTCAACGAGGGCTACACCGCCACCAGCGGCGACGACTGGGCCCGCCCGGACCTGTGCCGCGAGGCGCTGCGGCTCGGCCACATGCTCGCGGAGTGGGCACCGGCCGAGCCGGAGGTGCACGGGCTGGTGGCCTTGATGGAGCTCCACGCGTCCCGGCTCGGCGCCCGGGTGGACGCGGACGGCGTCCCCGTGCCGCTCCTCGAGCAGGACCGCGGCCGCTGGGACGCCGGGGCGATCCGCCGCGGGTTCACCGCCCTGCTGCGGGCGCGGTACGCCGGGACGCCCGGCCCCTACGTGCTCCAGGCCGCCATCGCCGCCTGCCACGCGCGGGCGGGCACCCCGGCGGAGACGGACTGGCCGGCGATCGTCGCGCTGTACGACCGGCTCGCCCGGGTGGCGCCGAGCCCGGTCGTCGAGCTGAACCGGGCGGTGGCGGTGGCCATGGTGTCCGGCCCGGCGGCCGGGCTGGCGATCGTCGACGCGATCACCGGGCTCGACGCGTACCACCTGCTGCCGTCGGTGCGGGCCGAGCTGCTGTCCCGCCTGGGCCGGACGGCGGAGGCGCGCGCGGAGCTCGAGCGCGCGGCGTCCCTCGCGGGCAACGCCGCCGAGCGCGCCGTCCTGCTGGCCCGCGCCGGCGCCCTGTAGCCCCGTCTAGCCCACGTGCCGGGAATCGCCCGCCGCGGGCGGGGCGTTGCCACCCGACGGAAGCGAAGCACGCGTGAGGGGATCTGATGCGGGCCATCTGGAACGGCGCCGTCCTGGCCGAGTCCGACGACACGGTCGTCGTCGAGGGCAACCACTACTTCCCGCGGGAGTCCCTGCGCGAGGAGTACTTCCGGGAGAGCGCCACGCACTCGACCTGCCCCTGGAAGGGCGAGGCGAGCTACCTGAGCGTCGTCGTCGACGGCACGGAGAACACCGACGCCGCCTGGTACTACCCGCAGCCGAAGCCCGCCGCCAAGGAGATCACCGGCCGGGTGGCGTTCTGGCGCGGGGTCAAGACCCAGCCCTGACCGGGGCGGGGCGGGGGCGGGGGCGGGGGCGATCCGGGCTCAGTAGTCGACGGGGTCGCGGACGATCGGGCACGTCATGCAGTGACCGCCGCCGCGGCCGCGGCCGAGCTCCGCGCCCACGATCGTGATGACCTCGATGCCCGCCTTGCGGAGCAGCGTGTTCGTCTGGGTGTTGCGGTCGTAGGTGAAGACGACGCCGGGCTCAACGGCCACCGCGTTGTTCCCGCTGTCCCACTGCTGCCGCTCCGAGGCGTAGGCGTCGCCGCCGGTCTCCACGAGCCGCAGCCGGTCGAGCCCCAGCGACGCCCCCACGACGTCGACGAAGGACTTCGGCTCCGCCGTGACCTCCACGCCGGGCGCCCGGTCGCTCGGGCGCAGCGAGAACGCCTGGATGCCGTCCACGATCCTCGGGAAGATCGTCACGACGTCGCGGTCGGCGAACGTGAACACGGTGTCCAGGTGCATCGCCGCCCGCAGCTTGGGCATCCCGGCCACGATCACGCGCTCCGCCGCGCCCGCAGCGAACAGCGCCGCGGCGACCTGGGTGATCGCCTGGCGCGAGGTGCGCTCGCTCATGCCCATGAGGACGACGCCGTTGCCGACCGGCATGACGTCGCCGCCCTCGATCGTCGCGCGGCCCCAGTCCTGCTCCGGGTCGCCCCACCAGACCCGAGAGCCGACGAAGTCGGGGTGGAACCGGTACACCGCCTTCATCAGCAGGGTCTCGTCGCGCCGGGCGGGCCAGTACAGCGGGTTCAGTGTGAGCCCGCCGTAGATCCAGCAGGTGGTGTCCCGGGTGTAGAGGGTGTTCGGGAGCGGCGGCATGAGGTACTCCCAGCCGCCGCTGGACTCCCGCGCCAGCGCGACGTGGTCACCGCGGAACCCGGCCGGCAGGTCGGTCGTGGCCAGCCCGCCGATCAGGAACTCGGCCAGCGTGCGGTCGTCGAGCGACTCGAGGTAGGCCCGCGTGTCGTCGACCAGCCCGATCCCGACCTGGTTCGCGACGATCTTGCGGTCCAGCAGCCAGGACCTGGCGCCCGGGACGGCGAGCGTGGCGGCCAGGACGTCGTGCAGCTCGACGACCTCGACCCCGCGGGCGCGCAGCTCGGCGACGAAGGCCGCATGGTCGCGCTGCGCGTTGTCGACCCACATGACGTCGTCGAACAGCAGGTCGTCGCTGTTGGTGGGCGTGAGCCGCCGGTGCGCCAGCCCGGGCGCGCAGACCAGGACCTTGCGCAGCCTGCCGACCTCGGAGTGCACGCCGTAGGAAGCCCCCGGTGCCGAGTCCTCCGGCATCACACCGCCGGGGCGACGCGCGCCCGCGCCGTCACGGCCGACCGCAGCCGCCACGCCAGGGCGATCTCCATGGCCCCGAACACGACGAGCCACACGCCCAGGACGACGGCGAGCGTCACCAGCGAGATGCCCGGCGAGACGAGCACGACCACGCCGGCGACGACGCTCAGCGCGCCCATCGCGATCGTCCAGCCCCGCCCCGGCATCGTCCGGTACGAGATCGCGGCGAACATCTCGATCACGCCGTTCACGATCCAGAAGATACCCAACGCCAGGGCGAGCGCCGCGAGCGTCAGCAGCACGTGCCGCAGCGCGTACAGCCCGACGATGAAGGACAGGACGCCGAGCAGCGCGAGCAGCACCCGGGTGCTGCCTGACTCGTCGTCGGCGGCCAGCGCCGCCACGAACCGGAAGACACCGGCCGCCACGAGCTCGATGCCGAACAGGACGGCGACGACGACGAGCGTCCGGCCGGGCCAGACGAGCGCCGCGAGGCCCAGCACCGTGGTGACTGCGCCGAAGGCGAGGACCCACCCCCAGTGTCGCCCGAGGCCGGCCAGCAGATCTGCGGGATCGTTGCGAACGGCGGCGTCCATCGCCACCTCCACCGGTCAGGAACCGCTGGCACCGGCCCACGGCCCCCAGGATGCGCCGATGTCACGATCCGGGAAAACTCGACATCGCGACCATAAGCACCGTGATCACGATCGTCAAGAACCGGTCGTCGGCGGTGCCCCGCGCCGCTACGGCAGCAGCTTCAGCACCGCGTCCCAGACGGCGTCCGCCACCGCCGACTTCGTGCCCGCCGGCACCGGGGTCACGTCGCCCGTCGCCGACAGCAGCGTCACCTCGGTCGTGTCGTGGCCGAACACCTTGCCCGCCGACACGTCGTTCACCACCAGCAGGTCGCACCCCTTGCGCCGCAGCTTCGCCGTCGCGTGGTGGAGCACGTCGCCCTCGTCGTCCCCGGTCTCCGCCGCGAACCCCACCACCACCTGCCCGGGCCCCCGGGCCGCCACCAGCTCCCGCAGGATGTCGGGGTTGCGCACCAGCCGGACGACGGGCGCCGAGTCGTCGCCGTCGGACTTCTTGATCTTGTGCTCGGCGAGCTCCGCCGGCCGGAAGTCCGCCACCGCCGCGGCCATGACGACGGCGTCCGCGTCGGCCGCCGCCGCGAGCACGGCGGACCGCAGCTCGATCGCGGACCCCACCCGGACGACGTCCGCGCCCGCCGGCGGCGGCACCTCCAGCGACGCCGCGACCAGCGTCACCCGCGCCCCGCGGGCCACCGCGGCGGCCGCGAGCGCCACGCCCTGCCGGCCGGAGGACCGGTTGCCGAGGAACCGGACGGGGTCCAGCGGCTCGCGCGTCCCGCCGGCCGAGACGACGACGTACCGACCGGCCAGGTCCTGCCACGAGCCCCGGGCGGCGCCCCGGGCCAGCAGCCGGGTGGCGGCGTCGAAGATGCGCTCGGGCTCCGGGAGCCGGCCGGGGCCGGTGTCGGCGCCGGTGAGGCGCCCGCTGTCCGGGTCGAGGACGACGACGCCCCGCGCCCGGAGCGTCGACACGTTGGCCCGCGTGGCGGCGTGCTCCCACATCTCGGTGTGCATGGCCGGTGCCAGCAGCACCGGGCAGCGGGCGGTGAGGAGGGTGTTCGTCAGCAGGTCGTCGGCGAGGCCGTGGGCGGCCTTCGCCAGGAGGTCCGCCGTCGCCGGCGCGACGACGACGAGGTCCGCGGACTGCCCCAGCCGCACGTGCGGCACCTCGTGGACGTCGTCCCAGACCGACGTCGTCACCGGCTCGCCGGACAGCGCGGCCCAGGTGGGCGCGCCCACGAACGCCAGGGCCGCCGCGGTCGGCACGACCCGCACCGAGTGGCCGGACTCGGTGAGCAGGCGCAGCAGCAGGGCGGCCTTGTACGCGGCGACGCCGCCCGAGACGCCGAGGACGACCCGGGGGCGGCCCACGCCGTCGGTCACGCCGGTGGCCTCACGTCGGTGGCCTCAGCACGGCCGGAGCCTCAGCCGGACCCAGAGGTCAGCCCTGCGGCTGCTCGGACGGCTCGGCGACGAGCAGGCCCTCGTTGATCTCGCGGAGCGCCACGGACAGCGGCTTCTCCTGCACGTGGGTCTCGACCAGCGGGCCGACGTACTCGAGCAGGCCCTCGCCGAGCTGCGAGTAGTAGGCGTTGATCTGGCGAGCGCGCTTGGCAGCGTAGATCACGAGGGCGTACTTCGAGTCGGCGGCCGTCAGCAGGTCGTCGATCGGGGGGTTCGTGATGCCCTCGGGCACCGCCACGGTTCCGGACACGCGGTTTGTCTCCAGTGGGTCTGGTCGGTGTGCCGAGCGGGCGCGGGCCCGATCGGCACGCGGGTCAGCTCGACAGGTCGCCGCGGACGAGCGGCGACACGCCCATCCATGATACGAGCTCGTCGGTGGCCCGGTGGACGTCGTCGTTGACGATCGTCACGTCGAACTCCGGCTCGGCGGCCAGCTCGTCCCGGGCGGTGTCCAGGCGGCGGGCCCGCTCCTCCGGCGACTCGGTCCCCCGGCCGACCAGCCGGCGCACCATCTCGTCCCAGCTCGGCGGTGCCAGGAACACGAAGAACGCGTTGGGCATCGTGCGCCGGACCTGCCGCGCGCCCTGCAGGTCGATCTCCAGGAGCGCGGGGCGGCCCGCCGCCAGCGCGGCCTCCACCGGCCGGCGCGGCGTGCCGTACCGGTGGACGCCGTGCACCACCGCCCACTCCAGCAGCTCGCCGGCCTCGATCATCCGGTCGAACCCGGCAGGGTCGACGAAGAGGTAGTGCACCCCGTCGATCTCGCCCGGACGCGGCGACCGGGTCGTCACGGACACCGAGAGCCAGACCTGCGGATAGCGCTCCCGCACGTCCGCGGCGACGGTGCCCTTGCCGACCGCCGTCGGTCCGGCCAGCACGGTGAGCCGGCCGGGACGGACGCTGGACGAGGCCACCGCCTGGACGGGGATCAGCGGGCGAAGCGCTCGACGAGCGCGGCGATCTGGTTGGACCCGAGACCCCGCACGCGCCGGGACTCCGAGATCCCGATCTCCTCCATGATCTGGCGGGCTCGCACCTTGCCGACGCCGGGCAGCGCCTCGAGGAGCGCCGAGACCTTCATCTTGCCGATGACCTCGTTGTTCTGGCCCTCGGAGATCACCTCGCCGAGAGAGCCCTGCGAGTACTTCAGACGGTTCTTCACCTCAGCGCGCGCCCGACGGGCAGCTGCCGCCTTCTCCAGGGCGGCGGCCCGCTGCTCGGGGGTCAGAGGAGGCAGTGCCACTTCGGTCACCTCGGTGTGTCGGCTTAGCGATGGTCGGGCCGGCGGGTCGACGTGCGACTCGATCCGCCGTCGAACCTAGCGAGTCGCCAGCCGCTGCGGCAACGCGGGTCGCCTGTTGCGGCCGGCGTGTCAGGGTGACGAGGTCGAGCCGGGCGCCGAAGGGGTCGGCGATCATCAGTCTTCCACGTCCGAGCAGGTCGCGCCGACTGTGGGGCAAACGGACGTCACGAGGGGCTCATGACCGCCGTTTGCCCCACACTCGACGGGTAACGACGGGCACACGTGTCAGCGGAGGACGGCGGCGACCGCGTCCAGGGCGCGCGCGGCGGCGTCCCGCAGGGCGGCCGGGCTCGGGCCGGCGGCGAGCACCTCGCGGCTGGTGCTCGGCAGAACGCGGGGCAGCGCGCCGCCGAAGACGGCGGCGAGCCCCGCGGCCGTCCCGCCCTGCGCGCCCATGCCCGGGGCGAGGATCGGGCCGTTGAGCGCCGACAGGTCGTGCGCCCGCCCCTCGCCCGTCACCGTCGCGCCGACGACCACGCCGACGCCGCCCAGCGGCTCCTGGCCGGCGTTCTCGGCGGCGACGCCGTCCAGCACCGCCTGCGCCACGGTGCGGCCGTCCGGGCGGACGGCGTGCTGCACCTCCGGCCCCTCGGGGTTCGACGTCAGCGCGAGCACGAACACGCCCCGGCCGGTGGCCGCGGCGAGGTCGAGCAGCGGCCGCAGCGAGCCGAACCCGAGGTACGGCGAGGCCGTGACCGCGTCGCCGGCCAGCGCCGAGGAGTCGCCGGCGAAGGCGTCCGCGTAGGCCGCCATCGTGGAGCCGATGTCGCCACGCTTCGCGTCGACGATCGTCAGGGCTCCCGTCGGGCGCGCGTCGGCGAGCGTCGACTCCAGCGCCGCCACGCCCCGCGAGCCGTGCCGCTCGAAGAACGCGGCCTGCGGCTTGAGGACGGCGACGGCGTCGCCCAGCGCCTCGACGACGGTCCGCGCGAACCGCTCCACGCCGGACGCGTCGTCCGGCAGCCCCCAGGCCGCCAGCAGCCCGGGGTGCGGGTCGATCCCCACGCACAGCGGCCCCCGCGTCGCCGTGACGGCGTGCAGCCGCGCACCGAACGGCGGACCGCCGGCACCGGGGCTCACTCCGGGGCTCATTCCGGGGCTCATTCCGGGGCTCATTCCGGGGCTCACTCCAGGGCTCACTCCAGGGCTCACTCCAGGGCTCACTGCGGGGGCCCCGACCGGGCCGCCCGGATCGCGGCGGCGTGCTCCTGCAGCGACGCCACGCTCACCGGCTCGTTCCGCGCCGCCTCGATCGCCTGCACGGCGGCCGCGAGCTGCTGCACGGTGGTGATGATCGGCCGGTCGACGGACGTCGTCGCGGCCCGGATCTCGTACCCGTCGGCCCGCGCGGCCGGCCCGGACGGCGTGTTCACGACCATGTCGACCTCGCCGGCGAGGATGCGGTCGACGATCGTCG
>Ga0081539_10005211_pt1 | contig 13472 bp, 12 predicted proteins | sample TabmetS4T2R2_FD_71023 | JGI IMG/M metagenome (GOLD analysis project Ga0081539, IMG submission 71023) | Tabebuia heterophylla rhizosphere microbial communities from the University of Puerto Rico - S4T2R2 | ecosystem: Host-associated > Plants > Roots > Rhizosphere ...
TGGGGGGGGGTTGGTCTTGACGGCCATAGTGGCCGTCAAGTGCGGCCCCCCCTCCCGTGCGCCGGTGAGGTGTTGCGAAAGGCGCGCGGATCGCGCAGAAGCACCCGCGCGCCCGCGGAGACAGACCGCGGCGGCGGTGCATCTGGGCTCGTTCCCCTCGGTGCCCTGGCCGCGCACCCGCGGGAGCGCGGGCGGAGAGCGGCCACGCGGGCGGCGTCGGGCCGCCGCGGCGCTGGCGGCCCGCAGCGGCGCCGCCCGCACGCAGAACCTCGCCGGCCGGCCACGCGCGTACGCTCCGCCCGTGCCACCGCGCGCCCGCTGTGCGCTGGGACCGGTTCTCCTCGTTGCCCTGCTCACGGCGGCGCCGGGTGCGCAGGCAGCCTGGCGGCCCGCCGTCCGCGCCGCGATCTCCTACATCCGCACGCGCCAAGGGCAGGTCCGCTTCGCCGTCCGTACCGAGCACCACGTCTGGGGCTACCGGCGCACCGAAGGCGTCCACTCGGCCAGCGTGGTCAAGGCGCTGCTGCTCGTCGCCTACCTCGACGACCCGCGCGTACGGCACCGGCCCCTCACCAGAGCCGACCACCGGCTCATCGACCCGATGATCCGGCGCTCGGACAACGCCGCCGCGACGAAGGTGCTCGCGTTCGTCGGCGCCCGGCGCGTGCGGGAAGCCGCCGAACGCGTCGGGATGCACCGCTTCGTCCTCAACCCGCGCGTCTGGGGCGGCAGCCGCATCGACGCCTCCGACCAGACGCGGTTCTTCCTGCATTACGACGCCCACGTCGTCGCTCGCCACCGCGCCACCGCCATGCACCTGCTGCGCACGATCGTGCCTGAGCAGCGCTGGGGCATCGGGAAGGCCAGGCCCGACGGCTGGCGGTTGTACTTCAAGGGCGGCTGGGGCTCGGGGACCGGGCTCGTCGATCACCAGGTCGCGCTGCTCGCTCACGGCACGGATCGGGTCGCCGTCGCGGTGCTCACCACCGCCAACCCGAACCACGCTTACGGCCAGCGGACCCTTCGCGGCGTGTTCGTCCGCCTGCTGCGCGGCCTCGCCGCGCACGACATGCTCACGCCGCAGTGAAGCGCGGCGCCTGCGCGGCGGCGACCTCGACGCGGTTGCGCCCCGCGGCCTTGGCGGCGTACAGGGCGCCATCGGCGCGCTGAACCAGCTCGTTGGCCCCGTTGCGCGCGCCCTCGGCGACCCCGACGGAGGCGGTGAGATGGATCGCCAGCGACTCGTCGGTCAGGACCTCGAGCTCCGCCACCCCGGCGCGGATGCGCTCGGCGACCACGGCCGCCCCGTCCGCGTCGGTGCCGGGGAGGATCGCGATGAACTCCTCGCCGCCCCAGCGCCCGACGAGATCCTCCCGGCGCAGTGCCCGCTCCAGGGCGCGCGCGACCGCGACGAGCGCCCGGTCCCCGGTCTGGTGGCCATGCGTGTCGTTGACGTCCTTGAAGTGATCGATGTCGATGAGCAGGGCCGAGAGCTCCGTGTCGTGGCGCCGCGCGGCGCTGACCGCCCGCACCAGGTCGCTCTCGATCTGGCGGCGGTTGCTCAGGCCGGTCAGCGCATCGACGCCGACGAGGCGCTCGAGCTCGTCGTTGAGCGCCGCCAGGCGGCGGCGGTCCGTGGCGTTGCGCAGGAACAGCAGGACGGCGACCAGCGACACCACCGCGAAGGCGACGAGCGCGAGCCATGGCACCCAGAACGTCGTGCCGCCGATCGACACGTACAACCGCTTGGCCGGCAGCACGATCACCATGCGCCAAGGCGTCCCGGCGATCGCCGTGCTCACGAAGTGCTGAGCGCTGCCGTGCACGGCGAACGAGCCCTGCTGCCCGCCGGCGAGAGCTCGCGCGAGTGCGGGATCGAGCCGGCGCAGCGGGATCGGTCCGGACGAGCGCGCCGCGTTGCTCGCGATCACCACACCGGCCGGATCGAGCAGGAGCACGCGGCTCTGCGGAGTCGCGATGGCGTTGCGAAGGTACGACCCGATCGGCGTCTCCGAGAGGGCGTAGGCGCCGCTGTAGACGCGGCGCCCGTACGACGTCGGGAACGGGACCGCCACCGCGACCACCGGCAGGCCGCGAGCCGCCGAGCGCACGACCTTCGACACCGTCGGGCGACCCTGCAGCGCCTGGCGCAGATGGTCGTACCGCCCGGCGAGGTCCTCGCCCACGAGCGACGGCTTGGCCGGCAGCACCTGCAGCGCGCGGCCGCGGCCGTCGAGCAGCACGGCGGCGCCGAAGCCGCCGTCGTCGGCGGCGCGCTCGAACTCGCGCGCGGAGACCGTCCGCGACGACAGGTGGCGCACGGCCTGGCCGGTCTGGCGCGCGATGAGGTCGCGCACGTAGGTGGTGACGAACCGCGAGGCCAGCGTGGCGCGCAACGCGAAGCGCTGGTCGACGCCCTTACGCGCCTGCGCCTGCGTGTGCGCCAGCACGACGCACGATGTCGCGACGACGACGAGCCACGCCGCAAGGGCGATGACGAGCCGGCGGCGCGTACCCGTGAGGGGCGCGACGGATCCGTGCGGGAACGGGGACGGAGGCATGGAGAAGGGGGTGCCGAGTGCTCTGATCGGCAACTTTCCGGTATCTCGAATCGCCGTCTGGACGAACGTTCGGCCCAGCCCCCGCGTGTGCGTCCGGACGGGGGATGGGATAGAACGCGGCGATGGCCACCTACATCATGCTGTCGACGCTCACGCCCGAGGGCGTCCAGACGATCAAGAACAACCCCCAGCGCATCCGGGAGGTCAACAAGGAGATCGAGCAGCTGGGCGCCCAGGTCAAGGCGCAGTGGGCCACCCTCGGCCGCTTCGACTTCGTCAACGTCGTCGAGGCGCCCGACGAGCAGACGATGGCGCGCGTCTCGCTGGAGCTGGGCTCGCGCGGCACCGTGCACTACGAGACGCTGTCCGCCATCCCGGTGGACGACTTCATCGCCTCGCTCTAACCGGGGCTCGGGGGCGCAATGAGGGTTCTCGTCGTCGGCAGCGGAGGTCGCGAGCACGCGATCGTGCGCGCGCTGAGGCGCTCGCCCAAGCGCCCCGAGGTGCTGTGCTCACCGGGCAACCCCGGCATCGCACGGGACGCGCGCCTGCTCCACGTCCCGGTCAACGACATCGCCGGCATGGCGGCCGCCGCCGAGCGCGAGCGGGTCGACCTCGTCGTCGTCGGCCCCGAGGCGCCGCTGGTCGCCGGCCTCGTCGACGAGGTCGAGCGGCGCGGCATCGCCGCCTTCGGCCCGACGCGCGAGGTCGCGCGACTCGAGGGCTCGAAGGTCTTCGCGAAGGAGATCATGGAGGCGGCGGGCGTCGCGACGGCGACGTGGGCCGCGGTCGACAGCGTCGACGAGGGCATGAGCGCGATCGAGCGCTACCCCGCGGTCATCAAGTTCGACGGCCTGGCCGCGGGCAAGGGCGTCGTCATCGCGGCCGACGAGCGCGAGGCCAGTGGCGCCCTGCGGGCCTTCCTCGAAGAGCGCAGCTTCGGCGAGGGCCGCGTCGTGGTCGAGGAGGCGCTGGAGGGCGAGGAGCTCTCGCTGCTGGCGCTCTGCGACGGCGAGACCGCCGTCCCGATGGCCCCCGCCCAGGACTACAAGCGCATCTACGACGGCGACCGCGGGCCGAACACCGGCGGCATGGGCTCCTACTCGCCGGTCCCCGGCATCGACCGCGCGGCGGTCGAGGAGATCGTGCGCACGGTCCACCAGCCGGTGATCGACGAGATGCGCCACCGCGGCACGCCCTTCCACGGCTGCCTCTACGCCGGCCTCATGCTCACCCCGCTCGGCCCGCGCGTGCTCGAGTTCAACGTCCGCTTCGGCGACCCCGAGACGCAGGCGGTGCTGCCGCGCCTGCGCTCGGACTTCCTCGACCTGCTCCAGCGCTCCACCGTTCCCGGCGGCCTCGCCGGCGACGATCCGGAGTGGGACGAGCGCTGGGCGGTGACCGTCGTCCTGGCCTCGGGCGGCTATCCGCAGACCTCCTCGAGCGGCGACGTCATCTCCGGCCTCGACGACGTGCCGCCCAACGTCGAGGTCACCCACGCCGGCACCGCGACCGGCTGGGGCGACGAGATCGTCACCGCCGGCGGGCGCGTGCTCAACGTGACCGCGCTCGGCGACGGGCCGGCGGCCGCCCGGGAGGCCGCCTATGCTGCCGCCGACCTGATCACCTTCGAAGGCCGCCAGCTGCGCAGGGACATCGCGCTGCGGGCCGTGGAGCGCAAGCCATGACCGAACCGGCGACCGGCGCCATCACCGAGACAGAGGCCCAGACGGAGTTCGAGGAGCTCGACGTCGACACCCCGATCGTCGGAATCATCATGGGCTCGAAGTCCGACCTGCCCGAGATGGAGAAGGCGGGGGAGGTCCTCGCCGACAAGGGCATCCGCTACGAGATCCGCGTGATGTCCGCCCATCGCGACCCGGACACCGTCGCCGACTACTGCCGCAACGCGCGCATGCGCGGCCTGCGGGTGATCATCGCCGGCGCGGGGCTGTCGGCCGCGCTGCCCGGCGTCGCCGCGGCCCACAGCGACCTGCCCGTGATCGGGGTGCCGCTGTCGAGCCGCCTCAGCGCGCTCGGTGGCCTCGACGCGATCCTCTCGATCGCCCAGATGCCCCCGGGCGTTCCCGTCGCGTGCGTCGGCCTGGACAACGCGCGTAACGCGGGCCACCTGGCGGCACGTATCTTGAGCGCGTGATCGCGCGCTACACCCGCCCCGAGATGGGGGCGATCTGGACCGACGAGGCACGCATGGAGACGTGGCGTCGGGTCGAGGTCGCGGCGTGCGAGGAGATGGACGGGCCGACCCCAGCCGAGCTCGACGCCATCCGGGGCGCCACGTTCACCGTCGAAGCCGTCCAGGAGCGCGAGCGCGTCACCGACCACGACGTCGCGGCCTTCGTCGACGTGCTGCAGCGCGGCGCCGGGCTGGCCGGGCGCTGGATCCACTTCGGCCTGACCTCCTCCGACGTCCTGGACACCGCGCTCGCGCTCCAGCTCCAGGCCGCCGGTGAGATCGTCCTGGGCGGCGCGCGCGAGCTCGTCGCCGCCCTGGCCGACCGCGCCCGCGAGCACGTCGACACGGTGTGCGTCGGGCGCACCCACGGCATCCAGGCCGAGCCGACGACCTTCGGCATCAAGCTCGCCGGATTCGCCTTCGAGGCCCACCGCAACCTGCAGCGCATGGAGCGCGCATTCGCGCAGGCGTCGATCGGCGCGATCAGCGGCGCGGTCGGCACGTACTCGGCCACGAGCCCCGACTTCGAGGAGCGCGTCCTGGCGCGGCTGGGGCTGGCGCGCGAGCCGGTGTCGACGCAGGTGGTTCCGCGCGACCGCCACGCCGAGCTGCTGCAGGCCATCGCGCTGGCGGGCGCCGGGCTCGAGCGCCTGGCGACCGAGATCCGCCATCTGCAGCGCACCGAGGTGCGCGAGGTCGAGGAGCCGTTTCGCTCGGGCCAGCAGAAGGGCTCGAGCGCGATGCCCCACAAGCGCAACCCGATCACCAGCGAGCGGATCACCGGCCTGGCGCGCGTGCTGCGCGGCAACGCGAGCGCCGCCGTCGAGAACGTCGCGCTCTGGCACGAGCGCGACATCTCGCACTCGGGCGCCGAGCGGGTGATCCTGCCCGACTCGACGATCCTCATCGACTACCTGCAGCACCTGGCGATCCGCGTCGTGCGCGGGCTCGTCGTCCACCCCGACCGGATGCTCGCCAACCTCGAGCTGACCCACGGCGCGTTGTTCTCGCAGCGGGCCCTGCTCGCGCTCGTCGAGGGCGGCATGCAGCGCGATGACGCCTACCGCATCGTCCAGGAGGACGCCCAGCGCGCGTGGGACACCGCCACGCCGCTGCGCGACCTGCTCGCCGAGCGCGACCTCGGCCTGGACCTCGACGCGATCTTCGACCTCGCGCACTACACGCGCCACGCACGCGGGATCGTTGCCCGGCTCGACATGATCGCGCCGTTCGAAGCCGCCGCTTGACGCGCGCGTCGCGCGGGAGGATGGTCCGCCCGTGTACGACTACGTGATCGTCGGAGCGGGGTCGGCGGGCTGCGTGCTCGCCAACCGCCTCAGCGAGGACCCCGACGTCAGCGTCCTGCTGCTGGAGGCCGGACCGCCGGACACGGCGGACTTCATCCACATCCCCGCGGCGTTCTCGGCGCTGTTTCGCTCGCAGAACGACTGGGACCTCGGCACCGCCTACGAGCCGGGGCTCGACGATCGCCGCGTCTACCTGCCGCGGGGCAAGACGCTCGGCGGGTCGTCGTCGCTCAACGCGATGATCTACATCCGCGGCAACCGGATCGACTACGACGAGTGGAGCGAGCTCGGCTGGGGATGGGACGACCTGCTGCCGTACTTCCTGCGCGCGGAGGACAACGTGCGCGGCGCCTCGCAGCATCACGGGGTGGGCGGTCCGCTGCGCGTCTCGGACTCGCTGGCGCGCACCGGGCTCTCGCAGGCCTTCCTCGACGCCTGCGCCGCCCGCGGCCTGCCCGCCAGCGAGGACTTCAACGGGCCGACTCAGGACGGCTTCGGCTGGTATCAGCTCACCACGCGCGACGGCCGTCGCGGCAGCACCGCGGTGTCCTACCTGCACCCGGTCCTCGACCGCCCCAACCTCACGGTCGAGACGAACCTGCACGTGCACCGTGTCCTCTTCGAAGGCACGCGCGCGGTCGGCGCGACCGGGTCGCGCCTGACCGAGATGCACGAGTTCCGCGCCGACCGCGAGGTGATCGTGTGCGCGGGCTCCTACCTGTCGCCGCAGGTGCTGTGGCTGTCGGGCATCGGGCGCCCCGACGAGCTGGCGTTGCTGCAGGTGCCGGTGGTCGCCGAGCTCCCGGGCGTCGGCCTCGGCCTGCAGGACCACCCGACCGCCGGCTTCACGTGGATGTGCCAGGAGCCCGTCAGCCTGAAGGACGCGCTCAACGAGGAGAACCTCGCGATGTGGGCGACCCAGGGCGCCGGTCCGCTGTCGTCCAACACCGCCGAGTGCGGCGGCTTCCTGCGCACGCGCGACGACCTCGACGCGCCCGACGTGCAGTTCCACATGGTCTCCGGCATGTTCGTCCAGGAGGGCCTGCTCCCCGCGCCCGCCCACGGCTTCACGCTCTCCGCATGCGTGCTGCACCCGCAGAGCCGCGGCCAGGTGGCGATCGTCTCGCCCGACCCGACGACCAAGCCGTTCATCCTGCACAACTACTTCGCCGAATACGAGGACATGCGCTCGGCGGTCGCCGGCATGCGCGCGGTGCTCGAGATCGCGGGCACCGAGCCGCTGGCGCGGTACGCGCAGCAGCCGTGGCGCGAGGCCGCCTCCGACAGCGACGAGGACCTCGCCGCCTACATCCGCGCCACGGCCCAGACCATCTACCACCCCACCAGCACGTGCCGGATGGGCGTCGACGACCTCGCCGTCGTCGACCCCGAGCTGCGGGTGCGTGGCGTCGAAGGCCTGCGCGTCGTCGACGCGTCGATCTTCCCCGCGGTGCCGCGCGGCAACACCAACGCGCCGACGATCGCGGTCGCCGAGAAGGCGGCCGACCTCATCCGCGGGCGCCCCGCGGCCGCGGCGCAGAGCGCGGCCGACGTCACCGCCTGACGCGATAGCGCATGTGGGTGACGCCGCCCTCGCCCTCGAGGACCCGCGTGCGCTCGAGCTCGATCTGCTCGGCAGGGAGGCCGTCGAACAGGCGGCGCCCCTGGCCGAAGATCACCGGGATGACGTGCAGCTCGAGCTCGTCGAGGACCCCGGCGGCGAGCGCGAGCCGCGTGACGCCGGCGCCGTGGACGAGCACGTTGCGATCGCCCGCGGCCTCCTTGGCCCGGGCCATCGCGGTGACGACGTCGTCGATGTAGGTCACCAGCGGCCATTGCGAGATGTCGATGCCCGGCTCGTCGCGTGCGACGACGAAGATCGGGACGCCGTCGTGGTGATCGCCGCCCCAGCCGCCCGCGGGCTCGAACGTCCCTCGGCCGGCGACGATCGCGCCGGTCGCCATGAACTCGTCGACGAGCCCGCCGTTGACGCCGCCCGATCGACGGAGGGCTTCGAGGTCGCCCGCCATGATCCACTCGTGCAGCCGGTGGCCGCCGTCGCCGAGCCCGTTGCCGGGCCCCTCGTTCGGCCCGGCGATGAACCCGTCGAGGGACATGGACATGTAGAGGACGGTTGCGGCCACGGCGTCTCCTTTCGCGGTTGTCTGTGTGAAACCGGGCCGCGCGCCCGACCTCATCGGTCGAGTGTCAGCGGCAGGCCGAATGCCGCGAAGAGGCGCTCGTCGCCGAAGTCGATGATCTCGGCGATACGGCCGTCCTCGATGCGCAGGACCTCGATGACCAGCGGGCGGTATGCCGAGGCGTCGGGCGGTCGCAGGTACGCGGCGATCGCCGGCTGGCCGTTCGCGACGATCGGCACCATGCGGTAGTCGCCGGGGAGGGCGAACTCGTCGCTGGCGGTGCGGAAGGCGTCGCGGCCCGCGTACCAGAGCGGCATCGGTGGGAAGGCCACGCGCGCGTCCTCGCGCAGCAGCGCGGTGACGGTGTCGGCGTCGCGGCGCTCCTGGGCCTCCATGTAGCGCCGCAGGATCGCGCGCTCCTCCTCGGTCGGCTGGGGCGCCGTCCACTCGACGCGGCGCTTGGGCAAACGCTTGCGCAACGTCGCCCGGCCGCGCTGGAGCGCGCTGTTGGCGGCGGCGATCGTCGTCTCCAGCGCGGCCGCGACGTCGCGCGCCGGCCAGCCGAGCACGTCGCGCAACAGCAGCGCCGCGCGCTGGCGCGGCGGAAGGTGCTGGATGGCGGCGAGGAAGGCCAGCTCGATCGTCTCCCTGCCGATCGCGACCGCGTCGGGCTCGGGGTCGGGCGACGCGACGTCCTCCACGAGGTGGCCGGGGTAGGGGTCCAGCCACGGCACGTCGACCGCCGCGCCGGGCGGGACGGTGGGATCGGCCGGCGGGGCGACGTCGTAGGGCAGGAAGCGGCGCGGGCGCCGGGCGAGGACGTCGAGGCAGGCGTTCGTCGCGATCCGATACAGCCAGGCGCGAAACGACCAGCGCCCCTCGATGCGGAAGCCCGCGCGATGGCGCCAGGCGCGCAGGAAGGTCTCCTGCACCGCATCCTCGGCGTCCTCGAGCGAGCCGAGCATGCGGTAGGAGTGGACGTGCAGCTCGCGCCGGTAGCGCTCGACGAGGCGCGCGAACGCCGCCTCGTCCCCGGCCCGGGCGGCGGCGACGATCCTCGCTTCGCTGGTGTGGCCGGCCATGGTCCCTAGACCGCGCCGAGGCGGCGAAGTCATCGGCCGGGGAGACCGCCGAACGCGCTGGTAGCCTGCGAGGAGTGCCGCCTGTAGCCGACCTTCCGCTCATCGCCAGCGGGAAGGTCCGAGAGATGTACGACCTCGGCGACCGGATCCTCATGGTCGCCAGTGACCGGATCTCGACGTACGACGTCGTGCATCCGACGCCGATCCCCGACAAGGGCGCGGTCCTCACCGGGCTGTCCGCCTTCTGGTTCGGGCGAACCGGCCACATCGTCGCCAACCACTTCGTCTCCGCCACCGACGGCGTGCCCGAGGAGGTCCGCGGGCGCGCGATGGCGGTGCGCAAGCTGCGCATGCTCCCGGTGGAGTGCGTCGTGCGCGGCTACATCACGGGGTCGGGCTGGAAGGACTACCAAGCGAACGGGAGCGTGTCGGGGATCGAGCTGCCGCCCGGGCTGCGCGAGTCCGAGCGCCTGCCGACGCCCATCTTCACGCCTTCGACGAAGGCCGACGTCGGCCACGACGAGGCGATCGACTTCGACCGTGCCGCCGAGCTGGTGGGCGACGAGGATCTGATGCGGCGCGTGCGCGACGTGTCGGTCGCTCTGTATGACTTCGCCGCCGAGCACGCGCGCGAGCGCGGGGTCATCCTGGCCGACACGAAGTTCGAGTTCGGGCTCGACGACGACGGCGAGCTCGTCGTGGGCGACGAGGTGCTCACGCCGGACTCGTCGCGGTACTGGCCCGCCGACGGCTACGAGGCCGGCCGGCCCCAGCCGAGCTTCGACAAGCAGTACGTGCGCGATTGGGCTTCCGGCAGCGGCTGGGACAAGACGCCGCCGGCGCCGGCCATCCCGGACGACGTGGTGGCGGGCACGCGCGGGCGCTACGTCGAGGCCTACGAGCGCATCACCGGCGAGCCGTTCGACGCCTGGCTGGCCAGGACGGCCGGGTGAGGGCGCGGGTCCTCATCCGCCCGAAGGCCGGGATCCTCGATCCGCAGGGGATCGCGGTCGAGCGCGCGCTGCCGGCGCTGGGGTTCGGCGGCGTGTCGAACGTTCACGTGGGGCGCCTGGTCGAGCTCGACGTCGAGGACGCCGGGCAGCTCGACGACATGTGCCGCAAGCTGCTGGCCAATCCCCTGATCGAGGACTACGAGATCGTCCGGTGAAGTTCGGGGTCGTCCGCTTCCCCGGGTCGTGCGACGACGTCGACGCGCAGCTCGCGGCCTCGCGGGTGGGGGAGGCGGTGCTGCTGTGGCACGCCGACCGCGACCTGCAGGGCGTGGATGCCGTGGTGGTGCCGGGCGGCTTCTCCTACGGCGACTACCTGCGGGTGGGCGCGATCGCCCGCTTCGCGCCCGTCATGGAGGAGGTCATCGAGTTCGCGCGGGCAGGCGGGCCGGTGCTCGGGATCTGCAACGGCTTCCAGGTGCTGTGCGAGGCAGGGCTGCTGCCGGGGGCGCTGCTGCCCAACGTCGGGCTGCGCTTCCTCTGCCGGCAGGTGGACGTCGACGTCGAGGGCGAGTGCGCGTTCACGCACGGGCTCGTCGGCGAGCGGCTGTCGATCCCCGTCAAGCACACGACGGGCCGTTACTACGCGCCCGACCCGGATCGGGTGCGCGTGGTGCTGCGCTACGCCCCCGGCGAGAACCCGAACGGCTCGCTGAACGACATCGCCGGCGTGTGCAACGAGGCGGGCAACGTGATGGGCCTGATGCCGCATCCCGAGCACGCGGTCGACGAGCTGGTCGGCGGCAGTGCGGATGGGCTGAAGCTCTTCGCCTCGGCGGCGGCGGTCCTGAGCCATGCCTGACGTCGCGACGCTGCCGAGCATCGAGGAGGCCGTCGCGCTGGGCCTCACGCGCGACGAGTACGCGCTGATCGTCGACAAGCTCGGGCGCCCGCCCAACCAGGTCGAGCTGGCGATGTTCTCGCTGCTGTGGAGCGAGCACTGCGCCTACAAGCACTCCAAGCTGCTGCTCAAGACGCTGCCGACCGAGGGCCGCCACGTGGTCATGGGGCCGGGCGAGAACGCCGGCGCAGTGGCGGTCGGCGACGGGCTGGCGGTCGCGTTCAAGGTCGAGTCGCACAACCATCCGAGCGCGGTCGAGCCGTTCCAGGGGGCGGCCACCGGCGTGGGCGGGATCCTGCGCGACATCTTCGCGCTCGGCGCGCGGCCGATCGCCGTGCTCGACTCGCTGCGCTTCGGCGAGCCCGGGTCCTCGGGGCGCTCCCGGTATCTGTTGGATCGCGCGGTCGCCGGCATCGGCCACTACGGCAACTCGATCGGCGTGCCGACGATCGGCGGCGAGGTCTACTTCGAAGCGCCGTACGAGCAGAACTGCCTCGTCAACGCGATGGCGCTCGGCTTGGCCCCGATCGACCGGATGATCCGATCGGCCGCCGCGGGTGTCGGCAACGTCGTGGTGCTGTTCGGCGCGTCGACCGGTCGCGACGGCATCGGCGGCGCGTCGGTCCTGGCCAGCGCCGAGCTCGACGAGGCCGATGGCGACAAGCGGCCGTCGGTCCAGGTCGGCGATCCGTTCGCGGAGAAGAAGCTCATGGAGTGCTCTTTGGAGCTGCTCGAGCGCGGGCTGCTCGTCTCGCTGCAGGACCTCGGCGCGGCGGGGCTGACGTCGTCTGCCTCGGAGATGGCGTCGAAGGGCGGCGTGGGCATCGACCTCGACGTCGCGCGCGTGCCCCTGCGCGAGGCCGACATGGAGCCCTTCGAGATCATGGTCTCCGAGTCGCAGGAGCGGATGCTCTGCGTCTGCGAGCCCGCACGGCTGGACGAGGTGCTCGCGGTGTGCGCGCGCTGGGAGGTGCACGGGACCGCGATCGGCGAGGTCACCGACACCGGGGCGATGCGCATCTACCGCGGCGACGAGCTCGTGGGCGACGTGCCGGTCACCGCCCTGGTCGACGACTGCCCGGTGTACGAGCTGGCGCCGGCGCGGCCGAGGGCGCCGCTGTACCCGGCGCCGGTCGCGACGCTGACGGCCGACGTGTCGGTGCGCGAGGCGCTGCTGGCGCTGCTCGGCTCGCCGAATGTGGCCTCGCGCCGCGCGTTGTTCGAGCAGTACGACTCGATCGTGCAGTCGCGCACCGTGCGCCGGCCCGAGCAGGCCGATGCCGCCGTGCTGGTGCTGCCGGACGGGTCGGCGCTCGGTGTCTCGATCGACGGCAACGGGCGCCGGGTCGCGGCCGATCCGTACGCCGGGACGATCGCCGCGGTGCTCGAGTGCGCGGCCAACCTCGCGTGCGTCGGCGCCGAGCCGCTCGGCGTCACCAACAACCTCAACTTCGGCAACCCCGAGAAGCCGCACGTCGCCTGGCAGCTCAGCGAGGCGGTCCGCGGGCTGGGCGAGGCGTGCCGGGCGCTCGGGGTGCCGGTCACGGGCGGCAACGTCTCCCTGTACAACGAGGCCGCGGCCGGGCCGATCTACCCGACGCCGGTCATCGGCATGGTTGGTCAGCTTCCCGACGCCCGGGGGGCCGGCCGCCTGGGCTTCGCGCGCGAGGGCGACGCGGTCGCGCTGGTCGGGTGGAACGCAGCGCCGTCGCTGGCCGCGAGCGAGCTGTCGAAGCTGCGCGGCGAGCCGCTGCCAGACGCGCTGCCAGAGGTCGACCTCGCCCGCGAGCGCGCCGTCCTCGAGGCGATCCGCGACGCCGTGCGCGCCGGCGCGCTGAGCTCGTGCCACGACGTCGCGGAGGGCGGGTTCCTCGTCGCGGTCGCCGAGGCATGCCTCGCCGGCTCGGTCGGGGCGACCCTCGACCTCGGGGCAAGCGACGACGCTTGGACGCTCCTGTTCGGCGAGCGCCCCGGAGGCTTCGTCGTCTCGGGGCGGCGCGAGGCGCTCGAGGCGCTCGACGTGCCGGTCGAGGTGGTCGGCACGGTGGGCGGGGAGGAGCTGAAGCTCACCATCTCGGGCGAGACGACCCGCTGGTCCCTCGGCGACCTGTCCGCCGCGCACGCGGCGCTGGCGAAGCTGTTCCCGTAGCGGGCGGCGGGGCGGCGCCCGCAAGGCGACCGCTCTCCGCGCGCGCTTCCCGTGGGTGCGTGGCCAGGGCACCGAGGGGAACGGGCCCAGGTGCGCCGCCGCCGGGGTCTTTCTCCGCGGGCGTGCGGGTGCTTCTGCGCAATCCGCGCGCCTTTCGCAACACCTCACCGGCGCACGAGAGGGG
>Ga0081539_10005212_pt1 | contig 13472 bp, 11 predicted proteins | sample TabmetS4T2R2_FD_71023 | JGI IMG/M metagenome (GOLD analysis project Ga0081539, IMG submission 71023) | Tabebuia heterophylla rhizosphere microbial communities from the University of Puerto Rico - S4T2R2 | ecosystem: Host-associated > Plants > Roots > Rhizosphere ...
GCTGCGCGAGCGGCTGCGCCGCGAGCTGATGCTCGCCCTCTACCGCTCCGGTCGGCAGGCGGAGGCCCTCGGCGTCTACCGCGAGGCGCGGCGGGCGCTCGACGAGCTCGGGATCGAGCCGACGCGCGCGTTGCGCGAGCTCGAGGCCGCGATCCTGCGCCACGACCCGGCCCTCGATCCGGTCGTCCGGGCCGGGCGTCGCGCCGCGGGCGTCTTCGTGGGACGCGAGCGCGAGCTCTCGCAATTGCTGGCGGGCCTCGACGACGCCTTCGCCGGCCGCGGGCGGCTCTTCCTCGTCTGCGGCGCCTCGGGCGTCGGCAAGACACGCCTCGCCGACGAGGTTGCGGCGCGCGCCAAGGAGCGCGGTGCACGCATCCTCTGGGGCCGCTCGTGGAAGGAGGGCGGCGACGCGCCCGACTACTGGCCGTGGCGGCAGGCGTTCCGCACGATCGGCGAGCTGCCGGAAGAACGGGATCGCTTTGCGCTCTTCGAGGGCGTCGCGCGGCGGCTGCGGACGCAGGGCGCGGCGCAGCCGCTGCTGCTCGTCCTCGACGACCTCCACGCGGCGGACGAGGCGTCGCTCGACCTGCTCGGGTCCGTGGCGGGCGAGCTCGCCGAGCTACACGTCGAGGTCGTCGGAACGTATGACGCGGGCGCCGACCTCCCGCCCCCGCTCGCGGCGATCGTCGAGCACGCAGCGCACCACCGCGTTCGCCTTCGCAACCTCGAGCCGGAAGAGGTCGCGACCTTCGTCCAGCGGGTGGGCGCGGACGTCGACGCCGCCGCGCTCCACGCCGAGACGGGCGGCAACCCGCGGGCGCTCTGGCACAGGGTCCGGGGCTAGGCGCTAGGAATCGGTCGACTGCGTCGGAGCCTCGGGCTCCTCGTCGTACCCCTCCGGGGACAGCGGGTTGATTCCCTCCTCTGCACCGCTCGTCCCCTCCGGGTCGGCCGGCCCGTCGGCCGGCTCGCCGGCGTCGCGCACCTCGGGATCGGTCCGCGGCTCCGGAGGCGGCTTCGGGGCGCCCGCCTCGCCGCCGCCCTCGCTCGACCCGCCGAGGTCGCGGTGGTGCTCGCCCTCGCTCATTCCGCGCTCGCCTCCTGCACCTGCCGGTCGAGGGCGTTCAGGACCTGACCGACCTGCTGGTTCACGATCGGCTGCAGGACGCGCTGACCCATCGACCCGACGGGGCCGGCGATCTTGACGTCGGCCTCCCACTTCATGTCGGTGCCGCCGGCGGCGCCCTCCGACAGGTGGAAGGCGGTCTCCATGTTCATGATCGCGCCGACGCCGTTTCCCTTGGCCGCGAGCTTGGCGAACTCGGGTTCGCGCTCCTCGATCTTCGTGAAGTCGATCGACATGCGCAGCCCGCCGAGCCCGAGCGGGATCTTCACGTTCGCGCGCCAGTTGCGCTCGTCGCGGACGTCGAACGACTCGACGCCGGGCATCGTCTTCGCCAGGCGCTCGGGATCGTTCAGCACCTGCCACACCGTGGCGCGCGGCGCGCTGAACGTGCGCGTGCCCTCGACTCTCACGCGTCGACGACCTCGACGCCGCGCTTGCCGTCCTGCAGGTACTGCCAGACCTGGTGGTACGGGTTGCAGCTCCGCCAGACGAGCGGGTTGCCACGCGGGCGGAGCGCATCCTGCAGCGCCGCGCAGATCGCGTGGATCGCCGCGCCGCCTCCCTCGCCCATCCCCTTCGCGCCGAGCGGCGTGAACGGCGAGGCGGACTCGATGTAGCCGTTCCGCATCGGCGGCATGTCGAGCGCGTGGGGCACGTGGTAGTCGTAGAAGTTGGGCGTCAGGAGATTTCCCTCCTCGTCGTACGCGAAGATCTCGTGCGTCGCTGCACCCAGCGCCTGCGCTGTCGCGCCGTGCACCTGGCCTTCGACGATCTGCGGATGAATGCGCTTGCCGCAATCGTCCACGGCCGCATAGTCGACGATGTCGTAGACGCCCGTCTCGGGATCGACCTCGACCAACGCCGCGTGCACCTGCGTCGCGTAGGTCAGGGTCAGGTTGCCGAACTTGCGCTCCTTGTCCGGCAGCTGGAACGGCGGCACGTAGACGTAGCGGCAGTTCAGGGTCACGTCGCGGACGTCCTCCGGGAGGATGGCGTTGTTCGCGTTCACGATCGCGCCGATGCCCATGAACGGGATCGCGGCCTCCGGGTTCGCAGCGAGCCGTGCCTGGCCCTCGGCGAGCTCGATGTCCGCGGGCTCGGCGCCGAAGACGCCGGCGGCGACGCGCTTGATCTCCTCCGCGAGGCGCTCGGTGGCGCCCTTGACGGCGCCGAGGCCGGTCACGGCGAACTGCGAGGCGTACGTCCCCGAGAAGCCCGCGTGCGAGTTCCAGTAGCTGTCGTGCCCTGCGCGGACATGGACGTCGTCGGGCGAGCAGCCGAGGATGTCGGCGACCACCTGCGCGGCCGTCGTCTCGTGCCCCTGTCCCTGCGGGACGGTGCCGAGGGTGACCACGATCTCGCCGAAGATGTCGAGCTTGACCGTCGCGACCTCGTTGTTCCCCGAGAACTGCAGCTCGGGGTTGAGGAGCGTCGACTGCCCGAAGTTGTTCGTGCCCGAGTCGAGCGTCGAGCCGATCCCGAACCCGAGCAGCTTGCCGCGGCTCTCCGCGTCGCGCCGCTTCGCCTCGAGCCCCTCGTGGCCGATCAGCTCGAGCGCGATGTCGAGGCAGCGCGCGTAATCGCCCGAGTCGTAGACGCAGCCGTTCGGCGTCTCGTACGGCATGTCCTCGGCGCGCACGTAGTTGCGCTTGCGCACGTCGACCGGATCGAGGCCGAGCTCGTTCGCGACGATGTCGATGATTCGCTCCGTCAGCCACAGGTGTTGCATCCGCGAGTAGCCGCGGTTCGGCGAGACCGGCGACTTGTTCGTGCACACCTGCGTGAAGTCGACGCGGATGTTTCGCCAGCGGTAGCAGCCGGGCGTGACCTGCGCCCAGATGATGCAGCCGAGCGGCTCGTAGCGCGGAAAGGCGCCGCAGTCGTCGATCGCCCGGCAGCTGAAGCCGAGCAGCGTTCCGTCCGCCTTCACCGCCACCTCGACGTCGCGGAAGATGCGCTCGTTCCCGTGCGCGTTCGCGGTGTGCTGGTCGGTGCGCCACTCCGTCCACTGCACGGGCCGGTTCAGCTTCCGGGCGAGGAGGCAGAGGGCGACGAACTGCGGGTGCAGGCAGATCTTGTTGCCGAACGCGCCGCCGATGTCCTGCGTGACGAAGCGCAGCTTGTCGAGCCCGGTGCGCAGCGCCGGCGCCATCCAGATCGCGCCGATACCCGGCATCTGGTGGTTGCAGTACATCGTCCACTGACCGGTGCCGCGGTTGTACTCGACGAGCGCGCCGCTGCATTCGAGCGGCGTGGACGAGAAGCGATCGAAGTGGAGCCGGTCGATCTTCACGATCTTGTCCGCCTCGGCCTTCGCGCCGTCCCAGTCGCCCCAGTCGAAGACTCCCGACCAGACGACGTTCGAGCCCGCGTCGTCGTGCAGAAGCGTCTCGTCCTCGAGCGCCTGCTCGGCATCCGTCAGCGGCGGCAGCGGCTCGTACTCCACCTCGACGAGCTCCGCCGCGTCGCGCGCGAGCTCGCGGGACGACGCGACGACGGCGGCGACGGGATCGCCGACGTGGCGAACGCGCCCGACCGCGAGCGCGTAGTCCTTGATGTGCGCGCCGGGCGGAGTCGAGAGCTCGAAGAAGGGATCCGTGAGGATCGCGACCTCGTCGCCGGTGAGCGTCCCGAAGACGCCGCCGAGCTCGAGCGCCTTCGAGACGTCGACGTGGACGACCTTCGCGTGCGCGTACGGCGAGCGGACGAAGTGGACGTAGCCCATTCCGTGACGCTTGACGTCGTCGAAGAAGACGCCCTGACCCTGGACGAGCCGCTTGTCCTCCTTCCGCGGGACGTTCGTGCCGACGAACCCGGGCTTGGTCTCGGTCTCTTCGACGACGAGCGGCTCTTGCACTTCGGTCAACGTGCTACCCCTCGTACCAGGTACGTGCCAGGTATGTGCCAGGTACGGCGGGTCATCCCTCCACGCCCTGACCGGACGCGGCCTGAATGGCCTTGACGATGTTGACGTACCCCGTGCAGCGGCAGATGTTGCCCTGGATCGCCTTGCGGATCTGCTCCTCCGTCGGCCGGTCGTTCGCGCGCAGGAGCGCGGTCGCGCTCATCAGCATCCCCGGCGTGCAGTAGCCGCACTGCAGCGCATGGTGGTCGGAGAACGCCTGCTGGAGGGGCGTCAGCTCCTCCTCGGCGGAGAGCGACTCCACCGTCTCGATCGTCGCGCCGTCGGCCTGGATCGCGAGCAGCATGCAGCTCTTCACGAGTTGCCCGTTATAGAGGACGGAGCACGCGCCGCAGTTGCCGGTGTCGCAGCCGACGTGCGTCCCCGTGAGGTCGAGGTCGTCGCGGAGGAAGTGGACGAGCAGCCTCCGCGCCTCGACGTCGTAGTCGACCTCCTCGCCGTTCACCGTGACCGTGATCCGCTTGCTTCCGACCGTGCTCATCTAGCGACGCTCCCGAGCCGCGACGACGGCACGCACCGCGAGCACCTCCGCGAGCGCCCGCCGATAGTCGCTCGACGCGTGGACGTCGGACGGCGGCTGCAGCGTCCCGCCGAGACCGGACGCCGCCGCCCGCACGTTGTCGTCGCCGAAGTCGTGGCCGATCTTCTCCTCCATCTCGCGCGCGCGAACGGGCACCGCGTCGACGCAGCCGATCGCGACGCGCGCGCCGCCGTTCAGCGACGCGGCAGCGGCGACGATGGCGGTGCCGTCGCGACCGATGGTGACGGCGGCGAATCCGTCCTGCCCTCCGGGCGGAATCGTGATCTTCGTCAGTACCTCGCCCGGCCCGGCAGCGGTCATGTAGACGCCGAGGAAGAACTCGTCGGCGCCGACCGTCCGCTCGCCTTCGCCCCCCTGGATGGTGAAGCTCGCGTTCATCGCGACCAACAGCGGCGGGAAGTGGTTGGTCGGGTCGTTCGAGCAGACGTTGCCCCCGATCGTCCCCCGGTTCCGCACCTGGACGTCGGCGATCGACGACGCCACCTCGCCGAGGATCGAGCGCGCGCCCGCGGCGTCCGAGGCCAGCTCGGCGTACGTGGTCATCGGGCCGATCTCGAGGCCGCCGCTCCCGGTCTCGGTGATCCCGCGCAGCTCGTCGAGGTCCTGGAGGTCGACGAGGACATCCGGCGAGGCCGCCCGCGCCTTCATGACGTTGATCAGCGTCTGGCCGCCGGCGAGCGCGCGCGCCCCGTCGTTCGCAGCCAGCAGCTCGATCGCCTCTTCGACCGTCTTCGGCCGTGCGTATTCGACCTCGCGAAGCAGCATCGGGACGAGAATGTCGCACAGGTCCCCGGATCGATGTCAAGAAGCGGCGGAACGGCACGAGCCGGGCCGTAGACTCGGGGGCCGTGGACGAGCGCAAGGTGGCCATCCTCGGCGGCGGCAAGATCGGCGAGTCGCTGCTCGCCGGCCTGCTCTCCTCGGCCTGGCGCGAGCCGGGCGAGGTGGTCGTGACGGGTCGACGGGAGGAGCGGCTGGAGGAGCTCGCCGAACGGCACGGCGTGAAGACGACGACAGCGAACGAGGACGCCGTCGTCGACGCGACGCTCGTGGTTGTCGCCGTGAAGCCGCAGGACCTCGACGGCCTCCTGACGGAGATCGGCGACACGCTCGCGCCCGAGCAGACGGTGATCTCCGTCGCGGCCGCGATCCCCACGGCGGCGATCGAGCGGCGGCTGCGCGCGAACGTCCCCGTGGTGCGGGCGATGCCGAACGCGCCCGCGACCGTCCACGAAGGGATCGCCGGGATCTGCGCCGGCGCCTACGCGCAGGAGGAGCATCTCGCCCTCGCGGAGGAGGCGCTGTCGCACCTCGGCGCGGTCGTGCGCGTGCCCGAGCCGTACATGGACGCGGTCACGGCCGTCTCGGGCTCGGGCCCGGCGTACTTCGCGCTGCTGGCGGAAGCGATGATCGAAGCCGGCATCCTGCTCGGGCTCGGGCGCGAGACGTCGACGCAGCTCGTCGTGCAGACGATGCTCGGGACGGCGAAGCTGCTCCGGGACGAGCAGGTGCATCCCGTGGAGCTGCGCGAAGCGGTCACGTCCCCCGGCGGGACGACGATCCAGGCGATCCGCGAGCTCGAGCAGGCCGGCGTGCGCGCGGCGTTCCTGAACGCGATCCAGGCGGCGATGGAACGTTCGCGCGAGCTCGCCGCGGAGGGCCCCTGACGGAGCGCCTGCGCAAGGCCGCGGCACGCGCGTACTACGAAGCGATCGCGCCCGTCCTCCTCCCCCACCTTCGCAACCGTCCGTTCACGCTCAAGCGCTACCCGTACGGTTCGAGCGCGGCGCCGCAGTGGGTGAAGGATCTGCCCGAGGACGCGCCGGAGTGGATCCTCGTCGCGCCCCTGCCGGCGCGGTCGCGCGGCGGGAAGCTCGTGCGCTACCCGCTCGTGAACGACGCGCGCACGCTGCAGTGGTTCGTCGACTACGGCGCGCTCGACCTGCACACGTGGGCGTCACGAGTCGACAAGCCGGATCGGCCGGACTGGGCGATCTTCGACCTCGACCCGCGCGGGGGCGACGTCGCCGAGGCAGCGCTCGTCCTTCGCGAGGCGCTCGACGCTCTCTCGCTCGCGGGCTACCCGCGCACGAGCGGTCAGGGCGGGATGCACGTGCTCGTCCCGCTCGCGCGCGTGCACGAGCCGGAGGACGTGCGGGCCTTCGTGCGGCTCGTCGCAGGTGCCGTCGACCGCGCGCACCCGGATCTCGGCGTGTCGATCGACGCGAAGATGAACGGCCGCGGCCAGCAGTTCGTGAGCGCCTATTCCGCGCGCCCGGCGACGAGCTGCGTCTGCACGCCCCTCACCTGGGACGAGGTGACCTCGCCGCTCCCCGAGTTCACGACGGTAGACGTGCTGGCGCGAGTCAAGCGTTTCGGCGACGTCCACGCGGGCGTGCTCCGCGGCGGCCAACGCCTCAAGCGTGCGCTCGAAGCGGTCGCTACCAAAGCGCCGCGCATCCGCGAGTAACGTCCCTGCGGTGCGCATCCTCGACCGGCTCCGAGCGGCGACACGTCGCATCGCCACGCGCCTGACGTTCATCGGGGCGGATCCGCTCGACGACGAGGACCTTCGCGCGCGCAAGGCGCTCCTGGTCCTGATCTCGGTGCTGATCCTCCCGGTGGCGGCGTTGTGGGGGACGCTCTATCTCGCGTTCGGGTCGCCGGTCGGGGTCGTGCCGCTCGTGTACTTCGGCGTCCTGCTCGGTGCGATCATCGTCTTCTCTCGCACGCGCGACTTCCTGTTCCTGCTACGTGTCGGACAGGTCGCGATCCTGTTCGCACCGACCCTGTCGATGATCCCACTCGGCGGATTCGTTCCCTCCGGCGGCGTCGGCCTCTGGGGGATTCTCGCCCCGCTCGGCGCGCTCGTCTTCGGCGACGTCCGCTCGGCGGCCCGCTGGTACGTCGCGTACGTGGTCGTGTTCCTCGGATCGGGTGTGGCGGGTGAGCTCATCGACCCCATCTGGAAGCCGGTGCCCGGCTGGTTCACGAGCACGATGCTCGCCCTGAACATCGCCGTCGGCGGCACGATCGTGTTCACGTTGCTCGCGGTGTTCGCCGGCCAGCGCCGAGACGCACTTGCAGCGCTCCGGCTGGAGCAGATGAAGGCCGAAAATCTCTTGCTCAACATCCTGCCGCGGTCGATTGCGGACAAGCTCAAGGCACAGACGCAGCCGATTGCGGACCACGTCGAGTCGGCCTCGATCCTGTTTGCGGACGTCGTCGACTTCACGCCGTGGTCAGAGCGACTGCCGCCGGCCGACGTGGTCGGCTATCTCGACCGCCTGTTCAGTCTGTTCGACGAGCTCGCGGAGCGCTACGACCTCGAGAAGATCAAGACGATCGGCGATTGCTACATGGTCGCGGCGGGCGTCCCGACACCACGAACCGACCATGCTCGCGCCCTCGCACTCATGGCGCTCGACATGCTCGAGGCGATGCGCGCGGACGACACGCTCGGCCACCCGGGTCTCGAGCTGCGAGTCGGCATCAACTCCGGCCCGGTGGTCGCCGGCGTGATCGGCCGCAAGCGGTTCCTCTACGACCTGTGGGGCGACGCGGTCAACACGGCCAGCCGCATGGAGTCGCACGGAACGGCGGGACGGATCCAGATCACACGCGCGACGTACGAGCTGCTCGCCGGCGAGTTCGAATGCGAGCCCCGAGGGCCGATTCCCGTCAAAGGGAAGGGCGATGTCGAAGCGTGGTACCTCGTCGGTCTCCGCGACGACCCGCGCTTGGAACCCGCCGTCGCCGGGTCAGCCGCAAAGAAAAAGCCTCGCGATTAGCAGGGCTTTCTTGCTATGCGGTGCGTTCACCGCAAAGGTTCCCGCGTTCACCGCAAAGGCGTGCCTCGCTGGGGGATATGCCTTCCGGGCCTGATGTGGCACGTTGACCACATGGGCGTGAAGTTCGGTCGCGGAGAACTGGGCGAAAGCCGGCGAGCGCGGCTCGCTACCGCAGCACCTTGGGTGGCAGTCGTGGGATTGCTGACGCCGCTCTCTTGGTGGCTGGGCGAACCATGGATCTACCCTGTCGCTTTTGCGCAAGCCATCGCTGGCCTCAACGCGATCTCGTGGCTGCTCGGGGCGGCGCTCGGCCCGAAGTTCGAGGTCGAGAAGTGAGCGAGGGCAAGGCAAGGGGCAGGGCTATGAGTCCTTGCGCGCTGACAAGGTCATTGGGGAACTCCCGAACGACGGTCCACGCTCGTCCTCGATGAGCGGTTCGATGCCGACGATGCGATGCGGCGGCCAGCTGCCTCGAACTCTTGGCCGACGTGCCAGTCCGGAGCGGCGAATGACACTGAGCCGAACTCGGCGCCATCGCCGATCCGCAAGCAGATACGTGAAGCCCGACAGGTCTAGCGTTGTTCCGGCTTCGGCGCGTCCCGACCGCTAGGAGTGTTCGGCCGCTGGATTCCCGGCTTCGACGGATTCGCGACAAGCGACCCCGTCGGCTTTGGCTTCGGCCCTCTTGTCGCTTGTCCACTCATCGCGCCGAGTGTACGGATGCGGTCCGCTAGCAATTGCACAAACGCTTGCAGCCGTTCCACCATGGTGGACCGCGCAAAAAAAAGCCCCGCGATTAGCAGGGCTTTCGTGTGCTCCCCGGGTTGGACTCGAACCAACAACCCTCCGGTTAACAGCCGGATGCTCTGCCAATTGAGCTACCGGGGAAGGTGGCTCTGGGCCGGCGCGCATTGTAGCCGGGGTTTTCGAACGGCCCCGACGCACGCCGGGTCCTGAGACTCGGCACAAAGTCGCCACCCACGCGTACGACGGTTTCCGCGATCGTTCAGGTAGGGGCGCGCGATTCGCCCCCCATGGGGGCTGCCGTGGAACGACGACGAGATCGACAAGCGGGCCTGGCGCGCGCCTCCGCGTCTACGCGAACTCGCGGATGCGCTCGCGCACCCGGGCAAGCCGCTGCTGAAGCTCGACGAGCTGGGCGTCCTCCGCGCCCGCCACCTGCTCCTGCAGACGGCGCTCCCGGAGCCGCAGCAGCAGCTGCTCGGCCGTTTGCTCGTCGATCGCCTCCTCGGCTGCGACGGCGTCGAGCTCGGCGAAGAACGGCGTCAGCTCGTCGTCGTCGGCGTCGGCGGCGAGCACGGGAGCGGCCCGCCGGTGACGTTCGACGGTGAAGTGCTCGGGGCCGAGCTCGGCGAGGATCCGCGCGAGCGGGGGATGCGCACGCACGCCCGCGAGGGCGCTCCGCTCGAGGCGCTCCCCTGCCTCGAGCAGCCGCGGCGAAAGGGCGACGCCGGACGACGTCGTCGCGCTGACACCGGCGCGGAGCTGGACGGTGATCCCCAGCCGGTCGTTCGCGAGCCGCCACGCCTCCTGCCGCTCGGGCGACTCCGGCAGCGCGTCGAGGATCTCCTGCACCTTGAGGTACGCCGCGTGCCTGTCGCGGGCACGTGAGATCTCGAGCCGGACACGATGCACCGCGTACGGATCGGCGGCGCCGAGGCGCACCTCGAACCCGTCCGGGTCGTCGGCCGGATCCCGTCCCTCGGGCAGCGGCACCACGCGAACGTCGAATCCCTGCGCGACGGCCAGCTCCATCCCTCGCAACGTCGCGTCCTCGCCGGCCGCGTCGGCGTCGAAGCAGAGGAACACGCGCCGCGAGAGTCGTGACAGCTCCTTCAGCTGCCGGTCCGTCAGCGCGGTGCCCATCGACGCGACGACCGGTTCGAGACCGGCCTGGCGAAGCGCGATCACATCGGTGTTGCCCTCGACGACGAGCGCGCGGTCTTCCTTGACGATCGCCGGCCGCGCGAGATGCAGGCCGTAGAGCACGCCGGACTTGTGGAAGAGCTCACTCTCGGGCGAATTGACGTACTTCCCCCGCAGCGGATCGTCCTCGCGCAGCTTGCGGGCCTGGAAGCCGATTACCCGTCCGCGCGCATCCGCAAGCGGGAACATCAGCCGGCTCTGGAAGTAGTCGGTGCCGCGGCGCGTCGAGAGCCCGGCGGCCGCCAGCTCGTCTTGCGTGAACTTCTCCCGCGCCTTCTTCACGAGCGTCGCACCGACCGGAGAGAGCCCCAACCGGAACTCGCGGGAAACGCTCTCGCCAAGTCCGCGCGAGGCGAGGTACTCGCGCGCCTGCGCACCGTGCGACGAGTCCCAGAGCACTCGCTCGTAGAACGTCGCCGCTTGCTCGAGCAACGCGAGGAGACGCTCGCGCCGGCGTCGCCGCGCGTCGGCGTCCGGTGAAGATTGCTCGTACTCGAGCGGGACGTTGAAGCGGTCGGCAAGCCATTCGATCGCACCCACGAAGTCGAGGCCCTCGAGCTCGCGGACGAACGTGATCGCGTCGCCGCCGACGCCGCAGCCGAAGCAGTGGTACGTGCCGCGCGCCGGCGAGACCGAGAAGGACGGCGTCTTCTCATCGTGGAACGGGCAGAGACCCATGAAGCTGGCTCCGGCCTTCCGCAGGCGCGTGCGGGACTCCGCGAGGGCGAGGATGTCCGCGGCGCCCTTGACCGCCTCGACGCTCGAGTCCTTGATGCGCGGCACTAGAGGTGCGTCTCCGCGTACCGCAGGGCGAAGCGGTCGGTCATCCCGGCGACGAAGGCGACGACCTCTTCCGGCGAGTCACCGGCGGCGACGCGGTGCTCGAAGATACGCCCGATCACGCGGTGCGCCTTCGCGTGCTCCGCGCGCGAATGCTCGCCGAGGTACACGCGCTGGAACATGAACGAGCGCAGCGAGAGCATCGCCTCGCCGATCTCCTCCGACTGGAGGATGTCGCCGGCCGACTCCGACGTCTCGATCAGGTCGTGGACGAGCGCGTCGATGCGGCTCGCGCCGGTGGGCCCGAGCAGCTCGATCTCCTCGCGCGGGAGATCGCCCTCGCTGAGCAGGCCGTAGCGAATCGCGTCGTCGATGTCGTGGTTGATGTACGCGACGCGGTCGACGACGCGGACGATCTTCCCCTCGAGCGTCGCGGGCTCGCGGTCGCCGGTGTGCGTCAGGATCCCCTCGCGGACCTCGGCGGTCAGGTTCAGCTCCTCCGCGATGCGCAACGACTGCTCGTTGTGGCGAAAGCGCCGGCCGAACCTGCGCTGCAGCGCCTCGTCGAGCGCGTCCTCGCCCGCGTGGCCGAACGGCGGATGACCGGTGTCGTGCCCGAGTCCGATCGCCTCGACGAGATCCTCGTTCAGGCGAAGCGCGCGGGCGACGACACGCGAGATCGCCGTCGTCTCGAGCGTGTGCGTCATCCGCGTCCGGAAGTGGTCGCCGGCAGGATCGATGAAGACCTGCGTCTTGCCCTTCAGCCGACGAAACGGCTTCGAGTGGACGATCCGGTCGCGATCGCGTTGGAACGGCGTGCGCACCTCGCACTCGTCCTCCGGCTGCAGGCGGCCGCGCGTCTCGTAGGAGCGCACCGCGGCCGGCGCGAGCGAGCGCTCTTCGAGCTCTCGAATTCGCGCCTCGAATGCCTGTGCGACCGTCTCCACGTGTCAACGCTAGATGATGATGGGGACGGTGCCTCCGTCCGCGCTCCAGGCGGCTCCGGTCACGTACGAAGCGCGCTCCGAGCACAGAAACGCGATCACGGCGGCGATCTCCTCCGGCTCCGCGAGGCGACCGAGCGGTCTCCCTGCGGCCACCTTCTCGAGCACGGCGTCGCGTTCGCCCTGCTGCTCGGCAAGGCCGCCCGGATCGAGCCAGGCACCGGTCGCTGTCGGTCCGGGCGTGACCGCGTTGCAGCGGACACCGTCCTTCGCGTAGACGTCCGCGACGAGGCGCGACAGCGAGAGGACGGCGGCCTTCGTGACCGAGTAGTCGGGCATGCTCGTCGACGGCCGCTTCCCGGCGGTCGACGAGACGTTCACGATCGAGCCACGCCGTCGCTCGCGCATTGCCGGCAGCACGGCGCGAATTGCGCGGACGTAGGACATGACGTTCAGCCGCCACATCTCGTCCCATTGCTCGTCGGTGACGTCGGCGAACGTGTTGATGTACGCGGCGCCGACGTTGTTCACGAGGACCTCGATGGGGCCGACCGTCTCCGCGGCCTCGGCGATCACCCGCTCGGGCTCGCCGGGCTGTGCGACGTCCGCGGCGACGTGCAGGGCCTCGCCGATTCCCGGTGGGTCGCCGCGGCCGTGCGTGACCACGCGCGCTCCCTCGTCGACGAGCAGCTGAGCCGTCGCCCGCCCGATCCCCGCGGTCGAGCCGGTGACGACACAGACCCGCTCGCGGAGGCCGAGATCCATCCGACTAGCCTAGAGCCCGATGGCCGAGCTGCTCCTCGTGCGTCACGGCGAGACCGACTGGAACGCGGAACGACGTTTCCAGGGGCACGCAGACCCGTCGCTGAACGACGTCGGACGAAATCAGGCTCAGGAAGTGGCGGACGCGCTCGTCGGCGAGCGCGTCGACGCCGTCTACACGAGCGACCTCGCGCGCGCCCGCGAGACGGCGGAGATCATCGCGGAGCGACTCGGCATTCCCGTGGTCGCGCTCGAGGAGCTGCGCGAGATCGACGTCGGCGAATGGCAGGGGTTGACCTGGCCCGAGATCGAGGAGCGGTATCCCGAAGGCGTGCGCGCCTGGCACGAGAGCGGCCACGGCTGGCAGGCTGGAGAGACCTACGACGAGCTCGGCGAGCGGATCCTCGCCGTCCTCCGCCGCATCGCCGCCGAGCATGCCGGCGAGCGGGTGCTCGTCGTGGGCCACGGCGGCACAGTCCGTGCCGTCCGGGCGCACCTCGAAGGCCGAAGCGTCGCCGAGAGCCGCCGCGACAGCCCTGCCATTGCCAACTGCGAGGTCTTCCGGATCGGCTCGGAGAACGGCGGGTTCCGCCCACTAGACTTAGTCGCCGGGGGGGGGCTACACCAGCAAGGAAAAGGGCGGGCAAATCCAGGGCGC
>Ga0081539_10005213_pt1 | contig 13469 bp, 11 predicted proteins | sample TabmetS4T2R2_FD_71023 | JGI IMG/M metagenome (GOLD analysis project Ga0081539, IMG submission 71023) | Tabebuia heterophylla rhizosphere microbial communities from the University of Puerto Rico - S4T2R2 | ecosystem: Host-associated > Plants > Roots > Rhizosphere ...
CCCGGCGCGCGGATTCGCGCTCACCGCCTGGCTCGGTTCGACGTCGCCGAGCTCAACGGTGTGATCGGGGCTCGCTACCGCGACCTTGCCCGACACGACACCCGCCAAGCGGACCGGTCACGCGACCGAATCAGCGAGGCGCTGCGACTCCGCGATCCTGCGGACTGTCGCGGGCGCATCTTCGACCTCATCGGCTTGGCACGGACCGACGTCATGCTCGGCGAAGCCGAGCAAGCCGCGGAGGCGATCCGTCAAGCCCTGGCGATCATCGACGACGCGCGCTCAGGTCGCGCGCGGCGGCGGCTGCGCGACTTCTACCGCGAGTCCGAGTCGCTTGAGACATCCTCGATCCGCGCCGTTCGTGAGGCGATCATCGATCGGCTGTCGCCGTCCTTCTTGCGACTCGACGGCGAGGCCGAGGCGGCATGATCCGGATCGGCGTCACAGGTCACTCGAACCTCTCCGCCGACTCGACTGAACTCGTGTTCGGTGCGCTTCGAGACGCCCTCGAGGTCCGCGCGGCGGATGGCCTGCACGGGATCACATGCCTCGCCGCTGGCGCGGACCAGCTGTTCGCACGCGCCGTCCTGAGTCTCGGTGGTCGGTACGACGTCATCCTCCCGGCGCCCGACTACCGCGAGACGGCTGTCAAGCCTGACAACCTCGCGGACTTCGACGCACTGCTCGCCGAGGCAACCGACGTGCGGTTCATGCCGTTCGAGACCTCGGGTCGAGAGGCGTACATGGCCGCCAGCGAGGCGCTCGTGACCGGCAGCGACCGGCTGCTCGCCGTCTGGGACGGCAAACCGTCCGGAGGCCTGGGCGGAACCGCGGACGTCATCGCCCACGCACGCCACATCGGAATCCCGGTCGACGTCATCTGGCCCGCAGGCGCTCGGCGACGCTGAGAGGCAGGCGCGCTTGCGCTGCACCTACCCGCGACGCGCCCGCTTGCGCAGCGCGGCGAACTCCGGCCACGACCGCGTGTTGGCGACGTTCTCGGGCGTCAGCCACGCGCGGCGGGCGGTGGCGATGCCCCAGCGCACGTGCTGGAGCCGGTCGGCGCCATGGGCGTCGGAGTCGACCAGCAGCATGACGCCGGCCTGCGCGGCGGCGCGCGCGTTGACGTCGTCGAGGTCGCGGCGGTCGGGGGCGGAGTTGATCTCGAGCATCGTCCCGGTGCGCACCGCGGCGGCGATCACCTCGTCGAGGTCGAAGGCGTAGCCCGCGCGCCTCTGGATCTTGCGGCCGGTCGGGTGGCCGATGGCGTCGATCCACGGGTGCTCGATCGCATGCACGATCCGACGCGTCATCTCGGCGGCGGGCGTGCCGAACGCCGTATGGATCGAGCCGATGACCCAGTCGAGCCGCGCGAGCAGCTCGTCGTCGTAGTCGGGAGAGCCGTCGGGGAGGATGTTCGTCTCGGTGCCCGCCAGCACCGTGATTCCCTCCAGGCGCGCGTTGAGCTCGGCGATGCGCTCGATCTGGCGCTCGAGCTCGTCGGGCGGGACGAAGTTGCCGAACCCGTGCGTCGCCGAGTGGTCGGTGATCGCGATGTACTCGTAGCCGCGGGCGAGCGCCGCGCGCGCCATCTCCTCGAGCGTGTTGCGCCCGTCGGACGCGATCGTGTGCATGTGCAGGTCGCCGCGCAGGTCCTCGACGCTGACGAGGCGCGGCGGCTCGAAGCCGGGCTCGAGCTCGCCGCGGTTCTCGCGCAGCTCGGGCTCCGGATAGCGCAGGCCGAGGCGCTCGTAGACCTCCTCCTCGGTCGCGCAGCGCAGCGTCTCACCGCTGGCGTCGTCGAGGATGCCGTACTCGGAGACGTGCAGGCCGCGCCGCACGGCCGCCTCGCGCAGCGCGACGTTGTGCGCCTGCGAGCCGGTGAAGTGCTGCAGCAGGTTGCCGAAGTTCTCCGGTTCGACGACGCGCAGGTCGACGGGCAGCCCGGTGTGCGTCCGCCCCCGCGCGGCGTTCTCGTTCGGCGCCGACGCCGACTCGATGAGGTCCAGCTCGCCGAGCGCGCGGGCGAGCGCGCCGGGGTCGCTGGCGGTCGCGATGATGTCGAGGTCCTTCACGGAGTCCGTCTGGCGGCGCGCCGATCCGGCGAGCTCGACGCGCTCGGCGGCCGGATGCTCGCGCAGCGCGGCGACGATCTGCTCGCCGGCGGTCAGCGCGCGGTTGAGCAGGACGCGCTGTGCGGGCCGCTCGGCGATGCCGGCGTCCAGCGACGACAGCACCGACGCCTCGAACTTCGGCCCGAAGCCCTTGAGCCCGCGCAGCCGCTGCTCCTCGGCGGCGGCCCGCAGCATCTCCGGCGACTCGATGCCCAGCTCGTCGAAGAGGCGCCGCGCGCGCTTGGGACCGAGGCCCGGCAGGCGCGTCATGTCGAGCAGGCCCGGCGGGTACCTCGCGCGCAGCTTCTCGAGCGACGGGATCGTGCCGGTGTCGAGCAGCGCGACGAGCTTCTCCTCGAGCGTCTTGCCGATCCCCGGCAGCTCCGTGACGCGTCCCCGGCGGGTCATCCCCGCGATGGAGACCATCGCGTCGCGGGCGCTCTTGGCGGCGCCGCGGTAGGCCATCACGCGATGGACGACCGCGCCGTCGAGCTCGTAGAGGTCCGCGAGCTCGTCGAAGACGGCGGCGATCTCGAGGTTTGAGGGGTCGGGAGCCATGAGGTCGGTGCGCGCTCTAGGGTAGTCGCGCTCATGCCTCCGACCGCCTGGCTGATCCTGCCGACGTACGACGAGGCCGAGAACATCGAGGCGATCGTGAGCACGGCGCGCGCCGTGCTCGCGGAGGCCTCACCGGGCGGCTACCGGATTCTCGTCGTCGACGACGACTCGCCCGACGGGACCGGCGCGATCGCCGACCGGCTCGCCGCCGAGCACGCGGAGGTCGAGGTGCTGCACCGCACCGTCCGCGAGGGGCTCGGCCCGGCCTACATCGCGGGCTTCGAGCACGCGCTCGACGCCGGTGCCGAATACGTGCTCGAGATGGACGCCGACTTCTCGCACGATCCGGCCGACCTCGCGCGCCTGCTCGCCGCGACGGCCGACGCCGACCTGGTGCTCGGCTCGCGCTACGTCGCCGGCGGCGCGGTCTCGGACTGGGGATGGTCGCGGCGCCTCGTCAGCCGTGGCGGCTCCTGGTACGCACGGCGCGTGCTGGGGCTGGGCGTCCGTGACCTGACGGGCGGCTTCAAGTGCTTCCGCCGCGAGGTGCTCGAGGCGATCGATCTGCCGACCGTGCGCTCGCGCGGCTACGCCTTCCAGGTCGAGCTCACCCACCGCGCCGTGCGCGCGGGCTTCCGCGTCGTCGAGCTGCCGATCGTCTTTCGCGACAGGCAGGCGGGACGCTCGAAGATGTCGTGGCGGATCGCCGGCGAGGCCGCGCTGCTGGTCCCGCGGCTGCGCTTCGGCCGCCGTGCCCGTACGCGCGGCTACGCACGCGTCGGCTGAGCGACCGGTTCCGCGGCCGGCGAGCTGAGTCGGGCCGCAGCCGTGGTCGTGTCGAGTTTGGTGCGCATAGCGTCCCTTGGGCGACACGATCGACCGCCGGCCGTGCCTCGCGAGTCGGGTAGCTTCATTTTGTATAGTGGGATGCGCACCCGTCCGAAGGAGACGCGACACATGGCCGGAACGATCATCGACGTCACCGACAGCAGCTTCCAGGCCGAGGTCATCGAGAGCGAGACCCCGATCCTCGTCGACTTCTGGGCGCCGTGGTGCGCGCCGTGCCGCGCGATCGCCCCGCTGCTGGAGGAGATCGCCGCCGACCGTGAGGACGTCCGCATCGTCAAGCTCAACGTGGACGAGAACCAGGAGACGGCCGCCGCCTACGGCATCCTCGCCATCCCGACGCTCATCCTCTTCAACAACGGCGCCGAGGCCAAGCGCGTGCGCCCGACGCGCTCCAAGAGCCAGCTCGAGGAGCAGCTCGAGCTCGAGCCCGCCGCCTGATCGGCGCCCGAACCACCCTGCGAAGCATCGGGCCGGCCGCGCACAGCGCGGCCGGCCCGGCTTCGTCTTTGACACGTTCCGAACGAGCGCAGAGGCCCGCCAGGGGTCAGCCCGCGAGCGCGACCAGGATGCGCAGCTCGCGCCCCTCGATGCTCGCGACGTCCCCACGCCCGTTGGCGTCGTAGCGGACCTGCACCGCCAGGACCTCGCCGCTGACGTAGCCCTCGTGCGCCCTCGCGGCGGCCAGCAGCTCGTCGTCGCCGGCGAGCGTCAGGACGATCCGGTCGGAGATCTGCAGGCCCGCGACGCGCCGCGCGTTCTGCACCGCGTGGACGACCTCGCGCGCGAGTCCCTCGCGGCGCAGCTCGTCATCGAGCGTCAGCTCGAGTGCCACCGCGTGCGAGCCCTCGCGCTCGAGCTGGTAGCCCTCGAGGGGCGCCATCGCGAGCTGCAGGTCCTCCGGGGCGAGCTCGTGATCGTGGCCGTCGATGAAGACCGCGACGGGCTGGCCCGCGCGCAGCGCCTCGGCCGCGTGCGCCGGGTCGAGCGCGGCGACCGCCGCGGCCACCTGCGGCATCGACCTGCCGAAGCGCGGTCCGAGCGTGCGGTAGTTCGGTTTCAGCGTGTAGGAGCCGAGCTCCTCCGCCTCGGCGACGAACCGCAGGAGCTTGACGTTGAGCTCCTCGCGCACGACGTCGGCGAGGCGCTCGATCGCCGCGCGCTCGCGGCCGGCGGCGACCACGACCGCCTCGTGCAGCGGCTGGCGCACCTTGAGCTTCGCGGCGCCGCGCGCTGCCAGCCCCAGGCGCACCGTCTCGCGGGCGGTCGCCATCGCGGCCTCGAGCTCCTCGTCGCGCGGCGCGGGCTCGGGCCAGTCGCAGAGGTGCACGCTGGGCTCGCTGCCGTCGAGGTTGTCGTAGATCTCGTCGGCGACGAACGGCGCGAACGGCGCCAGCAGCTGCGAGACCGTCACCAGGCAGTGGCGCAGCGTCGCATGGGCGGCGGCGTCGCCCTCCCAGAAGCGCCTCCGCGAGCGGCGCACGTACCAGTTGGAGAGGTCGTCGACGAACTCGGCGATCGCCCGGCCGCCGGTCGTCGCGTCGTAGGCGTCGAGCCGGTCGGTCACCGCGGCGACCGTCGCGTTCAGGCGCGAGCGGATCCAGCGGTCGAGGTCGCTGGGCGGATCGGCGGGCCGCCGCTCGTCGACGGGGTAGAGCGTCGCGAACGCGTACGTGTTCCAGAGCTGGCGCAGGAACAGCCGCACGCCCTCGCCGATCGCCTCCATCGAGAAGAGATAGCCGTCCCACGGCTGCTTGGAGGTGAACAGGTACCAGCGCAGCGCGTCGGCGCCGAAGCGGTCGATGACCTCCCACGGCGAGACGACGTTGCCGACGGACTTCGACATCTTCTGGCCGTCGGCGTCGAGGATGAGGCCGAGGCAGACGACGTTGCGGTAGGGCACCTCGGGCCCGCGCAGGAGCGTCGAGATCGCCAGCAGCGAGTAGAACCAGCCGCGCGTCTGGTCGAGCCCCTCGCAGATGAAGTCGGCCGGGTAGAGCTCCTCCAGCCGGTCGCGCCCGCGGCCGGATGCGAGCGGCTCATGGCGCTGGGCGAACGGCATCGAGCCCGAGTCGAACCACACGTCGATGACCTCCGGCACGCGCGCGGCGGTCGTGCCGCACTCGTCGCAGGGGAACGTCACCTCGTCGGCGTAGGGCCGGTGCGGATCCTCGAGGTGCACGCCCGAGCGGCGCTCGAGCTCGTCGAAGCCGCCGACGACCGTCACATGCCCCTGCTCGCAGCGCCAGACCGGCAGCGGCGTGCCCCAGTAGCGCTCGCGCGACAGCGCCCAGTCGACGTTGTTCTCCAGCCACTTGCCGAAGCGCCCGTGCTTGATGTGCTCGGGATGCCAGGTGACCTGCTCGTTGGCGGCGAGCAGGTCGTCGCGGAGCTTCGACGTCGCGATGTACCACGACGGCTTGGCGTAGTAGAGCAGCGGCGTCCCGCAGCGCCAGCAGTGCGGGTAGCTGTGCACGAGCGTCTCGGCGCGCAGCACGCGCCCGCGCTTTCGCAGGTCCGCGACGAGGTCGGCGTCGGCGTCCTTGACGAACCGGCCGGCGTAGGGGCCGATCCGCTCGTCGTACGTGCCGTCCAGGCGGACCGGGTTGACGACCTTCAGCCCGTACTGGGCGCCGAGGCGATAGTCGTCCTCGCCGAAGGCGATCGCGGTGTGGACGATGCCCGTGCCGTCATCGGCGGTGACGAAGTCGCCGAGCAGGACGGTGTGGCCGCGCTCGCCGTACTCGTCGGAGCCGATGAAGTGAAACGGCGGCTCGTAGCGGACGCCGTCGATCGCCGCGCCGGGGAAGCGGGCGAGGATCCGGACGTTCGCGGGATCGCCGAGCACCCTCTCGATCAGGGCCTCCGCGAGCACGACCGGGGGCTCGAGCGCGCCGGTCTTCGCGCGTACGTACGTCAGCTCGGGGTCGACGGCGACCGCGGCGTTGGAGACCAGCGTCCAGGGCGTCGTGGTCCATACGAGCAGCTGGTCGCCCGCCTGCAGCGGCCCGCCGTCCTCGGTCACCGGCAAGCGCACGTAGATCGACGGATCCTCGACGTCCTGGTAGCCCTGCGCGACCTCGTGGCTCGACAGCGCGGTGCCACAGCGCGGGCAGTAGGGAACGACCTTGTGCCCCTCGTAGAGCCGCCCGTCGTCGGCGATCGTCTTCAGGGCCCACCAGACGGACTCGACGTAGTCGGGGTCGAGCGTGCGGTAGGCGTGCTCGAGGTCCAACCAGAAGGCGATCCGCTCGGTGAGCGCGTTCCACTCCTCGACGAACGCGAAGACCGACTCGCGGCAGCGGCGGTTGAACTCCGCGATCCCGTACTCCTCGATCTGCTCCTTGGACGTGATCCCGAGCTGCTGCTCGACGGCGATCTCGACGGGCAGGCCGTGGCAGTCCCAGCCGCCGCGGCGCTCGACGTAGCGGCCGCGCATCGTGTGGAAGCGCGGGAAGATGTCCTTGAACACGCGGCTGAGCACGTGGTGGACGCCGGGCGGCCCGTTCGCGGTCGGCGGCCCCTCCCAGAAGACCCATTGCGGGGCGCCCTCACGGCGCCGCAACGACTCCCGGAAGACGTCGCGCTCGCGCCAGCGCTCGAGCACCGCCTGCTCGAGTGCGGGGAAGGACTGCTGGGGATCGACCAGGCGCTTGGCCATCGGCGATGCAGTCTAGGCCGCGAGCCGGTACGCCACCTGACGAGGCGCGACGAGGCCTTGTCAGGCCGCGAGTTTGCGGCAGATCTGGGCCAGCGACCGCTTCTCGGCCTCGTCGAGCACGGCGAACGCCTGCGCCACGCGCTGGCTATGCTCCGGGAACAGGCGGTCGACGATCTCCGCGCCGCGCGACGTGATGGCGACGGCCGCGGCGCGTCGGTCGTTCGGGAGCCGCCGGCGCTCGACGAGGCCGCGGCCCTCGAGCGTCGTGACGACCTCGGTCGCGTTCGGCTTCGACGTGCGCAGACGCACGCGCAGGACGCGCAGCTCCAACTCGCCGCCGGCGGTCGTGAGGATGATGAGCACCGAGAAGCCGGTCGCCGACAGTCCCTCGCGCTCGAGGTCGGCGCTGAGCCGGCGGCGGACGGAGGCCTCGGCGCGCAGCAACGACTCGAGGGCGCGATGGGCCAGCGGGTCGCCGGGAACGAGCGTCATCTCGGACCGGGACCGTACCGGCCGGTCCGGACGGCGGCCCGCTGCGCGTGTCTAGGAGATCTGCGCCAGCGCGGGGCGACCGCGCACGGTGTCACTGCGGGCGTTGAGCCGCGCGAGCACGAGATCGCGCGCCCCGACGGCGCTGGTCCCGAGCCTCGGCACCGCCGTGGCATCTGCCTCCGGCAGGGCGCCGCGAAAGTCGAGGATCTCGACCTGCCCCGGCGAGCGGCGCATCTGGTAGGCGATGCGCCCGAGCGCGTCGAGCCAGGCACGGCGTCCCGTCAGCACGACCAGGCGCGGGCTCAGCGTCTGCAGGACGTGCACGAGGCGCCCGGCGTCCAGCTCGGCCGTGAGCATGAGCGTGCGGATGCCGGCGCGGCGCAGGCACAGCTCGAGCGCCTGCGCGTGGAGCGCGTTGATGTCGCACGGGACGCTGGCATCGAAGATGAGGACGCTCTCGGGCCGCGTCGCGTGCGGCGCGACGCGCTTGGCGGCCGCCAGCCAGCCCGTCGCCCAGCGCCAGGCGAAGCCGAGCTCGGCCGTCTGCGGCTCTCCCGGCGGCACGGCGAGACCGTCGATGGCCGGCAGCAGCACCTCCTCGACGGTGCGCTCGACCGAGCGCACGGCAAGGCTCTCCTCGAGGATCCGGTCGGCCTCGAGCTCCTCGTAGCGGCGCAGCGCCGAGCGCAGCCGGCTCGGTGACGAGGGGCCGCTGCCGCGCTCGCGCGCGATCGAGATCGCCGACGAGACGTTGTGGGTCTCCTCGAACGCCTGCCGCAGCGCCTCCACCTCGGCGAGGTCGAACTGCCGGTGACCGCCCGAGGTACGGCGCGGCGTGGGGTAGCCGAACCGCCGCTCCCAGGACCGCAACGTGTTCGGGCTGACGCCCAACATGGCCGCTGCAGCATGAGTGCGTAGAACGCTCATCGTGGGGGTATCGGGGCTCACCCACACGACTGCAGCCACCCGCAGTCGTGCCTGCTGCGTGCCAACCGATGGCTACAGGTTAGGGAATCCCGACCGAAAATTCAGCTGGTAAGCACGAGCAGCGCGGCGTGCGGGGGTCCACACGGCCCGATCCGTGCACGGAAGCGCACGCCGAACTCCTGGCGCGGGCGCACGACCGCCGAGCGCGGTGCACCCGTTCCGGACGCGGCCTCGACCAGCAGCACGAGGAGATTCTCGGCGCTCGGCGCGTTGGCATCGGCCGGCACGAGGAAGTCGGCGACGTGCTGGTTGACGGCCTCCGTCTCGTCGATCCCGAGCAGGTCCTCGGCCTGCGCGGAGACCGCGCACACCGACAGCGTGGAGTCGATGACCAGGAACGGCTCGTCGCTGCGGGGCGCGACGTCGGCGTGCGCCTGCAGCACGAGCCCGAGGCCGCAGTGGCCGCATACACGCGACTGCTGCGCCGCGGGCTGTGCCGGGGTGGTGCCGCAGTGACCGCAGAAGGCGACGTATCCGGGGCCGCGCTCGTCGACTTCGACGGGGCGCAGTGCGCGCAGCCGCCTCATCCGCGGGCCTCGCGCACCTCGACGTTCTCCAAGAGCGACACCGCTGGGACGCCGTGGCCGACTCGCTCGTCGGGACGGTCGTCGACGTAGACCAGAAGATGACGATGAGCGCCGAACGGGGTGTCCGGAAGGACCCGCGCGCCCGTCGTCCGCACGCGATTGGAGTGGTTGCCGCGGCGGAAGAGCGCCATCGGGAGCGGACCGGCGGTGGCGCGGACGCGATATGCCCACTGTGCGACCTCGTCATCGGAGACATGACTGCCGGCGATCACGACGGTGTCGGGGCACAGCGCGTCGATCACGTCCGACAGACCCGAGACGCCGCCGACCGGCAGCGTCATGACGCGCGCGCCCGAGCGACCGCAGAACAGCTCGAACGCGCGAACGGCGAGGGAGTCGCCGTCGAGCTCGTTGCGAGTCGCGTCGCCGACGAGGACCGACAGCGGGCGCACGGGCGGGGGCGCCAGCCGCTGGGCGCGCCGCAGCCAATCGTCGGCCCAGCGGGCCGCGAAGGCCCACGGCGCGCTGTCGATGCCGTGACGCTGGCCGAGCTCGTCGAGCGACGGCAGGAGCACCTCCTCGACGGAGCGCTCGACCGACCGTAGGGCGAGGGCGGCCTCCATGGCGCTGTCGGCGCGGTCGAGCTCGAAGCTGGCAAGCGCGCCCACGAGCGTGTGGGTGTCGGTGCTCAGCGCCTCCCGCGCGCGGCTGACGGCCGACGAGATCGACAGCCCCTGCTGCAGGGCGTCGCGCAGGGCGGCGACCTCGCCATGGGTGTAGAGCCGGTGGCGACCGGCCGAGCGCTGCGGCTTTGGATAGCCGAAGCGCCGCTCCCATGCGCGCAAGGTATTCGGGCTGACGTTCAGCAACGCCGCCGCCTCGCTCGTCTTGAGTGTCCGCATACGGACATGATGTTGAGAACGCAGGCCCGATGCAAACGCCGAAGCGCGCAACTGCACGGGTTCGGGTCCAGAAGCTGGGCGTTGCGACGCCGAAACTGCGTGCAGATGCAACATTCGCTCCGGAGGCCGTGCAGTCGGTGCGTGGCGGCCGCTGTACGGGCGCCTGTCGCGATGGGCGCCACGGTGGCGCTCGCGACGCGCCACGCCGGCTCCGACGGCCTGACGTCGCCGGCCTCAGCCCGGCAGCGCGCACCGCTTTCCGTCCTGTTGGCGGCACGATCACGGCGCCGCGCGGCACCTCACCAACACGCTCGCCGCGCTCTCTGACTCCCGGTCACGTTCGGGTCCGACCCCGCCTGACGCCAAGCACACGCCTCGTGCGGCGTCAAGAGCACACGTCTTACGGTGGAGTTTTTCGCGCTGGATATTAGTGGTCAACCTATATGTTTTGCGAGATAGCCACCACAAATCGTGTGGATTTGGTCAACGTCGAACCCGTTCCGGCCCGTTCCCCAGTCCCAACCTCGGAGGTTCGAGATGGCCCGCCTCAAGTACCGCGCGTACCCCTTCCTGTTGAGCGCCGCCAGCGCGTTCGCGGCCGTTGCCGCCGGTTGGCGCGGCACCTGATCCTGCCCTCGCAGAGCAGCGCTGCTGCCGGTACCGTTGATATGTGACGGTTGCAGCTCATAAGCCACATCCCAGGGCCGCTGTCGCAGCGGCCCTTGTGATGCTCGGGGCGGCCGCTGCGGTGCTCGCGTCCGTCGTGCAGCCGGGTAAGCCGCCCGTCGCGCTGACGGCCGTGCTGACCGTGTGCGCGGTCGCCAGCGTCCTGACCGCCACGAAGTGGGAGGGGTCCGTCGAGATCTCGGCGGCCTTCGTGTGCCTGCTGCTGGCGGTGGCGATCGTCGGGCCGGCGGGCGCGTTCGGGATCGCGGCCGTCTCGGAGGTCGCGGCCTGGGTGGTACGCCGCTTCCGGATCGTGATGCTGCCGATCAACATCGCGGCGATGGCCGTCCCGTGCCTGCTGGCGGCGACCGCGTTCCGCGCGCTCGCCGGCCAGATGAAGGGCACGATCGGCGACATCGCCGCGCTCGGCGTCGTGGCGATCGGATTCCTGGCACTGAACCACGGGATCCTGCGCTCGCTCATGGCGCTGCTGGACGGTGAACCGCTCCGCGCGGCGCTCCATCACCCGCGCGAGATCCTGCCGTCATTCGCGCTCATGATCGCGCTCACGCTGGCGATCGCCGGCTTCTACGCGCGCGCGGGATTCGCCGCCGGGGCGTTTGTGGTCCTCATCGTCGTCGCCTTCACGTACATGTCGCGGCTCGTCGTCGTCGCGCGCACGAGGACCGGGCAGTACGCGTCGCTGTCGTGGGGCGTGCTGTCGGCGCTCGTGCGCTCGCTCGACCGCCGCGACCGCCGGACCGCGCGCCACAGCGCCGCGGTCGCCGCGTTCGCACGCGACATCGCGGTGGAGTGCCGGATGGCCAAGCGCGACATCGAGCTCGCCCACACCGCCGGGCTGCTGCACGACATCGGGCGCTTCGCGCTCCCCGACCGGGTGATGGAGCGCCACGGCACGCTGACCGAGGACGACTGGGAGGCGATCTGGCTGCATCCAGAGCTCGGCGCCGACCTGCTGCGCGACCTCGGCGTCTACGGCCCGGTCGCGCAGATCGTGCGCGCCCACCACGAGCGCATCGACGGTCGCGGGTACCCCGACGGGCTCAGGGGGGACGAGATCCCGGCGATCGCGCGCATCGTCGCCGTCGCCGAGGTCTACGACACGCTCACCGCCGAGGACACCTATCGCGATCGCATGACGTCCTTTCAGGCGGTGACCGAGCTGCGGCGCGTCGCCGGCCGCCAGCTCGACGAGCGCTACGTCGAGGCGCTCGCGTCGGTGCTCGCAGGTCGCGGGATGGACTACCGCCACGCGGACGACGCGGACTTCGACTCCGAGCTGGCGATCCAGAGCCGGATCGCGGACGCGATGTTCACGGACCCCGGCGCCGTCTTCTAGGTCGGCGGGCCCGCAAGCTGGTCCCGGGGCTCCAAGCGCTCCCGCGTCATGGAGCCTCCGCCCCGGTGACGGCCCAGCGCTCGCCGGCGAAGCGCCATCCGAGCGTCAGCAGCCGGACGCCCATAAGCGCCAGCAGCCCGGCCCACACGCCCGTCAGGCCCCACCCGAGGGCGAGCGCGAGCAGCGCGATCGGGACGTAGGCGCCGAGACCGGCCAGCAGCATCGAGCCGGCGAGGTAGCGCGTGTCGCCCGCGCCGATGAGCACGCCGTCGAGCGCGAACACGATCGCCGCCAGCGGCTGCATGAGCGCGAGCATCGGCCAGATCGCGCGCGCCCGCTCGATGACCGCCGGGTCGGAGGTGAACGCGTGCGGCAGCGTCCGGGACAGCGCCAGCAGCAGCGCCGCGAAGACGCAGCCCGCGACGAGCGACCAGCCGACCGCGCGCGCCGCGACGACGCGCGCGCCGGTCGCGTCGCCTGCCCCGAGCCCGCGGCCGACGAGCACCTGCGCGGCGATGGCGATCGCGTCGAGGACGAGCGCCATGAACGTGAAGAGGTTCATCGCGATCTGGTGGGCGCCGAGCGAGGCATCGCCGATTCGCGCGATGACCGCGCTCGCGGTCGCGAACGCGACCAGCAGCGCCGCCGAGCGTACGAACAGCTCGCCGGAGACGCGGGTCAGCGGCGTCAGCAGCACGCGCTGCGGGCGGCGGCTGTCGGCTGGCTGGCGGAGCAGCAGCCACGCGAACGTCGCGCCCATCGCCGCCTGCGCGATCACGGTCCCGGCGGCGGAGCCGTCGAGTCCCCATCCGAGTCCGTAGACGAACCACAGCTCGAGGACGATGTTGACGACCTGGGCCGCCACGACGATGAGCAGCGGCGTGCGCAGGTCGTCGATGCCCCGCAGGTAGCCCTGGCCGGCGAGCGCGATCAGGGCCGGCGGCAGGCCGGCCGCGCTGATGCGCAGGTAGCGCGCCGCGAGCGCGGCGGTCTCCCCGCGCCCGCCCAGCAGCGCGACGAGCGGATCGGCGAGCAGCACGCAGCCGAGTGCCAGCAGGACGCCGAGCCCGCCGGCGAGCCACAGCGCCTGCGCGGCGAGGCGGCCCGCGCGCTCGGCGTCGCCGGCGCCGTGCAGGCGCGCGACCTGCGCCGTGGTCCCGTACGTCAGGAAGATGCACAGCGAGACGAGCGTCGTCAGCGCCGTCGCGGCGATCGCCAGCGCGGCGAGCTGGCGGGTCCCGAGGTGGCCCACGATCGCCGTGTCGACGAGCAGGTACAGCGGCTCGGCCGCCAGCGCGCCGAGCGCCGGGACCGCGATGCGCCGGATTTCGCGATCATGCGGCGATCCCAGCATCG
>Ga0081539_10005214_pt1 | contig 13468 bp, 10 predicted proteins | sample TabmetS4T2R2_FD_71023 | JGI IMG/M metagenome (GOLD analysis project Ga0081539, IMG submission 71023) | Tabebuia heterophylla rhizosphere microbial communities from the University of Puerto Rico - S4T2R2 | ecosystem: Host-associated > Plants > Roots > Rhizosphere ...
CCAAACGAGATCGAGCAGCAGTCGCAGCCGCTGGTAAGAATCGTCCAGCCGCGCGTTGGTAGCTTTCGCGCTCAGCAATCGCTGCAGCTTCACGAAGTTCTCGTTCGCGAGTAACGTCTTCTCTGCTGCAAGACACGAGAAATCAAAACCGTTCGCACCGATGCGCCACGTTTCCGAATGCGTCGCAGTGTAGAGATCGATCACTGCTTCGTCACTGAACAACTCCGTCGTGTCGAGAATCTCGTTCTCCGCGCGGCGAGTCTTGACTTCCTTCACTTCGACGCGTTTTTCAATCAAGCGCCCAGGCACAAGCAAGGTGACGGCCGACCAGGAAACTTCCGCTTGATTCTTTGCCTGATTTGGATTCATCACCAGCTCTGAATCATCGAACCTCAACGACCTCACGCGCGTCACGGGACCTTCGTCACGCAGCGTAACAACGCGCAATCCCAACGCCTGCAGGCGATCGAAAATCACTTCCGACTCTTCCCTGCTCGCGGTGCGCGCCACCGGCAACGGAGTTCGGGCAGCTAATATCCGTTGCAGCTCCTCCGCTGTCAATTTCAAGAACTCCGCGGCATCGGTAACTACGTCGGCAGGAAAAGCATCGCTACTCGGCAATACGATCGTGTTGTAACCCAGCTCGTGCTTCTCTGTTGGGCGCAGGATCGGTTTGCGCAAACGCGCGGAAGACTCCGTCACCGGCAAGGGTACGCTACAGTACAGACAATTGATCCGCGTGGGAGGATTTGCACGCAAACATTCTTCACAACGTATCATCTGTTCGGGCGCGAAACCCTGCGGCTCAGATGGCTCTACTGGTCCAAGTAGAGGCAGACGAATGTTTTCGTTATCTTTAGGCAACAGCTCCTCCAAGTATTTTAATTATACGACGAGCTGTAAGTTCCGAGGCGAGTTAATGTTTGCGCAGACTGCATTTATCAGACACCTGCTTGCTTTGTTCGTCGTTACGATCGTCTTCGTGACCGGCGCTTGCGCCGCACTGCAACCTATCGATGCCACTGGACCACGCGCCAATGCGCCCGCGTATCCGATCGGCCTGGCCGATCCGGCAAGCCGGCTCGAAGAAGCGTCGGTCGCGTGGCTGCAGATGTCGCAACACTATGGATTGGCCGGAAAGACCGAGGCTAACCTGAACCCGTTGACCGGCACGCTCGAGAGCTTGCCGGCGAACGCTGGTCCAATCGTGTTGCCGAAAGTCGGCACCGAACCGGTGCAAACTGAAGAACAGACGCGAGAGTCGTTGCGCCGCTTCATCGTGGAGTGGCGCCAATTGATCGGCGCCGATCCCGACGAGCTGTCGCTGGTTGAGCGGACGGACGAACCGTCAGGCGTCAAAGTTGCTCGTTACGAACAGAAACCGTTTCGCTACCCGTTACGCGGCGGCTACGGCAATTTTCTGATCCGCTTTCGACCGGACCGGCAAGTGGTCTCGCTGTCGAGCAACTGCATTCCCAACGCCGATCGGCTGCAGGCGCCGCTCGCTGCGCTAACGCCGCAGATTACGGCCGAGCAAGCGATCGATCACGTCAAAAAACAACCAGTCGTCGCGCCCGGTGCGAATGGACAGCAACAAACGTTTGCCATTCCGTCGAACGCGACTTTGGCCGCGCGCCAACTGGTCGTGTATGCACAGCCTGCCGCTGAACGCAGCAATGGTCTACAGCTACGTCTCGCCTGGGAAATAGAGGTAACCAATGGTCCCGTGAAGGTGGTCTACCTCGATGCGATTTCCGACCAGGTGCTGGCGGTCGCCTGAACGCAACGAGTAGATCTCGTTACTTGAAAACTGAAGCTGCATTACAATTTTACGATTATCCAAGGGGTATTTTGTTTATGAATAATTTCGATCCTACTAACAACGTTTCCTGGCAATTGGGTCATCGCGGCAGGGTCGCGGTTTTTATCGACGGCAACAATCTTTTCCACGCCGCGCGTTTTCACAACATCGACGTCGACTACAACAAGCTGCTGCGCGTCTTGCTCGGCGATGGCCGGTTACTAAGAGCGTTTTTCTACACGGGCGTCGACATCGGCGCTGAACGCCAGCAGGGTTTTCTGCTGTGGATGCGACGCAACGGTTTTCGCGTCGTCCAGAAAGAACTGAAGACGTTTTACGACGGCACGCGCAAAGCAAACCTCGACGTCGAAATCGCCGTCGACATGTTGTCGCTGGCGGGACGTTACGACACCGCCGTGCTCGTGTCGGGCGATGAAGACTTTGTTTACGCAGTCAATGCCGTGGCGTACAAAGGCTGTCGCGTCGAGATCGCCGGCTTCAGATCGAACACAGCACCCAAGCTGATCGACGTCGCTGACTACTTCATCGACCTCGGCGAGATCGCCGACAAAGTGCGCAAGGAGATCTCGCACGGACCGCGTTATGATGAACGCGAGCTGCACGAGCCGCTGCCGGCGCATTACCTGGCGGACCAGATGCAGATATCGAAACCGCAGCCTGACGCTTTTCAAACGGCGATGCGGGTGGTATTAGAGACGGAGATTAGTGAGAACGAGGCGGCTGAGTTTCAGACCACCTCTGAGTTCATCAGGATCACCGACGAACACTAGCAGCGAACGAGGCAGCGGCGATACAAGACACGCAGGCAACACGCCCCGTGGCCCAATAAAGCATGAAACTGTTCACGATTCAGGAAGCGAACGCGCTGCTTCCGAGCGTCAGGACCATTGTCGCGAAGATTCAGCAGGCGCATGGCCGCGTCGCGCAGTATCGCGACGAAGCGAAGGAAGCGGCCGAAGCCGCGGAAAAAGGCGGCGGGGGAATCTCGGCTGGTGTTGCTTATGCGCAGGCGTTGACCGAACTGACCACTCAGATCGCCGACCTTGAAGCGTTGGGCGTGCAACTCAAAGATTTCGAACGAGGCCTGGTCGATTTTCCCTCACTTCGCGACGGCCGCGTCGTGCTGCTCTGCTGGCAAATGGGCGAAGGCGACGAACTCGAGTGGTGGCATGACGTCGATGCGGGCTTCGCCGGCCGCACACCGCTGTAAACCTCATCGATCCATCCGGGCAAACTCAACGCCTGCTTAATTTTCTCGTTGACCAGTTAAAGTTCTTCCTGATAGGATGCGCGCGATCGCGGCTTCTGACTCAACCGGCATGAAAGCAACTGGCGACTCCCCAAGTTCACCCCCGGCACAAAGATCTACACTCATCGAATTTCCCGGCGTCGCGCGCAATTCCCTGCCCGAGTGGCGCAAGGAACTCAGCGAACGCGTCCGCGAGGTGCAGGAACGCCGCGCGCGCGAAGCCGCTCGCGAAGCTGCCGCAGCCGAACGCCAACGTGCCGAAGCCGCCACGAATCCGCCGCAACTCGAACTGTTACCGCCAACCGAAACTCCGGCCATGAATCCGCTCGTTGCCGCCGCTTTGAAGCGCATCGAACGTGCGCACCAAAGCGCTTCGGTTGAAACTCGTCCGCCCAGAACGTCACTCGCGACCGCCGTCGCCTACGCTCCGGAACGAGAAGAAAACATTATGAACGAGACGGTTCCCCCGACCATTCAACTCGAGCTTGAATCGGAACCTGCATCCGTCGATTTAGATTTATTCGCGGAAGATTTATCTCCGGCCACGGAAAAGCCGCAGCTCGCGCCGCATCTCGCAGTTGTCCCGCCGCCGAGTGAACCCGAGGTCGTTGCCAAACCTGAGCCGGTGCTGCCGCCGAAGCGTCTAATCATCGAAAACGATCCGGCGCTCAACTATCTTGATTCGATTTGTCGCAGCGTGCGCGTCGACGACGTTGCGAACCGCAGCGCTTCCGCGTTTCGGCGCGTCGTGAGCGCGGTGTTCGATCTGATCTTTTGCGCTTTGTTGACTTCGCCCATCGCGGGCGCTTTGTACCTCGCCGGCGGCAGTGTTCACGATCTGCGCGCGATCGGCGTGCTGGCCGGTTGTCTGGTGGTAATGACGTTTCTTTATCTCACGCTGGCGACGGCACTGACGGGCCGCACGTGGGGAATGCGAATGTTGTCACTACGCGTCATCGACACGAAAACGGGTTTGATTCCAACCGGCGGACAATCGGTCCGCCGCTCGTTTTTCTATCTGCTTTCACTCGCCACGGGAGTCGGGATTCTCTTCGCACTCGTCAGTCGCGAAGGTTACACTGCGCACGATCGATTTACGCGAACCGCAGTCGTAGCAACTTGAAGTGCACCCGCAACTCCTTCAGCGCATCGTCGAAGAGCTTCGCACCAACCTCACCGGCAGATACCTCGGAAAGATATGCCAACTCAGTTCAGTTTCGTTTGCGTTTGATTTCGGCCTGCGCGGCGAGTTTTTGTTTGTGAGCGTCGAGCCGGCGAGTCCGCGGCTGTACCTGATTCGGCGGCGAATGAAGGATCTTGAGAAGCAGTCGACGCCACTCGGTCCGTTTGCGCAGTTACTCCGAGAAAAACTCAGCGGTCGCAGTGTGACACATGTCGACAAGGAAGTGGGCGACAGGATCGTTCGACTGAACTTTGACTCGTTAACTCTCCTCGTCCAGCTCACCGGAAGGACAGCAGATCTCTTTTTGCTCGAAGGTAATCAAGTGGAAGCCGGTTTGAGAACACGGATTAAACGGATTTACGAACCGCCGCCTCCTATCCGTGAAATCCGTGTGGAAAACGATCTTCCACCAGCGGGTGGCTCGGCGTCAGCAGCCGCCGACGCCTACTACTCTTCGCTCGAACAAGCGAAAGAGTTCGAGTCGCGCGCGGCTAACGTTCGTTCGCGACTGCTCAAATTGATCCGTCAGAAACAGAAGCTGAAACAGAACCTCGAACAGGATCTGGCCGGTCACGGCGACCCGGACGAACACAAACGAATCGGCGATTTGCTACTCGCCAATGTCTCAACGGCTCGTCGCGCCGGAAATAAAGTTACCCTCACGGATTATTACGCTGACGGCGCGCCTGCGATCGAAATCGAAGTCGAGGAAAACACGTCGCTGCAGGATGAAGCGGCGCGGCGGTTTCGGCTTTACGGAAAGGCGAAACGCGCGCGTGAGGAAATCGCCGAACGAATGGTGCAGATCGATCGCGAGATAGCGGAGTTGGATGGCCAGTTAGAGGAGATCTTAAAAATCATCGCCGAAAAAGACGACGCAGCTTTAGCACCGCTCATCGAAGCCAAACCGGCTCCCCAAAAACCCTCCAAGCAATCTGCTCAAATAACCGGCGTCCGCCGTTACCTCTCGACCGATGGTTACGAGATCCTCGTCGGCCGCGCTGCCCGCGACAACGACCATCTCACCTTCAAAATCGCACAGCCAAACGATCTGTGGCTCCACGCGGGTGATTATCCGGGTTCGCACGTCGTCATCCGCAACCCGACGCGCAAAGAGATCCCGCATCGCACGATCGTCGAGGCGGCACAACTCGCCGGACGCTTCAGTCAGGCGAACGAAGATTCGAAAGTCGTCATCCACTACACACCGCGAAAGTTTCTCTCCAAACCGAAAGGCGCCGCGCCCGGCCTGGTGCGCCTCTCACGCTTCAAATCCATCACCGTCGAACCCAAAGAGAGTGTCCAAAGGATAATCCCTTAGATCTCCCCACCACCTTTGCCCTCCGGTCGTGCACCGATGCTATTCTCACAGCGATGCGATCGGACGAACTCTTCTCCAAAGCAATCGAACTAATCCCCGGCGGCGTCAACTCCCCGGTGCGCGCGTTTCGCGGCGTCGGCGGCACGCCGCGCTTCATCAAATCGGCCCGCGGCGCAACCATCACCGACGTCGACGGACGAACTTACATCGACTACGTCGGTTCGTGGGGACCCATGATCCTGGGCCACGCCGACGAAGAGGTCGTCGCCGCTTTACAGGAAGTCGCAGCGGGTGGCACGAGCTTCGGTGCGCCGACCGAATTGGAAATCGAACTCGCGCAGGAAGTCGTCGCTGCAGTGCCTTCGATCGAGATGGTACGCATGGTCAGCAGCGGCACCGAAGCCACGATGTCAGCGATTCGACTCGCGCGCGGCGTCACTGGCCGGACGAAGCTGGTGAAGTTTGAGGGCTGTTATCACGGACACGCCGACAGTCTGCTCGTTAAAGCCGGTTCAGGCGTCGCCACTCTCGGCTTTCCCGACAGTCCCGGCGTGCCCGCGGCGCTCGCGGAGAACACGATCACCCTGTCGTTCAATAACGCCGCCACACTCGAAGCAGTCTTCGCCGAACATACGGACATTGCCGCGGTCATCATCGAGCCCATTGTCGGAAATATGGGCTGCGTGCCACCGCGACCCGGCTACCTGGAAGCGGTCCGCAAACTCACCAAAGCAAACGGTACGATGCTGATTTTCGACGAGGTGATGACTGGGTTTCGTGTCGCCCGCGGCGGTGCGCAGGAGCTGTACAACATCGCGCCCGACCTCACGACGCTCGGAAAGATTATCGGCGGCGGTCTGCCTGTCGGCGCTTACGGCGGCAGCCGCGAGTTGATGAATCACATTGCTCCGGCGGGCCCGATTTACCAGGCGGGCACGCTGTCGGGCAATCCGCTTTCGATGACAGCGGGTCTGGTCACGCTGCGCCGGTTGCGCGACAGGTCCGTCTACGCGCGGCTCGAAGCCTCGTCTCGCAAATTATGTGAGGGATTGGCCGGCGTCGCCCAGGAAACAGGGATCAAAACCATCACCAACCGGGTGGGCTCGATGTGGACGAGCTTCTTCACCGACGAACCCGTCATCGACTGGCAAACAGCGAATCGCTCGAACCGCGAACAGTACGGCGCCTTTTTCCACGCAATGCTGAACGAAGGTGTGTACCTCGCGCCGTCGCAGTTCGAAGCTGCTTTCGTGAGTCTGGCCCACACTGACGAGATCGTCGAGCAAACGATTGAAGCCGCAAGGAAAGCACTGAGAACAATCGCTAAATAGGCAGGTCGATACTGAACTCCGATCCCTTCCCGGGCTCGCTTGCGACGCTGATCTTTCCCCCGTGCTGTTCGACGATCTGCTTCACGATCGCCAACCCCAAACCGGTGCCGCGCTTCTTCGTCGAATAAAACGGTTCGAAGATACGCTCGCGCGTCGCCTGATCCATGCCCCTGCCCTCGTCCGCGATTTTGACGCGCGCGTAAAACTTTCGCGGCGCCCCGTCGCCATTGCCGTCGGTGCTGAACAGCTCGGTCGAGATGCGCACCTGTGCGTTCTCCTGGCTCGCATCGATCGCGTTGGCGATCACGTTCACGAAAACCTGGCGTAACTGGTACGCGTCCCACTGCCCGATGATCGCGCGCCGCGCGAACTCGCGCTGGACGCTCGCGTTCTTCTCGAGAATTTTGTCGCTCACGAGATCGATGCTGCGTTCGAGTGACTCGTGCAGGTCGACGGCCGTACGCTCCAGTTCCTTCTGTCGCGAAAACTGCGTCACGTCGACGACGAGCTTGTTGAGGTGCTTGATGCCGCGCTCGACTAGTTCGATGGTGTTGAGCGCTTCGGGATCGTTCACGCTGTCGCGCAACATCGACACGCCCAGACGAATACTGCCGAGCGGATTACGAATCTCGTGCGCCACCTGCGTCGTCGCCTGTCCGACTGCCGCCAGCGATTCGCTGCGTCGCAACGTGCGTTCGGATTCGGCCGCTTCGGTGGCGTCGACGAGCGTCACGATCTGGCCGCGATCGCCATTAATCGCAAGCGGCGACGAATAGACGTCAAACGATTTGTCTTCACCTCCAACCTGCGCCACGAACCGGCCGTGGTACGTCGCCTTGGTAACGCGAATCGCGGTGACGGTTTCCAGCAACTTCATCGCATCGTCAGACGCAAATCGCTCCAGCACGGACGCGCCGATGCTCGCGTTGGGAAAGATGTGGAAGAAGGCGGCGTTAGCGCTGCGGATGCGATCTTCTTCATCGATCGCGGCCACCGCGCTGACCATGCCTTCGAGCAGTTGAGTGGTAAACGTGCGCTCGCGCCGCGCTTCCAGCATGCTGCGTCGCATTTGCCAGAAGTGTCGCTGCACCTGCCAGATGGTCCCGGCGGCCACGAGCGCGCCCGCGCCAAGCGCAAGCAGGCTCCAGGTCAGGATCGACGTTCGGGCGTCTCGCTGTTTTTTGAGCGTCGCTTCGAAATTGTCGTGTTGCAGCTTCTGTAACTGACCAAACAGACCGACGATCTCAGTATTGATATTGCTGAACTGGTCGTGGCCATTAACACTGTAACGTTGCACGTCCTTGCTCGAGTCGACGTACGTCTGCAAGTCGGTTCGCAGTTTCGTCCAATCCGGATCCTGGAAACCAGGTGAGCGGTCCAGGATCGTGATGCTCTGATTCAGCTCGTCGCGCGCATTGTCCAGCTTGAATGCAAACGGTGGAACCAGTCCGCGTTGTATGGCGGTGTGGCGAACGCGAGCCTCGCTATCGACCTGGGCCACTTTGTATTGCAGATCGGATAACAGCGCTTGCAGCGAAGCAGTTCGGGTCGCCAGGTCTCGCGCATTCTCCCCCACCTGTTCCATCTGTTTGGCGCTGCGCCATCCCAAAACAGAAATCAAACCCAACAACAGCAGAAACCCGATAACGAGCGGAGTGATGGCGCGCGCAAAGGCGCGTTTCGCCAGGTCGGCATTCGCAGACTCGTCCGTCAGCACGGCTTTTGGCAAATCTGTGCGCCGGTAAACGACTTCGGGTTTCTTTTCTGCGGGTTGCATCGAAACTGTCAGGGCTTCGCGTCCATCCAATTGTCGCCCACTCCCACGTCCGCGATCAGCGGCACATCCAGCGAAACTGCCGACTCCATCTCGTGTTTCAGTATTTCCGTCACCTTGTCGACTTCGCGGTCCGGCACTTCGACCAGCAGCTCGTCGTGCACCTGCATCAACATCCGGGCCGCGAGACCGGCACGTTTGAACTCTTCATCGACGTGCAGCATCGCGATCTTCACGATGTCGCTGGCGGTGCCCTGGATCGGCATGTTGATGGCTTCGCGTTCGGCGGCCTTGCGAATGTTTGCGTTACGATCGGTGATGCCGGCGAGCGGGCGAATGCGGCCGTAGATCGAGCGCACGTAACCGTGCTCGCGCGCGCGCAGCGGCACTTCTTCCATGTAGCGGCGCACGCCTTTGTACGTGTTGTAGTAGTCCTCGATCACTTTCTTCGCTTCCTGCCGCGAGATACCGACGCGCTGCGAGAGTCCCCACGGTTCGATGGCGTAAGCGATGGCGAAGTTGACGATCTTGGCAAAGCGGCGTGCTTCGCGGAGTTCTTCGTCAGTGCGCGCGCCGAAGACGAGTCGCGCGGTGCGCGCGTGAATGTCCTCGCCTTTCTGAAACGCTTCGAGCATCACCGGATCCTGCGTGATGTGCGCCAGCAGGCGCAGCTCGAGTTGCGAGTAATCGGCCGAGATGATCTTGTGCCCCTGCTCGGCGACGAAAGCGCGCCGGATGCGCCGGCCCATCTCGCTGCGAATCGGAATGTTTTGCAGGTTGGGATCGCTCGATGACAGTCGCCCGGTGGCCGCGACGGTCTGATTCAACTGGCAGTGGATGCGGCCGTCGGTGGCGATCTGCTGCGGCAACGCATCCGTGTACACGCTCTTCAGCTTGTCGAGTTCGCGATACTCGATGATCAAACGCGGCAACTCAAACTGTTGCGCGAGCTCTTCCAGTACGGCTTTGCTGGTCGAGACGCGTCCGGTGGAAGTCTTGCGGCCGATGTCGATATTCAGCTCCGCGAGCACTTCGCCAACCTGCTTCGGCGAACCGATGTTGAACTCACGACCGGCCATTTCATAAATCCGCATCGTGAGCTTGTGCAGTTCCTGGCCGAGATAGGTTGAAAGATCAGCAAGAACTTTCGGATCGACTTTCAGTCCGGCGCGCTCCATGCGATAGAGCAGCGGCGCGAGCGGCAGTTCGATTTCGGAGTAGATTGTTTCGAGTTTCTTTTCGAGGATGCGCTCGCGCAGCACGCGCGCGGTTTGTGCGGTCAGGTCCGCGGCGGTGACGGTTTGCCACGCGCTTTCCGACCAGTTCGGCGGGGGCGCATTGCCGTTCTCGATGCCGAGCGCTTCGCGCGCCAGATCAGCGAGATCGTATTTGCTGCGGGCCGGATCGAGCAGGTACGCGGCGAGGAACGTGTCGTCTTTGATGCCTTCCAGCGTGATCTCGAACCGGTCGAGCAAACCGACCGCGCGTTTTAGATCGTGGACTGATTTTTCGACGAGTCCGTTGGAAAGCACTTCGCGCAACGGTTCGATCGCCTGGCTTGGCCCGCCTTCGAACTTCTCGAGGTCGACGTACGCCGAGACGCCCGCGCTGGTTGAAAACGCGATGCCGCGCGTCGCGTCGAGCTCGGTGAAGCACTCCTGCTCGCCCGTTCCGGAGGGTGTCGAATCGGCGACCGCAACGCCGACGTGGTCCGAATCGAACAACGTGCGGACGAGATTGTTCAGCTCGTTCTTTGTCTGCACGACGCGATAGTTGCGCTCCGCCGAGGCTGTCGCCGAACGCGCGACCGCCGCATCCGCGTACTCCTTGGTCAGCAGCGTGAACTCCAACTCGTGAAACAGTTCGTAAGCCGCCGTGCGATCGGGCGGACGCGTTTTGATCTTGTCGAGTTCGAGCGGGACGTCGAGATCGGTACGAATGCGCGCGAGCTCGCGCGACTGACGGATCAACTCCGCGTTGTCGCGCAGCGACTCGCGATACGTTTTGTGCTTGACTGATTCCCAGTTCGCCAGCGCATTCTCGATCGAGCCAAACTGCTGAATGATCTGCACCGCGCCTTTCGAACCGATCCCGGGCGCGCCGGGAATGTTGTCGATCGAATCGCCCATCAACCCGAGCAGGTCGACCAGCTTGTCGGCAGTCACGCCAAACTTCTTTTCGACCCACGCTTCGTCGCACCACTCGACCGGCGGCACCGGCTCCTTACGCTTCACGACCTGCGAATTCTGCCGCATGCAGACGATCAGCGGGTCGTGAACGAGCTGGCACATGTCTTTGTCGTTGGAAACGATCACGGCCTGCAGCCCTTGCGCGGCGATTTTGTGTGCGAGCGCGCCGATCACGTCGTCTGCTTCGTAACCCGGCGAATTGATAACTTCGATGTTCAGCACGTCGCACAGCCGGAAGATGTAGGGCATCTGGCTCGAAAGGTCGTCCGGCATGTCGAGGCGGTTCTTCTTGTAGTCGGCAAACGTCTCGTGCCGAAACGTCTTCTCGCGCGACTCGAACACGGCGGCAATGTAATCGGGCTGCTCTTCCCGCAACAGCTTGAGCAGCATGTTGGTGAAGATGTAGACGGCCTGCGTCACCTGTCCGTACGAAGTGGCGAGCGGCGCAGCGCGGTTTTGCATCGGCGCGAAGAACGCACGAAAGATGTGCGACATCGAGTCGATCAAAAACACCCGTTCCGTTTTCTTACTCATCTGCCTTCTTGAACTCGTATCCGGGCTTGCTTGAATTTTTATCCCCGGCTTAGCTCCTCAACATGCGCGCGCACCGTTTCACCGAGCGTCTGTAAATTGTATCCACCCTCGAGACAGGAAACGAGACGCCCATTGCAACAGCCCGCCGCCCACTGCTTAATCGCGCGCGTCATCTCAACGAAGTCTTCATCCTGTAATAGCAACTGCCCGAGCGGATCGCCGAGGTGCGAGTCAAAACCCGCTGAGATGATGATCAAATCCGGACTGAAACTCGCCGACATTTCATCCAGCGCCGCTTCAAACGCGCGCTTCTGTTGTGCCGCCGGCGTCGCCGCACGCAACGGCAGGTTCAACGTGTAACCCAAGCCCCGGCCAGTGCCCTTCTCGCCGCGCGATCCGGTTCCCGGGTACCACGGATATTGATGCGACGAGAAAAAGTAGACGCTCGGATCGTCGTAAAAGATTCCCTGCGTACCGTTGCCGTGATGCACGTCCCAATCGATGATCGCCACCCGCTCGATCTCCGGATAGTGCTGCTGCGCGTAACGGGCAGCGACGGCGACGTTATTGAACAGGCAAAAGCCCATCGCCCGTTCTTCAGTCGCATGATGTCCCGGTGGGCGCACCGGAACGAACGCATTGTTCACCTCGCCCCTCATGATCAGGTCAATTGCCTGGCAAGGCGCGCCCGCCGCGTGTCGCGCGGCGTCGAACGAACGCATCGACACCACCGTGTCCGCGTCGAGGTAACCCAGACCTTCACTGACAACTCGTTCGACGTGTTTGTAGAGCTGTGGCGAGTGCGCCGCTTGAATATCGCCGCGCGCCGCTTCACGCGCCTGCACTTCGATCAGGCTGGACCACAACTCAGCGTCGTTACGGAGCGCGTCCATCACGACTTGATAACGCGAAGGTGTCTCCGGATGTCCGGGTCCCGTGTCGTGTTCGCGAAAGATAGGATGGTGAACGATGGCAGTAGTCATTAATTACAAGGACAAAGTATCAAGCGTACGGTATCGGAACAAGCGAGCATGCTGATTCGTGAGCTTTACTTCGGCAAAACCGCGGTTTTACGCATGGGGAATAGCGATTGCCGTTGGCCGCTGCAGGACGTGCGGAGAACTCAGGAGGCTTTTAGGGCAATGGCGAAGAGGCTACTGGCTTTTGTAATTATATTGAGCTTGCTGGTCTTGGGGGGATCAATCGTATCGGCCAACAGTCAAACACGGCATCGGCACAGATCGAAGTTCGGCCGTAAAGCGCGCACGGCGGCCATCATCGCCGGCGGCGCCGGCGTTGGGGCTTTGGCCGGCGGAAAAAAGGGCGCGGCAATCGGCGCGGGTGGTGCGGGACTCTACGCGTTCAATCGCAAAGCTGCGAAGAGACATTTCAGAGGAAGAACACGGACGGCAGGCACGGTGCTTAGCGGCACTGCGTTAGGCGCGGGTGTCGGCGCGGCGGTGGGCCACGGAAAAGGCGCGGCGATCGGCGCGGGCGCAGGCGCGCTCGGCTCGTATGTTTACCGCCGCAGGCAACACCGTCGTCGTTATTAAGAGATCAAGTTAAGAGTGCGGATTCCAGCTAACACATTCGAACAACAACGGAGGCACAGTTATGTCATACGATGAAGAACAGGCTAGAAGAAGCCGCGTGGTCGTGGAGACGCCGAACGAACGGCGCGAAGTAGTCCATTCACAAGCGGTCCGAACACCGGATCGCAGCGGAATCTCAGCGGGAATGGTCGGCGTGCTGGTCGTCGTGGCGATCGCGCTGATCACGATGCTGGTGCTGTTCTGGATGAGTAGTCAGCCGACAACAACGGATACTGCGAGCACGACTGCGCCGCAGCAACCAACGACAATCGTCCAACAACCCGCACCGGCGCAACAGCCTCCGGTGATTATTCAACAACCGGCCCCGGTAACGACGCAGCCGGCGCCGATCGTCGTCACTCCGCCGGCGGGTGGCACCGCGCCGGCAACCAGCGACACGCAGCGGTCGCTGAACATCGACGCCAACATCCAGACCGCCATCGACAAGCGCTTGACGGACGATCCGGCGGTCT
>Ga0081539_10005215_pt1 | contig 13462 bp, 9 predicted proteins | sample TabmetS4T2R2_FD_71023 | JGI IMG/M metagenome (GOLD analysis project Ga0081539, IMG submission 71023) | Tabebuia heterophylla rhizosphere microbial communities from the University of Puerto Rico - S4T2R2 | ecosystem: Host-associated > Plants > Roots > Rhizosphere ...
GAGCTGGTGTGCAAGGTCGTCGGCTACCGCGGCGGCGTGCAGTTCGACACGAGCCGCCCGGATGGCGCACCCCGCAAGATGGTCGACACCGGGTTCGCCGCATCGCTCGGCTGGAAGGCGAAGACACCTCTGAAGGAGGGGCTGGCCACGACCTACCGGTGGTATGTTGACCATATCGTCTCCGAACGGACCCGTGCCGTCGCCTGAGGCGGCACTCGCGACCGATCACCTGATCCGCGACATCGGTAGAAGGTCGCGTCGCGGCGGGACGATCCTGCTGGTGGCGCAGGCGGTACGTATCGGGGCCCAACTCCTTGCCATGCTGGTGCTGGTGCGGTTGCTGCCACCGCAGGCTTTCGGTCTCTTGGCAATGGTGGGCTCGATCGGCGCGATGCTCGATCTGGTCAAGGAATTCGGGCTGTCGGCGGCGACCATCCAGCGCCAAGAGATATCGCACGCGCAGGTTTCGGCCCTGTTCTGGATCAATGCCGGGGTCGGCTTCGTGCTGGCGGCCGGCCTGTTCGCGGCGGCACCGGCGCTCGCTGGCTTCTACGGGCAGCCCGACCTCGAAGCCGTGACGCGCTGGCTGGCGGTTGGCTTCCTGATGAGCGGGCTCACCGTGCAGCACTGGGCATTGCTGCGCCGGCAGATGCGCTTTGCCGCCATCGCTGGTCTCGAAACTGCGGCCGACCTGGCAGCTTTTGCCGCGGCCATCGGATTGGCGGCGGGCGGCGCCGGCTACTGGGCGCTGGTGGCGCAGCGGTTGGTGATGCCGGGGCTTCTGCTGGTCGGAAGCTGGGCGATCTGTCGCTGGCGCCCGGCACGTCCGGTCGCGACGCCGGGATTGTCGGACCTCTTGCGCTACGGCGGCTCGATTACCGCCAGCGGGCTGTGCGCCACATTGGCGCGCAGCGTCGATCAGATACTGATCGGCTGGCTGTGGGGACCAAGCGTGCTGGGACTCTACGAGCGTACGACTCGGCTGGTCCTGTTGCCGGTGAACAACATCAACGCGCCGGTCTATGCCGCCGGCATGCCGGCGTTGAGCCGCCTCGTCGAGCAGCCGGATCGCTATCGTTCGATGTTCCGGCAGATCATGCAAAAGCTTGCCCTGCTCACCGTACCGGTTTTCGCGCTGGCCGCGGTACTGGCCGACTGGGTAGTGGCTATCCTGTTCGGGCCGGCGTGGCTGGAGGCGACACCGCTCATCGCGATGTTCAGCGTTACCGCGGCGTACCTGCCGGTTCTGCTGGCAGCTGGCCTGCTGTTCATGACGCAGGGCCGCACCGGCGAGATGGTGCGGGCTACCCTGATCGACGGCGCGCTCTGCATCGGCGCGATCGTTGCCGGCCTGCCCTGGGGCGTTGCCGGAGTGGCGGCGTCGATTGCCGTCGTCGGCGTGCTGGTCCGCCTGCCGCTGGGCTTCTGGCTGGCCGGCCGCCGGGGGCCGGTATCGTTCGGTGATATCCTCGGGGCGATGGCGCCGGCGAGCTGCGCTGGCGCCGCGGGCGCAGCGACGGCATTCCTGCTGCACCGCTACGCGTTTCCGACCACCCAGCCGACGCCCGTGGCAATCCTCACCGTTGGCGCGATCGCCGGTGCCGTCATGCTGATGACGGCCCTCGCTTGGCGCGATATCCGGCGCGAGATCGTCCAGCTGATTCCTACCGTGCTCAACGCGCGTAGCTCGCAGGGTCAGCCGGTCGGCCCGCCAACCTAGGTGGTCGTGCCGACCGGCGCGCCGTCTTCGTCCGATGCAGGAACGCCGTTTTTGACGCGCAGCCGGCCGCGCCGGTCGATCCACAGGCGGTAGCTGCCGAGCTGCGCCAGGTTCGGGCTCTGCCAGCTTGAGCCGAAGCGCACCCCGCCGTCCTTGCCGGAGATTTCGAGCGCCTCGAAGTCCTTGGCATATTCGACCTCGCCTTGCGAGCCGACGACCGTGGCGCGCCCGCGCTTTTCGCCGTCAATGCGTGCCAGCCCGGCCGCCTTGGCCCGCGCGTCACCGCTTCCGGTGCAGCCGATCATTACCAGCTGGCTCACGACGTAGGCGTCGATCAAGCGCTTCTGGTTGAACATGGAATATGCCGTGCAGGCGACCAGGGTGCCGAAGTTCTGCAGATAGATGCCGGCACCGCCCTTGTCGAAGCTGCCGGCAGCCTCGTGATTGTTCTCGAAACCGCAATTGGACAAGAGCGTGCAGCCATTGAGCGCCGCGAGGCCATGCTTGCCGTTCAGCAGGAAGTAGCAGCCGTGATAGGCCGCATCGTAGCAGCCGTTGACCATCTCGACGCCGTACTGCCCGTTCTGGCCGAACACGCATCCGAAGGCATGAATCGACGAGAGAATGCCGGATTTCTTGCCATGGCCGAGCGTCATCCCGTTCTTCTTGTTGTCGCGGAGGTAAGTGTTGAGTACCTGACCTTCGAACACGTTGCCCATCATGCGGCAGCCATCGCCCCCGCAGCCCTGCACCGTGACGTCCCGCAGGCAGAAATTGTAGAGGTAGCGATCGCCGTACTCGCACTCGAGCGAGATGCCATGGCCTTCGTGGCCGCTGCCCTGGACATCGAGTCCCTCGATCAGAAGGAAGCGGACGGTGGAGCGGCTCACGAACTCGAATACGTTGGCACCGCCTTCGATCGACGAAATCAGCCGTGCGCCATGGGCCAGGATGCCGTGCGGACGCGTGATGTTGCCCTTCTGTCCGTCCGCCGTCGTCACGCGCAGGGGCCGCGTCACCTTGTACGTGCCGGGCGGGATGGCGAGGAAGCCTGGTCCATTGGCGTCGATGGCGGCATCGAGCGCGGCCTGCAGGGCTCCGGTGTCGTCGGTCGTGCCGTCGCCGCGCGCCCCGAAGGCTGCCGCCGACAGTATGCTGCGGCTGTCTGGCCGGCGCGGTGTCGCCGGTTGGGCGGCGGCCAGCGCCGGCACGGCCGCGATCGCCGTTGCACTCGCGGCGAGCAGAGAGCGTCGGCCGGCATCGCGCGAATCGATCATGGTCGCAAGTATCCCGAAGGGTTGACGAAGCGCGGCTGGAGGCGGGGCCGTGGCAGCGGTCGCAGGTCGACGAGCGGCTGGCGCCTACCGACGGCGAGGATCGCCGACGCGGACGCGATCAACAGCACCGCCCACGTCTTGGGCCCCACGTAGGATCCCGAAGCCTGGCCCAGGACGGTCCACACGGCCCAACAATAGAGCACGCTCGGCGCGCCCAGCATGCGCAACCAGACCGATACGACGACCAGGCAGATCACGCCCCACACCAGGCCGAGATAGATCCAGTGCAGCCAGAAGTAGTTGGTGAGGGTGTCGGCAACTCTCGTTATCTGCCACGCTGACTGAAACGACGGCGAGTTCATGAAGATGTCGATCACCCGGTCGGCGATGTACGGTTCTCCGGTCAGCCCGGAGCCAGCCCAGGGATGGTCGCGGAACATGTCGAGGGCCACCAGCATGGGCCCGGTGAAGCGGTAGAAGAAGCTCGCGTCCTTGCCGCTTGCCAGATCGTTCAGTCGCTCGGCGAAGAATACACGGCCGAGCACGACGGCCGTGCCCACGAGCAGCAGCGAGACGGCGATCGAGCCGACCAGGCGTGGCATGGAGGGCCGTCCGTCCTGACGCATACCGGCCAGGAACACCAGGTACGGTACCATGAGCAACAGCATCAGCATGAGGGTGGGACCAGGCAGCATGAGCAGGGCCAGCGCGACCAGGCCGAAGTATGCCAAGAGTTTCCAGCGCCACGTGCTGACCACAAGCCAGACCGAGCTGAAATGGGTGTACGCGAAGGTGACGGCCGACGGTTCGGAAGTGAAGAGCTTGGGCCGAACGCGGCCATAGAGCAGCTGGTCGCGAAGATCGGCGTCGTAAACATTGCTCGCCGCGTAAATCCGCTCGCGCACCGCGTCGCTCAATGGCCGCAACCCGCCATAGGTCTCGAGGAGGCAGCCGACGATGATTACCAGGCAGAAGCCAAGCAGGATGTTGGCGAACTGTCGCCGTTCGCCGTGCACGAGGGTCAGGAACATCGCGTAGGCGATGACCAGCGAGTAGGTGAGCTGCAACAGGCCGGTGAACCGCTTGCCGAGGAACTGGTAGTCGGACGCCGCCAGGATCGAGGCGAGATAGACGCACACCACGGCGAGCAGGCCGGCTAGGTGGCGCGGCTGGATCTGGTCGCGGCGGCGCCACAGCATGAGCAGGCCGGCAAGGCCGGATGGGGCGCAGGTGAGAGGCACCTTCTCGCTGATCTGCAGGGACACGCCGAGATAGAGACCGAGGAGGAAGGCCGTGACGAGCACGATGTCGAGGCCGTCGAGACGGCGTGCCTGATGGACGGAGAATGCGGTCGCGGCGCTCATGCGGCGAGGGCCGCAACCAGTTGATGCCCCCGGCTCGACCAGTCGAACCGTCCGTTGCAGGCGGCATAGGCCCGCTCCTGCAATGCGTTCAGCCATTCGAAGTCGTCGATTGCCTCGAGGACGCCGTGCGCGAGCGCGGCATGATCGGGAAACAGCATGGCGCTCTCGCCATGGCGCAGCGGCACGCCGGCGAATGAGCCGTTGAGCGCGAACACCGGGACCCGGTTGAACACGTATTCCAGGACCTTCAGCTTGAAGCCACCGCCGTTGCGCTCGGGCACGATGGCGATGCGGGCCTGGTCGAGGTAAGGATCGATGTCCGGTACCGTGCCCGTGAACCGCGTCGCGACCGTCCGCTGCCGCAGCTGCTGGAGAAATGCCTCGTCGGCGCTGCCCACCGCTTGCAGCTCGGCGTCGGCCCGGGCGAACAGCGGGTCGGCAATATCGACGAATTCGGCCAGGTTCATTCGCTTGGCGATCCAGTCGAAGCTGCCGACGATGACCGCCCTGCGAGGAAGGTCTGCGCACAGCCGGCGTGTGACCAGTCGGCGCCCGCAATAGCCCGGTGTCAGTACGTCCATCGGCTTGTCATGGCGCCGGTCGCGGTACAGCTGCAGATCCTCCTGCGTGATCGCCGTCACGAAGTCGACCGCGTCGACGAGCTCACGTTCAAGGCGGGAGATCTTGAAGGCGTCCAGCCTTACCGCCTGCCGCTTGAGGAACAGCGCCTGGCTCTCCGCGATCTGCGTGCGCAGCGTTTCTTCGTGGTTGTGCGAGATGTAGATCAGTCGCGGTCGGTCGCGTCGACCGCCGTAGCGTTCGAGCACACGCGGCAACGCCCAACCGGTCGAGATGCCGTCGAATACGATGCCGTCCCAGCCTCCGCGTTCGAGCAAGGCGTCGAGACCGCGCCGCATGCCGGCGGTGCGACAGCGGTAGGCAGTGTGCGGCAGAACAGAAGCAAGGCTCCCCCAACGCGAATAGGGCGCGTCGGGCGGCAGCCACCAAACGACGTTGTCGCCGCGCTTGGCATTGGCATCGTCGGAGTTCGAGCGACCGAGCCCCAGCACTTCGACCTCGCCACCGGCCGCCGCCACGGCATCAATGAGACCGCCCGAGTAGACGAACTGTCCGTTGTGGCGTGGCTCGGGGTCGGCGAGCGTGAGCCACAGGAACCGCACTCGCGCCCGACCCGCTTCAGAAGGCGTTACGACCGGTGAAGCCACCCAGGATGGTGCGCAGTATGATCCTAAGGTCGAACGCCAACGACCAATTCTCGATGTAGTAGAGGTCATGCTCCACACGCTTGCGTATCTGTTCGACGGTGTCGGTCTCCCCGCGCCAGCCGTTTATCTGGGCCCACCCCGTGATGCCCGGCTTCATGCGATGCCTTGCATCGTAGTGCTTGACGGCCTCGTGATAGAGCAGACTGCCTGCCTTCGCGGCCAGCGCGTGCGGCCGCGGACCGACGATCGACATCTCGCCGCGCAGCACGTTCAGAAATTGCGGCAGCTCGTCGAGGCTGGTGCGCCTGAGGAACGCGCCAACGCGAGTGACTCGTGGATCGTTGCGTTGCGTCAGCTGATCGGCATTGGCGTCGCTCATCTGATGGTACATCGTGCGGAACTTCAGCACGTCGATGAGCTCGTTGTTGAAGCCGCAGCGCTTCTGGCGGAACAGGACGGGGCCGGAGCTGTCGAGCTTGATCAGGAAGGCAATCGCCAGCATGAGCGGCGAGATCATCGTCAGGATCAGCAATCCCAAAATACGGTCCTCGATCGATTTGACGATCCATCGCCAGTCCCGCAGCGGATGCTCCATCACGTTGAGCAGCGTGAGGTCGCCCACGTGGCTCGCTCGCACGGCGCCCAGGCGCAAAGCGAATTCGCCCGGGCACAACCGAACGTCGACCGGCACGAGGCTGAGCTTGCGCAGCGTCTCGGTGACGACGTGGTCGGGTATTGGCGGAAGCGCCACGATCACCGCATCGAGGCCCTCTGTCCGGATGTGTTCAACGAGATCGTCGACCCGCCCCCGGATGGGATGACCCATGCAGCGGGCCGGCAGCGAATGAGCGTCCTCGTCGTAGACCCCATGGACCTGGATGTCGGCATTTGACGCATTGAGGTATCTCAGGAGCCTTTGGCCGATGGGACCGGCGCCGACAACGCCGACGCGCTCGGAAAGCCGCCCAGTGCTGTTCCACCGGCGCATCAGTTGATGCAACGCAAGGCGGACAGTCCACAGCAGCACGGCGTTGCCGGCGAACCAGATCGCGATCCAGGGCCCCTCGGCGGCACTGACCGGCTCGAACAGGAGTGTCGCCGCGACCAGCGCGCCCAGCGTCATCAGCAAGCCGAACGACGTCCTCGATAAAGAAGCAGCCAGGTCGGCGAACAGCGCAAAACGATGAGCCCCCGACAGCCGCAGAAAATTCGATGCCATCAGCGCGCCGAGGACAACGACGAGTCCCTGCAGATGCCAGTCGGGGCTGACGCGCTGCCACGCCATCGCCGCGGCGCCGGCGGCCAAGACGACAAGACCATCGGCGGCTGTTACGACTCCGCTGACGATCTGGCGCGACACCGCGCGGCGGCGGTGTACCGACGATGACGCAGTTGCCGATATGCCCGGACGAGGACCGGCAGCTGCAGCCGATTCCAGCCGCAGCATCGACCTCCGCCCGATTACGCTGTGCTTCATTGGTCTTCCCTCACGGACGACCCGGCGACGCGATGCGTTTGATGCGTTCATCGCCGAACGACATGGTTCGATTCTCCACGTACTCAGCCCATGATGTTGTGATCATGTTGGGGTCGCCGACTGCCCCTCGTGGTCATTGGGTGTGCGCGCCGAATTTCCTATGCGGCAAGAGATGTGCCGAGACTCGACAATACTGTGGCGGCGAAGCCGTCGGGCGTGCGTGATTCGGCAAAGCGCTTTGCCGACTCTGTATCAATGAAGCTTTGCGGTCCCTGATCGACCATTCGTTCGATCGCGTTCGCGAGCGCCGCGGGATCACACGAATCCGCAACCGCACCGAGGCGATGATCGCGGATCAAGCGACCGACCAATCCAAAGTCCTGGGCGAGGAGGGGGCGTCCCGCGCGCGCGGCCCACAGCAGGACGCCGCTGGAACCGACGAAGCGCTGATAGGGAGCCAGTACGATGTGGCTTTGCTCCACCAGCGTCTCGAGCTCGGTCTGCTCGAGACGCCGATCCTCGATCTTGAACCACAGTCCTGGTCTCTCCCGCGTCAGTAGCGACCGACGGGCCTCCATGACGCCGCGGATGGCCGGATCAATACGGCCGGCAAACAGTACGGCGATCCGGTTTGCAACACGCTCCGGCAGCAGTCTCAGCGCATCCAGCACGACCAGCGGGCCTTTGCGCTCCGTCAGGTAACCGAACAACAAGAGACCGAAACGGCCGACCGGTGGGAAGCGGGGCGGACCACTGGTTGCTTGGTCAGTTTGGGCCAGCGGGAACGCCGGATCGGGAACGGCATGCACCTTGTTGCCATGGGCATAGCGCGATGCGGCGTAGCGCGGAAAGAACGGGTCGAGCGACAGGACGGAGCGGACATGTCCGTTGTGCAGCATCAACCGGTAAAGAAGATCCTTGCGCAGGTCACGCGCCTTCTCCTTCCAGGTTGGCCGGTAGTAGCCGAGCGCTCCATAGTGAATGGACGGGCGGAACAAGATGCCGGAAATCGGTCCGCCACCTACGCCCAAGCCCAGAGCGAGCGGCAGCGACAACAGATCGATGGACAGGAAGAAGCCGGCATCGGCGCCGCTACGGCGCAGGCACCGCCGCATGGTCCACCACCGTGCGAACGCCGCTACGATCAGCGATCGATGCCGGCAAAGCCGCTCCTCGTGCGGCCGCAAGGGCATCACGCCGACGCGCTGCCCGGCCTTGCTCGACAAAGTTTGAGCCAGAGCGTCACACAACGCCTGGGGCGCCGCGATCCAGATCGCAGCGTCGTTTCTCTGCCGAGTCACGAATTCGGACAGATGCTGCAGCCATTCCAGGGAATGGCCTTCGGCGTCGGGCTCGAAAACCAGGATGCGGCGCGGCTGCGCGTCAGGCGGCCTGCGTGAAGGCATCAAGGCGGCTCAAGAGGTGATCAAGGATCAGCGGCTTGGCGTAGTGCAGCTCGACGAACTCGCGACCGCGCCTCCCGAGCTCCTGGCGCAAGCGGCTGTCGTCGGCGAGCTTGACGACTGCCTCGGCGAAGGAAGGCGGATCGTCCGGCGGCACGCATAGGAAAGCGCCGCTCTGGCGCTGCAGACGCCAAAGCACGCTGTCGGGCAGGGCCGTGGCAACGAACGGACGGCCCACCGCCATGATGTTGAACACCTTGGAGGGGACGGCGAAATCTGCAGCATCGGGCCGCTGCGGCACCAGATGGATGTCGCCGGCGGCGAGCGCGCTGCCGAGCGCTTCGCTGGGTTGCAAGTCAACCATCCGAATGTTGTTGAGGTCGAGCCGGGCGATCTCCTCCGACAGCTCGGCGGCGCGACTGCCGTTGCCGCGCACCACGATCTCGATGTCGGAGCGCCGCGGGGCCAGCTCGCGCGCCAGATCGACCACCTGCTCCAAACCCTGCTTGCGGCCCAGGTTGCCGCTGTAGAGAACGCGAATCGGAGGCCCTTCGACCGATGGGGCAGGCTGCAGATGTTCGGTATCGACCCACAGCGGCACGACCTCGATCGGCGTCCTGACGCCGATGCGCCGCAGCTGGTGCTTCATTTCGGCGGACAGCACCACGACAAGATCGGTCCTATTGAGCACCAAACGTTCGCAAGAGCGCATGACGCGGGTGAGGTGACCGCCGCCTACCATGCCGAGCTTCTCGGCGAGGCCGGACTGTATGTCGTGAACGATGGCGATGCAGGCGCCATTGCGCCGGCGCGCCGCTACGGCGAGGGCCACGCTAAGGATGGAAGGACTGAGCGCCAGTACGACTTCGTGCCTTCGGAGACGGCCGGTCACCAATGCAGCGAGCCCGCGGGCCAGGAATTCCCCTTCGTTCAAGATGCGGGACAGTGCCGACGAGGTCCGGGGCGGCCCGCATTCCAACCGCTCGACGTCGACGCCAGCCACCCTCTCGCGACCGCCGCCACCGAGGTAGGCGGGAAAGACCGTGGTGCCGGGATAGTGCGGCAGGCCGCTCAGCACCATGGTCCGGCGCCCACGAGCCGCCAGCCATTCGGCGATGTCGGTGCTGAACGGCGCTGAGCCGATCAGCTCCGGCCAGTAGTAGCGCGTGACGAACAGGACGCGAGACGGATCGGGCATCGCAGTCCTAGGAGAGATGGCGCGTGGCGGACGCCGAGCGGCTGCTCTCGAAGAACGGATCGCCGTAAGAGTACTGGCGATACTGCTTCGAAACGACGCGCGACATGACTACGCCGGCGACATCGCCTTGGGCGTCGATGATCTGCTTCAAGGCCTCGAGCACCGCCTCCTGCCGGGTGTGGCCCCAGCGGACGACAAACACCACCTTCTCGACCATCCGCGACAGGGCGAGCACGTCGGCCGTAACCAGGGTCGGCGCGGTATCGAGCATGATGAACTCGTAGTGCGGCTCGAGGGCCTCAAGCAGATGGCGCATCCGATCGGATCCGAGCAGATGGGCGGACCGGGGGCTCCACGGGCCTGACGGCATGACATCGACGCCGGACAGCGCGTCGTGGTGCACGACGTCCTCGAGGCGGACCTCCTTGTCCATCAGGACATTGGCCAGCCCGTCCTTGTTGGAAATGCGGAAAATCTGGTGCAGTCGCGGGCTGCGCCAGTCGCAGTCGATTAGCAGGACACGCTTGCCGTTGCTGGCAAGTAACCGACCGAGCGATGCCACCATCACCGACTTGCCCTCGGACGGCGTCGCCGAACTGAACAGCACTGTCTTGGGCGATGCGGCGGTCTCCGAAAGCTCGACGCCGATGTGCAGGCGTCGCAGCGCCTCGCTGTACGACGAGGTCGGCTGGCGCAACACCTGCATGGCTGGCGGCGTGCGGCCCACCACCTGCGGAACCATCGCCATGACGGGCAAGCCCGTCACCGATTCGATCTGTTCGGCGCGCCGGAAGGTGTGGTCGCCGCCTTCTCGCAGGAGCGCAATCGCCGCACCCACCATCATGCCGCCGGCGACACCAAGGAAGGCGATTAGCGCCTTCGGCGGATAGGTCGGCGCGCCGGCGGGAGCGGCCGGCGAGACGAGCTTGGCGTTGGCCTGCAGAATCGCTTCGGCGCCGGTACTCTGCTTGGCGCGCAGAAGCATCGCTTCCAACAGGTTGCGATTGACCGTGGCGTCTCGCTCCAGCGATTCGAGCTGGATCGAGTCGTCATTCACCTTGCCCATCTGGTGCTTCAGGTTCTCGAAATTGGCCGCAAGAGCCTCGTAGCGAGCATTGGCGGTCCGCGCCTCACGTGCGAGCCCCTCGACGATCCTGCCGACCTCGGCATTGACGCGGGCGCGGATGTTGCCGGCTTCGGCCCGCGCGTTCATGAGCAGCGGATGCCGGGCGCCGTAGGAGGCGCTGAGCTCGGCGGCCTTGCGTTCGGACTGAGCGAGCTGCTCCTTGAGGCCGCCGATCAGAGGGGACTTAAGCACTTCGGGGACGCTTTCGCTGCTGAGGGCGCCCGCGCTTAGCGCCTGGGCCTCCTTCAACCGCGAATCGGCCTCGGCCTTGGCGGTCTGGGCGGCCAGTAGTTGGCTGTTGAGCTCGCTGAGTTGCTGCGAGGTCACGCTGCTGGTGCCGCTCTTATAGAGCTGGTGGCTGCGCCGGTAGTCCTCGACGGCCTGGTCGGATTTTGCCACCTGCTGGCGCAGCTCGGCGATTCGCCCCAACAGGAACTTGTCGACGCGGTCCATGGATTCGACCTTGTCGCGCCGCTGATAGTCGAGATATCGATCGGCCAGCGCATTGGCAATCCCGGCCGCGGTCTGGGGATTTTGCGACTCCGCCTTCACGCTGAGCACATGTGAGCGTCCCAACGTCGAGACATCGACGTGAGACAGCAGCGTGTCGATGATCCTGTCATCGAGCGAGGCGGCGGCGGGAGAGACAGCCGGTTGGGTCGACTTCGCAGGCATCCAGCGCGCGATCCACGATTCGACCGATGCCGGTATCAGCTGGCGCAAGTCGAGGCGCGACCACAGGCTGGGTTTGTGCAGGGCTGGATTGAACTCCGGATCGTCGCGCAATTTCAGCCTGTCGATCACCTGCTTGGCGATGTCGCGCGACTGCAGGATGAAACCCTCGTTCTGCACGCGCTCGGCGTCGGGGCTCACGTCGGCGATGATGGAGTCGACGTTGGGCAGGCGCGGATTGAGCACGCCCACGAGCACCCTGGATTCCGATACATAGTAGGACGGCAGCAGCCAGGCGACGCTGATCGCAGTGCCGCCCAGCAGCACCGTGCAAAGGGCGATCAGTCCGCGGCGCCGCCACAGCTTGCGCAGGGTTTCGATGAAGCTCTCTTCGTCCGCTCCTGTCGCCGGCCGCACCAGCGGCTCGGCCGACAGATAGGCGGAGGACGGCGTCACCGCCTTCAGGGAGGTGCGCCGCCGTACCAGGGGAGAAAAATGGTCCGATGCATAGGCCATCAGAAATACCGTTCGCGAACTTCAAGCGTGTCGCCGGGACGAAGAACCGTACCTGAGCTGGCAAGGACACGAACCATCTGGCCACTCTTGTCGAGGCGCTTGATGTAGAAGTCGTTCTTGCGGGCGCGGTAGGTGAAGCCACCAGCCATGGCTACGGCGTTCAGGATGGTCATGTTGGTGACGTACGGATAGTTGCCGGGCTTCTGCACCTCGCCGATCACATAGAATGGACGACGCGTGACGACCTCCGCGCTGACGCTGGGGTTGACCAGGTAGTCCGGCTCGAGCTTGCGCGTGATGGTCTGCTGTAACTCGCCGACGGTCATACCGCCGGCCGGGATGTTGCCGATTAGCGGATACGATAGCGTGCCGTTGCCGTCGACGGTGAACTCGCCGGTGAGAGTCGGCTGACCGAATACGATGATGCGCACGCGGTCGTTTGGCCCGAGCTTGTAGCCCGGGTCGCGCGTCGAGGCCGCCCGGCTCCCGCCCGGCCCGCCAGTCGGCGCGAGGTGCAGGCTCTCGCCGCTGCCGTCGGCGGTCTCCTGGACAATCGGCGTCGTATCACTGTCGCAGGCAGCCAGGGCGAACATCGCCACCAGAAGACCGCGACGACGCAGGAAGGCGATTGATTCTTGTGCAGACATGGCGTCACCCCTGGGTGAGAAGTCTAACCCCCGCATAACGTCCGACGGGGCCCTCTGGGTCATGAAACATGGTTGTGACCCGATGCGGCTCAGGCCCGGCCGTAATTGTCCGAGACGCGCACGATGTCGTCCTCGCCAAGATAAGGGCCTGACTGCACCTCGATCAGTTGCAGTGGCAGCTTTCCCGGGTTCTCGAGGCGATGCTCAGTGCCGATCGGGATGTAGACCGACTCGTTCTCGCGGACGATCGTGCGCTCTTCACCGCGTTGCACGATCGCCGTGCCGTGCACGACCACCCAGTGCTCCGCTCGGTGATAGTGCTTCTGCAAGCTGAGCTTTCCACCCGGCTTCACAGTGATGCGCTTGACCTGGAAGCGATTGCCCGCGTCGACCGTACGGTAGTGTCCCCACGGCCGGTAGCAGGTGACGTGCTGCTGCGATTCAGGCCGGTTCTGGCTGCGCAGGGTCGCAACGATACGCGACACCTCGCCGGCCGAGTCGGCATCGGCAACCAGAACCGCATCGTCGGTCGCGACCACCACGACATTGTCGAGTCCGACCGCCGTTACCAGCTGGCTTTCGCTGCGGATGTAGGAGTTGCGCACACGATCGGCGAGCACGTCGCCGTGCAACATGTTGCCGTTGGCGTCGAGCGTCCCGACGGTGCGCAGGGCCGGCCATGAACCGACGTCGCTCCAGTCCATGTCGACCGGCACGACGGCTGCCGAACTTGTATGCTCCATGACTGCGTGGTCGATCGACAACTCAGGCGCCTCAGCGAATGCCTCCGCGCACAGCCGGAAGAAGGTGAGGTCCTCCTTGCCTTCCCGAATCGC
>Ga0081539_10005216_pt1 | contig 13460 bp, 13 predicted proteins | sample TabmetS4T2R2_FD_71023 | JGI IMG/M metagenome (GOLD analysis project Ga0081539, IMG submission 71023) | Tabebuia heterophylla rhizosphere microbial communities from the University of Puerto Rico - S4T2R2 | ecosystem: Host-associated > Plants > Roots > Rhizosphere ...
ATGTTGTCGCCCACCTCCGTCGTCGTCGCCCCCGGCATCAATATGCACACCCGTATGTTGCGATTGCCCAGCTCCTGGCGCATCGCATCGGTCATCGAATTCACCGCATGCTTGCTCGCCGAATAGGCATTGGTCTCCGGCCCGCCCTTGCGTCCCGCCAGCGAGGAGATGGTGACGATATCGCCGCCGCCCTGTGCGAGCATAGGGGGGACGGCCGCCTTGGGGGTGTAGAGCGTAGCGAACATATTGATATCGAACACCCGCCGGTATTCATCGAGGTCGGCATTCTCGATCCCGCCGGCCTGCATCACGCCCGCCGAATTGATCAATATGTCGATCCGGCCGAGCTGGGCGACGGTATCCTCGACTGCCTTGATTGCTTCGGCCTCGACCGTCATGTCGCCCGGCAGTGCAAGAGCTTTCCCGCCCGTGCCTTCGATCCGCTGCACCAGCTCGGTCAGCCGATCCTGCCGCCGCGCGGAGACGGCAACGGTCGCGCCGGCCGCCGCCAGAGCCTCGGCAATCGCCTCGCCGATGCCCGAGGATGCACCGGTTACGAGGGCGACCTTGCCGGCAAGCTGCTGAGTCATGCTGTTCTCTTTCGAACTGGACCGCGCCGCCCTCGCGCTCCCCGCCCGCGAGGTCAACTGCCAAGCTTAACCCGAACCTTCTTTATCGCTCAGCCGGTGTTCACCTGCCCGGCATAGAAGGTTGATCATCGTTACGGCTCCAGGATCTGAACAATGAAAAAATATCTGCTTGTCTTCGCATTGCTCTGTTCTGGGTCGGCCGGCCTTGCGCAGCCCATTCCCCAATCTCCCATCGCGCCGCTCGGCCCCAGCAGCACGCTGCTCAGCCTGACCGCGGAGGGCCACAGCTACCGTGCGCCCGACATTGCCAATTTCTCGGCCGGAGTGGTAACGCAGGCGGACACCGCGGGCGAGGCGCTCGCTGCCAACGGCAGCAGGATGAACGATGTCGTTGCCGCGCTGAAACGCGTGGGCATCGCCGATCGGGACATCCAGACGTCCGCCATCACGCTGCAGCCGCGCTATTCCAACCCGGATCTCGAGGCGCAGATTCTCGCCCGCCAGTCTCGCCAGCCCTATGTTCCGCCGATCAAGCCGCCCTCGCCGAAGATCATCGGCTATGAGGCGCGCAACACGGTCCAGGTGCGGGTGCGGCGCCTCGGCGAAATGGGCCGAATCATCGACACGCTCGTTGCGCAGGGCGCGAACGAAGTGAACGGTCCCTCCTTCACCCTCGACGAGCCGCGTAGCGCACTTGATGAGGCCCGCACCGAAGCCATGACCGAAGCCCGCCGCCGCGCGGAGCTCTATGCCCGTGCCGCGGGCCTGCATGTTGTGCGCATCCTGTCGATCAGCGAGAGCGGGGGCTATTATCCGGTCCAGGAAATGGCGATGGCACGGGTCGCAATGGCGCCTCCCGCACCGCCGCCGACTCCGGTCGCTCCGGGCGAGCTGACCATGAGCGTGTCCCTCAGCGTCCAGTTCGAGCTCGCCCGCTGACGAGGTCAGGGCTTTACCAGGCATCGTAAAGGCAAGGAAGACTGACCTCCGGGCCGGACGCAACCGGCTGCTAGCTCCTTGCCTTCAGCAGGTCCCTGATCTCGCGCAGCAGCACAGTCTCTTCGCTGGGCCCAGCCGAAGCGGCCTCTTCCTTGCGCTGGAAGCGACTGGCGAGCCGAACCAGCTGATAGATCACCAGGGCAAGGATCAGGAATTTGACGATGGCCGTGACGAATTGCCCATAGCCGATCATCGGCACACCCGCTGCCTTGAGCGCGGCATAATCGTTGAGAGCGCCCTTATAGCCGGCGGGGACGGGACCGAGCTGCACGAAGTAGCCGGAGAAATCGAGTCCGCCGAACACCCAGCCGATGAGCGGCATGATGAGATCATCGGCCAGCGAGCTGACGATCGCGCCGAAGGCCGCGCCGATGATCACCGCCACCGCAAGATCGAGCACATTGCCGCGGGCAAGAAACGCGCGAAATCCGGACATCTTTGTTCCCCCTTCGCCGAATGTGGACATCATGCTTAGGGGTTTCGCCCGGCCCGGTCCAGCAACGGGGAAAGTCCAGCCGCATCCGTACTTTACCGTAGCGAATCTCGGTCCCGAATCGGCTAGGGTTGCACCATGGAAATGGCATTCATCCATGAACCGGCCCATGTACTGCGCGGTCGCGCCTCCCGCGCAAGGCGGTTGGCAGCCGCAGCACCCGATCGCGAGATCGGGCGTAGGCTGCGGGCCCTGGCCCGCGAATATGAGGCGCAGGCCGCTGCGACTCAGACGGAGCGCACCAATTCTGCGACGCAGTGAGGACCTGCACACTTCGGCATTTTGATCGCAACGCCCTGATCTTTCGCACGTTTTGTAGCCTGTAACGCGGGAGGGCCGGGCGCACTGCGCGCTTGAGCGGCGACCAACCCGTATAAGCGGTATCCGCTCCTCGCCCGCAATGTGCCCAAACAGGTGAACGCAGTACGCGATCAGACCGGATCGCCCGCTGCATCAAGGAGTAGTACGATGAAACGGCTTCTCTTCTCAATGAGCGCACTGGCAGCCCTTGCGGCCGCCGCTCCGGCTGCCGCGCAATATCGTTCGACACCTTATACGGCGCCATATTCGAACCAATATTCCTCCCAGACGATGACGGCGGCAGATTTTCGCGATCGCATCGATCAGCTGGAATTCCGGCTCAATGCCGACATCAGGGCGGGTCTGGTGACCGCCGACGAGGATCGCAATCTGCGTCTGCAGATTGCCGACATGCGCCGACTGCTGCGCCAATACAGCTATAACGGCTTGAGCGCGCAGGAGAGCCGCGATCTCCAGATGCGGCTGCGCGACACCCGCCAGCAGATCCGGCTCGCCGACAACGGCCGCTATGACCGCTACAATGGCTACGGCAACTGGGACGATCGTTACCTGGGTCGCGGCGGTCCGATCGAGACCTCCGATGCATGCGCCGATCGCGGCGGCCTCGCCGGCGTGTTCAACAATCTGATCGGCCGATCCTGCTACCGTGTCGGTGACCGGGTGACGCGCAATCTCTATCGGGTTCCGTCGCAATACCAGGATCAGTACCGCGACAACGCCGATACCTATTTCCGCAGCGACGGGCGTCTGATCTACGAGATCGACGTGAGCACCGGCCGCGTCGTCAACTCGTGGGATAGGTATTGACGAGTTACAGGGGCGCTCCGGCCGGAGCGCCCCTTCCCTTTTCCGCGACGACTTTCATGCGCTCTGTTGCCGCACGAAATTGCTCGATCGCGAGCTTCTGCAGCTCGATCTGGCGTTCCGTTGACTTGTCGTTGATCTGGGCCTGCAGCTTCCCATTCTCTTCGCGCAGCTGCTGGATCAAGAGCAGCCCGCGCTGGATTTGCTCGGCTCCCGGAGCTCCGGCCTGTGGATCCGATTTGAAGGCCGGATTGAGGACTCTCAGCTCTTGTGCGAGCTCATCGGCGTCCGGCAGGTCGAGCAACTTGGCAAGGCGCGACGCGAGAAACGGAGCGCTATCCGGAACGCTGCGCATCACATCGGTGAGGATTGCCGTCACCTCCTCTCGCCGGCTGGTGTAGGACGGGCCTGCGCTGACGGTGAGGTCATATTTTCCGGCCGTGATATCGAACACGTGACCAATCACCTGGCCCAGCTGGTTGGCGACCGGCTGCACCGGCTGGCCGCTGGGCGCGATCGGCACGCTCGCCGCCTGCATGTCTTCGCCCAGCACCCGGATCATCCGCTCGGTCGAATAGACCTTGGGGATGAGGTCGAGCAGGATTCGGCCGCTGTGACGGATCGCCCGGCTGAGATTGTCGATGAAGTGGAAAGTTGAGACGTCGCCTTCGCGCTGCCGCGCCATGATTGCGCGGCCGGACGTCTCGTTGCTTCGAGCACCCAGTGACGCATCGTAAATGCCGATGATCGCTTTCATGTCGTCATTGGCATTGAGCGCCTCCTGAAGCGCTCCTGCCGGAACCCCGCCAAAGGGCTGGCGCTGCGGGATCGGCGCGCCGTTCGGCACCATCAGATAGGCGTGGCTCTGCTTGTTGGCACTCGACCATTTCGGATCGAGCTCGAACGCGCGCTCCTCGCCGATGAATGGCGCTTTCGGCGCGAGGGCGACCAGTTCCGTGGTCGTGGTCCGCCAGTAATTGAACATCTGCTGGGCAGATTTGGCATCGCGGATCAGGCTGCGGAAATGGCGTTTGCCATCCTCGCCGGTCACGTCGTCGCCATAGACCGGAACGATCGGGATGTATCTGCCGGCCCACTCGACCGTCTTGAGCACCTCGGCGCCGGTCAGGACGCGCTGGACCACTTTGTGGCTTTCGACCTCGCGCGGCTCGCCGACGATGCTGATGCCAAGCCCCGCCAGATCCTCTTCCTTGTCCCTATATTCATCCAGCTTGACGATGCTGCCGTCGCTGAGAGCAACGATTGCGGTCCTGACCTTTTCGCGCGTCCAATATTCGGCCACCACCACGCTGTCGCCGTCGATCCAGCCGTCGGTGCCTCTGAAGTCATGCTGCCAGTCGGTCTTCTCGGCCTCCGGATATTGTGCCTCGAATTCCTTCCTCGACAGGGTCGTGACGATGAAGGCGACATTCCAGTCCGATGAATCCGCCGCGGTACTGTTCGGATCGCCATAGACCGTGAAGGGATTGGCGATCCGTTCGATGACGATGTCCTGGTCGAAGGCATCGTCGCAGCTGTAGCGCGTATTGATCCGCCAGAAGCCGAACCCCTGCCCGACCGCATGCTCGATCGCCGTATCATAAGCGACATCCGCATCTGACGTGGTCTCGATATTGCGAATGAGGCCGTTGATGATCTCGGCCGTCTTCGGGTCCGCGCCGCTGTCCTGCGGATGCACCTTTGTTGCCGGTTTGTTCTGCCGCGCGTCATTGACGACCTGGCGGATGAACGCCGGCATCTTGTTGAATGTCAGGCACGGCCGCTGCTCCAGCTCGCGCTCGCGTCTGATCCGTTCGTCCCATTGGCGGCCGAGACGGGCGAATTCCAGATCCTCTTTGGCTTCGCGCTGATTGTCGGCCCACCATTCCCGCGCCTGTGCATAGGCTTCGCGAGCCTGCTGCAGGATCGCTTCATCATCACTCATGCAAACTCTCCCTTTGATCTCGATACCGTAGTTTCCGCAGGTCCCGGGTTGCCCGCTGATAAGCATGATTGGTGCAAGGCTGCCTGTCGTTTCACGAGGACGAATGTTGGTGGACCAGGACAGGGACAATGCGACGGATGGAGCCCATCCTCCCCCCGATGAGGAGTTGGGGCGTGATGCACGTTGCTCGATGATGCAGCGTTGTCAGCTGATTGATGGCTACGGGCGCAGCTTCTCCTGTTTCCTGCGGAACATTTCCCGCCGCGGAGCCTCCGCGCGGGGCTGCAAGGGCCTGCGCCCCGGACAAAAATTGACCCTCGTCCTGCCGATCATTGGCGAAGTCGATTCGATCGTTCGTTGGGTCCACGGCGACAGGTTCGGCCTTCGCCTCGAGCATGAGATCGATCCGGACCTGCTGATCATGTCCGCGATCGAGGTACAGCCGAAATTCGAGCCCCTGTTCATTCACCAGCCGGTAAGCGATTGCCGGCGGCCTGGCTTCACCCACCGTCGCCGCGCCGCCTTCGGTTCCTGAGCCTCTATCCCATCCAGCTGCCTGCGCCGTGATAAGCGCGCGCGGCACCGTTCTTTGGCTTCGGCTTACGCGCGGCGAACCGCTTCATCATCAATGCATAGCGCGCCGCCGAAAGCCGATCGTCGTTTGCCTTGACGATCAGGCCGTCCTTGCGGTGGAAGAGCCGGAATTCCGCGAACCAGTCCTCCAGATGGGCGAACACCTTCCAGCGGCCCGTCTGCATCCGTTCCAGCATCTCGCTGATCCCTGCCTCGAGGCCGCTCGACCCGTCCTCGAACGTCGCCCGTTCCGGCAGCATCAGCAGACCCTGCCGTCGATATTGCTCGGCCAGGGCTTGGCCCGACCCCTTGTCATGCTGCAGTCCGTCGTGCGGCCACGCCCAGGGCAGCCAGTCGCCCCAGGCCTTGAGCGCTGCGGTGTGGATTACCGGCGTCGTCTCGCGCGCCGCATAGGATGCCGTGACATAGACCACGTCCGTGTCGCGGTCCCAGGCGAGCCGGCACGCCGCCGTGGGATGATCCCAGCCGAAATCGATCCCGCCGATCTGCACCCAATGTTCGGGTATGTCGAAGGCGCCGACCATGAGCTGATCCTCGTCGATCGGGAACACGCGGCCCGATCCCAGCGCGGGAATGCCCTGCGCCCGCGCCTTGCGTTCATGCAACGGATAGCTGGCAATGATCGCCGCGCGCTGCTCCGGCGAATAATGGCCGGCATCCTCGATCGTCATGCGCGTGACATGGCGTGGCATGATCGCAACTCTCCTTCCCTGTTCGCAAGAGACTGGCGGTGGGCGACGCGCTCGACAGGAGAGTGACCGGAATAAAAATGGCCGGGTCCACACACGACATTCGTCGTAATGGCTCCCGGCCCAGGCAAGCCGGCGGAAGGGTTAACCGCCGTTGGTCCATCCAATTAGCAATGGGCGGCGATCCGGCGAAACTAACCGCGGTCAGTCTTCCGCGCTAACCTGCGGCCAAATCGGTGCTAACTTTGGTTAGTACCTCGCCATGGCTTATCCGCATCCCTGGCGAGCATCGCCAACTCGACCCGGGTCTCGATGCCGAGCTTCTCATAGATTCGATGCAGCGCAACCTTCACCGTTCCCTCGGTAAGGCCGAGCTCCTGGCCGATCTCGCGGTTGCGCAGGCCCTGGCCGACCAGCTGGGCGATCGCGCGCTCGCGCACCGTCAGCTGGGCCAGCGGGCCGCGATCCACCGCACCCTTCCGAGCAATATCCAGGGCGCGCTGCACGATGCCGCCGTCGATCCAGCGGCCGCCGCGCGCAACCTGGTCGAGGCAGGTGATGAGCAGGGTCTCGGCACCTTCCTTCAGGATAATGCCGTTCACGTCGAGGTCGAGTGCGTCCGCAAGCGCATCGTCATGCAGATCGGCCGTCAGCAGCACCACCGGCCGCCGGTCGCCCTTGCTGCGCAATGTCCGCAGCACTTCGATGCCATTGCGTCCCGGCATGTTGATGTCGACGATCATTATGTCGGGCCGGGCGGTGGGCAACAGGTTCAGCAGCTCGACCCCGTCGCGGGCCTTGCCGACCACCTGATAGGGCGTATCCCGCAGCACCGCCTCCAGGCCTGAAAGCATCAGCGGATGATCGTCGGCGATGAGAATCCGGCTCATTGCAATCCCGCGCCTGTCATGGGGCCGATCGGGATAGCGATCGACAGTTCGGTGCCCGTGCTGCTGCTGCGCAGCGCCAGCGTTCCCCCCAGCCGCTTCACGCGTTCATGCACCGACCAGGGGCGCGTCTCCATCTTCGATATAGCCTGCTCGTCGAATTCGCCGGCCACCGGAAAGCCTTTCCCGTTGTCGATTATCTTGATGCTCAGATCCTCGTCCGACGCGTCCATGTCCAGACGCAGCTTCCTTGCGCCGCCGTGGCGCTTGGCATTGGCCGCGGCCTCGCGGATGATCTGCTGTACTTCGTGCTGGATGCTCGCCGAGGCGGGCAGCAACGGCGACATGATCAGCTCGCACTCGAGCCCCCATCTTTGCTTCAGTTCGTCCGCCAGCTCGCGCATGCCGGCTCTGAGGTCGACGGAGGATGCGGTGTCGCGCCCGCTGCGAAGGTCGGCGATGAATTCGCGCACCTTGCGTTGCTCATTGCCCAGCTCTGTTTTCAGCGCATCGATTTCCGGATCCGCATCGCGGCCGGCCTTGACCCAGGAGCGCAGCGCCTCGAGCCGGAAGGACGTGCCGGCCAACACTTGCACCACGCTATCGTGCAGATCGCGCGCCAGCGAGGCTTTGGCGCGGGCGACCGCAGCCTCTTCGGAAACTGCGAGCATCGAGGAGCGGTCGAACAGGCGCGCAATGCTCTCGCCGAGCAGCGTGGCATCCCACAGATCGTCGGCGCACATGCCGGGAATGGCGACCGCGAACAGTTCGCCCTCATATTCGCGCGCGCGCACCCGGACGACGAGTCCTTCGCTCAGCCCGAATTCGCGCGCGAAGCTTGGATTGATGGCGTGGAAGAAGACCCGCGGCAGTCCCTCCCTCTGGCCGCTGCGGTACAACGCCCGGTCATTGGCGATGTCGAACAGGAACGGTTCCTCGTCGACGTCGGCGACGATCGGCAGCGGGAACAGGTCGGGATGGAAGCGCCTCGTTTCTGCCTTGCCGCCCACCTTTTCCGTAACGTTCAGCCAGGGCTCCTCGCGCTGCCACCAGGCGACCAACACGCGCTGGGCGCGGAGCCGGCATTGCGCAAGATCGAGGATCTGGTCCAGCGGCGCGGCTGCGGTGACCGCCTCGGGCACCTCCTCGATCATCAGCTGCGCCTCCGAAGCGCGCGGCTGGTTGGCTCCGAACCACAGCAGCAGCAGCGACAGGACGATCAGATAGGTCGCGCGGATGATCAGGCGCTGCACCTCCCAGTCGGCCCCTTCGAACAGGATCGCCGTGCCGCCGGCCGTTACGAAGAACAGCAGCACGATCAGGGCCGTGAGTGCCGTCTCGCGCCGGCTCCAGCGGATCGCTGCCGACAGGATCAGGAAGACGAAGAAAGTGTAGAAGGGGCTGGTATAGCCTTCGGTATAGTAGACGATGACTCCGAACGCGCCGACGTCGATGGCATGCGCAACGACGCCCAGCTTGAAGTCGATCCACCAGTTCGACCAGGTGACGGCGAGTACGATGCCTGACCAGACCACATAGGCGACGAGCAGCGCATAGACGGCATAGGGCTCATGGGTCGCCTCGTGCGGCACCAGCCAGATGGCGAGCAGGAACACCGCTGCAAGGCTCAGCCGGCTGAGCGCGATCACGCGCCCCGAACGATGCCTGAATGCCTGTGCGAGCATGCCCCTTCCCTGGCCGCGGAATGTCCGCCTCAGCAGGAGGGAAAGTCAAGCGGGGAATGTACGGTCTGGACACAACCGAAGGACGGATCAGGGGAAACGTCGAATTTCAACTCAAAGCTTTTGCATCGCTGTCGGTAAGGAACATCTGCACAACATCAGACATGCCCCGAAGTGGCGTGAATGTCACTATGACGATGCCATCAGTCGCATTCGTTCGCGTCAGCCCCTCCATATAGACGTCGAACGGCGGCTCCTCGTCAAACCACACGCCATGCAGCGTTTCTCCCTGCCAGGCGGGGCGGCCCTGCTCGTAGGACTTGAACAAGAGCGTCGACGTGTATCCGGTCACATGCTTGACAGTTACGCTGTCGATGGCGTTCGCCAGGCCCGCTGAGCGCCTGATCTTCCGCAGCATGTTGCCGGGAATAGCGCCAGTTCCCCATTCGTCTTCCTGCTCGGGAGGGCCGATCAGTAACTTTTGCACTGTGTCGCGGGTTGAGACTCGCGTTTCGCCGGCTGCCCACAACCGCACTGGTCGGTCAAAGCGCCGTCCTTGCCACCAATCCTGATAGAGGCCCGTAAGGTGCATTGCCCATTCCATCGAGCCGGCGAGCGTCTTGCCGAGCTGGTTTCCTGCAATCAACAGCCGCTCGCGATGTTCGGCACCGGCCGCGTGAAATTCAGCCTGCTTGAGGTAGGGCTGATAAGAGAAGAGTCGGTTCCCCCGCTCCCGTCGGAGCAATTCCCTGGAGTGGGTCAATTCCAGCTCTAGCGAGTTCCGCACGGACGGCGGTGAGTTCTCGGATGAGCTGTTCGTCGGTAAGTTCGTCAAGTTCGTTGACCTTCACGTTGAAATGTCTGGGAAGAATGGAAGCGATCAGCTTCACAAATTCATGGGGGCGTTCATCGATGAACGTCTTGATTGCCGCCTTTCCGCGTTGTTGCCAGGCGTCGAGTACGTCTTTGATAAAGGCATCGGATAGTTTCGTGCGGGCGCCCAGAGGCCGACCGTGCGGATTGCCGCAGCGGTCACTTTTCGAGCCGGCAACCCACCGCCCATTCTCGTCGCGTTTCACTGTGGTTTCTTCGGACATCTGGCTTCCTTCTGTTGTTTAGCTCTGTCGATAAGGGGTCGCCGGCTCGTATCGGCTACCCAAGAATGGGTCTTCGCCAATGAGCAATAGGGAAAGTCGGGCACATTGCAGCCGAAGCCTTTCATCTGCGCCGCCGCAAATCGTGAAGAAGTCCCCGCCGCGCACGCACAGGTGCCGTCCGCGTCCACCAGCATAGGTTGTCAATCCGCGTCGGATGTGGTCGCGGCGGGGTTCGCGCCCGCGCGGCAGGGGGAAGCCGCACGCAGCGTCGAATGCGAAAATGTCCTGGGAACTGCGAGTGCCGCCGGCCTTTGTCGGCAGGCTGGACTCGCAACTTTGGAGAATGATGTCCGCCTACCACAAGCCGTTACGCTTGTCAAGCAAAATATCGGATATATCCGTTATTCATGATGCGAATGGACCTTCGCTGTCCGCCGCCTGCGAGCGCGGGCACGAACAGAAGCTTACCGGACATTCGCCACGGGCTGCGCAAAACCGCAGGTTCCTTTCCATGCGACCTTCACGTCGCTTGGTTACCTTTGGCGATGGAAAGGGGGCCCAGGCCAATGGGCTATTCGCGTAAGCTGGGACCGCCGATCGTCGCAGCCTCGATCTCCACGCTGGTTCTCACGAATTTCGCCACCCTGATGCTGGTTACGCAATATGCGCCCGGCAACATCCCTTTGTTCCGGTCGATGTGGCCGATCCTGGTCACCTCGTCGACGGCCATCATCCTCGTCATGTCCTTCCTCTACCGCTCGCTGGTCGATCTGGTGCTGGAGCTCGAGCGCCGCGAGGCCAGCGCGCAGCATCAGGCGGTGCACGATTCCCTCACCGGCCTGGGCAATCGCGCCCTGCTCGAGGACCGCCTCGACCATGCGGTCGGCCGCTATATGCGCGATGGCGAGCGTTTCGCGCTGCTGATGCTCGATCTCGATCGCTTCAAGCTGGTCAATGATACCTATGGCCATGCGGCGGGCGATGCTTTGGTCTCGGAGATCGCCGACCGGCTGCGCACCCTCACCCGCGAGACCGATGCCATCGCCCGCATCGGCGGTGACGAATTCGCGATCGTGCAGACCCACATCAAATCGGAGGCCGACGTGCGCCACTTGTGCCAGCGCATCGTCGAGGCGGTGCGCGAGCCGCTGGTCATCCGCGGCAAGGACATAAGGGTCGGTGCGAGCGTCGGTGCCGTGCTCATCGACGATCCGGAGACCGTCGCCTCGGAGCTGATCCGCAAGGCCGACATCACCATGTATCGCGCCAAGTCGCTTGGCCGGAATTGCTATCAGATCTTCTGCGACGAGATGGACACGGCCGTCCAGCGCCGCAACGTCATCGAGCGCAAGCTGCGCGAGGCTCTCCCGCATGGCAGCCCGATCGAGCTCCACTACCAGCCGCAGCTCGATGCCGCCGGGGAGATCCGCGCGGTCGAGGGGTTGCTGCGCTGGCGCGATCGCGAGCTCGGCAATCTCGCCCCCGCCGAGGTGATTCCGGTCGCGGAGGAAAGCGGCCTCATCCAGCAGCTCGGCGAGCATACCGTCCGCCTTGCCTGCCGCAGCGCCAGGGAATGGCCGGAGCTCACCGTTGCGGTGAACGTCTCCCCGCTCGAGTTTCGCAGCCGCGATCTGCCCGCCCGGCTGCGCGCCATCGCCGCCGAGGAAGGCGTCGAGTGCAACCGGCTCGAGCTGGAGATCACCGAAAATATTCTGATCCAGGACGCCGATTTTTCCGAGGCGGCCATCCGCAAGCTACGCGATGCCGGCTTTTCGATCGCGCTCGACGATTTCGGCACCGGCTATTCATCCTTGAGCTATCTGCGCCGCTTCCCTGTCGACAAGATCAAGCTCGACCGCTCCTTCATCGAAAGTGCCCAGACCCACGAAAGCATCGCGATCATCGAGGCGGCGGTCCGGCTCGGCCATGCGCTCGGCCTCATTGTCGTCGCCGAGGGCATTTCTTCGGCCGAGCAGCAGTCCATCGCGCTCAGTGCCGGCTGCGACGCGATGCAGGGCTTTTTCTATGCCGCCGCGATGCGGCCGGAGGAGATCGCGCCATTCCTGTCGGCATGGCGAGCGCCCGCCCGCATCGCCGTCATGGCCGATCATCGCGCCAAGGGCGTTGCGGGCAGGCGTTCGTAAATTACGTTTCGGGAGCGCCTAGACCGAATTGTGATCACATAGAACCGTTCGTCCTGAGTAGCCGCTGAGCCTTGGCGAAGCGGCGTATCGAAGGACAGTCCTTCGATACGGGCCCTCGCCGGGCCTGTCCTGAGCGGCCGCCGCAGGCGGCAGGGCTCGGTCCCTACTCAGGACGAACGGCAATGATGCGGTATGATCACAATCCGTTCTAAACCGCCCGTCTGCCCGAAATCAGGTTGAAAATAAGCACGACGAGCGCGACCACCAGCAGCAAGTGGATCAAGCCGCTGCCCACGTGGAACGCAAAGAAGCCAAGCGCCCACAGCACCAGCAAAACAACGAAAATTGTCCAAAGCATGACGACCTCCAGATTGGGTCTGTTGCCAATGCTCAACGGAGCGCGCGCCGCTGCGTTCCATCGCTCCGATCGATCTATGTTCCACTGAATTCCCGCTATAGGAACGGGAGGTCCTTCGCCTGGGCCCCGTCGAATCGATTCTGAGCGCCTCGTCTGGGGAAGTGGCAGATGTTGCCAGTCTGTTCCGGAAACCGAGGCCCGCCGATGAAATTCACCTTCCCCCTTCCGCACATCATGCGCCTGCCGGCCATGACTCAGCCCTGGGAAGCGGATGTGACCGGCCCGGACCAGCTGCGCATTGCGGCGCGTGCCGAGGCGCTGGGCTATGACATGATCGCCATTCCCGAACATATGGCCATTCCAGCCGAGGAGATCGGCCTTTCTGGCAAGCATTGGTTTCATTCGACAGTCGCCCAGGCGGCGCTGGCCGGCGCCACCAGCTGCATCCGCCTGAACAGCTGCGTCACCATCCTGCCGTTCCAGCATCCCATCATCATGGCCAAGGCCCTGGCCACCGCCGATTGGATGAGCGGCGGGCGCATGATGGTCACCTTCGGCATCGGCTCGATGCAGCGCGAATATGAATTGCTCGGCCTGCCCTTCCACCAGCGCGGGCGCATGGCCGACGAATATCTGACGGCGATCATTGCCCTGTGGACCCAGGACTCGCCCAGCTTCGAGGGCAGATACGTCTCCTTCCGCGATATCGGCTTCGAGCCCAAGCCCGTACAGAAGCCGCATCTGCCGATCTGGATCGGTGGCGACAGCAAGGCCGCGCTGCGCCGCGTGGCCAGGTTCGCGCAGGGTTGGATCATCTCGTTCCGGACCAGCCCCGAGGAGATCCCCGACCGGCTCGA
>Ga0081539_10005218_pt1 | contig 13451 bp, 10 predicted proteins | sample TabmetS4T2R2_FD_71023 | JGI IMG/M metagenome (GOLD analysis project Ga0081539, IMG submission 71023) | Tabebuia heterophylla rhizosphere microbial communities from the University of Puerto Rico - S4T2R2 | ecosystem: Host-associated > Plants > Roots > Rhizosphere ...
AAGCGAGGAAGAGACATCTCGAACCGCTGGTGGCAACGGCTCGGCTGAGGCAGAGGACGAAGAAGCTGCGGCGCTGGCAGAGATTGCCGCAGAAAAAACGAAACGAAAGCAGCGCCGCCATCGCCGCTTTGCTCAGGCGTTTATTGCTGCGTTGCTGGCAGCGAGTGTTGTTACGGCAGTAGTGATTTATCGGCAACGCAGTACGCGAGTCGAATACGGCCGAGCAGCGAATCAGCCGCGAGCTCTACCGCCTCCGCCGAATGCCGCCACTACAACCGGCCGCGATAACCGCACTGCGCAAGCACTCGAGCAAATGCAGCAGCTAACGGGCGAGAATCGCTCGGCCAGGAACGCTGAGGCACAAGCGACGCCTACTCGAGATGGCGCAGCGAACAATGATACTAGCACTAACGCGCCGGTCGATGCTGAGCACCCGTTTGATATGCCGCCGAACTCATCGGACGCCACACAGAATTCGACGACGTCCGGCAAAACTTCGTCACCCGTTTCGGGCACCACATATGAGCAGCCGGTTCGTTCGCAGCGCAACGCTGAAACATCGATTTACGTTGGCGAACGCAATGAGGATCGAACGCCACCGGCATTGCGGAATTCGGAACGATCGTCAAGTAATCCAAACCCAATCAAGGTAAGCAACACCGAACCAACAGTAGCGTTGCCACCATTTGGCAGCATGCTTCCAGTACGGACAATCGGAGGTGTGTACACGTTGCGCAGCGGCGCGCTCGCGCGCCTGGAGCTTACTCGCGACATGGTCGGAAATGGCTGGTCCATGAAGCGCGGAACGATACTCGTCGGCCGTACTAAAGGCGGCGAATACGATCGAGCTTTCGTGACGATCATTGGCTTCATCGATCCCGAGAGTGGCAAATTCGTGAAGCTTGGTGGCGACGTACTTGGAGGCGATGGCGCCGTAGGGCTGAAAGGCAAATCACGACAACTTGATGGCCGATGGACGCGCATTCTTAGTCAGCTTGGCAATGCCGCCCTCAGTGTCACGACAGCAGCGCTTGGCGGACAAAGCAACGGCACTGTGATCATCTCAGACGGAGCACGTTCGTCGCTGATTAATCCAGTCTCAGAAGAACTAAACGGTGTATTTGGCGGTCCGTCGGATCGAAGCAGACGTGCGGGATTCGTGGAGGTGGTTGCCGGAACACCCGGTTATGTGATGGTGACTGATCTACCAGCTGCCATCAAAGGCACGGAGCCAAATGCCGAACCGGATGTACAAAATTTGGCTACCCAATCCGACGTAGATGCTGTGCGACCAGCGACTGGAATCAGCGAGCGCGAGTTTGCTGAGCTGATTGCCAACGGCTCTCCTGACGAAATCAAAGCAAGACTGCCGAGAATGTCACCTGAGATGCGCAAGATTGCTTTGGCGGTCCTGGAGCCATAGTGCGAGGTTCAGCACATCATGGAGCTACGAGATTCAAACAAACCAAGTATCGACCCGCGACGATTGGTCCGCGACGAAGGCAAGCATGGCTTGGCGAATATGCTCGCGGCCACCGGATACATCCCGCAGTCGCACACGCTGTCAGACGTGGCGTTAGCGCTACGGCAGTATCACCCGATCCTGTTCGGTGGACCACGCGGCTCAGGCAAGACTTCACTGGGTGAGGCATTAGCGCAAGCCTGCAACCTGACCCTCTTTTACGTTCCCGGAGTTGAAGGACTGACTGCCGGGGAAGTGCTCGGGAGCTGGCGAATACGAGCTCAGGAGCAGGCTATTGAGCAGTTGATACACAGCGGCACGGATCCACAGACAGCACGATCACTTGTGTGGACGGACGAGTTCTTTGAACGAGGAGAATTTCTTGATGCCTTTGCTTACGCCAGCGAAGCCGTTCAGCGGAATGAACCGCCACCGGTGTTGATTGTGGATGAAGTCGAGAAGTTGGAATTAAAGATCCAGAACCTCCTGCTTCAACCTCTGGCTCGCGGCTGGGCGAACGTACCAAAACTGTCGGGAGTAATCGGCGTCCGCGATCGGGAGCATAGACCGATAGTGATGCTCACCAGCAACAATCTGAAGATGTTATCTGAGCCACTTCGCTCGCGTTGTTTCGTAACCTGGATGGACCTCGCCACCGCGGAAGAAGAAGTGCAAATACTGCGCGCCAGAGTTCCCCAGGCTGGTCCTTATTTGATTGCCGCAACCGTAAAGATCACCCAGTTGATCAAGTGGGACATGCCGCAGGTCAGGGACAAGCCAGGACTACGTGAATCGATTGATTTGCTCACTGCTCTAACCGAGGACGGAGTGACACTGCTGACTGAAAATGTGATTGCTGAGTACCTCGCTTGTCTTGGCAAGGAGCAGAAGGAGCTTTCGAATTTACGAAAGGCATTGGCGCGCCTCGAAGACGCGGCGAACAGGGAGCATCCCGAAATCGATCCGTGGGTCGAAGCAGCTTTTGCGGTAACACAGCAGGCGATGAACTCGGAAATGAGAATGCCACAGGAGGTACACGCATGATGGACTTGCGACACAAACTTCCCCTGATTACGACCGCCGTCATTGTGACGTTGATTATGGTTACACGATTCGTTTCGAGCGTGTTGACTAACGATATCGGCGGTGTCGATCCACGCATAACGTTGCCGCCAAATCAGGTGCAGGAAATACTTGAGCAACAACGACGTCAGCAAGTCCGGGCATTTGTCAGTGTATCGGAAGGCGAGGTGTCGCGTACTGAAGAACGCATCCGTGAGGCGACTGCTTTGGCGCTTGCAGCCAGTCTATTTGCAGCCACTGAATCGCTGTCACACCGTGTTCCGGCGACTGAACTTGCTCTGTTGTCCGGTGTCGAAAAGGCTGGTCTCTTACCTCCAGGAATGCGGCTAATCGACAACTCAGTGCTTATCACTTCGGAGCGTGGAACCCATCGGGTGCGTTACCGGCCCGAGCCGCTTTGTATTGAAGTTGTCTCGATTGGAAGGGAACGAACTGACGGTCCGGCGTTGCTGCTGAGGGTGCCTTCCATGATTGCCGGAAAGGATGAGACCCGGGATGTTGTGCTTTATATGGCGACTCGTCTGGACGAAATCACAGTGCCTCAACCGTTCGCAAGCGAAGCACAGATCATCGCGTTAGGTTTTGCGCATGAGCCGTTGCGAGCAGTGACGCTACCGAGTCTCGACACCACCAAATGACGGGCAACTCAGAAGGAGGTTAGAGGCAATGGCAGCCAAACCGGAACGGATTAAAGTCGAAGTTACGGACTCAACCGAAGGCGAAACGCGCACGTTCAACATCGTCGTGATGGCGCCAAATAGTGACTTCCAGTTAGCGGACTTATTGCGACAACGAGGTGTCATTCCTCCGATTAATGGCGAGCTCAAACAGGCTGTGAAGGTGGCGACTCAAAACTATTTGGCAGGCGCAGAGGAACGTATCTCGACACTGACAAAAGTTTCCATGGCATCACCGAAGGCCGGCAATAACGGGAACCGAAAAGACCGAGTTGCAACTCGTAATAGCCCGACTCCGGCCAATGCTTCTGAACTACAACAAGGGAGCATCGCGGGTAAGCAATCGACGACTACGACTCGCTGAGACAAGACCCAATGAACGGACTAATACACAAAGCGCAATGGTTCAGATTCGAGATTCCGTCGAGAGACTTTGAAACGTTACGAGGTGCTTTGCACCTGAATTTATTTGACACGTCACCCCTAAAGGGATTCATGCAAATGTGCACGAAGCGCACATTTGTGCACGCGGTGAACTGTGTGACTTATCAGAGGTTGTTGTTTTGTCTGTGCACGCTCGTGCACATCCGGTGCACATTGCGCACACAGAATTTGGCAATGAATCAGACGTTGGAGTGCAGTTGATGGTTACGGCAAAGAAGACGAAATACATCTCGTTCCGTGTTACCGAAGAGCAGCTAATCGAGATCGAAACTGCCGCCACGCATGTGGGTTCTAAGGCACGAGACTGGTGTCGCAGCGTGGTGTTAGAGAGGGTTGGACATCGACCTTCCTTGACCATGGGCGAGCGCTTGCTCTTTGAGCAATTCGTGCGTGCGCAATACCTCGTTACCCAGGGTTTTCAACTACTGGCCGATGACAACTTGACTGCCGATGAGTGGAAAAGGTTCCGTGCAATTGCGAACGAACAAACCGCAGAACTTGCCGAGAAAGCACTTGCCATGCACGCAAGAAGGCACCGGCAGAAAGCTTGACGGTCCGACCAATTTTCAAAGGCAAATCCTGGCAGGGAAAGAGAATCATGGCTAGTCAAAACGCTTTCACGGAAGAAGGACGAACGCGCCTTAGAAACTTTCACCGGCGCGTTTCAAGTTACTTGATTGTCTGGATTCTCGTCGGTGTTGGTGCAACTATCGGAGCCGGTTATCTGCGGACAAGGTATGGCTACCGGCCGCTTCAACGGCTCTATTTGAAGCAATACATTCGCGCCTCAATCAAGTCGTTTCTGCCGCTAAAGAAACCGTCAAAGTACACCGTGCTGGTACGTGTGATCCGCGATCCCAAAACAGGAAAAGATCTCGTTTTTGGTTGTACTGACGACCAAGTTACACCCATTAGAGACGAGACTGGCCGAGTCAAATTCGACCCGAAGCTAGGACCCTTTTTCGAACTACAACCAGGCATTCCTCATACGTATTTCTACTGGCGTCCGCTGCCGCAAATGGACAAACAGATGTATGTCTGGTTCCGGGATCAAATATACGACGGTCGCTCACTTATTGGTCTATATTGGATCTGTCTGTTACCACTTCCATTCATCCTCATAGTCGGCATGGTCGTTTCCGTTAAGCTAGATCTCAGCATGAATCGCGAGTACGAAGCAGGGGATCTGTTACGCGGTGTCCGGCTGCTGAAGCCGAAGGAGTATTCACGGGAGATCCCAGCTGATGGAATTGGTATTGGAGTACCTGCTCTGCTTCCGGAGGTAAAGAAATTGTGAGAGGCCGGCTTAGACGCAAGGGACCTTTTTCTGGTCGTTTAATCGCTCGTGTCAGAGACTATTTTGGCTTTGAAGAATCGCCGACCTGGCTCAGGATTCCACTTGCCGACGAAACTGAACACATCATGCTGTTGGGTGATCCCGGCACAGGAAAGAGCCAGACCATCCATCACTTTCTGTTGCAGATCGCGGGGCGTAAGCCGTCAGAAGCAGTCGTGATTTACGATCCCGCTTGTGAGTTCATAAAGCGCCATTACGATCCGCAACGCGGTGACGTCATTCTCAATCCACTCGACAAGAGATCCCCATACTGGTCCCCGGCTGCAGAGGTTCATTTGGTGACAGACAAGAACCTCATTGCCGAGAGTTTCCTGCCAGGCAAGCCGGAGACAAACCAAGCGTCAACTTCCGGTTTCTTTTTGAAAGCGGCGCGGGCCATCTTCGGAAGAATGCTGGAACTTAGACCCACACCAGCGCAAATGGTCAATTGGCTTAGAAGCGAAGATGCGATCGACATGGTTGTGGCCGGAACAGAACATACCCATTTGATACCGAAGAATGCTCATGGTCAACGCGCCGGCGTCTTAGGTGTTCTTTCGGAACTCGGCGGGATCTTACGGCTGCTTCCAGAGCGTGACGAGTGTGAGTCCGAGATCATTCTTTCCGAATGGGCGAGCCGTCGTCGAGGCTGGATTTTCATTACCTCCAGAACGGATATGCGCGAGACCTTGCGGCCTTTACAAGCGGCATTCATAAACGTGCTCATGAAGCGCCTAATGTCGGTTTCACCAGAGTGGGGCCAGCGTCATCCCTGCTGGCTCATTGTCGATGAAGTTCACTCTCTCCACCGACTGCCGGCGCTTTATGAAACGGAAACTGAGGGACGTAAGTATGGACTGAAACTTATTCAAGGAACCCAGGGCAAAACGCAATACGAGGAATACTATGACCGGCTGTCGAAAGCAATGTTGGCAGCCCCTAAGCTCAAGCTCTTCTTCCGCTGCGGCGAAGCTGAGTCGGCACGTTGGATTAGCGACACAATTGGAGAATACGAAGTTGAAAAGCCACGGATCGCGACTACCGCCAGCGTGGAGGATAGAGGTCGCGATGCCCTGAATTATTCAACGACGATCGAACATCGTCAGGCTGTCAGCAAGGAAGAGATCATGGCTTTGCCGGACCTGCATGGCTACTGGAAATACGGTGATGCAGTAGTGCCGTTTCGACTACCGTTGGCGTCAGTAAAGATCAGAGCCCGAGGCTACATCGCTCGCGAACACGCTGCCATCGATGTGACGCTACGTCTCCCTGTACGACAACCTGGCATAGACCATCACGCGATCAGCGTCGCCGAGCCGAAGCGCACTAAAGCCAAGCGAAATCGCCGTCCGGCACGAGATACAAAGCGGCGGGAGCAGGCGATTACTCCCAATCATATGCAAATGCACGATGATTCGGCAGCAAGCATCTCTGGACGAACCACGGCCAATGCTGAGCAGCAGCAAGAGAATTCTGGACTCGAGGAACCGCGACAAGCAACACTGACGCCGCTGGACGACGAGGCATTTGAGCAGGAGCAGGACGGCGTAACGAGCATCTGAACGATGCTCGAGAATCGAGGTTTCAGAATGACAACCCGAGCGTTTGGGCACGACCATGATGACTCTTAGCAAGGCTCTCGCCGCCGCCCAAGCCAAAGGTTACTTTGAAGCTGAGTACACGAGTACCCAGGAGAGCTATTACAGCGAAGGTGAAGTCGTTAAAGGAAAATGGTTCGGTCGGCAGGCCGAGGCATGGCAACTCCACGGAGAAGTTGACTCAGACCATTTCGAGCGTCTCTGCGAAGGTCAACACCCACTGAACGGCAACCAGTTGGTTCGCCACGTTACACCACATAAATACGAGAATGCCTACGGCCAAACAATTGAAACTAGCGAACACAGAGCGGGCTGGGATGCAACCTTCTCGGCGCCAAAAAGCGTATCGCTCGCAGCCTTAGTTGGTGGCGATGAACGAATACTCGCAGCTCACGATCGCAGTGTTGATGTCGCTCTCAACGAATTAGAAAAGTACGTTCAGGCTCGCATGGGCGGCAATCATCCGGCGCAGACCACCGGCAAAGTGATTGCCGCCAAGTTTCAGCATGACTCAGCTCGACCGGATCGCAGCACCGGGTATGCTGCACCGCAGCTCCACACGCACACAGTCATCTTCAATGTAACCGAAACCGACGACGGTCGAATCAAGCCTATCCAACCAGTCGAGCTGTATCGCAGTCAGCGTTACGCGACTGAGATCTATCGCGCCGTTCTGGCCACGGAGCTGCAAAAACTGGGCTACCAGATCGCGATCGATGCACGTACTGGCGCACCCGAGATCAGCGGCTTTAGTAAAGACTATCTAGTAGCTAGCAGTCCGCGCCGTGAAGAGGTTCAGCGCGAAGCCGCCGAGATGAAAGCGCGTCTGGCTCAGGCAGGTATTAAAGTTGAGGACGGCGCTGGACTGCGTCAGGCAGCCGCGAAGACAGATCGCATGAATAAGCAATACGACCGGGAACAGATGCGCTCTCGCCATTTGGAAATGGATACCAGATTTGGGGAGCAAGCATTTCGAGCCGTCGAAGAAGCTCAACTACATGGCGCGATAACACTTCCCGAAGAACAACTCCAGTCTCGCGCTCAAGAGTCAGTTACATTCGCCAGAGAGAATGCTGGCGAGCGCGAATCAGTCGTGGACAAACGCGCGGTGCTAGTTGACGCGCTCAGACGAAACATAGGTCTCACCACCTATGAGGCCGTTGTCGGTGAGTTCGGGAGAAACATCCAGAACGGCAACTTCATTCCCATAACCAGAAATCCCGGCATTGACGAAGTGACCACCTCGCGGACTGTCGCGATGGAGCAAAGCAACATCAAAACGGTCACTGCCGGTCGGGAATCGCAGATAGCAATCCTTGAGAGCGAACGATCCGACTCAGTGCTCAGCAGTATCAGCGAGAGACAGAAAATTACGCTCAACGATAGACAACGCGCAGCAGTTGAAACGATCCTCGGAAGCAGGGATCGAATCATCGGTTTGGAAGGACTAGCCGGCACAGGGAAGACAACGACTCTCAGCGTATTGAGAGAAGCAGCCGAACGATGTGGTTACGCAGTTCAGGGTTTTGCACCGACCGGAACGGCGTCAGATTTGCTTGCCGAAAGCGGAATCCGATCCTCAACCTTGCAGAAGTTTGTTGCGACCCCTCTGATAAATTCCGCTCCCGACGACAAGATGCTTTACGTGATGGACGAATCTTCACTATCGGATACTCGCAACATGTTTCTGTTTCTGCAGAAGGCTGGTCCATCAGCGCGAATACTTCTCGTCGGCGACTCGGGACAGCATCAGGCAGTGGAAGCAGGTGCTCCCTTTGAGCAATTCGTGAAGGCCGGAATGCAGACGGCCAGCCTGGACGAAATCGTCAGGCAGAAATCGGACTTACGAAAGCCAGTTGAACAGCTCGCACAGCGCGACGTCGTTGGAGCCGTGAAAACTCTGTTTGAGCAAGGCAGAGTGACTGAGATTGTTGACGACGAGGAGCGTTTGAGAGCAATCGGCAGCGATTACGTGAGTAACCCCAAGCGTACTCTCGTCATATCTCCAGCTAATCAGGAACGGGTTGCCATCAATTCGATAATTCATCGCGAACTCCAGGAACGGGGCACTATCAGCGCGGCAGACCACGAAACAAGAGTCCTCGTACTTCGTCAGGACATGACCGGCGCAGAACGAAAGTTTGCTCATTCTTATGTGCCGCAAGAAGACATCATTCGCTACAACAAGGGCAGCAAGGTATTTGGAATCAACAAAGGCGACTACGCCCGCGTGATGAGTACTACTCACGCGGACAACGAGCTCACTGTCAAACTCCAGGATGGCCGGGAAGTTACCTATAACCCGAAAAGACTCTCAGGTGTTTCCGTTTACAAGGAAGCCAGCCGACAGTTCGCTGTTGGCGATCGCGTCCAATTTCGTGCCCCGTTTCGGGAAGGGAATGTAAAGAATACTGAGTTGGGAACAATCACTAACATCGCAGAGGGAGATTTCACGGTTTCGCTCAGCGCTGACCGTGTCATTACTTTCAATCCTGAACACTTTCCGCATCTGGATCACGGCTATGCCGTAACCAGCTATTCGTCTCAGGGCAAGACAATGGATCGAGTTCTAGTAAATGCTGAAACAACGGAAACAGATCTTCTGGTTAATCAAAGAATGGCCTATGTTGCCGTCTCCCGGGCCAGGCTCGACGCTCGCGTTTACACAGACTCTGCGGCGGATCTTGGCAGCGCATTGGCCAGACGTCGAGATAAGACAACGGCTTTGGAAGCACTCAAACAGGTCCGCAATGAAGCAACTCTTGACGAGGGAACCCGAAGTGACTTGAGTGCTGGGGGTAAGTCACCCGAAGGCCTGTTAGCTATTAATGCGCGTGGTGAAGACGATCAAGCTGATTCGATCCCACGTCTCAGAGGCCGCTCTATTCTGGCTGAGTCCAACGCGGCGGTCGCGCAAAAACGACTGAACGATTTTGAGAGGGTGAGGCATCTTTACAGCTTCGAGATCGATGGCGAGCAATGGTCATTCGTGAGCGTAGATCGGCAGCGGGGAATCAAAGAGCGTCAGATCGAATACAGCAAAAGAGCAGTCTCTGCATACCGCAAGAGGCTCTACGGAGCAATGAACAATCCTCTCAAGTTGTATGGGCTTCGCGACTACAAGCAGAACGCTGCGACTGCAAAAGGACAGATCAAAGAGACGCGACGGCAAATCAATGAACTTCGCCAAATTCGCGTAGCAGTTACTTCCTATCTCGATGACCGGAGAGCCGGACTTCAGGCCCAGGTTCGAACGGAAAAAGAATCCGCACAAAAGCTAAACCACACGTTAGCGCTTAAGCTGGAACTTCACGGCATCTCAGGGGAAGAGAATACGTTGCCGGAATTTACTGACAAGGAGCTAAACCGACTCGAAGCAAACGCCAGAATCCTTCGCGATCCGAAGCTGCTCCAAACCCTTTTTCAGCATTTCGAACGGCATTACGGCATTACCAGTCAGGGTATCCAAATGATCACTGCTCGTGCCGGCGAGACTCTCGAATTCGCCAAAGACTGTTTAACTGATCTCAATGATGGTATCCGAGCGTTCAATGAAAAGCGCGAGCTCGTCCCGGTTTTATTCAAAGGAACGAATGGAGAGGATCGGACCGCGACGCTTTCTGATCTCAAGAGGGAAGCGGCCGGTCGAAATATCTTTGCTCGAATCTTGAATGACTCAACCGCGCCGCTCGAGCGTGTAAAGGAAGCATTGAATCAACGTAGTAAAGATCTGTTACAGGAGCGCACGACTGTCAAGAGCTTTGTTGATGCAGCGAGTGACATCGCGAATCACTATCGAGAAACTCTTACCGCCAACCTTAGAGCCGACATTGCAGCTCTTCACCACCCAACAGAAAGTCAAGAAGTAAAGGACCATATACCGGCACGTCCGACAAATATAGATGAGCACTTGAAGCAGTTTCGCCAAACGATTGACTGTTTACAGACTGGAGCAATTAACGAAACTGGAATCGAGGCTGGAATGGCTGAGGCTGAGACAGCAGCTTCTGAATCCTTGGCCGCGCTGATATGAAATCGTCACGCGACTCAGTAGCCGGCGGTGGGACCGACTACCGAGCGCAAACCCATCAGGATGCCGGCGTATTTGTCGCTAACAACTCACTTTCAAGCTCTGCAAGTTGAGCGTCAATCATTTCGTACACGTGCAACTCTCCGCAGCGACTGAAAGCGACATGCTTTGCTCTGCTTGCCAATACTTTCGGCTGCATGGAGCTTTCAAGCGTTTCCATTAGTGTGAAGAGCGCCGGCGTAGGTTCATCGCCGCTCCGACAAAGTATTTCTGCCAAAGCCTCAATCCTCCGTAGAGTTGAATTATCTTCGTTGGGTAAGGATGGTCGTAACGATTCGAATGTATCGACGATGTTTTGTCCTGCCTCCGCGCGGCTAACAAGTTCACCGACGAACGGGTCATTCAATTCCAAAGCGAAACGGATTATGGTCCGCCACTGTGGATCGATCGTTGTGTCGTTTATCACTGATTCAGCGCGGCGTTTTGTAGCATCGCTGATTGTGATTATGGTTGTTTCGGTTTCGTGAGGTGTTTCTTCGTGCGCTGTTGCGCTACTATGAATGGTCATAACTGTCTCCTTGTTAAGGCAAGGTGATTGTTTAGGGTCGGCTTCGTGTTCCAGCACAAGTCGGCCCGCTGCTTTTCGATTTGGAGGCGTGACCGCACTATAGCATATTTGGCTTGCTATTCAAGCGATTTTCTTGTAAGAAAAACACGCCCGTTTTTCTTACAAATATCATGACCAATAGCGGCCAAAGCATCGAGAACAAAATCCTCAGGCGAATATACCGCAGCCAGAGGGGGGCAGTCTTTATTCCTGGCTACTTTCTTGACCTTGGTAGCCGTCAAGCAGTCGACCTTGCGTTGCATAGGTTAGTTGAGAAGAAAACCTTGCGACGCTTGGCGCGCGGGCTCTATGAGTATCCGCGCGAGCATCCCGAATTAGGAACACTATCCCCTGACGTTCAAAAAGTGGCTAAAGCCTTGGCGGGTAAAGATCGTATTCGTCTGCAACCAACAGGTGCCTACGCGGCGAATCTATTGGGTTTGTCCGAACAAGTTCCAGCTAAGGCTGTGTTTTTGACTGATGGTTTTTCCCGCACCGTGAAGATAGGACGGCAGGAAATTCAGTTACGTCAAACTACCCCTCGCAACATGGCTGCGTCCGGACGCTTGAGCGGGTTACTGATGCAAGCATTTCGACATTTGGGTCGCGAACACATTACGCCGCAGCGCATGGCGCACCTGAAACGCACGTTGCCTGCAGAAGAGCGGAAGCAATTGATAAAAGATCTTCCGCTTGCGCCGACGTGGATGCATCCGTTTTTTCGAGAACTGGCTGAGAGCGGATCGTGAAACTGGAATTCTTCAATCGCACTGCTGAAGATCAAGCCACCATCATTCGAGAAGCGGCGGCTAAACGCGGCATCTCCGCTGTTATGGTTGAAAAGGACTTCTGGGTTTCGTGGACGCTTGCAATATTATTTGCGCACCCAGAGTTTAGCGAACAGTTAGTCTTCAAGGGTGGCACTTCGCTATCGAAAGTATTTGGTGTGGTCGAAAGATTCTCTGAAGACATCGATCTATCAGTTAGCCCAAGTTTCGTAGGGATAGAAGAAGAGTGGGTCGAAGAAGCCGAGAGTCGGAACAAACGAACCGAGAGAATGAAGCAGTTGGAATCGGCATGCATTGAGAAGGTTCGAGAACGATTCGCGCCCGAGTTGGAACGCATTGCCGAAGAATCACTGGGCAAACCAAAGAACGGTACTCGCTGGATGGAGTTTCAAATTGACGATGATACTCATTCGCCCGTCGTACTTTTTCATTATCCATCCAATGAAGCTACCGGATTCGAATACCTCCGTCGCTCAGTGAAGATGGAGTTTGGATCGTTGACTGATCAAAGGCCAGCCGGGAAGCACGTTATCAGGCCTTGGATTGCAGAAGAATTTCCGCAAGTGCTCGCTGACTTCCGCTGTGAGTTAGTGGCGCTGGAACTTGAGCGTACCTTTTGGGAGAAAGCAACTATTCTGCATGCGGAATATCATCGTGACGCCGCAAAGCCCATCCGGGATCGTTTCTCTCGCCATTATGCAGACACGGCCGCAATGGGGATACATGCCGACATCAGTCAGATCTTGTTGAACAATGAGCTAAGACAGCACGTCACCGACTGGAAGAGTAGATTCTTCCCGTCAAGCTGGGCGCATTATGATTTAGCTAGACCCGGTACTTTTCGTCTTGTCCCACCACAATCTCGAAGAGCTGAACTAGAGAGGGATTACCTTGCGATGCACCCTATGTTCCTGAAAGAACCGCCACCATTCGCATCCGTTCTTAACACGCTGACGAATCTGGAGAGCCGCATCAATCTATGATTTTAGCAGATTGGCATTCGGTATAAACTGAACGAGAGTCTTTGTGATTGATGGTTTTCAGTAATAGCCTAGAAATAGATCAGTTACTACTCACCAGCACAAAACCGGCCCAATAAAACGGATGACTGTAGCGACGATCCGTTAGGACACGTAGTGATGCTTCTCGTATAGCGCGTGACTTATTACGACCATTCAGATCGGTTTGTCTAGCCATCGCTTGATAGAAATGTTTCATCAAGTGCGTCGTACTTGCAGAATTCACTCGCCACTGGCTAACCACGACCGATCGCGCTCCAGCGACAAGAAAAGCCCAGGACATACCCTCGGGGGTCACCCAAAAGCGGCCATACGTGGTCACCTCAAAACCGGCCAATGAGAAGTAGTCGCCAGGGACGTTGACGTCGCTGTGAGGCAAGGTAGCCTCCGGCGCCATGAGCAACGTA
>Ga0081539_10005219_pt1 | contig 13451 bp, 15 predicted proteins | sample TabmetS4T2R2_FD_71023 | JGI IMG/M metagenome (GOLD analysis project Ga0081539, IMG submission 71023) | Tabebuia heterophylla rhizosphere microbial communities from the University of Puerto Rico - S4T2R2 | ecosystem: Host-associated > Plants > Roots > Rhizosphere ...
CGTGCTGAAGATCGTAGGCTCGGGCGAGCGGCTCGCCGTCGACGTCAACGGCAAGTTCGACCTGCCGACCGCGATCGAGTTCGGCAGGGCCATCGAAGCTTTTGGTCTGCGCTGGTACGAAGAGCCGCTCGATCCGCTCGACTATCTGGCGCATGCCGCATTGGCCACGCAGTACCGGCCGCCGCTGGCGACGGGCGAGAACCTGTTCTCCATGCAGGACGCGCGCAACCTGATCCGCCATGGCGGCCTGCGTCCCGATCGCGATATCCTGCAGTTCGATCCGGCCTTGTCTTACGGCCTGGTCGAGTATCTGCGCACCGTCGACATGCTGAAAGCGAACGGCTGGTCACCGCGACGCTGCGTGCCCCACGGTGGGCATCAGTTCGCGCTCAACATCGCCGTTGGCCTGCAGTGCGGCGGCAACGAATCCTATCCGCAGGTCTTCGCACCGTTTGGCGGTTTCGCCGACGACTGCCCGGTGACGGATGGACGGGTGGCGCTCCCCGATGCGCCTGGCATCGGCTTCGAGCGCAAGGCCGACCTGTGGACGGTCATGAAGGGCTTGTAAGATCCGTGTTCGGCGCCTGCGCGCGCGTATTGCTGCGGCCGCCATCGTGGGTCTGATAGCGATCGTCGTTGGGAATTCCCGGACAAGCTGCCAGCAAGGCGGCGGCGAACATCACGGCGCCAAGCCGCAGAACCAGAGCGACCGTCATGTTGCGATGCGCATCGCCGACGCCTCGGCGCGGAAGTTCTCCCAGCCGCCACCCCTGCCCTTGGACGTGTTCTGATACTGGTTGTTGTTCGGAATGCCGGAACAACCGGTGAGGCTCGCCAGCGCAAGCAGCGCGACAACGAACACGCCCGCTTTCTTGAGGCTCAGGACTCGCATGTCGAGGACATGGACCACTCCTATTCCGGCTTCAACAGGCCCGACTTCACAAGTTCGCTAACGCCAGCCTCCTGCTCCTTCATCCAGGCCGCGAATTCGGCCCGAGTCGAAGGCCGCACCACGGCGCCCACTTCGACGAGCTTGCGTGCGACCTCGTCGTCCTTGAGCGCGGCAACGACCGCTCCATTCAGCACATCGAGGATGGCAGCCGGCGTTCCGGTACGGGCGAAGACCACCGGCCGTCGTGCCGCCATCGAAGGGCGCGCTGCCGATGTCGGTGAGACTCGGCACGTCGGGCAGCTGCGGAATGCGCCCGGGGCTCAGCACGAGCAGGGCCCTGAGCTTGCCCGCCTTGGCCTGCGGCAGGGATGTCGTGAGCTGGTCGGTATAGAGGTCGATCTGGCCCGCCATCAGGTCGGTGAGACCCGGCCCGAGCCCTTGTATGGAATGACATTGAACTGGACCTTCGCATTGACCTGCAGGCGCAGGATCCCGATGTGATTGGTGGTGCCGTTGCCGGCATGGCCGATGCTCACGGTATCGGGCTTGGCCCGCGCCTCGGCGAGGGCCGCCTTGATGTCGGCGAAGCGTCCGTCCGCCTTGGTCACGATCACCATCGGCACCGTCGTGAGTAGGCTGATCGGCGCGAACAGCGGCACCATCGACGGCTTGCCGGCGAGATAAGGCGCCACCCACAGGACGCTGAAGCTACCCATGACGACGGTGTAGCCGTCGGCCGGTGCGTTCGCCGCCGTCTCCATGCCGACGATGCCGGCAGCGCCCGGACGGTTGTCGGGGATCACCGTCTGCCCGAGGTGCCGGCCCATCGCCTCGCCGACCAGCCGCGAGGTCACGTCGTAGTTGCCGGCGGCGGGAAACGGGATGATCCAGCGAAGGGGCTTGGTGGGATAGGACTGGGCGCAGAGAGGCGTCCCGGATGCCGACAGCAAAGTAGCGCCCAAGAGAGTGCGTCGGGATATCGAATCGATCATGGCGATCGAGCGTAGCGCAGTTGGACGCACCTTGAACGCTTGTTTATACGCTGCCGCCATGTGGCCCAATTCCTGGTTCCACATCGCGGCCGCCGGAGCGTCCTGTTCGCCGGCATCAGCGTGGAGAGCGTAGCATGTCGACTCGTCGCAGCTTGCTGATGGTGTTGGCGTCGGCCGGCGCCGGCGCGGCCGCGGGCTCGATCGGTGCACTCGCCGAGGTCCGTACCGTGGCGCAGGCCATGACGCCCGCCGTTCCCGAGCGCCTCGGATTGAAAGGCTTCGATCCGGTGGCCTATTTCACCTTGGCGCGCCCGACTCCGGGCGTGCCGAAGTACGAATTCGTCTTTGACGGCGTGCGCTATCGCTTTGCCAACGCCCAGCATCTCGAGCTGTTCAAGGCCAGTCCCGACAAGTATGCACCGCAGTTCGGCGGCTCGTGCACCATGAACATGTCGGCCGGCGTGCGCCGGGAAGCCGATCCGACGGTGTGGGTGATCTCCAACGGCAACCTTTACGTCTTCGCAGGCCCAAGCGGCGCGGAACGCTTCCGCGAGAACCCGGACGTTGCCGCCGCGCGCGCCACCGCCAATTGGAAGACGCTGAAAGACACGCCGAGCCAGTGACGAATCACGTTCCTCTCCTCCGCTAGGGCGAGAAGAACTCGAAAGAGCGGACCTGGAGGTCCGCGCTGCAAGTGCTCAGTCGACTCCCGCTTTGCGCAGGCTGTCCTGCACTCGCTTCTGCAGGGCGGGATCCTCGAAACGCGAGCCAAAGGTTGCCAGCTCGAAGTGCGGGTTCTTGCGCTTGCCGGCTTCGGCGGCGTCGAGCGCGTCGGCGGTGCGGCCGAGCTCGGCGTAGGCGGCGGCAAGCGGGAAGTCGATCAGCGGATGACCGGGGTAGCGCGCGCGCATCGCCTCGAGCATGCGCACCGCATCGGTGTAGCGGCGCGCCAGCAGATAGGCGAGGCCAAGATCGAGCGCCGCCTCCGGACCGATATTGACGTTGAGGCGCATCGCGAGCTCCGCGGCGCTGATCGACTGATCGATGCGGCCGGTCCACAGCAGCACGGCGGCACGCGCCAGCAACACCTCGACGTCGCTCGGATTTATCTGCAGCGCGCGCTCCGATTCGGCGAGCCCCAGGTCGTATTTCTGGATGGCGGTGTAGGCTCGCGCCAACACGCTGTGGGCGATCACGCACTCCTCGTCGAGGTCGATCGCCTTCTGCGCCAGCCGGATCGCCGTCTCGATGTCGGATTGAGCGAACTCCGACCAGCCGAACATGGCGCGCTGGAAGTAGATGTCGGCAAGCTCGGCGTAGGCATCGGAATAGGCGGGAGAAAGCTGAACGGCGCGCTCCAAGAGCAGGCGAGCTTGCCGGTTGCTGCTTCGCGTTGCTTCAGCGGCGAGCGCACGCGCGCGCAGCAGCAAGTCGTAGGAGTCGAGATTGTCGGTCGGCTTGCGCAGACTGCGTTGCAGGGCGATCTGCTGCAGGTTGGTGGCAAGTGTCCCGGCGATGCGCCGCGCGATGCGATCCTGCACGGCGAAGATGTCGCTGACCTCGTCGTCGTACTGATCCGACCAGAGCTGGGTGCTGTTCGCGGCGTCGCTCAGCTGCACGGTGACCCGCACACGCGAGGCCATGCGCCGCACCGTGCCGCTCACCAGGTAGCGCGCTTTCAACGCCTTGCCGATCTCTGGCAGTGGCAGCTCCTTGCCGCGAAACGGCAGCACGGCGCCGTAGGCGATGACGGTTAACTCCCTGAACCGGCCAAGTGCGCCGGTGATATCCTCGGTCAACCCGTCGGAAAAATAGTCCTGGCCGGCATCGCCGCTCTGGTTGGCGAAGACCAGGACGGCAACCGACACTCCCGTGTCGGGCGTCGACGAAGCCGCTGCGGCCTTGTCGAGGGCTTCGCGCCGCGTCAGAAGCGCGACACCGCCGCCCACGACGACCGCGCCGGCGGATGTCGCCGCCGCCATCAGCACGGCGCGCCGCCCGGGCCGGCGACTTGACAGGGGTTGATGCGCCCCTTCGACAAGGGCCGCCGGGGTCAGGCAGTAAGCCTGGATCGGGCGGTCGATGTTCTTCAGCGGGCGCGCTCCCATCGACCGGAAGGGCAGTGCGAGCTTGTCGCGCACCTGTTCGTAGACGCTGGCCGACACAACAATTGCGCCCGGATCGGCCAGCGCCTGCAGACGGGCCGCGACATTGACGGTATCGCCGAATACGTCGCCGTCGCTGACGATGACGTCCCCCAGATGGAGGCCGATACGGAACGCCTGCCGCCGCTCGACTGGCGTCTCGACGTTGCGTTCGCCCATGCCGCGTTGCAGCTCGACGGCCGATTTCACCGCTTCGACGGCGCTTGCGAATTCTGCCAGCACGCCGTCGCCCACCGTCTTGACGATGCGGCCACGGAACCGTTCGACGACGGGCCCCACCAGCTCGGCGAGATGCGCCCGCAGGTCGGTGAGCGTTCCCTCCTCGTCGGCGCGCATCAGCCGGGTGTAGCCGTCGATGTCGGCGAACAGGATTGTCGCCAGGCGACGGTTGGGCGCCTCGTCGGGCATGCCGTCTTAATCCGGCGCGACCCGTTGAGCCGCCGGCCGCGCGCCCAGGCGCGCCGCGTAGTCGTCGAACACCGGCTCGCCCTTGAGGCCCGGCGCGCCGAACATCATCGCCCAGCGCAGCTGCGAGCCGACGTAAACGTCGGCCGCACTGAACTTCTCGCCGAGAAGATATGGCCCCTTCGACAGGGCTTTCTTGAGTGTGGCGAAGACATCCTCGTAGCTGCCCCAGCCGAGCGCCGACTTACGCGCGACCTCAGGCCGCTGCATCATCTTGTCGACCAATGCCGGTTCGATGCAGCCGGCGCCGAAGAACAACCAGCGATAGTACGGCCCGCGCAAAGGATCGTTGGCCGCCGGAGCGAGATCGGCAGCCGGAAAGGCGTCGGCCACATAGGCGATGATGGCCGCCGTCTCAGTCACGACCACATCGCGATGCTCTATGGTCGGAAGCTTGCCCATCGGATTCAATGCCAGGAAGGATGGCGTCTTGTGCTCGCCCTTCTCGAGATCGATCGGCACGATGCGATAAGCGGCACCGGCCTCCTCCAGCATCCAGTGCACCATCTGCGCCCGCGAACGCGGGTTGTGATAGAAGACGATCTCTTCTGCCATGGCACCAAACCTTTGGTCGGAAATGGCGCCTGCATACACCTGCAATAAGGCCGTGTCAGGTCAGGCTGTCTTCAAGGGCCGGACAAATTCCTCGCTACCGTTCGAAAGTGCAACCGTGACCGGGGCATCGCGCGTCAGCAGCTCCAGGCTGCGCTTGAAGAGCTCGCGGTCACCGCCCAGGCGGAAATCGCCGATCAGGGCAACATTGGCCGACAGCAGCAAATGGGCGCGCAACGCGGCATCGTCGCGGGCAAAGCCCAGCTCGGCGAAGGCCTCGGTCAGGAAGGCCAGCACCAATCGTTCCGACGCCTTGATGCTGGCGGCGGCGCGTGCATCGGACGTCGCCCACACGCGCATGGCCCGGTCGAGGCGGAAGATCGGGCTGTCGAGCGAGATCGCGGCCAGTCGCCGGATGCGCGACAGCGGCCCACTTGCCCCGGCCGCGGCGCGTTGCAGGATCGAGCGAACGTCGGCCCGGCTGAACTGGCTCGCCAACGCCGCGAGGTAATCCTCCATATCGGTGAAGTGGTGATAGAAGCTGCCGGTCGAGACGCGCAGGCGGCGTGTCAGCACCGAGAGCCGAAGACCCGCGATACCGACCTCGCACAGCACCGCCTGGCCCGCCGCGATCCAATCATCGCGGCTCAGCCGGCCGTTGGCGGGCCTACTCCGCCGCCTGGGCTGTCGGCGTCCGGGCAACCGTCTTGACCCCGGCCGCGCGCAGCGCGCGCTCCTTGGCCTGAGCGAGGTTGTAGGTGCGGTTCATCATGATGCGCTGGGCGGCGAGCCCGCCGCCCGCCTGCAGCGCCACGACGAACTGCCAGCCGCCGTAGGCGTCGGCCGTGAGGTCGCGGATCATGTTGTAGACGCGCATGCGGGTCTCGATGTCGACGTCGCTCTTGGTGTGCAGGTACTTGCGGATGTACTTGCCCGATTCCTCGTTGCGCAGGTCGTCCTCGAGCGGCAGCGTCAGCACCAGCCCGCCGCCAAGATCGTGCAGATAGCGCACGGTCTGGTGATAGTTGGCGGCGTAGTAGTACTTGGCGGCGTTGATGGCGAGCGTGTTGGGATAGACCATGCCGGACGGCGTCTTCTCGAAGTGCCGGCAGGCATAATCCAGACTCATGCGCAGCATCTCGGCGTAGGTGATCAGCTCGGAGATCGAGTTCAGCGCCGTCGGATCCTTGTCCTTGCCCTGGTGCTCGGTGACGAGCTGGGCGAGACCGACAAACAGCTCGGACATGCGCACGGCCTCGACGACGCCGCCCGTGCGCTCCCAGAGGCCGAGCGATTGGGCGAGCCGGCTGGCGAGTTGCACCTCGCCCGCCAGGAACACGCGATCCCACGGCACGAACACGTCGTCGAACACCACGAAGCCCTCTGGCATGCTGTGGTGCGAGCTCGCCGGATAGTCGAACGTGTTGAGCTCGGCCGGCGCGAAGGAGCGATTGATGATCTTCACGCCCGGCGCGTTGACCGGGATGGAGAACGAGACCGCGTAATCCTTTTCGTCCTGGCGCATGCCCTTGGTCGGCATCACCACCAGCTCGTGGATGACCGATGCCGCGGTGATGTGGAGCTTGGCGCCGCGCACCACGATGCCGTCCTTGTTGCGATCGACGATGCGCACATAGAGGTCTGGATCATCCTGCTCGTGGGCGCGCCGCTTGCGATCGCCCTTGGGGTCGGTGATCACCTCGGCGGCGCGTAGGTCGTTGTCGCGGCAGTAGCGGTACATGCGCTCGATGTTGTCGGCACACTGCGGATTGACCTGGGCGACCTCGTCCTTGACGCTCATCAGCGCCATGTAGACGCCGGAGACCAGCGTGCCGATCGAGGTGTGCTTCATCATCTCGATGCGGGTCGCGAGATCCCCTTCGTTGCGCGGGATCTGGTAGATCCGGTGGGCCTCGCCGCCCTCTTCAGCGCGGTACTTCCGCAGCGCGCCGAACTCGGGCGAATCGTATTCGTAGTCGGCCGCCGTCAGCTCGATCGGGACCTTGAAACGTGGATGCGTGGTGATGTCGGCAATGTTCTCGCCGCCCCAGTAGGTGACGCGGCCGTCGCGCAGGCTTTCGACGTATTGCTGCGGCGTCTTGAGACCCATGGCTTCCTCCTCGCCTTTGCACTACCATAACTTTTGTTATGGTAGCGGGCAACGTCGACGGGAGAAACGGCGATGCGCGATGTGGCCATCACGGGGATGGGCGTCATTTCCGCCATCGGTCTCAGCGCCGAGGAATTTCATCGCGGCATCATGGCCGGCGCTTGCGGCATCAAGCCGGCGCCCTGGCCGTCAGCGACCGCTGGACAAGAGGCTTGGTGGGGCAGCGTTTCGGGCTTCGTGCCGCGCGATTGGATGGACGAGAAGGTTGAGGACGGCACCGACCTGTTCGCTCAGTTCACCCTGGCGGCGGCCGAGCAGGCCCTGCGGCAGTCGGGACTGGGCGAACTCGACGCGCTGCGCACCGGCATCGTGCATGGCAGCAGCATCGGCGGAGCACGCGCACTCCTGAAGGCGCAGCACAAGCTCGAGACGCAAGGACCGCAGGCGATCCCGCGCAAGACGGAGATCCAGATCTATCCCAATATGGCGGCCTCGCAGATCGCCATGCGCTACGGTCTGCATGGCCCCAGCATCACCGTTACGACGGCATGCGCTGCGTCTCTCGACGCGCTGGGGCTCGCGGGCTGGCTCATCGAAAGCGGCAAGGCCGACGCTGTGATAGCCGGCGGCACCGAAGGCGGCCTCAGCCTCGCCGGCGGCGGCGCGGATGGGGACTTCGTGCCGGCGACCTTCTATACCAGCACGCTCTACGGCATGGTTGCGCCGTCCACCGATCCACGCCGCGCGATGCTACCGTTCGACGTCAAGCGCTCGGGGATCGTCGTGGGCGAGGGTTCCGCGATCCTGGTGCTGGAGCGCGGCGATCACGCACGCGCCCGCGGCGCCAGGATCTTCGGCTACCTGCGCGGCTATGGGACAGTCGCGGACGGCTTCCATCCGTCCTCTCCCGAACCCACGGGCAAGTGGGAAGCACGCGCCATGGAACTCGCGTTGCAGGATGCCACGATGGCCCCCGGTGACGTCGATGCGCTGATCGCGCACGCGACCGGCACGCCCAAGGGCGACACCGCCGAGATTCGCGCCATCAACCAAGTGCACGGCAAGCGCCGTTCGCCGCTGCCGGTCGCGGGCATGAAGGGCCATGTCGGCCACAGCGGCGCTTCATCGGGCGCAATGGCGGTCGTGACCGGGCTCCTGGGCATGCACGAAGGCCGGTTCCTCGCCACCGCCAACACCGACGAGCCCGATCCCGAGGCCCGGTTCGAGATCGTGATCAAGCAACCCAAGCGGATCGACGTGCGGACGCTGCAGGTCAACGCCTTCGGCTTCGGCGGGCAGAACGCGTCGGTGATCGTGACTCGAGACTAGCCGGCGGTCGCATCGGCTCTAACACCGCCAAGATCGCCTAACAGGCGGAGTTGGCGGTCTTAGTGTTTCTGGCGCGAGGAGCACGATGAGTTCTCGGCGGCCGGCCACCCGGAGCATGGACCCCGGCGGCCGGTAAGACCGCCAAATCGCCAAGACCGCCAACATCTGCGTTTGACGCAAAGTGGCGGTCTTGGTCGGGACCGCCTTCGCTCGACCGGCGAGACCTTAGCGCACGCGCACCTCGTGGCCCTGCCAGTAGCGCTCGCGCAGCTCGCGGCGCAGCACCTTGCCCATGGCGTTGCGCGGCAGCGCCTCGAGGAAGTCGACCGAGCGCGGCCGCTTGTAGCGCGCCAGCCTGCTGTCGCAGAAACCGATGATCTCCTCGGCGGCCGCTTTCTCGCCGGGATGCAGCACCACGCAGGCGCGCGGCGACTCGCCCCACGTCTCGTCCGGCACGCCGACCACCGTCACTTCGAAAACCTTGGGATGCTGCAGCAGCACACGTTCGATCTCGGCCGGATAGATGTTCTCGCCGCCGCTGATGATCATGTCGTTCTTGCGATCTGCCAGGTGCAGGAATCCCGCTTCGTCGAGGTACCCCATATCGCCGCCGGTCTCCCATTTGCCGCGCCGGATCGCGGCGCTGGCGGACGGATTGCCGTAGTAGCCGAGGAAGCTCAGAGGAGGTGCGGCGTAGATGTCGCCGACTTCACCGCTCGGCAGCTCGCGGCCCTCGCGATCGAGCACCGCCAGTTCGCAGCCGAAGGCGGCGCGGCCGACCGAGCGCTTGCCACGCATCAGATCTTCGTGGCGGCACAGGCTGACCCAGCCGGTCTCGGTCCAGCCATAGGCATCGGCGACGCGGGCGTTGGGAAACGCATCGACCACGGCATCAAGCAGCAGCTGGGGGAGCGGCGAGCCGGAGCTCAGGAGACCGCGCAGGCTGCGCCCTGCTCCTCGATTGCCGCCGTCGGCGAGGGCTTCGATGAGCATGGCGGTCATCTTGGGCACCAGGAACGACCAGGTGACTCCGAACCGGGCCATCAGCTCGAGCGCGGTGCGGGCATCGAAATCGCGCATCAGCACCACGCGTCCACCGGCGGCAAGCGCGATCAGGGCGATCGACGAGAACGACATGTGGAACACCGGTCCCGGCACCAGAACGACGTCGCGCGCATCGAGCCCGAACTCCCAGCCCCACGAGACGAGCCGCGAGAGCACATTGAGGTGGCTCATCATGGCGCCCTTGGGGAACCCGGTCGTGCCCGAGGTGTAGTAGATCGTGGCGGGGGCGAACGGCGCCACCGGCGGCAGGTCGCGCACCTCGCTCTCCTCTACGAGGCGCCGATAGGGTCCACTGTCGACAACGATCACGTTCTTGCGCTCGATCGCCGGCAGGCGCGCCAGCGCCGTTTCGACGATGTCGCGGTAGCCTTCGTCGACGAAGACACCGCGCGCCTGGCAATTGCCCAGCACAAAGGCCACGTCGTCGGCGACCGCCCGGTAGTTCAGCGGTACGGCAACCAGGCCGGCGAGTTGGCAGGCCAGGTAGATCCTGAAATAGTCCGGGCTGTTGCCGGCCAGGATGCCGATCGCGTCGCCGGCAGAGAAGCCGGCGTTACCGAGGCCGTTGGCGAGCCGCAGTGACTGCGAATAGAGCGCCTCATAGCTGACCGTGTCGCCCTCGAACTCGATCGCCGGTGCCGTCGGCTGGCGCCGGGCAACGACCCGGATCAGGTCGACGAGACGGTTGACGTTGGGCGTCACGGAACGACGCTAGAGATACACTGCCTTCATCGCCGCCTCCGGGTAGCGCAGGCCGGCGGCCGATCCCGGCGGCAACGCACTCGACAACCGCGCCAACTCGTCCGCCGACAGGCGCACGTCGAGCGCCGCAACGTTCTCGTCGATGCGTTCGACGTGCTTGGTGCCGGGGATCGGCACGATGTCATGGCCCTGCGCCAACAGCCAGGCGAGCGCCACCTGTCCGGGCCTCACGCCCTTGTCGCGGGCAATGGCTTCGATGGTCGCGACCTTGTCCAGATTGCGCACGAGGTTGTCGGCGGCAAAGCGCGGATGGCGGCCACGCCCGTCGCCCGCCGGGATGTCGGCCACACTACGCACCGAGCCGGTCAGCAGGCTGCGTCCGAGCGGCGAGTAAGCGACGAAGGAGATGCCGAGCGCGCGGGTCGTCTTGAGCGTCTCCTCGGCCTCGACGCGGTAGAGCAGCGAATACTCGCTTTGCACGGCAGCAAGGGGATGCGCGGCGTGCGCGCGACGAATCGTTTCGGGCCGCGCCTCGCTCAGGCCGAGCGCGCGCACTTTGCCGGCCTTCATCAGATCGGCCATCGCGCCGACGGTGTCTTCGATCGGTACCGAGGGATCGACACGATGCTGGTAGTAGAGGTCGATCACGTCGACGCCCAGCCGCTTGAGGCTCGCCTCGCAAGCCGCCTTGACGTACTCGGGCCGGCCGTCGACGCCGTTGGCGCCCCCTGGCTGCTGGGTTTGGCCGAACTTGGTCGCCAGCACGACCTTGCCGCGCCGACCGCCAACCAAGGCCTTGCCGAGCAGCGTCTCGTTGTGGCCCCAGCCGTACATGTCGGAGCTGTCGAGAAAGGTCACGCCGCGATCGATCGCGTGGTGAACCGCCCGGATGCCCTGCGCGTCATCGCTCTTGCCATAGACGCCCGACAGCGACATGCAGCCGAGCCCGATCGGGAACACTGAAAGGTCGCTGTTGCCCAGCGTGCGGGAGGTCGCGTGCGATTGGTTGGCCATGCTCTTTGCTCCCTAGTGGCTAGTGGAAGGTGCGGCCCGAATCGATGACGATCGTCTGGCCGGTCATGGTGGTGGTGCGGCACATCGTGACCACCTGGTCGGCGACGTCGTCCTTGTCGGCCGCCTTGCCCAGCAGCGCCCCGCGGCGACCTGCCTCGACCTGCTCGGGCCGCAGGTTTGCCGTGGCGCGCGTACCTTCGAGCAGGCCGGGCGCCACGCAGTTCACCAGCACCTCAGGCGCCAGTGCCACCGCCATGCACTTGGTGAGATGGATGAGGCCTGCCTTGGACACGGCGTAGGCGATCGACGAGCCGGTCGGGCCGAGGCCCGCGACCGAGGAGATGTTGACGATACGCCCGCCGCCTTGCCGCTTCATGATCGGTCCGACGGCCTTGGTGCACAGCATCGGGCCGGTGAGGTTGATGTCGAGGATCTTGATCCATTCCTCGTAGGTCAAACCGTCGAGGTTCTGGAACGGGATCGCCTTGTTGTAGGCGGCGTCGTTGATCAGGATGTCGAGCCGGCCGAAGCGCTTCACGACGTCGTCGGCGAGCCGCTGTACCTGATCGCGCTTGGTAACGTCACAGCCAAAGGCAGCCGCCGCGACCTGATGTTTCTCCAGGTCGTGTGCCACACCGGCAGCCTGATCCTTGCTTTGCGCATAGACGACAGCGATGTGACAGCCCTCGCCTGCAAGCGCATGGCAGATGCGTTGCCCGAGCCCGCCATTACCGCCTGTCACCACGGCAACCTTGCCCTTCAAGTCCATGGTCCCTCCCGATCCCTCGGCCTGGACCATATCGCATCGAATAGGGCAGCCAAAGCGCATGTGAAGCGCCGCGGCAGGCGACTGCTCGGCCCTCCTGCCGCTGAATATCCGCAACAGTGGGCTGTGTGCTGGTGCCCGCCGGGTTGCGCCGAGCCCAGGGTTACTTGCGCACTGCTGCGAGCGCCTGGGCGAAGCCCTTCATGTTGATGGTGAAGTTGACCTGATTGCCCTGCGAGGCCTGAATGACGGCTTCACCCTGGACGATCGCAGAGGCATCCTTCACGAAGGCGTCGTCCATGGCGAGGGTGGCTTCGCAGTAGCTCGGCTCGCACGAAGTGATCGGCACCTTGCGCGTCTTGTCGGCGAACTTGAGTTCGACCCCGGGTGCGATCATCACCCCGGGCAGAAAACGCAGCACCGTCGTCGGCGCACCATCCTTGCTGCTCAGTCCGATCACCCAGGAGAACACCGCTTGGCGCTGGTTGTTCGCCTCCCGTGAAATGACGAGTTCCGCCGAGCAGACGCGCTTTTCTTTTGAATCGGTCGGATCTCGACACGTCACCGTCCAGTTGTCGTAGGTCAAGATCTCGGTCCGGCCCGACGGGGTCGGCTGGGCTTGCGATTGTGCCTTCTGGGGCTGGGCAAAGACCAGCGACGCCGCCACCGCCTGCAACGCAGCGAGCGCCAGCCCGCGGGCGGCTCGCGTCAAACATTTGTTCACAGCAACTCGCTTTCCGTGGGCTTTAGCCGCCCTGTTTCTGATTACCCGCATCACCACGCCGAAATTGTACAGGCCAGTGACGGCGCCGACCACTGCGTATGATGCGCCAAAAGCGACTATTGTTTGCCAACATGGTGGACAACATCGCCGCCCATAGCCGGTTATTGCTGCTATATGGCCGGTTGGCGATTTCGCCGCCAGACCAGCAGAGGACGATTGATGACCGCTCAGACCGAACAACCCGCCGCGCCACAGCTCGATCCTTTGGTCGACGATCCGAGTCTGAAGGAAACCTACGCCGATTCGTTCGTCGGCCTTTCGTACAACCAAAACAATGTGAGGATAGTGTTTGCGACGCTGCGTACGGACCACACGGTGAACCCGGCGAAGAACCACCGCCATGTGTCGGCCCGGCTGGTGATGCCGGTGACGGCCACTCTGGAGCTGTACACCACACTGGGCCAGATGCTCGATCAGATGGAGCGGCAGGGCCTGGTGCGGCGCGGGCCGGCCGCGTAGGTGCCCGGGGCCGTAGGAGCCATTTCGAGCCGGCACCGGCCCCTCCGGGTCGGCTACCCCCGGCAATGGCGTCGCCATGCTCGGCATTGCACGACGGCCACCAGCTCCAGGCCCAGCGGCTCGAGTCGAAGATGGACCTATACATGAGGACGCCGG
>Ga0081539_10005220_pt1 | contig 13450 bp, 14 predicted proteins | sample TabmetS4T2R2_FD_71023 | JGI IMG/M metagenome (GOLD analysis project Ga0081539, IMG submission 71023) | Tabebuia heterophylla rhizosphere microbial communities from the University of Puerto Rico - S4T2R2 | ecosystem: Host-associated > Plants > Roots > Rhizosphere ...
CATTCAGCAGATGCCCTCTCACTCCGGTTGAATCATTCCTTCGCAAGAACGATCATCCCAGGTCAGAGGGCATCTGCACGCCAACGACACAACCCCACCACCAAAAACACCGGTGGATCCAGACTCAACGTCCCGAACGCGCCTTTCAGGGCATCGCCGATGTCTCGAACGCGCCTTTCAGGGCACGGCCAATGTCTCGAACGCGCCTTTCAGGGCAGGGCTTCGCCGGTGGCGCCGGCAGGGACCGAGCTGCGCGTCCGGGCCGGCCAAGCGTGTCCCGCGGTGCGGCCGCCCTACCTCGGCTCCGGTTCGCGGCTGGTGTGGCGCACGACGTCCTTCACGTGGTCGAAGGTCGATCTGCTCGCGCCGGCCAGCACGCGTTCGGTGTTGAAGTTCCAGGCGAACAGGCCGAGGTCGGTGAGCTCGTTGATCGACCTGTCGGACAGCAGGGTCCGCAGGTCCGCGTCGACGACGTCGCCGGTGGTGTCCTTGTTGCCGTACGCGGCCACCATGACCTTGCCGTACTGGCTGAGGATGCGGACGCTGCGCCGCACCTGGTCGATGTTGCCGTACGGCTGCTTGGCGAGCACCGCCTCGTAGTCCGACTCGCGCAGCACGTCGGCGAAGTGCGTGAACATGGACCGGCCGCCGCCGACCTCGGGGTGGTCGGACTCGACCTGGTAGCCGTCCCAGCCGATGGCCACCTGTGCGTTCGGGGCCTCGTCCCTGATGATCTGCCGGACCTCGAGGTAGCGGTCCTGCAGCGCCTGGTAGTACGCCGTGGTCTCGGGGTTCTCGGCGTACGCGCCGTCCTCGCACGCGAACTTGTTGACCTCCTGGAACACCGTCACGTACAGCGGCGGGTCGTCCGACTGCCCGGCGAAGATGTCCGCGAGCGTGCGCATCTCCTGGAGGAACGCGGGCGACAGCGGGTGCGGCCGGCCGCAGCCCGGGCCGTACCTGGTCTCGACGGGCGTCTCGGGGTCGTCGGCCTCCCAGTCGGCCACGACCACGTGCAGCGCGTAACCCCGCGCGTAGGCGTCGGGCACCACGGTCTCCCGCCAGGGCGCCATCGTCGTGAGGTCGGCGGGCTTGTGGTAATTGGTGGTGAGCATCCGCACCGGCGTCTCCCGCACCAGCTCGGCGGCCATCGCCGTGCTGATCTGGTCGCCGATGCCGTACAGGAGCCGGCCGGTGGGCCGGGCGGGCACCTCGGCCGCGCTGTCCGGTGATCCGTCCGAACTGGACAGCGTCACCGCGAGGGTGGCCACCAGCGCCACGGCCGCGCCCGCCGCGATGAACACGTGCGGGCGTGGCCGGCGGGTTCCGCCGAGCAGCTGGGCCGCCTTGTCCGCGCTGGGCCGGCGGGCCGGGTCGGGGTCGGTCAGCGCGGCCACGACGTCCGCCAGGCGCTTGTCCACCCGCCCCTCGGTGGCCGCCGACAGGGTCACGCCGAGTGAGTACAGGTCGGCCGCCGGCGTGGCGCGGTGGCCCTCGATCACCTCGGGTGCGAGGTAGCCGACGGTGCCGGCGTTCTTCGCGCTGCCGGTCAGCGTGACCTGGTCCCACATCGCGACGCCGAGGTCCGCCAGCTTCGCCGTGCCGTCGTCGGCGACGAGGATGTTGGCGAGCGTGATGTCGCGGTGCACCATGCCCTTGGCGTGCATGACCGACAGGGCGGTCGCGATCTGCGTGCCGATACTGGCCGCGAGCTCGGGCGCGATCGAGCCGTCGGTCCGGCAGATCTCGGCCAGGCTGCGGGCCGGCAGGTACTCCATGACGAGCCACCGGGTGTCGCCGTCGAGGACCACGTCGAACACGGAGATCACGTTCGGGTGGTGCAGCCCCGCCCCGATCCGCGCCTCGCGGCGGGTCTCCTCACCGTCGCCCGTTCTCGCGAGCTTGAGCGCGACGACCCGGCGGAGCTCCAGGTCGGTGGCCCGCCAGACCTCCCCCATGCCGCCGGCGCCGACGGCCTCCTCGAGTCGGTACCGACCGGCGACGACATCCCCGCTGCGCACCGATCCAGACTAATGACCGTGCGATGCACCTGGTAACGCCCGTGACCAGTGATTCAGGGCTTGCGTGCCACGGCGGCCATGACCAGCGCGGATGCCGGATCGTCGATCACCTCGTCGGGGGAGTCCGGGTGCCACTCCGGAGTCCACACCAGCCCCGGCTCGACCAGCTCCATGCCGTCGAAGAACGTCAGGATCTCGTCCGAGGTCCGGCGCACGCCCGGGTTGGCCGACGTCTCGTACAGCCGGTCCACCTCGGTGGGGGTCTTGAGCGTCGTGCGCTCCACGCCGTGCGACAGCACCAGGTAGCTCCCGGGTGCGAGCATCGACCGGTACCGCGCCACCGCCTCGTACGGGCCGGCGTGGTCGGGGATGAAGTGCAGCACCGCCACCATCAGCAGCGCCACCGGGCGGGAGAAGTCGAGTGTGGACTCGGTGAGGATCGGCCCGGGGGCGGTCAGGTCGCCGAGCATGCACGACGCGTTCGGGTTGTCGCGGAGCAGCAGCTCGCTGTGCGTGACCGCGACCGGCTCGTTGTCGACGTACTGCACCCGTGCGTCCGGCGCGATCTCGTGCACGTTGCCCGCGGTGGGCACGCCGGAGCCGATGTCGAGGAACTGGTCGATCCCGGCCGACACGCAGAACCGCACGGCCCTGCGCAGGAACGCGCGGTTCATCCTGGCCGCGTTCCGCGCGCCCGGCATCATCTCCAGCAGCTTCTCGGCGAACACGCGGTCGGTCTCGAAGTTGGCCGCGCCGCCGAGCAGGTAGTCGTAGACGCGGGCGGCGTTGGGGCGGTCGAGGTCGATGGACTCCGGCGCCCAACTCGGGCGGTCACCTGGCATGTGCTGCATGTTATGCGACAAACGGGCCCCTGAAGAGGCACTATGGCGCCATGCGCCCGACCGAACGCCTGTCCGCCGCCACGACCAACGCCCTGGACATGTTCCTGCGCGGCGGCGTCGCCGACCTGCGGCCCATGCCGCGCGTGCTCATCGACAAGGGGCCGAACCGGTCGGTCTACCGGTTCACCGGCGCCGGGGAGGGCGAGCCGGTCCTGCTTGTGCCGCCGCTGGCGGTGCCGGCGTTCTGCTTCGACCTGCGGCGCGGGTGCAGCCTGGCCGAGCAACTGATCGACCAGGGGCGGCGGCTGTACCTCGTCGACTACGGCAACGTGCGGTTCTCCGACCGGGGGCTCGGCCTGGAGCACTGGATCGACGAGGTGCTGCCGAGGACCATCCGCGCGGTGAGCAAGGACGCGGGCGGCGCGCCGGTGCACCTGGTCGCGTGGTGCCTCGGCGGGATCCTGTCACTGCTCACCCACGCCGACCAGCCGGACCTGCCGATCGCCTCGATCGCGACGGTCGCCGCGCCGATCGACATGACGGCGATCCCGCTGGTGGCGCCGATCAAGCCGTTGGTCGACGTGACCGGCGGCTGGATCCTGACGCCGGTCTACCGGGCGCTGGGCGGCGCGCCGCGGGCCCTGGTGAAGCGGGTGTTCCAGCTCTCGGCGATCGACAAGGTCGTGACCAAGCCGTACGCCATTCTGTCCCATTTGGACGACCGGGACTTCCTGGCGCAGCTCGAGGCGGTGGACCGCTTCACCGACAACATGATCGCCTACCCGGGGCGGACGTTCGGGCAGATGTACCACCGGTTCTTCCGGTCCAACGACCTGTCGAACGGCGAGGTCGACTTCGGCGGCCGGCGCATCTCGCTGGGGGAGGTGAAGGCGCCGGTGCTGGTCGTGGCCGGCACCAGCGACAGCATCGCGCCGCAGCGAGCCGTCCGCCGGCTGGTGGACGTGCTGGAGAACGCGGCCGAGGTCCGGTTCGAGACCGCGCCGGGCGGGCACCTCGGCGTGCTGGCCGGGCGCCGGGCCCGCGGCACGACGTGGCGGTACGTGGACGAGTTCCTGGACCAGGTCACGTGACCTTGGGGAGCGCGAGCTTGAGTCCGCTCCGGTCGCCGAACCGAGTCGCGGCGACGAGTGGTGCGGCCAGCACACGCAGCAGGCCGGCCGTCCGGCGGCCGTTCTTCCGCGCGAGCGTCGGCCCGAGTGCGGCCATCACGGCGGTGAGGCCGGGGAGCGGCCGGATGAACAGCGTGATCTCGCGGATCTTGTTGTCACCGTTGAGCTTCAGCACCAGGGTCTCCTCGAACGGCTGCCCGCCCGCGGTCGCGCCCCCGACGAGCACGCGCCCGCCGATCGCCGTGTGGTAGTCGAGCCCGTCGAACTTCTCGTAGGCGGCCTCGAACAGCCTCCGCACGTCCTCCTTGCCGTTGAACGTGAACCGGTCCGTGAGCGGGGACCGGAGCACGACGTCGTCGGTCAGCGTGCTCAGGGCCAGCTCGATGTCCTTGGTCCTGGCGGCTTTCTGGAAGTCCTCTATGGACATCAAGTCTCTCCTGTCACCTGGCCGAGCCCCCGCCACAGCAGGTCGGCGGTCAGCTCGACGAGTTGGTCCCTGGTGAGGTCCCGGTTCGACCACCACCACGCGGCGATGGCGTTGACTGTCCACTTCGCCGCCTCCGCGAGGAACCCCTCGGCGCGTTTCCGTTCCAGGGCAACGGAAAGTCGCAGCTCCGGGACGCGGGCGAACTGCGCCGCGAGCACGGCGGTGGCCCGCTCCTGCCGCCGCGCGTGCGCCTCGGCGACCGCCGGATCGCTGGGTGAGTCGAGGAAGATGATCCGCCACCCGGCCTCGTTGCCGGCGACCCAGTCGAAGATGGTCCCGATCGTGCGCCGGAACAGCTGCTCGACCGAGCCGTCGGGCACGGCGAGCCCTTCTGATTCCCAGGCCGCGATGAGCGAGTCGGCCTGGGCCTCGACGAGCGCGGCGTAGAGGTCGGCCTTGGACGCGAAGTGGTCGTAGAGCACCGGGGTCGTGATCCCGGCGGAGCGGGCAATGGCCCGCATCGAAGCGCGGTCGTACCCCCCTTCGGCGAACACCGGGAGCGCCGCCGAGAGGATCACCGCACGCCTGCCTTCGGGCGTGAGCCGCTGCCTACCTGACATATGTCAGATAGCGTACGTCATAACCTGACAGCTGTCAGGTAGTGGACAGGACCAGCGCGCTCGTCGGGACCCCCGTACCTGCCGTGACCAGCACGTTCGCCACGTCCGGCACCTGGTTGGCGGCCGTGCCGCGGAGCTGGCGGACGCCTTCCGCGATGCCGTTCATGCCGTGGATGTACGCCTCGCCGAGTTGGCCGCCGTGGGGGTTGGTCGGGAGGCGGCCGTCCAGTTCCAGGGCCCCGTCGGCGATGAAGTGGCGGGCCTCGCCCCGCCCGCAGAAGCCCAGTTCCTCCAGCTGTACCAGGACGAACGGGGTGAAGTGGTCGTACAGCACCGCGACCGACATGTCCGACGGGCCCAGGCCGGACTGCGCCCACAGCTGCCGCGCCACCACGCCCATCTCCGGCAGGCCGGTCAGGTCCGCGCGGTAGTAGCTGTTCATCGTGAACTGGTCCGGGCCCGAGCCCTGCGCCGCGGCCGCGATGTGAGCCGGCCGGTGCGGCAGGTCCGCGGCCCGCTCCCGGGACGTCACCACCAACGCCACGCCGCCGTCGCTTTCCTGGCAGCAGTCCAGCAACCGCAGCGGCTCGGCGATCCAGCGGGACGCCTGGTGATCCTCCAGGGTGATCGGGCGGTTGTAGAACCACGCCTTCGGGTTCGTCGCCGCGTGGCGGCGGTCGGCCACGGCGACGGCGCCGAAGTCCTCGCTCGTCGCGCCGTACTCGTGCATGTAGCGGCGGGCGAACATCGCGACCGTCGCCGCGGGGGTGCCGAGGCCCATCGGGTAGTGCCAGCTGTTGTCGATGCCGCTCGACGTCGGGGCCGCCGCGGCCGCCGTCTGGACGCGGCCGAACCGGCTGCCCGACCGCTCGTTGAACGCCCGGTAGCACACGACCACCGACGCCATCCCCGTCTCGACGGCCATCGCCGCCTGCTGGACGGTCGCGCAGGCCGCGCCGCCGCCGTACGCGATGCGGGAGAAGAACGACAGGGACGGGATGCCCAGCTCGCGGGCCACCGCGATCTCCGCGTTGGCGTCCATGGTGAACGTCACCAGTCCGTCCACATCGGACGGCTGGAGGCCCGCGTCCGCCAGTGCCTCGCGCACCGCCTCCGCGGCCAGCTGCAGCTCGCTGCGGCCCGAGTCCTTGGAGAACTCCGTGGCGCCGATACCGACGATCGCGGCGTCCATCACGGCACCTCGATTCGGACCGTGCCGGTCAGGTGGTCGCCCAGGCTGTTGCGGGCCACCACCTCGATGACGTACTCGCTGTCCTCCCGCGCGGCCACGCGCCCGGTGAACGTCAGCTTCTCGTAGGCGTAGCACGGCACCCCGAGGCGGATCGAGATGTTGCGCACCAGCGCCGTCGGGCCGGCCCAGTCCGTCACGAACCGCTGCACCAGACCCGTGTCGGTGAGGATGTTCAGGAAGATGTCCTTCGAGCCGCGGGCCACCGCCAGGTCGCGGTCGTGGTGCACGTCCTGGAAGTCCCGCGTGGCGATGGCCGTGCTCACCACGAAGGTCGGCGTGATGTCCAGCTCGAGTGGCGGCAGCTCCGCCCCGACGGCGATCACCGCGACCGCCAGACGGGCATGGTCAGCTCGTCGTCCACACGCACGAAGTCGATGCGCACCGGCAGTCCGACCCGGACCTCTTCCGGTGCCACGTCAACGAGTTCGGCCAGCAACCGGACCCCTTCCTCCAACTCGACGAGTGCGATCACGAACGGCAGTGTGTGGCCCGGCACCGGCGGGTGGTGGTGCACGACGTAGCTGTACACCTCGCCGAGTCCACTCGCGACGATGTGCTTGGGCTTGGTCTCGTTGCACTGCGGGCACATGGGCCCGGGCGGGTGGCGCAGGGCACCGCAGCCACCGCACTGCTGGATCCGCAGCTCACCGACGGCCGTGCCCTCCCAGAAGAACGCCGTGTCCCGGTTGACCATCGGCCGGATCAGCGGTGCGGGCGGTGGTGCGGCGGGTTTCGGCGCGAACTTCAGGACGCGGAACAGCATCTCCGCGACCGGCTCGTCGCCGACGTACCAGACGTTGCGGGTGGTCACGAACCAGCCCTCGCCCAGCGCGGTCTTCTTCGGGCCGACCACACTCTCCACAGTGGACGCGAGCGCCACCTCCTCGCCGTAGCGCAGGTAGCGGTGGTAGGTCTGCTCGCAGTTCGTCGCCACGATGGACGTGTAGCCCGCTTCGTCGAGCACGTGGATCATGGTGCCCAGCGGGTCGTCGTCGGACCGGGTGCCGCCCAGGCCGAACATGGTCCACACCTGCGCCATGGCCGGCGGCGCGACCTCGGTGTAGCCGGGGTTGGTGTCGCCCATGGCCTCCAGCCAGTTGCGGACCATTGGCAGGTTCACCGGGTCCCGGCCGTGCCGCCGGCTCGACTCACCCCGCGCCATGAGCTCCCGCGCCGCCGCCTCGATGTCGGTCATCGCGGCACCCTCGGCAGGTTCAGGCCGGCCATGGCGATCAGCTCGCGTTGCACCTCGTTCACCCCACCGCCGAACGTGAGCACCAGGTTGCGTTTCGCCTGCACGTCAAGCCACCGCATCAGTTCCCCCGTCGACGGATCGGCCGGGTCGCCGTGCGTGCCCACGACCTCCTCCAGTGCGCGGCCCAGCCACTGGACGCGGTCGGACTGGAACACCTTGGTCGCCGAGGCGTCCGCGATGGACACCTCCGAACCGGCCGCCGCGACCTGCCAGTTCAGCAGCTCGTTCACCCGCACGTGCGCCTTCGCCTTGGCCAGCGCCCGCCGCACGTCCGGCTCGTCCAGCAGGTCCCGGGCGGCCGCCCAGGCACGCACCCGCTCGTACAGCGCGGCGAGCCGGCCGGCCGGGCCGAGCATCACGCGTTCGTGGTTGAGCTGCGTGGTGATCAGCCGCCAACCCGCGTTCTCCTTGCCCACCAGCATGTCCGCCGGCACCCGCACGTCGGTGTAGTACGTGGCGTTGACGTGGTGCGCGCCGTCGCAGGTGATGATCGGCGTCCACGAGTAGCCGGGGTCGCGGGTGTCGACGATGAGGATCGAGATTCCCTTGTGCTTCGGGGCTTCCGGGTCGGTGCGCACGGCGAGCCAGATGTAGTCGGCGTCGTGCGCACCGGTCGTGAAGATCTTCTGGCCGTTGACGACGTAGGTGTCCCCACCCGCCTCCCCTTCCCCCTTCACTCGGACCGCGCTGGTGCGCAGGGACGCCAGGTCCGTGCCGGCTTCCGGTTCGGTGTAGCCGATCGCGAAGTGGATCTCACCGGACAGGATCTTGGGGAGGAAGAAGTCCTTCTGTGCCTGGGTTCCGTACACCTGCAGCGTCGGGCCGACGGTCTGCAGGGTGACGGCCGGCAGCGGGATGTCGGCGCGGGCGGCCTCGTTGACGAAGATCTGCTGCTCGATCATGCCGAAGCCGCGGCCGCCGTACTCCGTCGGCCAGCCGACGCCGAGCCACCCGTCGCGGCCCATGCGGCGCACGAGCGTGCGGAACGTCTCGCCGTGCCGCTCGACGAGCATCGCCGAGCGTTCCTCAGTGGACAGCAGGTCGCGGAAGTACTCCCGCAGCTCCAGGGCGAGCGCGTGCTGCGCGGGCGTGAGGTCGAGGTCCACGGTCACACCGCCGCCAGCCGGTGCTCGACGCCGCCGAGCAGTCGCACGAGGTCCTTCATGGTCCCGTAGTAGCGGTGCAGCGGGTAGCCGGCGTCGACGCCGACGCCGCCGTGCAGGTGGTGGCAGGTGTGCAGTGCGGGCATGGCCTCCTCGGCGAGCCAGTAGGCGGCGACGGCGAGGTCCTCGTCCGGGTCCTTCTCGCCGGCCAGGCGCCAGATCGCCGACCACGCAGCCAGGTGCAGGGTCCGGGACGCGATGTAGACGTCCGCGATCTGCTGCGCCACGGCCTGGAACGTCGCCAGGGGCTTGCCGAACTGCTCGCGGGTGCGGACGTGGGTCGCGGTCAGGTCGAGCGCACCGGCCAGGAGGCCGTCGCCGTACGCGCAGATGCCGGCGACGGCCTGCCGGTGCAGGTGGAGGGTGTCGCACACCGGTTCGCCCGGAGTCCGGTCGAGGCCGATGGTGTATTCGGGGGCGCCACTCGCCGAGTAGGTCTGCGTCAGCGTGGTCTCCTCGGGCGAGACGAGGAACACGGTGTCTCCGGCGGGAACCAGGATCCGGTACGCCCGCGCGGCGTCCGGTACGCCGATCGCCGTGCCGGACAACAGGTTCTCACCGGATACGGTCACCGAACCACGCAGTGCCGCGGTCAGCAACCGCTCGCCGGCGCCGACCGGCGCCAGCAAGTCGTGGGTGCCCAGCGGGAGGACGCCGAGCGCGAGCGTGCTCAGGGCCGGGAGTTGCGCGGCCACGCGGCCGATCTCGTTCAGCACCACGGCCGTCTCCAGCATGCCGAGGCCCTCGCTGGCGAGCAGACCCGCCTGCGCCAGGGCTTTCCACGCGGAGTCCGGGTCCCGCTCGCGGGTGAGGATGTCGCGGGTCAGGTCCGCGACGGCCTGCTGGGTGTCGTCCAGCGCGAAGTCCATCAGCGTTTCTCCCTTGGCAATCCCAGGATCCGTTCGCCGACGAGGTTGCGCAGCACCTGTGTGGTGCCGCCGGCGATGCTGAGGCAGCGGGTGAGCAGGAACTCGTGCACGACCGGCTGGGTGGTGTCGTCGACGGCCGCACCGGCCGGGCCGAGCAGTTCGAGCGCCGCCTCGGCGACGTCCTGGCGCTGCCGCACGCCGACCAGTTTGCACACGCTCGACTCCGGTCCGGGGCCGCGGCCGTCGAGCTGCCGCAGGGTCGCCCGCAGGTCCACAAGGGACACCGAGAGTCCCTGCGCCACCAGGAAACCGACGCGTTCGCGGGCACTGTCGTCGAGGTCGCCGACCAGGGCCAGCAGTCGTTCGACGCCCTCGCCGAGTGAGGAACCGGCGCCGAGCGCGACCCGCTCGTTGGCGAGCGTCGTGCGCGCCAGCTTCCAGCCGCCGTTCACCTCGCCGACCACGCAGTCGTCCGGCACGAACACGTCGTCGAGGAACACCTCGCTGAACCGTGCCTCACCGCTCAGCTGCCGCAGCGGCCGCAACGTGATGCCCGCCGACCGCATGTCCACGAGGAAGTAGGTGATGCCCTCGTGTTTCGGCGCGGTCGGGTCGGTTCGGGCGAGGCAGATGCCCCAGTCGGCCTCCACGGCCGCGGACGTCCAGACCTTCTGGCCGGACAGCTGCCAGCCCCCGTCCACACGAACCGCCTTGGTGCGCAAGGAGGCCAGGTCAGAACCCGCGCCCGGCTCGGAGAACAGCTGGCACCAGTGCAGCTCGCCACGCAACGTCGGCGGCACGAACCGGGCCCGCTGCTCGTCGGTGCCATGGGTGAGAATGGTCGGCGCGGCCCACGCGCCGACCACCAGGTCCGGCCGGCCGATGCCCGCGCTCGCCAGCTCCTCGTCGATCACGAGCTGCGCGCGCGGCGAGGCGGCGAGGCCGTACGGGCGTGGCCAGTGCGGCACGAGATAACCGCTGTCCGCCAGCCGTTCGCGTTGCTCCTCGGCGGACAGTCCACTGAGGCCGGTCGCGAACTCCCGTGCCGCCGTGCGGGTTTCCGGGTCGTCGGCCACCACGCCCAGCCCGCGCCGGGCACCGGCCAGCGCGAGGTCGGCGACCCGGCGCCGCCACCGGGCGCTGCCGCCGAGGAGCTGGCGGTTCGCGAGCGCGCGCCGCAGGTACAGGTGGGCGTCGTGCTCCCAGGTGAAGCCGATGCCGCCCAGGACCTGTACGCAGTCCTTGGCGTTGTCGACCGCGGCGTCCAGCGCGAGCGCCGCGGCGGCCGGGGCGGAGAGCGAGTCGGGTGCCCGGGCGGCGTCCCAGGCGAGTGCCGCCGCCTGTTCGGCGCGGCACAGCATCTCCGCGCAGAGGTGCTTGATCGCCTGGAACGAGCCGATGGGGCGGTCGAACTGCTCACGGATCTTCGCGTAGGCGACGGCGGTGTCCAGGCACCACTGCGCGATCCCGGCGGCCTCGGCGGCGAACAGGGTGGCCAGCAGGTCGTCGACGGTGGCGAGGTCGTGCCTGGTCACCGGGGTGTCGTCGAGCGTGAGGCGGCCGAGTGGGCGGGAGAAGTCGAGTGGCGTCAACGGGGTGAGCGCGTGCTCGACCGTGCACCAGACATCCCCCGCGCGGAGGAGGACGTGGCCGTCGGCGCCGAGCACCGGCTCGGCGACGCCCGTCGCGCGGTCGCCGGTCAGGGTGACGCGGCCGTCGAGCGCGACCGCCGTGACCTGCGGCAGGCCGAGGAGGTCGCCGAGGACGGCCGGCAGGATCGGGCCGGGGATCAGGTGCTGCGCGGCCGCGGTGACGGCCGAGGCCTGGTCGGCGAGGGTGCCGCCGTCCTGGGTGACCGTGCACAGGCCCAGCTCGGTGACCATGGTCCAGTGCTTGTGCCACGCCTGCGGCTCGGTCTCCATCGCGCGGACGGTGGCCAGGGTGTTCGCACGCGTGGCGGCGTCGCGGATGGCAGCCTCGAAGGACACGGGCCGAGTATAGAACACGTTCTAGTTTCCGGGCGATCGTTGGACGTAACATGTCCGGTATCAAGGTCGAGTAAGCTGGTGAGAGCAGGCGGGAACACGTTCTTTTAGCGAAAATGTGGCAAACAGGGGATACATCGATGGCACGACCGCGAACGTCCGGCGCGAACGCGCTGAACGTGCTCACCGACGACGAGCTCGGCTCGGCCGCGCAACGGGACCGTCGCAAGAGGATCCTGGACGCGACGATCGCGCTCGCGTCGAAGGGTGGCTTCGAGGCGGTGCAGATGCGTGCCGTCGCGGAGAAGGCGGACGTGGCGCTGGGCACGCTGTACCGGTACTTCCCGTCGAAGATCCACCTGCTGGTGTCGGGCCTCGCGCGTGAGCTGGAGCAGGGGCAGGAACGCGCCGGGCGGGCCGCCATCCCGGGGGACACCGCCTACGACCGGATGCTGTTCGTCCTGGGCCGGATCACCCGCGCCATGCAGCGCGACCCCAACCTCACCGAGGCGATGACCAGGGCGTTCATGTTCGCCGACGCGTCCGCGGCTGCCGAGGTCGACGCCGTCGGCAAGTCGATCGAGCGGATGATCACCCACGCCCTGCACGAGGGCGAACCGACCGACGAGGACCGCGCCCTGGCCAGGGTGATCGGTGACGTGTGGCTGTCCAACCTGGTCGCCTGGGTCACCCGCCGCTCGTCCGCCTCGGACGTCGCGGAACGCCTGGAGCTGACGGTTCGCCTGCTGTTGACCCACAAGGCATGACTGGACGCGTCCCGACGGGGCGCGGCATGCTGGCCGGGTGCCCACGAACCCACCCTTCGACCAGATCGGCAGGCTCTACGACGAGTCCTTCGTGGAGCGGGACGCGCAGGTCGCCGAGGGTGACTGGCTGATCGGCCAGCTCCCGCGGCCCGCGCGCGTCCTCGACCTCGGTTGCGGCAGCGGGTTACCCACGGCCAAGCAGCTGCTCGACGCGGGCATCGACGTCGTCGGCGTCGACGAGTCGTCTGTCATGCTCGAGCTCGCCGAACGGCAGGCGCCCGGCGGCCAGTACCTGCACCGGGACATGCGCGAGGTCGCGGACCTCGGCGAGTTCGACGCCGTCGTCGCGTTCTTCGCGTTCATCATGCTGCCGCGCCGGGACATCTCGCCGCTGCTCAGCCAGTTGCGCGGCCAGCTGCGGGGACCGAAGCTGCTGCAGATCGCGATGGTCCTCGGCGACTTCGACGAGTTCCCGATCAGCTTCATGGGAGTGCCGGCCGTCGCGACCGCGTACCCGCCCGACGAGTTGGCGCGTCTCGTCGAGCGGGCCGGCTTCACGATCCTCGACGTCAACGAGGTCAAGGCGGAGGCCGAGCGGAATCGCCTGGAGGTGCAGATCTACCTTCGTGCGAGGGGTGACTAAACCCACTCGGCGGGGGACAGGGCGTTGCGCAGCTTGGCGAGCGCGCGGTGCTGCGTGACACGCACGGCCGTGGGCGTGAGACCCACCGCGGTCGCCGTCTCCTGGGCCGACAGGCCGACGATCAGCCGCAGCACCAGGATCTCCCGCTGCCGCGGGGGAAGGGTGTTGAGCAGGTCCCCCAGGCGGTCGCGGAGGTCCGCGGCCATGATCATCTGCTCCGGGCTCGCGTTGAGGTCGATGCCGTCCGGCACGTCCGCGGCCGGGTCCGACCGGTCCCGGCCCGCCCGCCGGTAGTGGTCGGCCACCTTGTGCGCGGCGATGCCGTACACGAAGGGGAGGAACGACTCGGGCTCGTCGCCGTAGCGCGCCAGGGCGCCCAGGACGGCCATGCAGATTTCCTGTGCCACGTCGTCCGCGGACGAGTAGGCGGAACCGCTCCTGCCGATCCGTGACCGACAGTAGCGAACTATGGCGGG
>Ga0081539_10005221_pt1 | contig 13445 bp, 14 predicted proteins | sample TabmetS4T2R2_FD_71023 | JGI IMG/M metagenome (GOLD analysis project Ga0081539, IMG submission 71023) | Tabebuia heterophylla rhizosphere microbial communities from the University of Puerto Rico - S4T2R2 | ecosystem: Host-associated > Plants > Roots > Rhizosphere ...
CCCCTACTTGCCGGGCTTGTTGTGGCACGGCGCCAACGAGGAACCGGTCGGCCCGAGCTACGCCCATCTCGCCGCGCCGCGCTACTTCAACACGCGCAAGACCACGATCTACGGCGGCAGCAACGAGATCCAGAAAGGCATCATCAGCAAGATGGTGCTGGGGTTGTGACGGAGAGCCGCTGTCGTCCCGAGCGAAGCGAGGGACCTTCGTGATCAGTAAAGGTCCCTCTGCCTGCGGCCTCGGGATGACAAGGGAGTACTGATATGCACCTCGCCCTCAAACCCGAGCACCAGGCCTTCGCCGACGAAGTGCGGGCTTTCGCCCGCGCCAACCTGTCGCCGGCGACCAAGGCCAAGACCCTCTCCGGCAAGCACTACAGCCGCGAGGACCACGTCGCCTGGCAGCAGGCTCTGGGACGCCAGGGATGGCTCGCCTACACCTGGCCCAGAAAGTACGGCGGCCCGGGTTTCGACGTCACGCAGCGCTTCCTGTTCGAGAACGTGCTGGCCGAGGAGGGCGCCCCGCGCATCGTTCCGTTCGGCCCCAAGATGGTCGGGCCGGTGATCTACACCTTCGGCAGCGACGAGCAGAAAGAGCGCTTCCTGCCCGGCATCCGCAGTTCCGACGTGCTGTGGTGCCAGGGCTATTCCGAGCCGGGGGCCGGGTCGGACCTCGCGAGCTTGCGCACGCGCGCGGTGCGCGCCAATGATCAGGGGGGCGAGCACTACATCGTCAATGGCCAGAAGACCTGGACTTCGTTCGCCCATTGGGCGGACTGGATCTTCTGCCTGGTGCGCACCAACCCCGATGCCAAGCCGCAGGAGGGCATTTCGTTCCTGCTGATCGACATGAAGACGCCGGGCGTCACCGTACGGCCGATCATCATGCTCGACGGCGCGCATCACGTGAACGACGTGTTCTTCGACAATGTGAAGGTGCCGGTCGCCAATCGCGTCGGCAAGGAAGGCGAGGGCTGGACCTGCGCCAAGTTCCTGCTCGCCAATGAACGGCTGGGCATCGCCGAGGTGCCGGCCTCCAAGCGCGGTGTGCGGATGCTGCGCGACATCGCGCGCGCCGAACCGGCAAATGGCAGCACCATCGCCGACGATGCCGCCTTCACCGCGCAGATCGCCGATGTCGACCTGCAGCTGCAGGCGCTGGAGATGAGCGAGCTGCGCGTGCTGTCGACCATGGCGATGGGCGGCGCGCCCGGGCCCGAGGTCTCGACGCTGAAGATCCGCGGCTCGGAGATCCAGCAGCGCATCGCCGAGCTCACCATGGAGGCGGTCGGTGAGTACGCCGCGCCCTGCCAGCCCGGGCTGTTGTTCCAGGACACCAACGAGACGCCGGTCGGTCCCGACCACGCGCCGCCTGCCGCGCCGCGCTATTTCAGCATGCGCAAGACCAGCATCTACGGCGGCAGCAACGAGATCCAGAAGAACATCGTGTCCAAGATGGTGCTCGGGCTATAACCAACGGTACTGTCACCCCGAGCGTAGCGAGGGGCTTTTAGGGCCACAAGAAAGGTCCCTCGCTTCGCTCGGGATGACAAAGAGATCTGGAGGAAGAACAAATGGACCTGTCCCTTTCGGACGAACAGAAGCAGCTGCAGGAGGCGGCCGAGCGCTTCGTTCGCGACAAATACCCGTTCGAGAATCGGCGCAAGATCGCCGCGACCGAGAAGGGCTGGCTGACGGAGAACTGGGCGCAGATGGCCGAGCTCGGCTGGCTCGGCATGGCGTTCAAGGAAGAGGATGGCGGCTACGGTGGCGGGCCGATCGAGACCATGATCGTCATGGAGCAGTTCGGCAAAGGCCTGGTGCTCGAGCCGTTCCTGCCGACGGTCGTGCTGGGGGGCGGCCTGATCGCGGTGTCGGGCACGAAGGCTCAGAAGGAAGCGCTGCTCGCGCCGATGATCGAGGGCAAGAAGCAGTTCGCCCTCGCCTGGCTGGAGCGGCAGTCGCGCTACAACCTCGCCGACGTTTCCTTGAAGGCAGCCAAGGAAGGCAGTGGCTGGTCGCTCAGCGGCCATAAGGGCGTCGTCTACAACGCACCGTCGGCCGACGACATCATCGTGCTCGCCCGCACCTCAGGCGCACCGCGTGACGAAAAGGGTCTCACGCTGTTCGTCGTCGATGCCAAGTCCAAGGGCCTCTCGCGTCGGGACTATCCAACGCAGGATGCGCTGCGCGCCTCGGAGCTCACGTTCGACAAGGTCTCGGTCGGCGCCGACGCTGTCCTGGGCGAGGTCGACGCTGCTTTTCCGGTCGTCGAGGACGCCGTCGACCGCGCCATCGTTGCGCTTTGCGCGGAGGCCACCGGATGCATGGATGCGATCAACGCGGCCACGCTCGAGTACATCAAGACGCGCAAGCAGTTCGGCGTGCCGATCGGCAAGTTCCAGGTGCTGCAGCATCGCATGGTCGATTGCTTCACCAACGCCCAGGAAGCGCGCTCGATGACCTTGATGGCGACGCTCAAGATCGACGACAAGGATCCGGTGGTGCGAGCCAAGGCCGCGTCGGGCGCCAAGGTGCAGATCGGCAAGTCGGGCAAGTTCTGCGGCCAGAGCGCGGTGCAGATGCACGGCGGCATGGGTGTCACCGACGAGCTCTCGGTCAGCCACTACTTCAAGCGGCTGACCATGATCGACCTGATGTTCGGCAACCAGCAGCACCATCTCACCCGCTACAGCAACCTCGCCATGGCGGCGTAGCGCCGGCGACGCGCCACCCCAAGTGGCGCGTCCTTTCTGATCGCTAGCAAGCGGTCGCCATCCTGCACCACATTTCGCGAGCCTCACGACGCGGCCATAGATTCCGCTTGCAATGTTTAGTGAAAGGATGTTTCACTTAACAGACCGACGCCAATCGACACCAAGAATCGTTGGGCGACGGGAGGACAGAGCGTAAAGCCTAAACAAAGTAGACAGTCGTCTCGCCGACCGGCCAGGCGCTCCGGGCCTGGCACAACCCCGCATTCCTTGCGATGCGAAGGAGGAAGCAGCCCATGACGAAATATTTGCTAGGAGCAGCAGCCCTCGCGGCTGCCGCGGCGCTCGTTCCCGTCGGGCCGGCGTCCGCTCAGCCCAAGACGATCACGCTGTGCTGGGCCGCCTGGGATCCGGCCAACGCGCTGGTCGAGTTGTCGAAGGACTTCACCGCCAAGAGCGGCGTCGCCATGAAGTTCGAGTTCGTGCCGTGGCCGAACTTCGCCGACCGCATGCTCAACGAGCTCAATTCCAAGGGCAAGTTGTGCGACCTCTTGATCGGCGATTCGCAGTGGATCGGCGGCGCCGCCGAGAACGGCCACTACGTCAAGCTGAACGACTTCTTCGCCAAGGAAGGCATCAAGATGGATGACTTCATGCCGGCGACGGTGCTGGGTTATTCGGAATGGCCCAAGGGTACACCGAACTACTGGGCCCTGCCGGCGATGGGCGATGCGCTGGGCTGGACCTACCGCAAGGACTGGTTCGCGCGGCCCGACATCCAGGCCGACTTCAAGAAGAAGTACGGCCGCGATCTTGCGGTCCCCAAGTCGCTCACCGAGCTCACCGAGGTCGCACAGTTCTTCCAGGGGCGCGAGATCGACGGCAAGAAGGTCTACGGTGCGGCGATCTTCACCGAGCGCGGCTCGGAAGGCATCACCATGGGGGTCTCCAACTTCCTCTACCCGTACGGCTTCAAGTACCAGGATCCGAAGAAGCCCTATGCGATGGCGGGCTTCGTCAATTCGCCCGACGCCGTGAAAGGGCTCGAAGCCTACAAGGCGCTGTTCAAATGCTGCACGCCGCCCGGCTACACCGACGCCTACATGCAGGAAGGTCTCGATGCCTTCAAGTCGGGCCAGGTGGCGCTGCAGATGAACTGGTTTGCCTTCTTCCCAGGCCTCTACAAGGACGAGAGGGTGGGCGGCGAGCACATCGGCTTCTTCGTCAATCCGCCGGAGAAGGAGCACGGCTCACAGCTTGGCGGGCAGGGCATGTCGGTGGTGTCCTATTCGCCGAACAAAGCCGAGGCGCTGGCCTACATCAAGTGGTTCGCCCAGCCTGAGGTGCAGAAGAAGTGGTGGGCGCTCGGCGGCTACTCCGCACACAAGGCGGTGCTGAACGATCCCGGGTTCGCCAAGACCGCGCCGTTCGCCAGCGACTTCCTGACGGCGATGGGCGAAGTCGTCGACTTCTGGGCCGAGCCGTCCTACGCCCAACTGCTGCTCGCCGAGCAGAAGCGCATCCACGACTACGTCGTCGCCGACAAGGGCACCGCCAAGGAGGCACTCGATGCCCTGATCAAGGACTGGCAGAAGGTCTTCAAGGACGACGGCAAGGTGAACTGACCGCTCTGGCGGCTTCCTCTTTTTTCCTCTCCCCGCTAGGGGAGAGACTAGGAGAGGGGGAGTCGACGTGCGTAACCCCCTCTCCCGACCTCTCCCCCCTTGGCGGGGAGAGGAGGTCGATGACAAGCTGGACACGCGCAACAACCCCGCCTCCTCCGCACCCATGACCGAACTCACCCCGGTACCCTCGCTTGCCGACCGCGTTGCCGCAGCGTCCCCGGACTGGATGGTGCGCCGGGCGAACGGGTTGTCCGACCGCTCGATCGCCTGGCTGTTCATCGCGCCGACGATCGTGCTGCTGCTCGCCATCAACATCTTTCCGCTGATCTGGACGGTCCACCTGTCGTTCACCAACTACCGTGCCAACCGCCCCAATGCGGCGCTGAAATCGGTCGGTCTCGATCATTACCGGTCGATCCTGAGCGATCCGGACGTCTGGGCGGCGATGCAGGCAACCGCTCATTTCGTGCTCTGGACGATCGTGTTGCAGACCCTGCTCGGCTTCGCGCTTGCCTGGCTGATCGACCGCAAGTTTCGCGGTCATGCTCTGTGGACGACGATCATCCTCATTCCGATGATGCTGTCGCCGGCCGTCGTCGGCAATTTCTGGCGCTTCCTCTATCAGCCGCAGATCGGCCTGTTCAATTACCTGGTCTCCTTCATCTCCGGCGTTCCGCCGTCGTCCTTCGAGATGATCGGCTCGGTGAAACTCGCCCCCTGGTCGATCATCCTGGTCGACACCTGGATGTGGACGCCTTACGTGGCGCTCATCATTCTCGCTGGCCTGCGCTCGATCCCCGACTACATCTACGAGGCGGCCGAAGTCGACCGCGCCTCGCAATGGCGGCAGTTCTGGTCGATCACGCTGCCCATGGTGCTCCCCTTCATCATGCTGGCGGTTCTGTTCCGCGGCATCGAGAACTTCAAGATGTTCGACATGGTGAACCTGCTCACCTCGGGCGGGCCCGGCTCGACCACGGAGGTGGCCTCGATCACGCTGAAGCGCGAGGCCTTCGAGAAGTGGCGCACCGGCTTCTCCTCGGCCTTCGCCATCATTCTGTTCGTGACCGTCTTCGGGCTCGCCAATATCTACGTCAAGGCATTGAACCGGGTGAGGCAACGATGAGTGCGGCTGTCAGCCGGGGCATCGTCACTGCCCATTCGGTCGTCGAGCCCAGCCCGCGCGCCAAGGCGGTGGCGGGTACCCTGGTCGCTGCCTATGCGCTGATCTCGATGATCCCGCTGGTGTGGATCTTCCTCACCGGCTTCAAGTCGCCGCCCGATTCGATCAGCTACCCGCCCAAGGCGATCTTCGAGCCGACGCTCGAGGGCTACTGCAACCTCTTCACCACGCGCTCGCGCCAGACGCCCGAATACATGGCGACCTTGCCGCCACCCGCGAGCACCTGTGACGAGATCGCGCGCGGCCGCAACATGGTGATCGCCGGCCCCTCCAACTATGCGCCGCGCTTCATCAACTCCCTGGTCATCGCCTTCGCCTCGACCTTCTGCGCCGTCGGGCTGGGAACGCTCGCCGCCTACGGCTTCTCGCGCTTCAAGGTGCCGCTTGCCGACGACCTGCTGTTCTTCATCCTGTCGACGCGCATGATGCCGCCGATTGCCGTCGCCATTCCGATCTATCTCATGTACCGCGAGCTCGGCCTCTCCGACACGCGGCTCGGCATGATCCTGCTCTACACCTCGGTGAACGTCTCGCTGGCGGTCTGGCTGCTCAAGGGTTTCATCGACGAGATCCCGCGCGAGTACGAAGAGGCGGCGATGGTCGACGGCTACACCCGACTGCACGCCTTCTGGAAGGTGGTGCTGCCACAGGCCACCACCGGCATCGCCGCGACGGCGATCTTCTGCCTGATCTTCGCCTGGAACGAATATGCCTTCGCCGTACTGCTGACCTCGGGCGAAGCGCAGACCGCGCCACCGTTCATTCCCATCATCATCGGCGAGGGCGGCCAGGACTGGCCGGCCGTGGCGGCAGGAACGACCCTGTTCCTGCTGCCCATCCTCGCCTTCACGGTGCTGCTGCGCCGCCATCTCTTGCGCGGCATCACTTTCGGCGCTGTGCGCAAATGATGGGCCGGCTGTTCCGCCGCGGGCCGTGGGAGGCCGCCGCGATCGCCATGATCGTGGCCGGCGTGGTCATGCTGATGCAGCCTTTCTCGCTCACGCTCTACGGCTACTCCTTCGTCACCGTGCTCGCGGGCACGGTGATGTTCGTCGTGGTCTCGAAGTTTCCGCGGTAGCGACCATGGCCGATATCCGAATCGAGAACCTCGAGAAATCCTTTGGCAGCTTCGCCGCGGTGAGGGGCGCCGACCTTACCGTAGAGGATGGCGAGTTCTTCTGCCTGCTCGGCCCCTCGGGCTGCGGGAAGACGACGACCTTGCGCATGATCGCGGGCCTCGAGCTGCCGACCGGCGGGCGCATTTTCCTCGGCTCCGAGGAGGTCACTACCAAACGCGCATCGGAGCGCGACATCGCCTTCGTCTTCCAGCTCTTCGCGCTCTATCCGCACATGAATGTGCGCGCCAACATCGCCTTTCCCTTGCGCTGCCAGTCGATGCCGCGCGCCGAGATACGCCGGCGCGTCGAGGAGGCGGCGCGCATCCTGCGCATCACCGCGATTCTCGACAAGCCGGTGTCCGGCCTGAGCGGCGGCGACCGCCAGCGCGTGGCGCTGGGCCGCGCCATCGTGCGCCAGCCCACGGCCTTCCTGATGGACGAGCCGCTGGGCGCGCTGGACGCCGAGTTCCGTCGCCTGATGTGCGGCGAGCTGCGTGCGCTGCATGACCGCCTGGGTGCGACCACGGTCTATGTCACGCACGACCAGCTCGAGGCGATGTCGATGGCTGACAAGATCGCGGTGATGAACAACGGCGTCGTCGAGCAGCTCGGCACCCCGCGCGAGATCTACGACCGGCCGGCCTCGATGTTCGTCGCCGACTTCATCGGTTCGCCGCCGACGAACTTCGTCGACTTCGACGAGCCGCTGATGCGGGGCGATCGCTCGGTGATGATCGACGGCGCAGTGATTGCGATGCCCGAGCTGCATGAGACGGCACGCCAGCCGGCCTGCACGCTGGGCGTGCGGCCCGAGCACGTGCGCTTGAGCGACGGCTCGCCGTTGCGAGGTTCGGTTTACGGTACCGAATACCTTGGTACCACCCAGATCGTCACCGTCGCGACCGGACGTGGTTTCGTGAAAGCCCGCCTGCCGTCCGAAACGTCGGTTCGCCTGGGCGAGCCGGTCGGCCTCACTTTCCGACCGGAGAAGCTGTCGGTATTCGATCGCCGTTCCGGCCGCGTGCTTCGGTCGGCCCTGCATGACGGAGCGGCACATGGCTGACGTACGCCTCGACTCCGTCTCCAAGAGCTTCGGCAGGACCGAGGCGGTACACGAGCTCTCGCTCGAAATCGGCGACGGCGAGTTCGTCGTCCTGCTGGGCCCCACCGGGACCGGCAAGACGACGACACTGCGCCTCGTCGCCGGGCTGGAACGGCCCGACATGGGCCGCGTCACCATCGCCGGCCGCGATGTCACCTCGGCCGCGCCGGCGATGCGCGACGTCACGTTCGTGTTCCAGCAATACTCGCTCTATCCGCATCTGTCGGTATTCGACAACCTCGCCTTCCCGCTGCGCTCGCCGGTCCGCCGCACGCCGCCGGCCGAGATCGATCGCAAGGTGCACGAGGTCGCTCGCCTGCTGCGCATCGAGGACAAGCTGCAGAACCGGGCCACCCAACTGTCGGGCGGGCAGATGCAGCGTGTCGCGATCGGCCGCGCGCTGGTACGCTCGCCCGCGATCTATCTCATGGACGAGCCGCTCAGCTCACTCGACGCCAAGCTGCGCAGCGAGATGCGCATCGAGTTGCAGCGCATCCAGCGCGAGCTCGGCGCCACCATCCTCTATGTCACGCACGACCAGACGGAAGCGCTGACCTTGGCCACGCGGATCGGCGTCATGGATCGCGGGCGGCTGGTGCAGGTCGGCACGCCGCGCGAGATCTACGAGAATCCCGTCGATGCCTACGTCGCGACTCGGCTGGGGTCGCCTGGTATCAACCTCGTGCCGCGTTCGGTTTTCCCCGCAATGCCGGCGCCAACCGAGGCCGTAACCGTCGGCGTGCGCACCGAGCATGTGCGCATTCGCAAGGCGGCGAACGGCAGCGCACTCGGCACGGTCTCATGGATCGAGCACCTGGGCGACCAGGACCATCTCCATGTCGCCATCGGCGAACGCGATTTCGTCACGCTGAGCGACGCCGACGCAGGCCTTGCCGTCGGCGACCAGGTCGCGATCGAGGTGGCCCGGCCGCTCTTCTTCGACGCCGTTGGCCGGCGCGTGGCGAGTTGAGGGAGGTCGCACGAGGCGTCATGGACGAGAGCGTACGCAAGCGATTGATCGAAGCGATGGCCCAGGCCGTCATCGCTCATGCCGACGAGCTCAGCGAGCTCGATCGGCGGATCGGCGACGGCGATCATGGCCTCAACATGAAACGCGGCTTCGAGGCCGTACTCGAGGCGCTGCCGGCCACGGCTGCCAGGCCGTTGCCCGAAGCGTTGAAGGGAGTAGGGACCACTCTGGTGATGAAGGTCGGCGGCGCCTCGGGGCCTCTCTACGGCACGTTCTTCATGGCACTTGGCAAGGCGATCCCGGATGCGCCGACCGAGGCAACACTTGCCGAAGCCTTCGCCGCTGCGGTCGAAGCGGTGAAGGCACGCGGCAAGTCGCAGGCCGGACAGAAGACCATGCTCGACGTCCTGGTCCCGGTCGCCGCCGTGCTGAGCGCGGGCGGGGCTGAGCTTGGCCAGCGCGTGCGCGCCGAGGCGCTGGCCGCCGCCGAGGCGACGCGACCCATGAAGGCGACGCGCGGCCGGGCTTCGTTCCTGGGCGAGCGGTCGATCGGTCATCTCGATCCCGGCGCGCGCTCCTCGGCACTGATGATCGCGGCCGTCTGCGACGCCATTGGAGTCTGACGCCATGACCCGCAAGACCAAGGCCAATGTCGGCGTTGTCATCGTCTCCCATTCGAGCAAGGTGGCCGAGGGCGCAGCCGACATGGTGCGCCAGATGGTAGGCGATGCCGTGCCGCTTGCTTTCACCGGCGGCAATGCCGATGGCGGCCTGGGAACCGACGTGGCCGCCATCCTGGCGGCAATCGACCGCGCCTGGACGCCGGCCGGGGTGGTTATCCTGGTCGATCTCGGCGGCGCCGAAACCAACAGCGAGATGGCCCTGGAAATGCTGGACGACGGCCGACGCGGACGCGTCGCCGTATGCAATGCGCCGATCGTCGAAGGTGCGGTGATCGCCGCGACCGAGGCGTCGGGCGGCTCGCCGCTCGAGACGGTGAAGCGCATGGCCGAGGAGCTGTCGCCGCAATAGGCGGCTGCCGGATGACAAGGAGTGAGGATGTTTTCATGACCGTGAGCGAGACGCCCGTGATTGCATCCGCGCTGCTCACCAACGAGGTCGGCCTGCACGCGCGTCCCGCGGTCAAGCTGACCCAGCTCGCCAAGAGTTTTGGAGCGACGGTGGAATTGGCGCTTGCGACGGAGGGCCCCTGGGTCGACGCCAAGAGCCCCGTCAAGATCATGCGCGTGAAGGCGCCCAAGGGCGCGCTCCTCCACTTCCGCGCCTGGGGTGGCGACGCCGACGCCGCCGTCGGTGCGCTGGTCGACCTCGTCGAGCGCGGCTTCGACGAGGAGGCGGCCAACGGGGTCAACGGTGCCTGAAGCGCGGCATCATGGACGGCCCGCCGCGCCCGGCTTCGCCTCCGGCCGGGTCGTTGTGCTCGACATGGCCGTGGTGACGCGACGAGCCGGCGGGGATACCGAGCGCGAAGCGGCCGCCTTGCGCAGCGCGATCGCGAAGGCAGCAGCCGAACTGGCCGCTTTGGCCGGGCGCGCCGATGACGACGCGGCGGGCATCTTGGGCTTCCAGATCGCACTCTTGGAGGATGACGCCCTGTCGGAACCGGCCTTCGCCGCCATCGCAGGGGGGGTCCCTGCCGACGCCGCTTGGCGCGCTGCGCTCGACGACGAGATCGGGGGCTATCGTGCTGGCGAAGACGAGACCTTCCGCGCCCGTGCGGCCGACCTCGCCGATCTGCGCGATCGTGTGCTCGTCCATCTCGGCGGCGCAGCCGTTGCCAACGCTGTCGAGCGGGGCAGCATCGTTGCCGCCGCCGATCTGCCGCCGTCGCGCTTTCTCGCCATCGATTGGCGCGCGGGCGGGGCGGTGCTGCTCTCCCAAGGCAGCCGCAACAGCCATGTCGCGATGCTCGCCCGCGCTCGCGGCGTGCCGATGATCGTCGGCCTTGGCATCGACCCTCTCCGTTTGGCCGGCGAGGCGCTGGTCGATGCGACCTGCGGCGAGCTCGTCCTCGATCCGGCCCCGGCGACGCGCGCCGCATTCGAGGCCCGCCAGCGATCGCACGAGGATGGCGCCGCCGAGGCTGCCAGCCGCCTCGCCGAGCCGGCGGCGACGGCCGACGGCGTGCCAGTCGCGGTCCATATCAACGTCGCTGCGCCAGACGAACTCGTGCCGCTGTCGCCCGCGATCTGCGACGGCATCGGCTTGGTGCGCACGGAGTTCCTGTTCTCGAGCGGAAGCTTGCCGGACGAGGAGACGCAATATCGCACCTATCGCCGCCTCGCCGAATGGGCGGCAGACAAGCCGGTGACGATCCGCACGCTCGATGCCGGTGGAGACAAGCCCGTCGCGGGCCTGACGGTCGTCGGCGAGAGCAATCCGTTTCTCGGCATGCGCGGCATTCGTCTCTCGCTTGCTCGCCCGCAGGTCTTCGCCGTTCAGCTGCGCGCGCTCGCCCGCGCCGCCTGCCATGGCAAGGTGCGGATCATGCTGCCGATGGTGACGCTGCCGGAGGAACTCGAGGCCGCGCGCGCGCTGCTCGAGGCGGAGGTCGCAGCGCTGCAATCGGCCGGTGTGCCGGCAGTGCTGCCCCCACTTGGCATCATGGTCGAGGTGCCGGCGGCGGCGCTCGCCATCGAGCGCTTCGATGCGGCATTCTTCTCCATCGGCTCGAACGACCTCACGCAATATGTGATGGCGGCCGGCCGCGATATCACCGCAGTCGCCGATCTTGCCGATCCGCTCAATCCGGCGGTGCTGCGGCTCATCCACTTGGTCGCCGAGCACGGGCGCGCGAGGGGCCGGGACGTCTGTCTGTGCGGCGATGCCGGCGGCGATCCGGTAGCGATCGAAGCCTTGCTCAGGGCAGGCGTGCGCTCGTTGTCGGTAGTACCCGCCGCGCTCGCGGCCGCCAAGGTCGCGATCGGCCGGGTTGATCTTCGTCGTGGCGATGGCGCGCAGGAGGGGCGATGACCGACCGGCCGGTCACCGCGCCGGACTCCGATGCGCTGGTCGAATACAAGACCATCCTCAAACGCGTGCTGGACAACCGGCCGTCCGGAACACGACAGCGGCTCGCCCGGGCATTGGGCAAGAACCGCTCGTTCATCTCGCAGATCGCCAACCCGGCCTACCCCGTGCCGATACCGGTCCAGCATCTCGAGACGATGTTCGAGCTCTGCCATTTCTCGCAGGATGATCGGCAGGCGTTCCTGGCCGCCTATCGCCGCGCCCACCCGCGTCGTCTTGCCCTTGTCCACACGGTCCAACGCACACGCATCGTCTCGCTGGCGGTGCCGGATCTCGGCGACGGCAAGCGCAATCGCGCCGTCGATGCCCTGATCGCCGATTTCGTCCGTCGCCTGCGCAAGTTTATCGACGACATCGAATGACCAAAGCACCCCCGCTGCCATCCCGAGCACAGCGAGGGACCTTTCCGGCGGCCTCGAGGGGCCCTCGCTTCGCTCGGGGTGACAGTCGTGGGAGGTTGCCCCCATGAAGAAGCTGATCAATGCCGCGGATGCCGTCCTTGCCGAGAGCCTCGATGGCTTTGCCGCGTCGCATGCCGACATCCTGGTGCTGGGGCCGGAGCGCAAGTTCGTGCGCCGACGCGCGCCGAAGCCTGGCAAGGTGGCGCTGATCTCCGGCGGCGGCTCTGGTCACGAGCCGTTGCATGCCGGCTTCGTCGGCGTCGGCATGCTCGATGCCGCCTGCCCGGGCCAGGTCTTCACCTCCCCCACACCCGACCAGATGGTCGAAGCCGCGGCGGCGGTCGACACCGGCGCGGGCTGCCTGTTCATCGTCAAGAACTACGAGGGCGACGTCATGAACTTCGAGATGGCGGCGGAGCTCGCCGGCCGCGAGGTCCGCTCTGTCGTGACCGACGACGACGTCGCGGTCGAGGCGTCGACCTATTCGACCGGCCGACGTGGGGTCGCGGGCACGCTCATCGTCGAGAAGATCGTCGGCGCGGCGGCAGAGGCCGGCCGCGATCTCGCGGCGCTCCAGGCGCTCGGCAAGGACGTCAATGCACGCACGCGCTCGATGGGCGTGGCGCTCACCTCCTGTACCGTACCGGCCGCCGGCAAGCCCACCTTCGAGATCGGCGACGATGAAATGGAGATGGGGGTCGGCATCCATGGCGAGCCTGGACGCCGGCGCGTGCCGCTCGCTGCGGCCGATGTCATTGCAGGCGAGCTGGTGCAGTCGATCCTCAGGGACCTCGGGCTGAACCATGGCAACCCGGTGTTGCTGCTCATCAACGGTTTCGGCGGGACGCCGGCGCTCGAACTTTACCTTATGGCGAACGCCGCGCGTCGAATTCTTGCCGCTGGCGGCCTGACAGTGGCGCGCAGTCTCACCGGCAGCTATGTGACCTCGCTTGAGATGGCCGGCTGCTCCGTGACGATAACGGCCCTTGACGATTCCCTCCTCGCGCTTTGGGATGCGCCGGTGCATACGGCGGCGTTGCGCTGGGCAATGTGAGCGGCGGTCCCGGCCGCGCGGGCGCAGGAGGGGTGACATGGCGTACGAAACGGTTCAGGTCAGCAAGCTCACCGGCGGCTGCGGCGCGGAGGTGCTGGGCGTCGACCTCGCGGCGATGAGCAACCGGCAGTGGGACGAGGTGCAGCAGGCCTTCACCGAGCACGGCGTGATCTTCTTCCGCGACCAGCGGCTGTCGCCCGAGCAGCATCTCGAATTCGCGCGCCGCT
>Ga0081539_10005222_pt1 | contig 13439 bp, 11 predicted proteins | sample TabmetS4T2R2_FD_71023 | JGI IMG/M metagenome (GOLD analysis project Ga0081539, IMG submission 71023) | Tabebuia heterophylla rhizosphere microbial communities from the University of Puerto Rico - S4T2R2 | ecosystem: Host-associated > Plants > Roots > Rhizosphere ...
GCCGAAGATGTTGTCCGCGGTGTCCTGCAACGTGTCCAGATCCTCGTAGGCGCCCTGGCCGGAAAGGATCCGCCGGTACACGCGCGTCAGCCAGTAGTTGCCCTCGCGGCACGGGGTGCATTTGCCGCACGACTCGTGGTGGTAGAACTCCAGCCACCGCCATGTCGCGTACACCGGGCAGTCCTGGTCGGAGAAGATCTGCGTGGCGGTCGTGCCCAGCATGGAGCCGACGCCCGCGACCCCTTCGAAGTCCAACGGGACGTCCAGATGCTCCGCGGTGAGAATCGGGGTCGACGAGCCGCCCGGGGTCCAGAACTTCAGGTTGTGTCCGGGCTGCATCCCGCCGGCCAGCTCGATCAGCTCACGCAGCGTGATGCCCAGGCCGCACTCGTACTGTCCGGGGTTGGCGATCCGGCCGGACAGTGAATAGATCATCGGTCCGGTGGACTTCTCCGTGCCCATGCTCTTCCACCACTCCGCGCCACCCAGCACGATGTACGGCACGCTCGAGATGGTGCCCACATTGTTGACCACCGTCGGGCTCGCGTACAGGCCGGCGATCGCCGGGAACGGCGGGCGCAGCCGGGGCTGCCCGCGGAAACCCTCGAGCGAGTCCAGCAGCGCGGTCTCCTCGCCGCAGATGTACGCTCCGGCGCCACTGTGCACGACCAGTTCCAGGTCGAACCCGGAGTCCAGGATGTCGGTGCCGAGATAGCCCTTGGCGTACGCCTCATCAACGGCGTTGCGCAGCCGGCGGGCCGCGTGCACCGCCTCACCGCGGATGTAGATGAACGCCCGGTTCGCCCGGATCGCGTACGATGCGATGATGGCGCCCTCGATCAGCGCGTGCGGGTCGTAGGTCATCAGGGGCAGGTCCTTGCACGTGCCCGGCTCGCCCTCGTCCGCGTTCACCACCAGGTAATGCGGCCGGCCGTCACCCTGCGGGATGAAGCCCCACTTCATGCCGGTCGGAAAACCGGCGCCGCCACGGCCACGCAGGCCGGAGTCCTTGATGAGCTGGATCAGGTCATCCGGGTGCACGTCCAGCGCCTTGCGTAGGGCGGCGTACCCGTCCAGCCGCTCGTACACGTCGATCTTCCAGGCGTCCGGCGACAGCCAGCGCTTGGTCAGAACCGGGGTCAGCTTCTGCAGGACCTCACGCCGGGGCTGGGTCATTTCTGCTCCTCGTTCCCGCTCCGGACTACGGATTTGACCGCTTGGGCTGTCTTCCGCACGGTCGCCGCCACCCCCCGGTCGCGCTTACGCTCCTCACGCGGAGCCGGCTTGGTCTTAAGAAGCTCTGTCTCCGGGTCGAAGCCGGCCACCGCGATGCCGTGCTCCTGCGCCAAGGTCACCCCGCGCAGCGAGGGTGGCCGGGCGGACCCGTCGGCGAGCGCTTCGGCGCGCCGGTCGGGGAACCCGGACAGCTGCAGCGACATCTCCTTCAGCGAGCACAGCCGGGCGCCGCGGCTGGGCGTCGGTCGCGCACCCGCGCGCAGCTGTTCCACCATGGTCACCGCCGCCTCCGGCGTGGCCTGGTCGATCGCGAAGTCGTAGTTGACCGTGACCACCGGGGCGTAGTCGCAGGCGGCGAGGCATTCGGCGTGTTCCAACGTGATCCGGCCGTCCTCAGTGGTCTCCTCGTGCCCGACGCCGAGGTGCTCCACCAACGCGTCGTACACCTCCTGGCCGCCCAAGACGTTGCAGAGAGTGTTGGTGCAGACACTCACCAGGTACTCGCCGGAGGGCCGGCGCTTGTACATCGTGTAGAACGTCGCCACCGCGCCGACCTGGGCCTTGCTGATGCCCAGCACGTCCGCGCAGAATGCCACGCCGCTCGGGCTGACGAAGCCCTCCTCGCTCTGGACGAGATGGAGCAGCGGCAGCAGCGCCGACCGCTCCCGGCCGACCGGGTAGCGGGCGACGATGGCCAGTGCGGGTTCCAGAAGCTTCTCGGCCAGCGGGGCGGCGGCCGGCGAGAAGTCCACCTTACTTTCGGTCATTTAGCGGTCACACCCACCCATCACGGGATCCAGGGACGCGCCGCCGGCGATGACGTCGGCGAGCAACGCGCCCTCCGCCATCGCGGGGAGGGCCTGAAGGTTCACGAAGCTGGGATCGCGGTAGTGCACCCGGTACGGGTGGGTGCCGCCGTCGGATACAGCGTGCACGCCAAGCTCGCCGCGGGGGTGCTCGATGGCGACGTACACCTGACCCGGCGGCACCCGGAAGCCCTCGGTCACCAGCTTGAAGTGGTGGATCAGCGCCTCCATCGACTGGCCCATGATCTTGGCGACGTGCTCGAGCGAGTTGCCGAGTCCGTCCACGCCGACCGCCAGCTGGGCCGGCCACGCGATCTTCTTGTCGGAGATCCAGATCGGACCCGGCCGGAGCCGGTCCAACGTCTGTTCGATGATCTTCAACGATTCGCGGATCTCGTTGATCCGGACCAGGTAGCGGCCGAACACATCGCCCGTGCTGGTGGTCGGCACGTCGAACTCGTACGTCTCGTAGCCGCAGTACGGCATGGTCTTGCGCAGATCCCAGGCCAGGCCGGAAGCTCGCAGCACCGGTCCGGTGACGCCGAGCGCGAGGCAGCCGGTCACGTCCAGCACCGCGACGCCCTGTGTCCGTTCGTGCCAGATGACCTGGCCGGACAGGATGTTCTCGTACTCCTTGAGCTTCGTCGGCATGTACTTGAGGAAGTCGCGGATCTTCCGCACCGCCGAGTCCGGCAGGTCCTGCGCCAGGCCGCCGGGCCGGATGTAGCCGTTGTTCATCCGCAGGCCGGAGGTCTCCTCGAAGATGTCCAGGATGTACTCCCGCTCGCGGAAGCCGTACAGCATCATCGAGATGGCGCCGAGTTCGAGGCCGGTGGTGCCGAGCCAGACCAGGTGTGAGGCGATCCGCTGCAGCTCCATGAACATGACCCGGATCGTGGTGGCCCGCTCGGTGATCTGGTCGTCGACCCCGAGCAGTTTTTCCACCGCGAGGCAGTAGCCCACCTCGTTGAACATGTTGGCCAGATAGTCCGCCCGGGTCACGAACGTGACGCCCTGGGTCCAGTTGCGGTACTCCAGGTTCTTCTCGATCCCGGTGTGCAGGTAGCCGATGACCGGGCGCGCCTCGACGCAGGTCTCTCCCTCGAGTTCCAAGACCAGCCGCAGCACGCCGTGCGTGGAGGGATGCTGCGGGCCCATGTTGACGACGATCTTCTCGTTGGACAGCGGGTCGATGCTGCCGGTGATCGTGTCCCAGTCACCGCCCGTGACGGTGAAGACGCGACCTTCCGTGGTTTCGCGTTCGGCGGCGTATCCCGAGGTGGTCATTGCATCCCTCCGATCGGACCCACGGGGCTCGCAAGCTCACTCCTCGCACCGATCATTGGTAGACCCTCCGCTGGTCAGGAGGTGGAATTTCGGCGCCCTTGTACTCGACCGGCACACCGCCGAGCGGATAGTCCTTGCGTTGGGGGAAGCCCTCCCAGTCGTCCGGCATCAGGATCCGGGTCAGGTTGGGGTGCCCGGTGAAGATCACGCCGAACATGTCGTACGTCTCCCGTTCCTGCCAGTCGGCCGTCGGGTAGACGCCGGTCACCGAGGGCAGGCTGCCGTCGACCGGCACGGCGGCCTCGAGCCGGATCCGGCGCCGGTAGGTCATCGACGTCAGCTGATAGACCACGTGCAGCCGGCGGTCGTCGCTGCCGAGGTAGTCCACCCCGGACACCGACGAGCACAACTCGAAGCGCAGCGCGTCGTCGTCCCGCATGACCTGGCAGACCTCGGCGATCCTCTCGGGAACGATGTGCAGCGTCAGCTCGCCGCGGTCCACGACGACCTTCTCGATCGCGTCGGCGAATCCGGGGTACGCCTCCTCGAGCGCGTCGGTGACCTCGTCGAAGTAGCCGCCGTACGGCTTCGGGGTGCCGACGATCTCCGGGCGGCGGCGCACCAGGCCGCCGAAGCCGGAGACGTCGCCGGTGCCGCGGATGCCGAACATGCCCTTCTCCGGGCTGGGCGGTGCCTGCGCGGGCGCGTCGATGTCCGCGCCGGTCGGCTCGGCCGATACCGGCACGCCTCCGGTGGGATTGGGTTCGATGCTCACGTCACTTTGCCTTCCCGCAGGTGCGGCTGGAGCTTCATCCAGTTCTCGATGCGTAACTGCTCCTCGCGGCCCTCTTTGACCGCGCGGATCCACTCGGCCCGCCGCGCCTTGTCCACCCGGTACGACGACGGCATGTCCCAGGGATCCACCTCCGGGGCCTTCCCCTCGGCCTTGCGGGCTTCCAGCATCTTGCGGCCGTTCGGGCCCAGTGGCGCGGCCATAACCTTCTCCCGCATCCGCAGGATGGCATCGATCAGCATCTCCGGCCGCGGCGGGCAGCCGGGCAGGTAGATGTCCACCGGCACGATGTGGTCCACACCCTGCACGATCGCGTAGTTGTTGAACATGCCGCCGGAGGACGCGCAGACGCCCATCGAGATGACCGACCGCGGTTCCGGCATCTGGTCGTAGATCTGCCGGACGACCGGGGCCATCTTCTGGCTCACCCGGCCGGCGACGATCATGAGGTCGGCCTGACGCGGCGACGCTCGGAACACCTCCATGCCCCAGCGGCCGAGGTCATAGTGCGGCCCTCCGGCGGCCATCATCTCGATCGCGCAGCAGGCCAGACCGAAGGTGGCACCCCAGAACGACGACTTGCGGGCCCAATTCGAGAGCTTCTCGACTGAGGTCAGGAGGATGCCGCTCGGCAGCTTCTCTTCGATTCCCATGGTTGCCAGCCCCGTCGTCATTCAGTCCCAGTTGAGGCCACCGCGCCGCCACACATACGCGTAGGCGATGAACACGGTGACGATGAACAGCAGCATCTCCACGAAACCGAAGAGGCCGAGTGCGTCGAACGACATGGCCCACGGGTACAGGAAGATGGTCTCGATGTCGAAGATGATGAACAGCATCGCGGTCAGATAGAACTTCACCGGGAATCGGCCGCCGCCGATCGGCTGCGGCGCCGGCTCGATACCGCATTCATAGGCATCGAGCTTCGCGCGGTTGTAGCGCTTGGGACCGACGATCGGAGCGATGGACACCGAGAAGAGCGCGAACAGCGCGCCGAGAATGAGCAACCCGACGATCGGTACGTAAGGATTGAGCGTCATGTGGTCTCCTGCTCGTCCTTTCCAGCACTGTTAGCCGGTTCACACTATTGATCCCGCCCAGCTCGGGTTCAACCGGGGTGACCTGCAATCTCACGCTGGGCTTACCTTTTGGTATGCCCTCCCGGCCGTCGCTTCGCTCGGTGCAGCCGGTCATACCGCGGGTGCCACCTTCGTCAAGCCGTTGATGATGCGGTCCATGGCGTCCCCGCCGCGCGGGTCGGTGAGGTTCGCCAGCAGCTTCAGAACGAATCGCATGAGGGTCGGGTGTGGCATGCCGTGCTTGGTGGCGATGCGCATGACCTGCGGATTGCCGATCAGCTTCACGAACATGCCACCGAGGCGGTAGTAGCCGCCGAAGCGCTCCTTCAGCTCGGCCGGGTACGCCCGGAGCGCGCGCTCCCGCCCGGGTCCCTCGGCCCGGGCCAGAGCCTGGACGGCCACCTCGGCGGCGAGCTCGCCGGACTCCATCGCGTACGCGATGCCCTCGCCGTTCATCGGGTTGACCATGCCGCCGGAGTCGCCGACCAGCATCACGCCGCGGGTGTAGTGCGGCACCCGGTTGAAGCCCATCGGCAGTGCTGCGCCGAGGCTCGGCCCGTCCGCGTTGGCCTCATCCCGCATGCCCCACTCCGCCGGCGTGGTACCGAGCCAGTCGTCCAGCATGGCGCGGTAGTTGGTGCGGCCGAAGGCGCTGGACGAGTTGAGGATGCCGAGACCGACGTTGACCCGGCCGTCGCCGAGGCCGAAGATCCAGCCGTAGCCGGGCAGCAACCGGTCGCGGTCGTGCGCGCTGCGCAGCTCCAGCCAGGACTCGAGGTAATCGTCGTCGGCGCGGACCGGCGAGCGGTAGTAGCGGCGCACCGCCACACCGATCGGCCGGTCGTCGCGCTTGGCCAGGCCCAACGCGAGCGGCAGCTTGCCGGACACCCCATCCGCGGCGATGACCAGGGGCGCGCGGTACTCGACCGGCTCGGTACCGGCATCGGCCTGCGCCCGTACGCCGATCACCCGGTCGTCGGCGTCCAAGACCGGCGCGGTCACACGTATCCCGGTACGTAGCCGTGCTCCCGCCTCGACCGCCCGCCGGGCCAGCATGTCGTCGAAGTCGAGCCGTGTCCGGACCAGGCCGTAGTTCGGGAAGCTGGCCAGTTCCGGCCAGTCCAGCTCGAGCCGGACGCCGCCGCCGATCACCCGCAGGCCCCTGTTTTGCAGCCAGCCCGCCTTCTCGGAGGTGTCGATGCCCATCCGGATCAGCTGGCGGGTAGCGCGCGGCGTGAGCCCGTCACCGCACACCTTCTCGCGCGGGAATTCCGCCTTCTCCAGGAGCAGAACGCGCAGGCCATGGCGGGCCGTGTGGTAGGCGGCCGCGGAGCCGCCGGGACCCGCGCCGACCACGACGACGTCGGCCTCGTCGGCGACGTTCACGGCTCACCTCCGTCTGGCCGTACGCGCTCGTGAAACACTTCACAAGCTATCTCGGGACGGAGTTTAGGACGGTCATTGAAGGGCTTGGCGCTTAGGGAACCCTAACCGTTGTCTGCGTCCGCCAACGCGCGGTCCGCCACTCCGCGGGCGGCTCCGTCCAGGTGTTCCCGAAACGTACCGCCCATCGCCCGATCGAGCGCGACGATCAGCTGATCCACGAGATCCTGCGCCAGACCAGGATCCTGCGCAGCCACCATCCGAATGCGGTTCGCGAGCTCCAGCGCACGGCGTTCGCCCTCATCCTGCTCATCGATCGCGACGTCTTCGATCGCGATGTCGATGTCGCTGTCATCGAGGTGCCCAAGTGTCCCCATGCCGGCAGCTAAACAGGCTCAGCAGCCGGAAACCGGGCAATTGGGTACTTTCACGCCCGGGTGGCACGATGCAGGCAGACGATGCCGCCGGTGAGGTTCCGCCAGCCGATCCCGCTCCACGGGCCGGACGCGGCGATGCGGGCCGCCAGGCCGGCTTGATCCGGCCAGGCGCGGATCGACTCGGCGAGATAGACGTAGGCATCCGGGTTGCTGGCCACGGCGCGGGCCACCGCCGGCAGCGACCGCATCAGGTACGAGAGGTAGGCGGTGCGGAACAGCGCGTTGGTCGGGTGGCTGAACTCGCACACCACCAGGCGGCCGCCGGTCCGCGTCACCCGGCCCAGCTCGCGCAGCGCCGCCTCGACGTCCACCACATTGCGCAGGGCGAACGAGATGGTCACCGCGTCGAAGCCGGCGTCCGGAAAGGGCAGCCGGAGCGCGTCCCCGGCGACCAGCGGCACGTCGGGACGGGTGCGTCGGCCGGCGCGCAGCATGCCCAGCGACAGGTCGACGCCTACCGCGAACGCGCCGGTCCGGCCCAACTCCACGGTCGACACGCCGGTGCCGGCTCCGACGTCCAGCACCCGCTCGCCCGACCGCAGGCCCAGCGCTGCCCGGGTGGCGCGCCGCCAGCCCCGGTCCTGCCCGAACGACAGGACTGTGTTTGTCAGGTCGTACCGCTCGGCCACGCCGTCGAACATCTCGGCGACCTCGTGCGGCTGCTTGGCCAGGTCTGCGCGCGTCACGGGTCAACTCTGCCAGTCAATTCTGTCAGGCGCCTGTCCGCGCGCAGAACGCGGGCGAGATGGTCGTCCATCCCGCCCGCGCCCGTGTTGCGTTATATATACGACCGACCTCGGTCGGGTACGCCTTGATGAGAGGCACCGTAACCAGCGTGAAACAGCTCGTACAGACGGACGCGGCGCTCGTTACGAAGGAGCAATGTTGCCCTGTTCGACCAGCCACCCGGCACCTGGCCGAACGGCCCCGCCCGACCCCCTCAGTGGCGTCATCTCAGCGGTTATTGAGGCGATCGCCGCGGAGCGAAGCGACGCCGGCTAGACCGGCATCGCGATCGAGGAGAAATGGGAAACCACCCGATCGTCCGTAGGGTCGTCGGCCGGCGTGCGGTGCACGGCCAGGTGCCGGTAGAGCGTGTCGCGCTGTGCCGGGATCCGCCCGGCCGTGCGGATCATCCAGATGAGCTCGTGCAGGTTCGAGCGGTGCCGGGCGCCCGCCGACGAGATCACGTTCTCCTCGAGCATGATCGAGCCGAGGTCGTCCACACCCAGGTGCAGGGAAAGCTGGCCGACGTCCTTGCCGGTGGTGAGCCACGACGACTGCAGGTGCGCGATGTTGTCCAGGAACAGGCGGGACACCGCGAGGAACCGCAGGTACTCGATGGTGGTGGCCTGGGTGCGGCCCTTCAGATGGTTGTTCTCCGGTTGATACGTCCATGGGATGAACGCCCGGAAGCCACCTCGGTCCGACGGTGTCTCCACCGCCGCGGGCTCGTACCCGTTCCCCACTGCCACGTCCTGGACGTCGCGGATCATCCGAATGTGCTCGATCCGCTCGGCGTTCGTCTCGCCCGTGCCCATCATCATCGTGGCCGTCGACGACAGGCCGTTGCGGTGCGCGACGGCCATCACCTCGAGCCACCGCGCGCCGCTTTCCTTCAGCGGTGCGATCGCCGTACGCGGCCGGTCCGGCAGCATCTCCGCTCCCGCGCCGGCGATCGAGTCGAGGCCGGCGGCCTTGATCCGCAGCACCGCCTCCTCGATCGAGACGTCCGAGACTCTGGTCATGTGCAGGATCTCGCTGGGACCGATGGAGTGGACGGCGAGCTGCGGGTACGCCTGCTTGACGGCGGCGAACAGATGCTCGTAGTACTCGACGCCGTAGTCGGGATGGTGGCCACCCTGCAGCATCACCTGGGTCGCGCCGAGGTCCACGGCCTCAGCGCACCGGCGCAGGATCTCCTCGGTGGAGTGCGACCAGCCCTCGGCGTGCTTCGGCGCTCGGTAGAAGGCGCAGAACTTGCACGCCGTGACGCAGACGTTGGTGTAGTTGATGTTGCGATCGATCAGGTATGTGACGATGCCGTCCGGGTAGCGACGGCGCCGCACCGCGTCGGCGGCTTCACCGAGGGCGTGGAACGGCGCCTCGGTGTAGAGCAGCAGCGCCTGGGCGGGCGTGATCCGGCCGCCGTCCGCGGCGCGCTGGAGGAGGTCATCGATCTCGCGATTCGCCGTCACGTCTCGAAGCGTACTCAGCCCGGGCAGACCCCCACCCCCGCGATCTTGGAGTTGTGGTGGCCCTTTCGCGGCTTACCGTCCGATTTGTTCCAACCACAACTCCAAGATCGCGGAACGGAAGGAGTACGGCTGCGGGGATTTGTCGGAGGGCGCGGCTAATCTTCACGGGACCGTTCTTCACTGGACCGTGCGGAGTGGAGTGGGCGTGCTCGTCGTACACGGCGGCTGGGTGCAGCGGGCGGACGGACCGGGATGGCTCGCGTTGTGGGCCGAGGATCCGGTGCTTACGCCCACGACGTCGTCCCGCGCCGGGATTCGGCCGCATCCGGCTGCGGTGTCCGTGGCCGCCCTTGCGGCGACGCTGAGCGGATCGTCCGACGACGTTCGAGATGCGCTCGCCAAGGCCGCTGACGCCACCCTCAGGCTGTACCTGCCCGGCAGCGCTCAGGGACCGCTGCCATCACCGGAGACCGGACGTGAGGCGCCGGACCGGGGCGTGCGATTGCGGGTCTGGACCGTCCCGGCGCTGGTGTTGCCTGGGGACGCTGCGCTGGCAGGGCTCGGCGCACTGGCCGATCCCGACCCGGACGGACCGTGGCTGGCGGCGGCGTCGTTGCGCTACATGAGCGTTCTGGCCGGGTACGCCTGCGATCTCGCCCGGCGGGGCCGGATGCTGCCGCAGCTTGTCATCGAGGACGGCGTGCCGGCGGCGCGCTGGCGGCCGGTGCTCACCGGCGCGGATGCGGCCACGTACCGGGACTTCGCGGTGGCGATGCCGCCGGTCTGCCGCTCCGCGTCGGTGGACGCCCGGTTGGACGGTGACGACCTCGGCGGCGTGGCACGCACCCTGCGCGACTCGCTGGACGCGATGGTCGATGCTGCCGCTCGGGCAATCATGCCGGAGCGCCTGCTGCTCGGCCACCGGCCCAGTCCCCGGGCGCCGTTGCCGGACCGGTGGGCCGTCGCTCTCACCGCGGCCGACCCGGCGTTGCCGGGCGCCCCACCGGACGAGGTCAAGGAGCTGGCCAGGGCACTCGGCGACTGGATGCGCGCGGCAGCCGACGCCCACGGTCCGGTTCGGGTCAGTTTCCGGCTTGTCGAGCCGGCGCCGGGCTGGGACGACTGGCGGCTGGAGTTCGCGCTGCAGTCCGCCGAGGATCCGAGTCTCTATCTACCAGCGCCCGAGCTTTGGGCCGGCGCCCGGATGCCCGGCCTGTCGCAGCGTCCGGACGAGACGTTGCTGGCAGGGCTCGGCCGTGCTGTGCGGCTTTTCCCGTCGCTGCATGAGCCGTTGCTGGAGGCGCGGCCCTCCGACATGGCGCTGGACACCCGGGAGGCGCACGAGTTCCTCCGGCAGGCGGCGCCGCTGCTGCAGGCGGCCGGGTTCGGCGTGCAACTGCCGACCTGGGCCGGCCGCAAGGCGGTGGGTATCAAGCTGACCACGCGCTCGCGCAGCTCGAGCCGGGCGGTCGCCCGTTCCGGATTCGGACTGGACGAGCTGGTCGACTTTCGCATCGACCTGGTGATCGGCGATAGCGTGGTGGACGCCGAGGAGCTGGCCGAGCTGGCGCGGCTGAAGATGCCGCTGGTCCGGGTGCGCGGCCAATGGGTGGAGTTGGACGACCGACAACTCCGGGCCGCCCTCAGGGCCGTCGACCAGCGGCGCACCGGCGAGATGACCGCGGGCGAGGTGCTGCAGCAGGTGGTTGACGGCGGCGATGAGGACCTGCCGCTCGTCGAGGTGGACTCGGACGGCGTGCTCGGCGACCTTCTCTCGGGTGAGGCCGCCGACCGGCTCACACCGGTGCCGACTCCGGACGCCTTCTCCGGGACGCTCCGGCGGTACCAGGAACGCGGCCTGTCCTGGCTGCACTTCCTGGCTCGGCTGGGTCTCGGCGGCATCCTCGCCGACGACATGGGTCTCGGCAAGACTGCACAAACGCTCTCGCTGTTACTGGCCGAGCGGGCCGGTCGAGCCGTGCAACCGACGTTACTCGTCTGTCCTATGTCGCTGGTCAGCAACTGGCAGAAGGAGACGGCGCGTTTCGCGCCCTCGCTCCGCACCTACGTCCATCATGGAGCGTTGCGGAAGCGGGATGACGAGCTGGCCGCGGCGGTGACAGAGGCGGATCTCGTCATAACCACGTACGGTACCGCGCTGCGTGACTGTGCCCTGCTGCGGGATCTCACCTGGGAGCGGCTGGTGTGCGACGAAGCCCAGGCCATTAAGAACAGCGCCACTCGCCAGTCACAGGCGGTTCGAACGATTCCCGCTCGGACGCGGCTCGCGCTCACCGGTACGCCGGTGGAAAACCATCTCGCCGAGCTCTGGTCCATCATGGACTTCTGCAACCCGGGACTACTCGGTCCGGCGAAGCGCTTCCGGCGCCGGTTCCAGGAGCCGATCGAGGTGCGGCAGGATGCCGACGCGACCGCGGCGCTGAGGCGCGCCACCGGACCGTTTGTGCTGCGCCGGCTGAAGACCGACAAGTCCATCATCTCCGACCTCCCGGAAAAGAACGAGATGAAGGTCTGGTGTACGCTCACCGCCGAGCAGGCCACGCTGTACCAGGCCGTCGTCGAGGAGATGCTGGCCGTGATCGCCGACAGCGAGGGCATCCAACGGCGGGGGAACGTCCTGTCCGCGATGACCAAGCTCAAGCAGGTCTGCAACCACCCCGCCCATCTGCTCAAGGACGGATCCCGGCTGCCCGGACGATCCGGCAAACTGGCCCGGCTCGAGGAACTCACCGAGGAGATCATCGAGGACGGCGACAAGGCACTCGTCTTCACGCAGTACGCGGAGTTCGGTGCGATGCTCCAGCCCTACCTCGCCGCGCATCTCGACCGGCCTGTCCTGTGGCTCCATGGTGGACTCTCCAAGAGCGCGCGGGACACCCTGATCGAGCGGTTCCAGCATGATGATGAGCCGATGGTCTTCCTACTTTCATTGAAGGCGGCAGGCACCGGCCTCAACCTGACGGCGGCGAGCCATGTCGTCCACTTTGATCGGTGGTGGAATCCCGCCGTGGAAGACCAGGCCACAGATCGAGCGTTCCGCATCGGACAGTCGCGCAACGTCCAGGTCCGGAAGTTCATCTGCACAGGCACGCTCGAGGAGAAGATCGATGCGATGATCGAGCGGAAGAAGAGTCTCGCGTCCACAGTGGTCGGCAGCGGCGAGGACTGGATTACCGACCTCAGCACCGACCAGCTGCGGGAGTTGTTCACCCTCGACCCGGCAGCGGTGAGCTGACATGCCGATCGATCCGGACGGCCGCTTCTTCTCCGCCACACAACCGATCCATGTGGACGGTGGGATCGCGGTGCGCGCGAAACGCGGGAAAATCGGTGAGCAGTGGTGGTCACGGCGATTCGTTGACATCCTGGAGACCGTCTGCGACGGTGGCCGGCTTACTCGCGGACGTTCGTATGCCCGAAAGGGCCAGGTGATCGACTTCGAATTGGTGCCGGGCCGGGTCCGTGCACGGGTGCAGGGTTCCCGTCCCAAGCCGTACCGCGTGACCATCACCATCCAGGCGTACGACGAGGTGGACTGGTCGCGGATCCAGGCGGCTCTGGGCACCCGAGCCCTGTTCCGTGCCGCGTTGCTGGCCGGCGACATGCCCCATGAGATCGTTGACGTCTTCGCCTCATTGGACCGGCCGCTCTTTCCGTCCGAGTTGGACATGCGGTGTACGTGCCCGGACTGGTCGATTCCGTGCAAGCACGTTTCCGCCGTGTTGTACGTCCTGGCCGAGGCCTTCGACGACGACCCCTTCCTGGTGCTGGCGTGGCGCGGCCGCGCCCGCGACGAGTTGTTGGACGCGTTGCGTGGCATGCCCGAGCCGCTGCCGGCGCCGGATCTCCTCGCGGTCGAGGAGGTGCCGCTCGAGTCTCGGCTCGGTGACTACTTCACGCCGGGCTTGTCGCTCAGCCGCCTGCGCGAGCGCCCGTCACGAGTGATGGCTCCACCGGAGCTGTTGCTGCGCGCGCTGGACGCCCCGCCGGTGCGCGTACGCCACATCCCGTTGGTGGACCTGCTCCGCCCGGCCTACCGCGACCTCGCCTGACCCTGATCCCCGCGACCCGCCCCGCCTCCCGCGACCGCCCTCCCCCCCCGCGCGCTGGATGTGGGGGGGGGTCGTCCTGTTGTTCTTGTGCGTGTTGTCTTTTTTCTTTCCTCACGCCCCCCCCCCGCCGGGCGGGCGGGGGCGGGG
>Ga0081539_10005223_pt1 | contig 13438 bp, 6 predicted proteins | sample TabmetS4T2R2_FD_71023 | JGI IMG/M metagenome (GOLD analysis project Ga0081539, IMG submission 71023) | Tabebuia heterophylla rhizosphere microbial communities from the University of Puerto Rico - S4T2R2 | ecosystem: Host-associated > Plants > Roots > Rhizosphere ...
GAGCTAGCAAAGTGCGTTCAACTGACGCGCTCATGGTTCATTGTTGGGGAAAGCTGGCAGTGGCTTTCTTCCTGCTCGTTTTCAACTACTGATTCGCATAATTTATTGCTTGAGTTTGGTCAGTTTGTTCGCTATAGTTCTTGTTGGCACAGGGCGTCGCCCGCCTTTCTTGCGACGCCAACGGCAAGCCTGACTGCTTCGCCCCATCTTCCGAACGTTCCGCGATGACCACTAAACCTTCCGCCAACACTTCCAGAGCGAAGGAAACGAGTGAAGAAATCTTTGAGGCGGGCGAACGTAAGTTCAACCTCCTCGTCATCGAGGACGACGAGAAGATTCTCGAAGCAATCAGCGAGTATTTCTCGCGCGCGGGCTACAACGTGCAGACCGCGTCGGACGGCTTGTCGGGCGTGCAGTCGGCCTTGAACGACAGGCCCGACGCTGTTGTCCTTGACTTGATGCTTCCCAAAATGGACGGATTGGCGGTCTGCCGCGAGTTGCGCGAGAAGGCCGCATACATTCCGATCCTGATGCTGACGGCCAAAGACGACGTTGTTGACAAAGTGCTCGGCCTTGAGATGGGCGCGGACGATTACATCACCAAGCCCTTCTCTTTGCGCGAGCTTGAGGCCCGAATCAAAAGCGTGATGCGACGCGTGCGCGCCGCTTCGCGCACGGAGGCGAGCGAGGACGCGCCCATCGTCCGCGGACGACTCCGAATTGACCCGGCCAAGCGCGAGGTCACGGTCGGCGACCGGCTCGTTGAACTCACGCCGAAGGAGTTTGAACTGCTCCGACTGTTCGCCTCGAACCCGGGCCGGGTCTTCCCGCGCAAGTACCTTCTGGAGAAAATCTGGGACTACTCCTACGAAGGCTACGACCGCACGATTGACTCGCACATCAATCGCCTGCGAGCCAAGATTGAAGACAACCCCGAAAACCCGCAGATGGTCTTAACGGTCTGGGGAATCGGTTACAAGTTCAGCGACGAACAGCGCTGAAGGCGTCTCGCCCGAACGACCCGCTTTGAGTCAAACTTTAACAGGGCCGCGAGCAAACTAGCCCCGCTCCAGCCCTCGACACGACTCCAAAGTCTCACCCGCCAAAAGGGCACACCCGCCCGCCGGAAATGAAATTATGAATAAGGAAAGTTTTCGAAACCTTTACGCCGCGCGGAAGAATTCGAGCGTCGGAAGCTCGTTTCCGTCGCGTTGCCTACGCTTCGCACTGTTCGCCGCGCTCGCCGCGACGCTCGCGCTCTATCGCCCCGACAACCAGCAAGCGCAGCAGCGATACAAGGAGGCACAGGTTAACGTCACGAGCGTGACGACGAGCGGCAACGTGGTCTCCATCAACGCCGACGGCTCTCTGGGCCGCGCGCAGACTTGGCAAGACCCGGAAGGCTTCCACGTCGTGCTCGTCAACGGGCAGGCCGCGCCCGGCGCTTCGGCGCGAGGCGTGAAGGTTCGGCGCGTGGGCAACTCGCTTGAGTTGGTCGTGGGCGTCAAGCCCGGCGCGAACGTGACGGTTCAGCCGCGCGGAAGCCAACTAGACTTGGTAGTTTCGGGCGGCGCAAACGCTTTGAGCGTCGAAAACTTCCCAACGGAGGAACGCGCCGAGAGCAAGCCGAAGTTGCGCGCGAAAGAAGAGAAGGTGCAGGCTTCCGAAGAGGAGGAGACGCGCTCCGCGCAGACCGCTTCAAAACGTCGCGGCGCAAACGAAGGCACGCGCGAGAACGCTTCACAGCCGTCGTCGTCGCAGTCTGCTTCATCGTCGCAAGCAGCGCAGTCGCCGTCCGCAGCGCAGTCGCAGAAGGGCGCGCCCGCGGCATCCGACGCGGTTAATCTTTCTTCGGGCGAAGGGTCAGCGCCCGTCGCGCCGGGCGACGCGTTGAAGGCGCAAGACGCGTCGGCGCAGTTGAAGGCCGACGAAGGCTTCGACTTCTCCGGCACGCTATTCTCGCTGCCCGTGTTGCTCGTTCTGGCGGGCGTCGTTCTGGCGGTCGCGGCGTTCTTCGTCGTCCGGCGCGTGCGCGGAGGAGGCGAGGGCGAGGAGTTGGAGGCGTCGAAGCCGGAGCATAAGAATTTGGAGCCGGAGCGCAAGAATACAAAGGCGAGTGAGGCGGAAAGCGCGGATGCGCCGTTCACGGTGTTCAAAGGCGACCGGCGTAAGTCCGACATCGCCGTTCCGTTCGAGCGTCGAAGGGCTGGACGCGGCGCGGACGACTTGGCGCTGCGCGAACTTCGTCTCGACGCGAACGGCGCGAAGACCGACGAGCAGCGCGGTTTGCAGACGTACGGCGCAGCCGCGTCAATCCCGGCGTTGGAGTTTGGGGCTTACCGCATTGACCAAGAGGTCGCCCGACTCGTCGCCGGAGAGTCGCACAGCATAGAGGTTCTGGCCTCGCGCGCTCTCGACGACCGCCGCGCCGTCGAGACTTCGCTTTTGAAGGCTCTGCGCGATGCGGAGTTGGACGAGGACGGCCAGCGTCGGGCGCGTATGGCGCTCGAAGACTACGGCTTCGTCGCGCGTTCGTGCGCCGCGCTCCTGCTCGGCGCGGAGAGCTTCGAACGCGCGAGCGCGGCACGCACGCTCGGCGAGATGCGTTCGGCTCAAGCGCTCCCGTTCCTCTCCGAAGCGCTCTACGACCCAGACCCCATCGTCCGAATGGAGTGTGTTCACGGACTCGGCGCGATGGGACTTCCCTCGGCCATCGGCGCGCTGCTCGACGTTGCGCGCCGTCACCCCGACATTCCGTCTTCCATACTCGGCCCCGCGCTCACGGCCTGCTCCGTCGAATCGCTTGAGCTTAGCTGGGACGCCGCGCCCGATAGCCGCACGTTTGCCGACGCCGCCGAGGAAGAGTTTGCGGGCGACGTGCGCGTCATCGAACCCTTCGCCGTGGCGTTTGAAGAACTTCCCGAATGGATCGAGGACGAGTCGCTTCAGGGCGCGCTCGAAAAACTGGCGAGCGCGGAGGTCGAGTCGCGCGTCCACTCGGCGCAGCAACTCGCGCAGTTCCAAGTCCGTCGCGCGGTCGAGGCTTTGGCGGCGCTGGCCGTACGCGATCCAGAAGCAGCCGTGCGCTCGGCTGCCGTCACGAGCCTCGGACTCATCAACCACGAGTCGGTGTTCGTTCACGTAATCGTCGCGCTCGCGGACGAGGCGCGCGAGGTTCGGGCGGCTGCGGCGCGCTCTCTGTCGCGTCTGAGCTTCGACCGCGCGGAGGCTTACGTCCGCGTCATCGGAACCGCCGACGAAGAGACGCTGCGCGTGGTCGCGCAGTCGTGCATCAAGGCGGGGCTTGCGGCGCAGGCGTTGAGCCGTCTGGCGAGCGAAGACCGCCGGCAGGCTTACGAGTCGTTCTCGCTCCTCTCGCTTGTCGCGCGCGCGGGTGAGACGCAGCCCATTCTCGACACCATCGAGTGCCACCGAGACATAGAGGTGCGGCTCATCTGCATACGGCTGCTCGACCTCACGGCGCAGCCGCGACTCTGCGAACAACTCCTCCGCATCGCCGAAAACGGCGGCATCCCCGAAAGGGTGCGCCGCACGATTGTCGAGACGGTCGAGCGCGCCGGGCAACTCCTTCCGGTGTCGAGGTGATGTAAAAAGTCTTCGCGCCCTGCGTTGAGGCGCAGGGCGCGTGGAGCGTCGGGTTCACTCAAGGCGCTTCGGGCGGCGAAAAGTTTGATGACAACACCGTCGCCGCTATTGCATAATGACGGCTGCCACGGCCTTCAACATTGTCACGGACGCTTCGCCATGCCCCTGAATTCTAGCTCACATAACGTCGCACGCATGCGAACTAAAGCTTTAGCCGCAATAGTGGCCGCCCTGCTCTTCGCGCTTCTGTGCGTGCAGGTAGGCGCGCAGAAGTCGGAACGCACGAAGCGCGTCTTCGTCGGTCGCGGCTCCGAAACCGCGCAAGGCTCGCGCGTGACGATAACCAGCGACGACTCGCTCAAAGACTACTCGGCCTACCGCAGCGGCGACCGCTTCATCGTCGTGCTGCCGAAGGCGAGCGCAGGCTCGGTCGCGCGCGGCGCGGGCAAGGGCTACTCGGACGTTCAAGTGCAGCAGCGCGGCAACGACGTGGTCGTCTCCTACCGCGTCGCGCCCGGCGCGAAGCCGCGCGTCCAGCAGAAGTTTAACCGCCTCGAAGTCGTCTTCGACGTGCCCGCCGACGCGCAGGCCAGTGCGCCCGCGAACAGCAACACGAGCAAGACGCCCGCTCAGACGCCGCCCGCGAACAAGAATCAGACGGCGAGCCAGCAGACGCCGCCGCAGACGACGAACGCGAACACCGGGAAAACGAACACCCCGCCCGCCGCCAATACGGGGCAGACGGCGACGGGCGCGACAAACGCGACCGCTCCGCCCATCGTCGCGGAGCAGCCGAAGAACGCCGGACAGCCCGCGCCCGAAGCCGCGCAGACGCCCTCGCCCGCGCCGTCCGTCGAGCAGCAGCAGGTCGCGCAGGTCAACACGCCGAACACGATTGCTCCCATCACGACCACGAACCCAGCCGCGGGGACGAACGCGTCGTCCGGGAGCGGCTTTTCCATCGGCACTTTCCTCATACGTAACTGGGCCGTCGCGCTCGTCATCGCGCTCGTCGTCGCCGGACTCGGTCTAATCATCGCCGCGCGACGCTCGTCAGCCGCGTCGCCCGCGCCGCTCGAAGAGTCTGAAACCAAACCCGCGCTCGAAGAGGCGCGCGCCTCCGGCCTCGAGGCCGCCTCGACGGCCACGTTGCTAAGCGCAACCGAAACGAAGACCAAAACCAAGAAGTCCAAAAACAAAAAGAAGACCAAAGCCGACGCCAAGACCTCAACAAGCGAAGCGAAGAAATCAAAGGACGCCGAACCTTCTCTCGCCGCCGCGACGCTCGCCGCCGTGCCTTCCGCCGAGGAGTCAAAGGATGAGAAGTGGGACGAGGAACTCGCAATCGTCGGAGAGCCTGAAGCCGTAGAGCCGGTCGAGACGCCAGAGCCGGAAGCGGCAGTCGAGACGCCGACGCTTGAAACTTCGACGGTCGAGACGCCGACGCTCGAAGCTTCGACCGAAGCGACCGAACTCGCGGAAGAGACCGCGCTCGCGGGTACGGTCGCGGATGCGTCTGCCGAAGCCGCGCCGGAAGTAGGAGCAGCGACTGAGCCGGAAGTTGAAGCAACGACCGGGACGGAAGTCCATGAGGTCGCTGAAGAGAGCGCGACCGTTGAGAGTGCGTTTGTTGAGAGCGGAATTGATAGTGTCGAAGGTGAAGTCGGAGAAGTCACTACCGAGGTCGTGCCCGCGACGGAGATTGCTCCTTCAGAGGTCGCTTCGTCGGCGACTGAGGTTGTCGCCGCGCCGGAGGCCGAGTCGGAAGTGACGGGCATCGCGCTGTTCGGCGCGCCCGACCCCGACAGCGTGCAGGCTGAAGCGCGACGCGTGCTCGAAGGCGAACAGTATGACCGGAGCGTCGTCGGCGCGGCAGACCCGATGGCGCGGCAGATAATCGCAGCCGAACTTCTCTCCGCGCTTTCGGGCCGAAACTTCGAGCGGCGCGAGCGCGCACGCGCGGCCTTCGTCGAACACGGATACTTCGACGAGCGCGCGCGCGACCTGAGCGAAGCCGAAGCGCCCGCCGAACGCGCCGCAGCCGCGCGCGCACTCGCAATCGTGGGCGACCGCGCCGCCACGCCCTTCCTCATTGACGCGCTCGGAGACACTTCGATTGACGTCCGACGCGCGGCGGTCGAGGCGCTGGGCGCACTGCGCGACCCGGCGGCCATACGCCCGCTCGAATCGCTCCTCGAACGCGAGCGTCAAGAGAGAATCAGGATTCCGCCGCGCGTCGTGCGCAACGCGATTGAGGTTTGCCGCGAGGCTGAACAAGAAGAAGCTCAAGCGCAGGCCGCGCCAGTCGTAGAGGCGACGCCTGAAGTCGTGCCGGTCGCCGAAGAGACGACGACGGCGGTCGCGCCCGTTGAAGAGAGCGCGGTTGAAGAAGTGGCCGAAGAGGCGACTGCAATCACGCCCGTTGAAGAAGGCGCACATTCGTTTGAAGAAAGCGCTGTTGAAGAGACGGCGGCAGTGGGCGCGTTGGAAGAGGAGCCGCAGGCGATAGAGGAAGAGGAGACGGCGGCCTTCGAGCGGGTCGAGATGGAGACGCTCGCGGGCGTTTCGGAAGCGTCGGAGGCGACCGCGGCGGAGCCGCACGTCGTTGAAGAGACCGGGGTTCAACCGTACGTTGGAACGGACGAAGTCGTCGAGGAGAGCACGCTGAGCGCCGTGGATTTTGTAGAGCCGCCGGTCGCGGAAGTCGAACAAACGGCGGGCGACGCGGCAGTTTCCGAAGTGAGTGAAGAGGTCTCCGAGGCGAGCGCCGAGTCTAAGCAGGTCGCGCTCTTCGAGGGCGGGGCGGACGCGGGCGGTTGGGTTGACTTCGACGTGACGGCTAAGACCTTCGGCGATTCGGCAGCCGCCGAAGAGACTTCGGGCGCAGTCTTCGAGGCTTCTTCCGGCGCGGCACTCAAGCCCGACATCGCACACGCGGTCGAAGAAGAGGCCGCGCGCGAGTTTGAAGTCGAGCGCGGCATCGAGCCTTCGTCGGAACGCGCGGAGCGTTCTGTCGAACGCGCGTCGGAACAGTTTGAAGAATACGCAGAGCCTTCGAGCGCGGGCGAGACGGCCTCGCGCGCTGGCGCCGGGCCGGCGTCGGGCGTCTTCGAGAAGGGCGTCGCGCCGTTCGATGAACACTCGACCGTCCCGGCCTCGATTCAGCAGCGACTTGCGAGCCGCGAGCCTTCGGAGCGCGCCGCCGCAATCAACGAACTCTCGCACGCCGACTCGGACGAAGCCTTCCAGCAAATCTGCGCGGCCTTCGACGACGAGGCGAAGGAAGTCCGCGGCGCAGCCGCGCGCGCTCTTTACGAACTTCGCGCAGACCGCGCCGAATCGTTCACGCGCGCTCTGCGCGAGGCGACTCCCGAACGTCGCCGCCAGATAGGCTCGGCCATCTCCAGTTCCGGCCTCGCCAGCGAAGCCATTTCGCAACTGACGGGCGAGAGCCGCGAGAAGACGTACGAAGCCTTCTCGCTCCTCTTCCTGATGGCGAAGGCTGGCGAAGTGCAACCGCTCATACGCGCAATCGAAGGCCACCCGAACAACGAGGTGCGCCTCGCCGTAGTCAAACTGCTCGCGCTCTCCGGCCAGAAAGAAATCCTCCCGGCCTTCCGACGCCTCGCCGTGCGCGGCTCGCTCCCGACCGAGGTTCGCTCCGCCGTCATGGAGGCGATTTATCAGATAAGCAGCAGCCAGCCCTCGGCAGCTTAAAAGCCGTGAATAGTAAATCGTAAATCGTAAATCGAAGGGCCGTCACTTCACTCAAACCGCGAGGCTACCACTGAACGTCGGTGGCCTCGCTTTTTCTATTCACGATTTACGATTCACGGTTTTTGTCTATTTACGATTTACGATTTACTATTTACGAGTCATGCCATTCAAACTTCGCTCGGAATTCAAGCCGCAAGGCGACCAGCCGCAGGCGATTGACGCGCTCGTTCGCGGATTGGGCGAGGGCGTGAAAGACCAAGTGCTGCTCGGCATCACGGGCAGCGGCAAAAGTCTGCCGCCTGAAGAGCGTGTTTTAATCGGATTGGAAAAAGAGGGTGAAATAAGACCGTCTTTAATTCCGATTGGCGATTTGATTGATAACGTTTTATCCAGACACACAACTTTTCTGACTCAGGACGGAAACGAGATAGTCTGGTCTGAACAGTTGTCTGAGCGCTATCATGTATTCGCCTTCGACCCTGAAACTAAACAGAGCGAATGGAAGCCGGTAAAGGCTTTCTTGCGGCATCCCGCACCCGAAACGCTTTTCCGCCTTCAAACGAATTGCGGAAGGCGCGTGACGATAACAGGCGACCACAACTTCTTTGTACTTCGAGACGGCCAAATCAAACTGCTCGAAACCAAAGACATTCAGGCAGGCGACTATTTGCCTTTGCCTCTCTTTTTACCTTCGCCGGATGCCCCGCTCGAAAGCGTCTCGATTGCCGAGACGCTGGAGGGCGAAAAAGTTTACCTGCAAATCCCGCCGGTTTTGCTCGGCCAACTCGACCTGCCGCGTGAAAAGAGGTGGAGAGTCGCCAACAAGGGCGAGAATGTTCTGCTCGCCTCGGTGCCGCCAAGTCTGACGAGAGGCTTACAATTCAAAGGCAAGAAACATCTCTTCCCGGCTGAGTTGGAATTAAACGACGACTGGCTGGCTCTGATTGGCGCGTACATCGCCGAAGGCCACTCGACTGAGAGATATTGTTTGGTCTCTGCGCAGGAGCTAGGCTGGCACGAAAGAGTCAAAGAGATTCTCGCAAATCTGAATTTAACTTTCGGCGTCCGCCCGAGCCGCGACATTCAAATCTCATCCACGCTTCTCACGAAAACGCTCGTCAAGTGGTGCGGGCGCACGGCCTTCAAAAAAAGGTTGCCGCCGTTTTGGCCTGAGTTGTCTAATCGGCAGTTGGGCAGGTTGCTGGCGGCTTATTTTGCCGGAGACGGCGGCGTTGAAGCGGCGGGCGTTCTCTGCTCGACGGCGAGTAAAGCTTTAGCCGACGATTTGCTGTGGGCGTTGATGCGTTTCGGCATCTGGGCGCGTGCGCGGTTTCGGAAAATCAAGAAGCCCGACGGCTCGCCTTCGTCCTGCTGGGTTATTTCGATAACCGGACGTGAAAACTTGGAGCGATTCGCGGATTGTATCGGGTTCGATTACGACGCGAAACAGGAACAGTTCGAGCAGTTATTTGCAAGATTGCGTGCGGTCGCATGCAATACGAACGTGGATTTGATGCCCATCTCCGGCGCGCAGCTAAAAGAGCTGCGAAAAACGTGCGGCTGGTTTCAGTCCGACTTAGCCGGCAGGCTTGGCGTCAGTCAGGGCTTAATCTCGATGTTTGAAAGCGGCCAGCGGCGGCCTTCCAGACAAATCTGGCAACGCTTGGTTTCGGTTCTCGATTCAGAAGCGGAAACCGGCCCGTTGGCTGAACAACTCGGCTCGCTTTTGAATTGCCGTTGGACACAAATCAAAAAAATCGAGGAGACCACGCCCGAAAGCACATTTGTTTATGATTTGAGCGTTGCAGGATGGGAAACCTTCGTGGCTGGTTTCGGCGGGCTTTTTGTCCACAACACCTTCACGGTCGCCTCCGTCATCGAGCGCACGCAGCGCACGACGCTCGTCATCGCGCACAACAAGACTCTGGCCGCGCAACTCTACCAAGAGTTCAAAACCTTCTTCCCCGAAAACGCCGTCGAGTATTTCGTCTCCTACTACGACTACTACCAGCCCGAAGCCTACGTCCCGGCCTCCGACACCTACATCGAAAAAGAGGCGACCATTAACGAGGAGATTGACCGCCTGCGTCTTTCGGCGACGCGTGCTCTCTTCGAGCGACGCGACGTTGTGGTCGTCGCCTCAGTCTCCTGCATCTACGGCCTCGGCGACCCCGATGCTTATTACGACATGATTCTCTTCATCGAGCCGGGGATGAAACTGAGCCGCGACGCGCTGCTGCAAAAGCTCGTCGAGCTTCAGTATGAACGCTCCGACATAGAGTTCGACCGCGGCAGTTTCCGCGTGCGCGGCGACACCGTCGAGGTCTATCCGAGCTATCAGGATCAGGCTTACCGGATAGAGCTTTGGGGCGACGAAGTTGACGCGGTCTCGACGATTGACCCGCTCCTCGGCGAAGTCCTTGCGAAGCACGCGTCGCGTCTTCCCATCTATCCGAAGACGCACTACGTGATGCCGAAGTCAACCGTCAAGCGCGCAATCAAGACCATACGCGAGGAACTCGACTGGTGGGAGCCGAAGCTCATCGAAGAGGGCCGTCTGGTCGAAGCGCAAAGGCTTCATCAACGCACGATGTACGACCTCGAAATGATCAAGGAGATGGGTTTCTGCCGCGGCATCGAAAACTACTCGCGCCACCTCACCGGCAAGCCCGCGGGCGCTCCGCCGCCGACGCTTCTCGACTACCTGCCCGCAAACTCGATGGTCGTTATAGACGAGTCGCACCAGACCGTCCCGCAGATACGCGGCATGTTCAACGGCGACCAGTCGCGCAAAAAAACGCTCGTCGAGTACGGCTTTCGTCTCCCATCGGCTCTCGACAACCGCCCGCTCAACTTCGCCGAATTCGAGGCGCGCATAGGCCAGACGCTCTACGTCTCCGCCACGCCCGGCCCTTACGAGTTGACGCGAACGGGCGGCGAAGTGGTCGAGCAAATCATTCGACCGACCGGACTCATGGATCCGAACGTCGAGGTGCGCCCCGTCAAGGGGCAGATAGACAACCTCCTCGGCGAGTGCCGCGCGCGTGCCGAACGCAACGAGCGCGTGCTCGTCACAACCTTGACGAAGAAGATGGCCGAAGACTTGACCGAGTATTTCGCCGAAGTCGGCGTCCGCGTCCGCTACCTTCACTCCGACATCGAGACGCTCGAACGCATCAGGATACTTCGAGACCTCCGGCGCGGCGAGTTCGACGTGCTCGTCGGCATCAACCTCCTGCGCGAAGGACTCGACCTGCCGGAAGTCTCTCTCGTCGCCATACTCGACGCCGACAAGGAAGGCTTCCTGCGCTCCGAGTCGTCGCTAATTCAAACCATCGGTCGCGCCGCGCGCAACGCAAACGGCATGGCGATTCTCTACGCAGACCGCGTCACCGATTCGATGCGACGCGCGATTGACGAGACCGAGCGACGCCGCCGCATACAAGAAGACTACAACCGCGAGCACGGCATCACGCCGCAAACAATCATCAAGCCCGTCGAGGCCACGCTCGTCACAGCCTACGAGGCCGACTACTTCAAAGTGCCGCTCGAACTCGACCAGATAGAAGACTACTCGCCCGCCAATATCGAAGCAACAATCGCGCGCCTCGAAGCAGAGATGCGCCTCGCCGCCAAGAATCTCGAATTCGAGCGCGCCGCCGAACTCCGCGACCGCATCAAGTATCTTCGCGGGCGCGAGCTTCAGTTGAACTGACGGAGTTGTTGCCCATGTTCGTTAAATCGGAACAGGACGAGATTCAGTCTTACCTCTCCGACGCGAGCAACCTCGCGGGCGGACGCGCGGCACGCGTACTTTTTCCGGCGACGGATGAGGAAGTGGCCGGCGCGCTCGCGCGCGCGACGCGGGAGCGCACGCACGTAACAATAGCTGGCGCGGGAACGGGTGTCGTAGGCGGGCGCGTACCGTTCGACGGCGTAGTGCTCTCGACCGAGCGCCTGAATCGCGTCGGCGAAATCGTGTGCGAAGCGGGCGGCGGGCGCGCGACCGTGGGCGCGGGCGTCGTGCTGGCGGATTTCCAGCGCGAGGTTCGAGCGCGCGGACTCCTTTACCCGCCCGACCCGACCGAGACGAGTTGCTTCGTGGGCGGGACTGTGGCGACGAACGCATCGGGGGCGCGCACGTTCAAGTATGGGCCGACAAGGAAGTACGTGCGACGTTTGAGAGTCGCGCTCGCGGGCGGAGACTTGCTCGACCTTCGGCGCGGCGAGATTTTCGCCGACGCGGACGGACGCCTTCGTGTTCCGCTCGGCGGCGGTCGAAGCCTTGAGGCGCGCGTGCCTTCGTATCGGATGCCCGCGACGCGAAAGCACGCCGCCGGATACTTCGTCGCGCCGGGCGTGGATTTGATAGACCTTTTCATCGGCAGCGAGGGCACGCTCGGCGTCGTCACGGAGGCGGAAGTCGCGCTTCTGCCGCAGCCGCGCGGCGTCCTTTCGGGCGTCGTCTTCTTCAAGTCTGAAGACGAACTGCTCGCTTTCGTGCGCGAGGCGCGCGAGCGTAGTTTGCGAACTCGTGTTGAAGACGACGCTGTAGGAACGTCGGAACTTCTTGAAGTCGAACCGTCGGAGCTTTCCGTCGTCGAATCGTCGAAACTTTCGTCGCGTCCGCGCGCGAAGTCGGACGAGGCGCGACTCGACGCGCGCGCGTTGGAATACTTCGACGCGGAGTCTTTGAAGTTCCTGCGCGAGCGTTATCCGCTCGTGCCGCTCGCTGCGGCGGGCGCGGTCTTCTTCGAGCAGGAGACGACCGAAGAGACTGAAGAAGGTTTGTTGGCGGCGTGGCTCGCGTTGGTCGAGCGTCACGGCGCGCTCGCCGACGATTCTTGGTTCGGGACGAACGAGCACGACCGCGCGGAGATGCGCGCGTTTCGTCACGCGCTGCCCGTGATGGTCAACGAATGGTTGGCGCGTCGAGGCCAGCGCAAAGTTTCGACCGACATGGCCGTGCCCGACGATGCGTTCCCGCAGATGCTCGGCTTCTACAAAGAGGCTCTGCGCGCGAGTCGTCTTCAATTCGTAATCTTCGGCCACATCGGCGACAATCACGTGCACGTCAACATACTCCCGCGCGACGACCTTGAGCAGTTGGCCGCGCGCGAGCTTTACGCGCGGTTCATACGCCGCGCCGTAAACTTGGGCGGCACGATCTCCGCCGAGCACGGCGTCGGGAAGATTAAGCGCGAGTACCTTCGCGTGCTCTACGGCGACGAACATTTACGCGAGATGGCCGCGCTCAAACGCGCGTTCGACCCAGCCTGCATACTCGGTCGGGGCAACATATTCGCCGAAGATTTTTTGAACGTTGATTAGATACAGTACCGCGAGCGGTAGCGAGCGGGTATCGCTATCATAAGCGGACGTGATTTGATAGCGATACCCGCTCGCTACCGCTCGCGGTACTATAACTTTCATTGGCGCTCAACTCATGATAGAAACAACGACGGACGCGCCCGTCTTGCTCTACGACGGCGTCTGCGGCTTTTGCAACAAGAGCGTTCAGATGATTCTCGACCGCGATCCGGCGGGGACGATGCGCTTCGCCGCGCTACAAAGCGACTACGGGCAAGCAATCGTTGCGCGACACCCGGAGTTGCGCGATGTTGACTCGGTCGTCTTCGTGGAAAATTCCGGAGCGACGGCGGAGCGCGTATTCATTCGTTCGGAGGCCGCGCTTCGCGTGGCGAAATACTTGGGCGGCGCTTGGAGAGTCTTCCTCGCGTCGAAAATCATCCCCCGGCCTTTGCGCGATTTTCTATACGACCTCGTCGCGCGCAACCGCTACAAGCTTTTCGGAAAGTACGACAGTTGCATGTTGCCGCCGCCCGAAGTTCGTTCGCGCTTTCTCGACCTTTAGGAGGGAAGCAGTCAGTAGCAGTAGCCAGTAGCCAGTAGCGCTTCCGCGTCGCGCTCGCAGCCGCTGGCATTCTGCCGACTCGCCAAGGATGTTTTTCTACTGAGAGCCTGTTTGAAAACAGTTGCGCTCGTGCAGACTGTAGGGGCAGGGCTTGTCCGCGGCCCGCTCGCTCGCGTGCTGTAGGGGCAGGGGGTTTTTCCCCCCCCCCCCCGGGCGGAGAAGAAAAACAGGGCGGGGGAA
>Ga0081539_10005224_pt1 | contig 13431 bp, 6 predicted proteins | sample TabmetS4T2R2_FD_71023 | JGI IMG/M metagenome (GOLD analysis project Ga0081539, IMG submission 71023) | Tabebuia heterophylla rhizosphere microbial communities from the University of Puerto Rico - S4T2R2 | ecosystem: Host-associated > Plants > Roots > Rhizosphere ...
CAAGATTTCCTCGAGAGCGGGCACTTCATCGTCCGCCCGCAATTCGGCGAGATATTGCCTAACGAGCCAGGTAACGACCGGGCGCGGCAGGCCTGACTCGCCGAGGGTGTCGAGCAATTTGCCGACCGCGGGGATGGCGCGGCGCGGCGTCATCCGGGTAGCGCACACGTCTCGTGTGCTGGCGCCGGCGTCTCACCGTCGCGAACTTTGCTTCGACGCGGCGATCCCCAGACCAACTCTGCGCGGAGCAAAAGTTCGTCGCGGTGAAACACCGCGACCAGCACTCGGGACGAGTGCGCTACCCGGAGACGCAGCGATCGCTTCATCGGGAGTGGACGATGATCAGCGGTTTATGCCGCGGCACGATCCTTCCGATCACCGCTCGTGTAGAGGTTTGACGCTCCTTGAGGAGATCCAGTACGGCATTCAATTTTCGCGGCGACACCGCAAGCAAAAGGCCGCCGCTGGTTTGGGCATCGGTCAGGAGCAGCTTGAGCATGGTTCGCGCCCCGTCCCACTCCGTAACTTTCTCGGCCGTTTCCAGATTCTGTTTTGTGCCGCCGGGAACGCAGTCCTGCGTGATGAGGTCGAAAACGTCGCCGCTGATCGCCGGCACCTCGCCGACATCGATTTGCGCACTCACGCCGCTGGCCCGGCACATCGAGGCGAGGTGACCGAGCAAACCGAAGCCGGTGACATCAGTCGCTGCCCTAACGAATTGACCTTCGGCCAGCTCCGCGCCGATCGTGTTCACTTGCGACATCAAGGCGACAACTCGGGAACGCAGGTTCCGCTTCGTCAGGCCGCGTTTGATTCCGGTGGTGATGATCCCGGTGCCCAGTGGCTTTGTGAGAACGAGAAGATCGCCCGGTTTGGCCGCGGAATTGGTCAGCATTTTCTTCGGCGAAACGATGCCGGTAACCGCGAGCCCGTAAATCGGCTCGGGATTGCGGATGGTGTGGCCGCCGACGATGGCGCAGCCGACTTCGCGCGCCTTTTCCAGCCCGCCGCGCAGGATGGTGGCGATGATTTTTGACGAGACTAATTCGTTAGGCACACCCATCAGGTTGAGCGCGCAAAGCGGTCGGCCGCCCATGGCAAAGATATCGGAGAGGGCGTTGGCCGCCGCGATCTGGCCGTAGGCAAATGGGTCATCCACGATCGGCGTGAAGAAGTCGGTGGTTTGCACGAGAGCGCGGTTGCGATCGAGGCGGAAAACGCCGGCGTCGTCGGCCGTGGCGGAGCCGACGAGAACGTTGCGATCCGGATAGTGTGGGAGCTGACGCAAAACTTGCCTCAGGGCCTCCTGGCTCAGCTTGGAAGCTCAGCCGGCGCAGGATGAGAGCGAGGTCAGCTTTCGGAGCTGTTCACGCGACATTGAGGGTCACCTCCTTTCGTTAGGGTAGCGCGAGCTTCCAGCTCGCACCGGATCGAAGCGCGCAAGCTGGAAGCGCGCGCAACCAAGGCGAGAGCAGGAGCAGGAGCAAGAGTAAGGAAAGAGGGGAAGCGGAGAGGATAGGAATCGAACCTACCCCGGTCCCGCGAATGCGAGATCGACAACGGTTTTGAAGACCGCGCGGGCCACCAGGCACCGTTCACTCTCCGGAAAATCCTGCTGCAGGCTGGAAGCCCGCGCGACGGGACAGGCTGGAAGCCCGTGTTACAGCTTCTTGATTTGCCTAACGACCTGGTCGAAGTCGGGCCATTCGCCGGTTGCGAGTTTGGAGTGGACTGTTTTGCCATTGGCGGTGACTTCGAAGGCGCCGCCGCCCGATGGAACGAGGGTGAGCGACGCGATCCGATCGCCGAGGTCGAGTATCTTGGTCGCCAAACTGACGGCCTTCGGGGTGTAGTTTCAAACCACGCAATACTCGATCCGGACTTCGGTTTTCATCGCGCGCTCCTTTCCGAGGGAGAGGCTAGCGAGAAGGCAAACCGGGTCAAAAAAAAGTCGCTCGTCAGGCGGCGGCGACATTGGCCGCCCGTTTGCGGGCGGTGGCGTCGAGGATGCGCTTGCGCAGGCGAAGCGACTTGGGTGTGGCTTCGACGAACTCGTCGGCCTCGATGTATTCAATCGCCCGCTCGAGGGTCATTTTGAGCGGGGCCTCGAGTTGAATCCCTTTGCCTTCGCCCTGGCTCCGCATGTTTGTCAGGTGCTTCGCTTTGCAGGGATTTACCGGAAGGTCTTCGGGTCGCGCGTTCTCGCCCACGATCATCCCGGCATAAACCTCCTCCTGCGGGCCGATGAAGAGCTTGCCGCGGGCCTGAATGTTGTTGAGCGCATAGGCGGTGCTGATGCCGGTTTCCATCGAGACCATGACCCCGCGATTGCGGCCTTCAATTTCACCGCGGAAGGCAACGTATTCGCGGAAGAGGTGGCTCATGATGCCTTCGCCGCGGGTCAGGTTGACAAGGTCGGTCTCGAAACCGATCAGCCCGCGCGTCGGGATGACGGCCTCGACCGAGACGCGGTTGGCATGGTGATCCATGCTCGTGACTTCGCCTTTGCGTGCGGCGATAGACTGCAAGACATCGCCCAGATTATCGTTAGGCAGCTCGAGATAAAGATTCTCGAGCGGCTCGAGCAATTGCCCGCTCTCATCCCGGTGGAAAATGACCTCGGGGCGCGAGACCATCACTTCATAGCCTTCGCGCCGCATCTGTTCGACAAGGATGGCAATCTGCATTTCGCCACGGGCGTTGATCTCAAATGCGCCCGCGGTTTCGGTCTCGCTCACCTGAAGCGAAACGTTGCCGCGGGTTTCCCTAACGAGTCGCTCCCGAATATGCCGCGCGGTGACGAATTTCCCTTCCCGGCCGGCAAAAGGTGAATCGTTGACCAAAATGCGCATCCGGATGGTAGGCGGATCGATATCGACGAACTGCAGCGGTATGCGCTCCTCGCGATCGGTCAGGGTTTCGCCGATGTAGACTTCTTCAAACCCAGTGAGGCCGACAATCTCGCCCGCGTTGGCATGCTCCGTCTCGATCTGTTGCAAGCCGTGGTAAGTGAAAAGCGCGGTCACCGTCGCGCGTTCCCGCCGACCGTCGCGATGAATGCAGACGATCGAATCACCTTGCGCGACCCGGCCGCTGACGATGCGCCCGAGCGCGATCCGGCCGAGATAATCGCTGTAATCGAGATTCGAGACGAGCATCTGGAAAAATGTTTCGGTCGGGCGGGGCGGCGGGGGCACGTGCCTGACGATGGCCTCGAAGAGCGGGCTCATATCTTCGTTGTTCTCGTGCAGCTCGCGCATGGCGAAACCATTCTTCGCGCTCGCATAGATGATCGGGAAATCGAGCTGGTCGTCGTTCGCTTTCAGCTCGACGAAAAGATCAAACACCATGTCGAGCACCTTGTGCGGGCGGGCGTTCTCCCGGTCGACCTTGTTGATGACCACGATGGGCTTGGCCTTGTTCTCGAGTGCTTTCTTTAGGACAAAACGCGTTTGCGCCTGCGGGCCGTCGTGGGCGTCGACCACGAGCAACACGCCGTCGACCATCTTCATGATCCGCTCGACTTCGCCCCCGAAATCGGCGTGGCCGGGCGTGTCGACGAGGTTGACCCGGTAACCGTTCCAGTTAAATGCGGCATTCTTGGCGCGGATCGTGATTCCTTTTTCGCGTTCCAGATCCATCGAATCCATGACCCGTTCCTCGACCTTCTGATTCGAGCGGAAAGTCCCGGACTGGCGCAGGAGCTGATCGACGAGCGTGGTCTTGCCGTGATCAACGTGCGCGATGATGGCGATATTGCGGATCTTATTCATGGACTCCAGGCAAACGGTTCCTCGCCGGTTCGCCCTTGCTCGAACCTTCTCCGACGGGAGAGGAAGACGACAACGCCGTCCGGCTGAGGGGCGCGGAATATCGGGGCGAGAGCCGAAAGCGTCAACCGCGACGCACTGAAAGCTTCGCGGACTGGTTGTCCCACGCGACGTGCCCGAGAACGGCGCGATGCCAATCCCCTTTTTGTTTCGTCCAATCGGCTTTGGCGGATGAAAGTCACCGCGCACCGCGCAAGATGAAGCCGATCTGGTATTTTTGCGGAACTTTTCCGTTCTCGGCCACCAAGCGCCAACTTTCTGATCGCCGGGCGGCGATTAGTCAAAAACCGGGAATAAATCCCGACCCGGTGATTCCTATCCCTTTATGAACACATCACGTCGCTTGACTCTTTTGAAACTGTCACTCCTGCCCGTTTTCATTCTTCTCTTTGGCATTTCGCCCGGTCACGTCGCAGCCCAGTCGCGCCTGCCGGCCTGGGGCACAGTGCCGAGTCCCAACGGCGGCTTCGGCCCGAACGAGCTTTTCGACATCGATGTCCTCTCGGCAACCGACATCTGGGCGGTCGGCAGTTCCGGCGATTTTCTTTACCCGACGCCGCAGGTGCAACATTGGAACGGCACGAGCTGGAACCTGGTGCCGGTGCCCGGGACGGTGGACGGCGATCTTCTCGGCGTGTCAGGGGTTGCGGCGAACGATGTCTGGTTTGTCGGGGGTGCAGCCACCGGCGGGCAGACGCTCATTTTCCATTGGGACGGGACGAGCATTAGCCGGGTTACAAATCCGAATCCCGGGAGCTACAATCGGCTCTACGATGTGGTGGCTTTAGCGGCCAATGACGTGTGGGCAGTGGGCGAGTATGCCAGCGGCGGTATCAGTAAGACACTCATCGAGCACTGGGATGGGACAGCCTGGAGCGTCGTGCCCAGTCCGACCGATCGGAACAATTACACGACTCTCTTGGGGGTAGCGGCGGTCGCTCCCAACGATATCTGGGCGGTGGGCGAGGCGGGCACCGAGACTTTCAGCGCGCACTGGAACGGCACTGTCTGGCAGCGCGTGCCGAGCCCACGCACTCGTTTCTCCAGCTTCACCGATGTCTCGGCCACACCCTCGGGCGAGGTGTGGGCGGTGGGTGATTCACCCAGTGGCACTTTAACTGCCCGCTGGACCGGTCAGGCTTGGGAGGTTGTGCCCAGTCCCGCCCCCGGAAGTTTCTATAATGATCTGAACGGGGTGGTCGTGCTGGCGCCCGATGACGTCTGGGCGGTTGGCTTTTACGATGTAAGCGGTAACTGGAAAACGCTTGCCATCCACTATGATGGCACCCAGTGGACACAGGTATCGAGCCCTTCGCCTGATCCTTCGCTGAATCTTTTCCATGCGATCGAGGCCGACAGCGCCAACAATCTCTGGGCCGTTGGTCGGGGCGATGGAACACTGACCGCACGCTCAAGCGGGGCGGCATTTACGATGGTGCCGAGTGCCAACGCGGGCACGGGTGACAACGTGCTCAACAGCATCTCGGCCGTGGCGCCTGACGATATCTGGGCGGTCGGCAACGCGGCGAGCGATACGCTTTCGCTCCACTGGGACGGAACGGCCTGGTCAATCGTGCCGACTCCAGATATCGCCCTGGACGCAGCCTTGGACGGGGTCACCGCTCTCGCCTCAGCTGATGTCTGGGCGGTCGGATTCACGAGTGATCCCGGGGGATTGAATTCTTCGAACCTGACGCTGCATTGGAATGGGAGCGCCTGGAGCGTGGTTTCCAGTCCAAACCCGGGTGGCAACAGCGTCGATAACCTCCACGACGTCGCCGGCGCGGCCACCAACGACGTTTGGGCTGTGGGTGAACACTGGGGCAGCGGCGGGCAGCAGCTCGGGACAATTCTGCACTGGAACGGCGCGACCTGGACGGTGGTGGCTAACGATTGCGGCCCGCTTTTCGGAATCACCGTGCTGGCACCAAACGATATTTGGGCAGTGGGCTGGCAGAGTTGCCATTACGATGGAACGACCTGGACAACGATTCCGATTCCCTCCTCGGGCGGCGCAGATACGCTCCTGGATGTTTCGGCTAACGCACCAAACGACGTGTGGGCGGTCGGCCAGAGTATTTTCTGTGACCCGTTTACTTGCTACTCTTATTCCTACGCGATCCACTGGGATGGCAACCGGTGGACGATAACCGGAGTTCCAGGGGTTTCGCTGGGCGGCGTCCAGGCTCTGGGCCCAAACGACGTCTGGGCGGTGGGCACCTACAGTGTCGGCACTCTTATTATCCATTGGAATGGCAGGAACTGGCGGACGGTGCCGAGTCCCGACCCGGAAACCGGCGGCGAACTCAGTGAGGTAACCGCTGTCGGCGGCAAGCTCTGGTCGGTGGGATCATTCTTCACGGAGGATATCGACTTGCGCACACTGGTAGTGGATGCCCCTTCTCAGACGCAAGGCGCTGTCACCGGTGCTACCGGTGTCAGTGGTGCGACCGTTACGTGGTTCGGGCCGGTTGAAGGGTCCACGACGACCGACACCTTCGGACGGTACCAGGAAGGCGGCCTGCCTGCCGGCAGCTACACCTTTGTCGCGACTTACGGTGGTTGCGATCCCGATATTGCCACGGTCGAAATTATCGCCGGCACAACGGTGCGGCAGAATTTCTCCATCGGTTGCGGGCCATGACCGCGTTTCGCCGAAGCATCGACTAGCTAGATCGCCCAAAAGCAAAAAGCGGCAGGTCATTGCTGACCTGCCGCTTTGCGGATCAATGAGCTTCTTAGTGGATGCGAAGGCGCACCGCCGCCTGGGCATTGATGAAGCCAAAGCCGTCGGTTGGACTCCAGCCATCGCCGATCCGATTGTCAATCGTGCCGCTAAAGGTGGCGCCGGTCGACGTCGTACCGCTGAAGGTCATGCCCTTGGTCTTGACCGCACCATCCGGCAGGAGCAATTCGCCGCCAAACAGGTCGGCCATCACAAAGGAGGTCGAAGTCGCGCCGCCATCTGGGCCAATGCCGTTTGTGACCTGACGATTGTGCTGCGGTCCATGACCGACCGTGAAGCGCAAGGTCTTGCCATCGGTGAAGCTGCCGTTGGTGAAGTTCAATGTCATCGTCCACCACTGACCCGGGACGGAAGGTAAAGGCGCCTGATTGCTGAACGAGGCGGCGACATCTCCCGCGGGAACGTCCGAATCACCGACGGTGAAGGCTTTGGTGAGTGGCTCCCAAACGAGGCCCGGATAGACGTTGCTGAAATAAGTATTCGACAGATCGAGACCATTATTCCCGCCCGTCGTGTTACCGGCGGTTTCAGCAGTGCCTTCGGGATTAAAGACGATGCTCGTAATCGCACCCGGCCCGCCATAGCTGATCGTGAGATGATTGACGTTGTTGACGCCTGAGCTTGGGTTAAGACCAAGATCGGTATTGGCCGTAAACCGCACTGTTCCGCCGTCGCTCGTGGTAGCTTTGCCGGAGGCATAGTTCGGATTCAGGTCATGCGGGAACGCCGTCCCATGCAAGACGTCCATCATCTCGGAAGGCGTAACGCTGCCTGGACCGCCGTTGGCTTCGAGAACCAGTGCTGCAATCGCAGCGGCATGCGGTGAAGCGGCGCTCGTTCCGTAGAAATTCGGAGCCGCATCCAGGTCGCCGACATCGTCTCCTCCGAAGAAGGAGGTGTTAGCGCCATCGGCCGCCGCTACCCCTGGCTGGAGCCGCACCTCGGGAGTTGCGAGGCGGTTGCCCATGGTATCGAAGTAAACCGTGGCCGGACCGGGCGAAGTGAAGTATTCCGGAATACTCGGGCGGAAGACACTGTAAGCGGCCGTGCCATTGCAGCCATTAGCCATGGCGTGACCCTTGGTGTTAGGGGTATTGACCCGGAAGTATTCCGCCGGACCGATGCCGGAAAGGCCATTGCCGCGAATAATCCAACGAATGTGGGTCGCCGGCTGGGGTGCGGTCGGGATGCGTGAGCGGGCAATGACATATTGAACTTGCGTTTGACCCGCCTTCGGCGAGGTCACGCCATATTCAAACGGGATGTTGGTCGCGTAGTTATTCGTTGTCAGCGAGCTGGACGGGAGATAGTTCCCTTCGAGGTCGAAGACCAGAAGGTTGAAGTCTGTCGACAGCTGCGGATTGAGACCGTTGTAGATGTTGACGGTGAAGGCCCCGGTCGTGCCACCAAAGCTATCCACAAGGATGGTGTAAGGACCGGTCACCGGCGGATAGAAGTTAATCGTCTCATCGGTGCCAGTGTCCTGATGGTCAACAATGACCGTGCCATTCGGATCTACGATCGTTACAATTGCATCAAAGGAGCTGCCTTCGTCAGCGGTTATGGTAATGACATAGTTCTGACCCGCAGTCAGCGTTGGGGTGGTGAACGACAACTGCATGTTCACATACACGCCATGGGCGGTGTAGATGGGATCGGGATCGAAGTTCAGGACCTGGTTGTAAGGATCGTCCCATTGGAAGTTGGTTGCCGGTTCGCCCGAGGCGAGAACATTGACGGTTTGCGCGACATCCTGTTCGCCCCGGTTTGGGTTGAAGTTATGAAACCCACCCTGGTAAAGCTCCGATGGCACACCGGTGAGTTTAATGTTGGTGCCATCGAGGGCGTGCTCGTCGTTTGGGACAAAGCTAAAGTCAGAGTCATAGTCATAGGTGCCGATGTCATTCCCAGCCGAGGAGAAATAACTCACGCCGGCATTGAAAACATCATCCACCGCCTGACCGATGAGGCCATCTTCAAAGAATGGCTCATCGCTGTAACCCACGTCGTCACAGATCACATCAGCCTTGAAACCTTTCTGGATTTCCGGCGGATACTCATAACCGGGCAAGGCGGCGAGCGCGCGAATGTTATTGGCAAAGTTGACTTCGCCCCCGTTGGCCGTGGCAAATCCGAGCCGCGCCTTCGGCGCCATCTTATAGGCTATCTGCGCCATGCCGCGACCTTCGTTGGTTCCCGGTAGATCCTGCAGAACAACAACCTCCTGGGTGTTCAGCGGATTAGAGGGCGAACCGGGAAGGTCGAAATTGTTCACATCCGTAGTCACACTTCCAATGCTGTCAGAAATAAGGCCGACGCTGATGCCCGAGCCTTCGAAGTCGAGCTTGGCGGATGGATTGTAAAACTTATTGATCTGATCGACCCGATGCTGATAAACGCCCTGATCGGTTACTGTGCCGAGCTGCGGAAGCACGGTTCCGACCTGAATCCCGCCGCCCACCGGAACGCGCCGGTTAAGCTCTGGTTGCAGGCCGAGATTGACCGAGCGGACCTCGCGCATGTTGCCGAGCGCCGGCACATCATCGAGCGCGATATAACCCTCCACCACCCCAACGCCTTTGTAGGTCTTGTCCAGCGCCGTAAGGATGAAAGAGGGGAAGCGCTGCTGGAGAAGACCCGCGAGCTTTTCCGCGTTTACCCGATTGTTCGTTGGATGAATATCAACCAGGAAGCGGCCGGTCTGCGAATCGATGATCGCCCGTTCGGCATAGCTAGCGGCCTGCTCAGTCGCGTAGCCGTTGAAAAGCGGCTGGGCCGATCCGCTTTTGATTGCGATGTTGCTCTCAACCAGCGCGCCCAAACCGCCGGCGAGGTTCTGCGGGACTGGCCTTGCTTGGAGGGAAGCGGCTGCGACGGCAAGGCAAAACGACGCGGTCGTGAAGGCGAAACGCCTCCGGCTCAAGATTGATATCATATGCATTGTCTTTTGTGAGGTTGATGTGACCCGGTGCGCCGTGGCGGCACCTGGCGTGGAACGCGATTATGACAAAATTGTCATGCACACGGCAAGCGAAAGCTCGGCGACGTCCCTCTCACCTTCGGCAGTCCCTGGCGCTTTTCAGATTGATGGAAAAAGCCAAAGCTCCCGCTCCCATCCCCTTTGATCACCAGCCCTCTCCTCCCGGTCGTTAGGCAATCGCCTGATTTTCGCAAACAGGACCAAAACGTACTGAGAGAGACTTGTCGAGATTATTTTCGGGTTTTCCGAAAATTCTTCCCGATCGGCTAAATCGTCGTTCCCGCCGGCTCGGGCAATCTAGCTTCTGCCGGCGGTTCCGCCCATTTGCCGTGCTCACGGATCAGGTCTTTCAGGCGATCGACCGCTTCAGTCTCAGGGATATTGAATTTCACAGCAGTCTTGCCGACATAGAGGTTCACCTTGCCCGGCGCGCCGCCGACGTAGCCGAAATCCGCGTCGGCCATTTCGCCGGGCCCGTTCACGATGCAGCCCATGATCGCGATCTTCACGCCCTTGAGGTGAATGGTCGCGGCTTTGATTTTTGCCGTGGTGGTTTGGAGATTGAACAGGGTGCGGCCGCAGGAGGGGCAGGCGACGTAGTCGGTCTTGAAAATCCTGGTGCCGGCGGCCTGGAGGATGTTGTAGGAGAGACGCATGGCCTGCCCCGGGCCATGCTCGCCCTGGACCAGGACGGCGTCGCCGATCCCGTCGCAAAGAAGCGTGCCGATGCTGGTCGCGGCGGCGAGGAGGGTGCGCAGGAAATCAGCCTGTGGCTCTTGCGAGATGGTCAGGCTGTCTTTGAGCAGGATCGGATGCCGGGGGTACAGTCTTGTTGCAAGCAGACGAAAGGCTCCGATCACCGGCAGGTCGAGTCCATCGCGGACGGTGACGAGTTGTGGCGTCGTTAGAGAATTCAGGCGCGCGATCTCGTCGTCGGCCCGTGGATCGACTTCAACCACGCCGGAATTTTCGTAAACCAACTCCGGTTTGTAATCGCCCATCCGGTCGATCTTGTGTACGATCTTGCTGAAGTTCGCCTGACGAATCGCGACCCGGACAGTTTCTTCGCCACCAATCAGCATAGAGCTGCCGGGGTCAATACTCCCGGCCAGAAGGGATTGGGTCGGGCGACGTTGATAGGAGAAAGGGTCCCAGCTGTAGCGGCGGTCTATGACCGCCGAGAGCAGCTCACTCCCCGAAGGTCGGCGGTCGCCGGCCGCCGCGACAAGGGCTTTCGCGACGGGGATTTCGTGGATGCTGTCCTCAGTCAACGAAACCCGGATGGTGTCGCCGATTCCGTCGTACAAAAGCGAGCCGATCCCAATCGCGCTCTTGATCCGGCCGTCTTCGCCTTCGCCGGCTTCGGTTACGCCGAGATGAAGCGGATAATTCCAATCCGGACCTTCCTCTTCGAGGCGAGCGACGAGCAGACGGTAGGCGGCGATCATCACCTTCGGGTTACTTGCTTTCATCGAGAAAATGAAATCGTGATAACCGAGGTCGCGGGCGATCCGGGCAAATTCGAGCGCGCTCTCGACCATGCCCAGGGGCGTGTCGCCGTAGCGATTCATGATCCGGTCGCTGAGCGAGCCGTGATTCGTCCCGACGCGCATCGCGATCCCGCGCTCCTGGCAGAGCTTGACGAGCGGGGTGAAGCGCTCGCGAATCCGCTCCAGCTCGGCAGCGTACTGCTCATCGGTGTATTCGATGATCTTGAACTTTTTCGAATCGGCGTAGTTGCCGGGATTGATCCGGACCTTTTCGACCCATTTTGCCGCTTCCATCGCCGCTTCGGGCTTGAAGTGGATGTCGGCGACGATCGGGACTTCGTAGCCGCGTTCGCGTAAGCCCCTGACGATGTGTTGCAAATTGGCCGCATCCTTCACCGTTGGTGCGGTGATGCGCACGATCTCGCAACCGACATTCGCCAGTTCGATCGTCTGCGCGATCGACGCTTCCGTGTCCATCGTGTCGCAGGTAATCATCGACTGGAGCCGGATCGGGTTGTCCCCGCCGATCCCAATCTTTCCGACCCGTACCTCACGGCAAAGACGGCGCCGGTGCGAATATGTAAGGGGGAGCGATTCCAAGTTACCTCTTCCTTTTGTGCTTGGGCGAGTCTGAAGAAGGCGTTCTGATTTCGGTGACTAACTTAACGTCGATGTGCCAGGCACCGCCTCCGAGCGGATAAAAGTGCAGAGTCCGATAGTCGCGCGAAAAGGCCATGAATTCAGGATGATCAATTGTAACCTTGCTGCCGTTAGGCAGAATGATATCAAAAGGTTGAAAAGGTGCAGCGTCGTATAACTCGCGCAGTTGTTTGGCGTCCATCGCCAGAGCATATCGCACCGCCAGCGCTGCGCAAAGCTCGCCCTACTACGGCTTCGCCGCCTGCGGGCTCGGATTGGGCCGCCGGGGCGATTCGCGCGGTCCGCCGAGCCAATCGCCGAAATCGAAGAAGCTGATGTAGCAGATGTAGCCAATGATCAAAACGGCGCAGGCGGTCTGGATCACTTCCAAAACGCGAATGTTGACCGGCTTGCGTCGCACCGCTTCGACAACCGCGAGAACAATGTGGCCGCCGTCGAGCACGGGAATCGGGAGCAGATTCAGGATCGCGAGGTTAACGTTAAGAATCACACTAAACCAAAGCGCGAGCTGCCAACCCCACGCGTTCTCGAAGAGCAGATAATAGATTCGCAGAATGCCAACCGGCCCGCTCAGGTGCTGCAGGCGGACGTCGGACTTGGGCGAAGCGACCGCGCCGATCGTCTCCAGGGTGCTGGTGAAACTGTTATAAACCTGTTCAACCGGGTCGGGGTGGGTCACTGTCATCCGCCCGGAAGTGTCCCAAGCGATCCCAATCCGCGGCGCTTTTTCCTGCGGCAACACCTCTGGGGTCACGCTAACCTGAAGCGTTTGGGTGCCGCGGCGGACCGCAAGCGTGATCGGCTCTTTCGGATGATCCTCGATGTAAGCGCCGAGCGCGACCGGGCTATAAATACGCTGGCCGTTAAAGCCTTCGATGACATCACCGTGTTTGAGACCAGCGGCGGCGGCCGGTGTATTCGCCTGCACCTGGTCGATCATTGGCGTCGTTGCCGGATAAATCAGCACCTGGCGTACATTCTTGCGGCGCCAGCCGCTGGTCGGGGCAATATAGGGCGTGACCTCGGTCTTGATCCGGCGAGCGTTGCGCGTGACGACAAACGGGATGGTCTCGCCCTCGCTGCGAATCACGTTCCAGGTGACGCTGTCGTTCATCCCGGAAAAGCGCCGGACCGGCTTGCCGTCGACCGAGAGAATCTTGTCCCCCGCCTCGAGGCCGGCTTTCTCGGCCGGGGAATTTTTCTCCACGTAGCCGATCACGGTTGTCGTGTCCGCTTCGCTTACCGGATGCCCGATCGCCCAGACGATGGCGGCAAAAACAATCGCGAGGAGCAGACTGAAAATCGGGCCGGCGATTGCGACAATGACTTTGTCGAGCGCCGAGACCGGGGGAAGCTTTGCGCGATCGGCATCGGTCTCGCCCTCGATGATGTCCATCGGCGCGAGCTGCGGAAGGGCAACGAAGCCGCCGAGGGGAAGACTGCCTAAGGAATATTGGACGCCGTTGACGGTTTTTTTCCAAAGCGGTTTTCCAAACCAGATGCCAAACTTCTCGATCACCAGCCCGCGCCAGCGGGCGGCGAGGAAGTGCCCGACCTCGTGCACGACAATGATGAGATTAAAGAGGAGAACGACTTCGAGGAGAATGAAGAGGATGCGAAGGGCGTGCAAAAACATGGCGCTCAGATTTGGCGAAGTTTAGCGAACTGAATCCTGGATGCGACCCGCTGCTTCCTCGCGCGCCCAGCGATCGGCCTCCAATATGA
>Ga0081539_10005225_pt1 | contig 13430 bp, 10 predicted proteins | sample TabmetS4T2R2_FD_71023 | JGI IMG/M metagenome (GOLD analysis project Ga0081539, IMG submission 71023) | Tabebuia heterophylla rhizosphere microbial communities from the University of Puerto Rico - S4T2R2 | ecosystem: Host-associated > Plants > Roots > Rhizosphere ...
CGTCCTCGCCCGGGCGGCGGCCGGCGATCCTGGCGTAACGCAGCACCCCGAGCCCCACCTTGGCGCCCGCCCGCAGCAGTGCCAGGCGCGACGACCACGGCATCGGGATGCGGAACGGATAGGTCTCCACGCGGCCACCCAGCAGGAGCCGGCCGTTCATCGCCACGCCCGTCAGCACCCCGGGGATGGCCAGCGACGCGACGGCGGTCTCGCGCAGCAGCGTGTCCGTGCCCGAGCCCGGCCCGGCGAAGACGTGCCCGCCCCAGTTCAGGTAGTACGGCTCGCGGCGCTCCGAGCGGATCCGTCCACCGATGCGTCGGCCGGCTTCCAGCAGGACCACGTCATGGTCACGAAGCCGCCAGCCGGCGGAGAGGCCGGCGAGGCCACCTCCCACGATGACGACGTCTCTCACTGCCGATCCACTCCTCCGAGGCGCTGCATGATGCGGAGCACAGTAGTATGTGATCACAGATCACACAATGCTTAATCTGTGATCTGGTCATGCCGCGGCGTCGCCGGGCGGGCGCGAGGGTCGCGAAGCGTGAGCTTGCCTATGCTGGGCAGGCGCCGTGACCAGGGAAGGAGGCACGGGAGAGCACGTTCTGCCCTCCTGGACGACATGGCCCTACCCAGAGTCGCAGAGCCGTCGCTGCTGACGGATCAGGTGTTCCAGACCATCCGGACCGCGATCATGACCGGCGAGATGCCCGCCGGGCACCGGCTGCGCATCCGAGACATCGCGGCACAGGTGGGCACCAGCGTGATGCCGGTGCGCGAGGCGATCCGTCGCCTGGAGGAGGCCGGCCTCGCCGAGCGCGTGCCGCACAAGGGCGCCGTCGTCCGAAGCCTCACGCTGACCGAGCTCGCACATGTCTACGACACGCGCCGGCTCCTGGAGGTGGAGGCGGCGAGGCTGGGTGCGGCGCAGATCAGCCCGGCCGACGTCGGCACGATGCAGAGGCACTTCGATCTCATGCGGGCCGCGGTCGACGAGGCGCAGGTGATCGCGTATCTGGACAACGACGAGGCGCTGCTGTCCGTCCTCTACCAGGCCTCGGGGAACCCGGTCCTGGTCAGCCTGATCCAGGGCCTGTGGGAGAAGTGCCGGTCGTACAAGATCGTCGGCGCGCAGGGCCCGCTGCAGGCCGACGACCGCAGCCCGCTGTGGACCTTCCAGGCGAGGCTGCTCGACGCGGCGCGCGCGAACGACTCCGCGGCGGCCGCCCGGATCAACGACGACTCGCTGCTCTCCGCCAGCGAGCGGATCCGCGAGCAGCTAGGCCGCGCCTCGTAACTGCGCGCCGTCGCGAGCCGCCCTCTTTTTGAGCACGGTGTGGCACCGGTCTCACCTAAGGAGACCGGTGCCACACCGTGCTCATGAGAACTGGCACTCGTGACGTATCCGCGTCCGCTAGCCGCGCTCGAGGGCCTGGCGAACGGTGATGCGGGCCGCCCCGGATGCCGCGGCGTTGGTGGCGAGGGCGCCGCCGAGCAGGGCGAGCACGATCCAGGCCGCGACGCCGACGGGCGAGATCCGGTACGGCAGCGGCATCTGCAGGAAGAGGTTGCCGAGCCCGGTGACGAGCACGTCGGTGAGCACGAGGGCGGGGACGGCGGCGACCAGGCAGCCGGCCACCGCGAGGACGATGCCTTCGACGGTCACGATGCGCCGGACGGTCGCGGGTCTGGCCCCGATGGCGTGCAGGACGCCGAACTCACGGGTCCGGTCGAGGACGTTGGCGCTCATCGTGGCCGCCAGACCGATGCCGCCCACGACGCCGAACGCGATCGCGATCATGAGGAAGACCGTGACCAGCGGCCCGGCGTGGCCGCCCGCGGCCGCCGCTGCCCGGCTGACCGACGCCGCCACTCCCACGCGCACCCCGTTCGCGACGAGCGCGTCCCGGACCGCCCTGGCGACGTCGGCACGGGTCTGCTCGTCGTGGCCGGTCGTGGTGATCCGCAGCTGGTTGGACTCCTGGTCGCGGCCCAGTGCCGCGGCGAGCCCCTCGGCGGTCACGTAGCCACCGGCCTCCCGCTCCCGGGCGACTCCAACGACCCGCAGGGTGACGGGCCGGCCTTCGAGGAGGAGCTGGACGTCGTCGCCGACCTCGACGCCGGGCACGGTGTTCTTCCGCGCCACCTCGCCCAGCACGACGGCGTCCCGCTCCCCCGGGCGCAGCCATCGCCCCGTCACCAGCGCGGGCGGAGGAGCCGTGGTGCCGGGGGGCACCGCCGTGATGCCGACCCGGCCGTGACCCTGGTCCGGGTAGGTCCGGGTGACGGGCACCCGCCCCGGGACGGCGACGGCGGGCGGCGTCAGGCTCCAGGCCTCGACGCCGGTGACCCCGGCCACCTGCCGAACCATGGGAGCGACGTCGGCGGACCGCGCCGGTGCAGCGAGGGTGACGTCGACGTCCCACGTCCGCGAGCTGTTCTGCGCGGCGGTCTGCGCCTCCATGCTGTCACGCAGCGACATGCCGGCGACGAACACCGTGCCCGCCGTGGCCAGCAGGACGACGGCGAGCAGCGAGCGGGCCGGCCGGCGCACCGCGTTGCGCAGGGCCAGGACGAGCGCCCGGTTGACGCGACGGGAGGTGCCCAGGCGCGTCAGCACCCGGGTCAGCGGGCCCGTGGTGACGCCGGTCCCGTGGTGGTCGATGGCCTGCCGGACGGTGATCCGGCTGGCCTTCGTCAGCGGGTACAGGGCGAGCAGCGGGGGGATGCCGAGGCCGACGGCGACGACGACGGGCACCGTCCACCAGGGCGGGGCCAGGCTGACGGCGTCGATGCCCAGCATGCCCAGGACGGCGTCGAGCAGGACGCGCCCGATCAGCAGGGCGGGCGGGAGCGCGAGCGCTGTCGCGACGGCCGCCACGACGAGCACCATCGACAGGTAGAGGCGCGCCACGGAGCCGGCGCGCGCGCCGACGACCTTCAGCACGCCGATCTCCGGGATCTGACGCGTGAACAGGTTCCCGAGCATGATCGCGACGAGGACGGTGCTCAGGAGGAAGGCCACGGTCCCGCCGAGGAGCAGGGACAGGAACAGGACGTCGGCCTGGTACTGGTGTGGGTGCGCGTACGGCTCGGGGACCTGGATCTCCGCGAGCGCCACGCCCTCGGCGTCCCGAAGCCGGTCCGCGACGTCCTGCGCCACGGCGACGACGGTGTCCCGGTCGCGGCTCGGCGTGCTCCCACCGGGATCGGCGACCTGGAGCTTCAGCTGGTCCAGGAGCGGCGGCCGGCCGGTCGCGGCCAGCGTGTCGAGGGACAGGTACCCGTGGCCGGTCTGGTCCTGGGGCGAGGGCGCCAGGCTCGGGTCGTAGGCGCCGCCGGCGACCCGGACCCGCACCTCCTCGCCGTTCACGCCGATCAGGCCGAGGGTGTCGCCGTCGGCCGCTCCGAGCAGCCCGAACGAGTCGTCGGCGAGCCAGAGCTCCCCGCGCGCCGGCGGCCAGCTGCCCTCGCGGCGCAGGTCGAACCTCGCCAGGCGCATGGGGTCGTCGGCCGCGGCGACGAACACCTGGAGCGGGACGGCGCGCTCGGCTCCGTCGACCGTCACCCGGCTGCCGAACTGGGTGCGGCCCGTCGCCGCCAGGACTCCGGGCCGGCGGCGGGCCTCGGCCACGAGAGCCCGCATCCGCGTCGCGTCGACGCCCTCCTCCAGGACGATCGTGGCCGACGCCGGCTCGGTGCTCAGGTAGGCGCCCCGGGTCTCACGGCCGATGCCGGCCCAGGCGGTGAGGGCCGCGCCGAAGGCGGTGAGGCTGACCGCGACGGCGACGACCATCAGCGCGAACCGGGACCAGGAGGCGCGCAGGTCCCGGCGCAGCTTGACCGCCAGCAGCCCGGTCATGACGTCGTCGCCGGTGCGCCGCCGCGGTCGGCGACGATCCGGCCGTCCACGAGCGTGACCTCGCGGCTGACCAGAGACCGGATGTCGCGCTCGTGCGTGACCACCACGATGGTGCGGCCCTCGGCGTTCAGCCGGGCGAACAGGTCCAGGACGGCAGCGGCGGTGGCGGAGTCGAGGTTCCCCGTGGGCTCGTCCGCCAGGAGCAGCGGCGGGTCGTTGGCCAGGGCGCGGGCGATGGCGGCCCGCTGTTGCTGGCCGCCGGAGAGCATGGCCGGGAGCTTGTCGGCCTGGTCGGCGATGCCGACGCGTTCCAGCAGGGCGAGCGCCCGGTCCCGGCGCCGGCCGGGCGGGATCCTCGCCGCGAAGTCCATCGGGAGCATGACGTTCTCGACGACGGTGAGCGTGGGGAGCAGCTGGAAGAACTGGAAGACGAGGCCGACGTTGTCCCCGCGCCACGCGGCCAGCCCGGACTCGGACAGCGAGCCGAGGTCCGCGCCGGCGGCGCGGACCGTCCCCGAGGTCGGCCGGTCGATTCCCGCGAGCAGGTTGAGGAAGGTGGTCTTCCCGCTTCCCGAGCGGCCCACGACGGCGACGAACTCGCCGGCGGCGATGTCCAGGCTGACGTGGTCGACGGCGACGACGTCGCCCGCCCCGAGCGGATAGGCCTTGACGACGTCGTCGAGCCGGATGACGGGCTCCGCGGCGGTACCGTCCGCGGCCGCCTCCGCGGGCCGGACGCCCGGCGCGCCGGGAGCTCCCGCCGGTCGGCCGGTCACGGGTGCGTCCCGGGCGACGGTACGGGTCCGCTCATCGCCTGCCGGGGCGGCGTGGCGCCGCCGGCGCCGTGGTCGAACGGGGCCTGGTGGCCGCCGCCCCCGCCGACGAGCATCATCAGCAGGGCCACGACGGCGACGATCGCGACGACCAGTGCAGTGACCGTCACCCAACGCGGGATCCGCACGCGGGTGCGGCGGTCGTAGTCCATCGGGGACCCTCCTCGGATCGGCGTCCGCCCGGGCCGCCGCGACCGGCGTCCCAGGACCTGCGGCCGACGCTAGGGACGTCGCGGCCATCGGGAAACGCCCAGCGTGGGGACCTTCGGCGTCCCCATTTCGTCGACGCGGGTCCCCTGCCGGGGTGAGGCCGGCGGCGGCCCGGCGCAGCTACGCTCGAAGCGCTATGACCTCGACGTCCGTCGCTTGGCCGCCGGCGATCCCCGCCGCCGGCCGGCGCGGTGCGCGACCGGCGGTGGACGTCGCCATCGCCACGGGAGCGTTGCTCGGCACCCTGGTGTTGCTCGCCCACGGCGTCGTCCTGCCGGGGCGGCCCGACGGGCACGGGCTCGACGCGGCGGCGGTCGCGACCGCCGCGGCGGCGTCGCTCCCGCTGGTCGCCTGGCGCCGCTTCCCGCTCGGGGTCTTCGCCGTGACGGCGGCGGCGGCGACGCTGCTGGTCCCGCTGGTCGGGCCGGTCGAGCTGGCGCCCGGGCCGATCGTGGCCCTCTTCCTGCTGGCCTGGTCCCGGGACCGGCATCCGACGTCGTCCCGGCGCACCGCCGTCGTGGTGCTGGGCGTGTTCGCCGGGTACCTCGCCGCGTGCGCGCTGGCGCGCGGCGGGTTTCCGGGAGCCGCCCTGCTGCACACGGGCCTGGCCTGGACCACGGCCCGGCTCGCCGGCGAGCGTGTGCGGCTGCGGCGGCAGCGCCTGGACGCCTGGAGCGCGCAGGCCCGCGACGCAGTCGACGCCGCGGAGCGTGAGCGGCTGCTGGCGGTCGCGGAGGAACGTGCGCGGATCGCTCGGGACCTGCACGACTCGGCCGGCCATGCGATCAGCGTGATCGCCGTGCGAGCGGGAGCGGCACGGCTCGGGCACCACCGCGACCCCGAGCGGTCCCTGGCCGCGCTGGCGGCGATCGAGGAGCTGGCCAGGAACGCCGTCCAGGAGATCGACGGGATGGTGGGCAACCTGCGCGACCGGTCAGAGCCCGAGGCGGTGACCGGCCCGGTCGGGCTGGCCTCGCTCGACGCGCTCCTCGCCCACCACGGCGCCGCGGGGCTGCCCGTCGCGCTGACCCGGAGCGGGACGCCGCGACCGCTGCCCGGCGCAGTGGACCAGGCCGCCTACCGGATCCTGCAGGAGGCCCTCACGAACGCGGCGCGGCACGGCGGCGGTGGCGCCGACGTGTTGATCCGGTACGGTGACGGGGAGGTCGAGCTGGCCGTCACCAACCCGGTCGACGGCCCCGCAGGCGGCGCCGCGGCCGCTCCGCCCGGCGGCCACGGGCTGATCGGCATGCGGGAGCGGGCCACGCTGCTCGGCGGCAGCCTCGAGGCCGGGCGTGCGGAGCGCACGTTCCGGGTTCGGGCCCGCATCCCCGACGCCGCCGGCGAACCCCGAGGTCCGGCGTCGTGATCCGGGTCGTCATCGTCGACGACGACCACCTGATGCGGGCCGGCCTCGCGGAGCTGCTCTCCAACGCGTCGGACATCGAGATCGTGGGGCAGGCCGCCGGCGGGCGCGAGGCCGTCGAGCGGAGCCGCCGGCTGCTGCCGGACGTCGTGCTGATGGACGTCCGGATGCCCGACGGCGACGGCATCGCCGCCACCCGACGGCTGGCGCAGGACGTGCCGACCGCGCGGGTCCTGATCCTCACGACGTTCGAGCAGGACGACTACGTCTTCGGCGCGCTGCGGGCCGGCGCGTCGGGGTTCCTGCTCAAACGCACCCGCCCCGAGGATCTGATCGCCGCCGTGCGGACCGTGGCCGCCGGCGAGGCATTGCTCTCGCCGTCGGTCACCCGGCGGGTGGTCGAGCGGATGGCCCGCCAACCCGCCCCCGACTTCTCTGACGTGGCCCGGCTCGACGCCCTGACGCCGCGCGAGCGGGACGTGCTGAAGCTCCTCGTGCGCGGGTTGTCCAACCGGGAGATCGCCGCCCGGCTGCAGGTGGAGGAGTCGACGGTGCGAACGCACGTGAAGCGGATCCTCATGAAGCTCGACCTGCGCGACCGGATCCAGGCGGTGATCTTCGCCTACGAGAGCGGGATCAACCAGTCCTGGCAGGATCGCTAGGTGTCGCTAGGTGTCGCTAGGTGTCGCTAGGCGTCGCCAGGTGTCGCCAGGTGTCGCCAGGCCGGTGTCCCGCGACCTGGGTGAGGTCTGCGGCGCACCGGTCGCCGGCGACGCCGGCCCCGCGGTGATGCGGGGCCGGCGTCTCCGGGTCGGCTGGAACGGGCTCGCGTGTCGCTCAGTCGCGGTTACCCGAGGAGCGCGGCAGAACCTCCCAGGTCACGTTGTCGCCGTGCTGCTGGGTCCAGAACACCCGCCAGCCCTGGGTGAACGGCGTGGGGCGCTTGGTGCCGAGGATGCCCGCGACGCTCGTGTCGCCGTCGGAGACGTGGATGCCGGTGATCTCGTTGTCCCCGTCGTTGTAGCCCGGGGAGAACAGCGCGTCGTACGTGGCCGACGAGTCGCGGCCCTCGGCCAGCCAGCGGGCCGGCGTGCCGGACTCCCGCGAGCGAAGGTCGAACACGTACCCCGAGTCGAGCGCGTTGCGCTGGCCGTGGAGGGTGTCGCCGGCGTCCTCGACCACCAGAAGCTGGTCGGCGGTCGCGAACGCCAGGTTGTCGAACCCGGTGTGGGTCAGGTCCCCGAGCGCGGCCGGGGAGATCGTGCCGGTGTCGGCGCTGGGGCCGGACTGGCGGAGCCTGAAGACGGCGCCGAACGCGCCCGGCAGGTCGCTCAGGGCGTTCGTGTCACCGGTCTCGGTGAAGTAGAACTCCCGGAAGCCGGTGCCCGGGCGGAACACACCGTTCTCGGGCCGCTTGAACGGCGTCGCACCGGCCGCCTTGGCGCCGGCGGTCGCGTTGGCCGTGTCCGCCACGGTCACCCAGGTCGTCCCGAAGCTGGCCCCGAACTCGTGCAGCGCCACGATGAACGGGTCGCGGCCGTCGGTCTGGAGTTGCGCCGCCGTGACCGGCGTCCCGTCCTTCCGCAGCACTTGCAGGGCCTGCAGCGTGCCGCCCTTGGTGAGGTCGCTGCGGTCGGTGGGGCGGAAGCGGTAGACGTAGCTGTTGGGCAGCTTGCCCTTGCCGTTCGTGCCGGCCGCCGCGCCGCCGATGTCCTCGACCAGCCAGACGTTGCCGTCCGGGTCGTTCTGCACGCCCTCGTAGCCGCCGGACCCGAGCGCGGGCAGCCGCATGAGCGGCGTCGTCGGCGAGCCGGTCTCGTCGAGCGTGACGGCGAAGACGCCGCCCACCGGGGACGACGACTCGGCCGTCAGCAGCAGCTGGTGGGTGAACGGGTCCCAGGTGATGCCGTCGAAGGTCGGGACCTTCGCCCCGGCGGCGTCCTTGTCGGCGACCAGCGAGACCTTCTGCTTGGGGTCGGCCTGGTCGAGGTCGACGCGGGTCACGTACCCCGCGGGGCCGCCTTCGTGGCCCTGGTAGAGGTAGTGGTGTCCGCCGAAGACCAGGTAGACGTTCTTGTCGGGCTCGGTCTTGAACGCCTCCTTCGGGTCCTGCGTGAGCGGGCCACCGTTGGACGTGTTGTAGCCGTAGTGCGTGTTCCCCAGCGAGCTGTCGGGGTTGGTGAGGGGTAGCTGCCCCCACGCCACGGAGGTCTCGCGAAGCGTGCTGGCGAGCACGTTGTCCTGGATGCCGACGCGCTCGTTGGCGGCGGGCTTCACGCCGCCGGGGAACGAGTCGTCGCCGGCGGCGGGGGCGACGCTCCCGAGCAGGCTCGCGACAACCGCCGCGGCCCCGAGACCCGCGACTCCGACTACGCCGTACGTGCTGACTGCCTTCATCGGCCTTCCTCCCGATCGTCCGGCGGGTCGCCGGAGGCTCCGACGAGCCAAGACGACCCAGCCGCAACGGGCACGTCGCGGACGTGAACCGCAGGCGCAACACCGATGAACAGTCGCCGGGATCCGGCCAGACCGGTCCGGAGGCGACCCGACCGGCGGCACCCGGGACACCGTCGCCCCGACCGGTCGGTGCCGGCGCTCGTGATCCGAGCCGGGGCGTCCGGCCCTCCTGGTACGACGGGCCGCATGCACCGGGCACGCTCCCGCACCGACCGGGACGACGGGCGACTCACCTCTGCGACGCCATCCAGCCCGCCACCTGGGTCCGCGTCGTGAAGCCCAGCTTGGTGAGGATGTTGCGGACATGGCTCTCCACCGTCCGCTCGGAGAGAAACAGCCGGGTGCCGATCTCCTTGTTGCTCAGGCCCTCGGTCACCAGGCGCGCCACCTCGGTCTCACGCTTGCTCAGGAGGCCTGGAGCGGACTCCGCCACCGATGCGGCGGGAGCCGTCTCGCGGAGCGCGAGTCGCACGGCGGCGTCCCGGCTCAGCCGCCGGCCGGCTCGATGGGCCGAGTCGAACCTCGCTTCCCCGAGCGCCGCCGTGGCCGACCGGGTGGCTCGGCTCAGCGCCGGCGCCATGCCCGGATGGACACGGGCGCCGATCTCGACGCGCAGGGTCTCCATCGCGCCGAGGAGCTCCGCAGCCAGCCGCGGCTCTCCGCCGCCGGCCGCACAGCACCCGAGCGCACCCACGAGGTAGCACTGCGCCACCCGGTCGTCGATCTGACGGGCTGTTCGCAGGCCTTCGGCGAGCCACTGCTCGGCATCCTGCAGGGCGCCCGTTCCCAGGGCCGCGTAGCCCTGGTTCATGAGCATCATGCCCAGGCTGTAGAGATCACCCGCCGCACGGCTGAGCCGGGCGCCTTCGGCGGCCGCCGCTGCCACCGCGTCGAGGTCGCCGTCGACGAGGCCGTTGAGGGCTTGGGCCTGGTACACCATGAGCGTGACGCCCAGATCGTCCAGCCCGACGGCGACGACGCGGGCTTCGGCGAGAAGGCGCTGCGCCGACGTCGAGTCGCCGCTCATGGTCGCCGCGATCGACGCCATGGCAAGGCTCTGCGACAGCACCTCCGGCAGATCCGCGGCCCGGGCCGCGGCCGTACCGCGATCGAGCACGCGTGTCGCCGCGTCCGGATCGTTCTGGAGCACACCCAGGAAGCCGCGCGCGAAGTAGGTCCATGGACTGGCGACCGGCCCGGCCAGCACCTCGTCGAGCCAGCGCACGCCCTCCGAGGTCGCACGGGTGATCCAGTACCAGACGAGAGTCGTCGCCATGCCGGCCGCCCGCGGGAAGTCGCCCCGGTCGATGCACCCTCGGAGGACGGCCCGGATGTTGTCGATCTCCAGGTCCAGCCACGCGAGCGACGCCAGCAGCCGGTACCTGCCGGTCTCCGCGAACTCCTGACACCGGGACAGGTAGTAGTCGGCGCAGCGCAGCTCCACGGTGACCGCGTCGCCGGAGTCGCCCAGCTCGGCCCGCGCGTACTCCCGCATCGTCTCGTGCAGCCGGTAGCACGCGACTCCACCGGCATCGTCCTTGCCCAGCAACGACTTGTCGAGCAAGGACGACAGCAGGTCCAGCGCTTGCGTCGCCGGCAGGCCGTCGTCACAGCAGACGGCCTCGACGTCGTCGAGCGTGAACCGGCCGGCGAACACGCACAGCCGCGTCAGCATGGTCCGCTCGGCCGGCACCAGCAGGTCGTAGCTCCACTCGATCGCGGTGCGCAGGGTCTGATGGCGTGGGAGCGCGGCGCGGCTGCCGCCGGTGAGCAGGTTGAAGCGGTCGCTCAGGCGGTCCAGGATCTGTCCCGGGCTCAAGGCCCGGGTCCGGACGGCGGCCAGCTCGATGGCGAGCGGCAGCCCGTCCAGCCGCCGGCACACCTCGACCACGGTGGCCCGGTTCGCCTCGGTCAGCTCGAAGCTGCCTGACGCGGCCGCGGCCCGCTCGACGAACAGCCGGACGGCGTCGTTCCGGCCGGTCTCAGCCAGCGACTCGGCGTGCGGCGGCGGCAGTTCCAGCGGCGGGACCGGCAGTACGTGCTCACCCGACACCGACAGTGGCTCCCGGCTGGTCGCGACCACGCGAACTCCGGGCGCGGCTCGCAGCGCGTCGTCGGTCAGCCGTGCGACCGCGTCGAGCAGGTGCTCGCAGTTGTCGAGCACCAGCAGCAGCTTCTTGTCCCGGAGGTAGGACCGCAGCAGGGCCGCCGGCTCGGTCGCGGCTTGGTCACGCAGGTCGAGCGCCGTCATCACCGCCTTGTCCAGCAGCGCAGGATCTGCGACGTCGGCCAGCTCCACCAGCCAGGCGCCGTCCGGAAACACGCGCGCGAGGTCGCCGGCGATCCGGACCGCCAGCCGGGTCTTGCCCACTCCGCCCGGGCCGACCAGGCTCAGCAGGCGCACGTCGGTCAGCTTTCGCCTGGCCTCGGACAGCTCGTGGCGGCGACCGACGAAACTCGACGTCTCGGCAGGCAGGCTGCCGGTTCGCCGGCTGGGGGTGACCACGCCCCGAAGGTACTAGCGGCAGGCCCGGGACACCCGGGCCCGGCTCAGTACCGGCTCAGTACCGGCTCAGTGCTGGCACCGATGGCTGCGCCCTGCGCCCTGCCTACGTTGGTCGTCATGTCGGCGCAGCTTCCGGTCCAGCGGGTCGAGGTCAGTTTCGTCGGCGCGCCTCCCGTGGCGCAGATCGCGCGGGCGTCCGGCGTCAGCGGCATCGAGCGGGACGGTCCGATCGTGCGCTGCCTCGTTGCGGGCAGCTTCCAGCCGTTTCTGGAGGCGCTGCGCGGCTACGAGGTCATCACCCTGCAGGCGACGCCGGCCGTCGCCGTGTCACCACGATTCGACGGAGACATTCGATGAGCCCTGCGATGCACACCCCGACGGAGAGCGCGACACGTGCCACCGCGAACGCCAGGACCGGCGCATCGCCGGATCACAGCGATCGGCAACTGCCCCGGTGGCGCCTGCACGTGCTTCGGCTCGGTTACCTGATTCTCGGTGGCGGTCTGGTGGTGTACAAATGGCCGCTCCTCTTCGGTCACGACCGGCCCTGGCCGTTGATGACCAGCGTGGTCACGTGCATGCTGGTGGCGATGTCGCTCCTCGCCCTCCTCGGGCTGCGTTATCCGTTGCAACTGCTGCCGATCCTGCTGTTCGAGGTGACGTGGAAGGCGCTCTGGCTCGCCGTCGTCGCACTGCCGATGTGGCTGAACCATCAGCTGGATCCGGCCGCGCGCGAGCTGACCAACGAGGTCCTCTGGGTCGTCGTCATCGTGCCGGTCATCCCGTGGCGGTACGTCTACGCGAACTACCTGGTCCGGCGCGGTGACCGGTGGCGCTGATTCCCGGCCGGCCCTGGGTCAGCGGTCGAGGACGCGGCGGGCCAGGTTCTCGGCGTTGACCGCCCGGATGGCGCCGTCGACGGCGTCCTGGTCGCTCAGGTCGATCCCCATCGACTCGAGTCGGGCGACCAGTTGCTTGGCCGGTCCCCAGGACGAGGTGTCGTCGACCGCCTCGGCGAACCCGGGCAGGCAGTCCTCGACCGCGCCGACGACCGGCGTGATCCATTCTGCGGGCACGTCGCGGCGTTCCAGGGCGAACCGGACCCAGGCGCGCAGCACGCCGGGCAGCGCGGCCCGGTCGTCGGCGTCGAGGTGGGCCTTGCGCGGCAGCCAGTCGGTGAGGAAGTACTCGACCTGGGCCGGACTCCAGCACAGATACCCGGTGGGCATGTAGCCGGTCCCGTAGTCCAGGCACACCGACGAGAGGTAGCCGATGCTGTCGGGCTCGGCGTCCAGCGCGGTGACGTCGGGGCGAGCGTGGAAGGCCGCCAGCAGCTCCTGCCGCTCGGCGTCGCCCAGGTCCACGTGGTCGGTCCGGGCGAGGTGGGCCCGGCAGTGGGACCAGGCGACGGCCCGGGTGTCGAGGATGCCGTCGTCGCCGGTGCGGGGCCAGGTGATGTCGGTCAGGTCCAGGACGGCGGCCAGCTCGCGAAGGGCGTCCTCGACGCCGATCTCGGCGACGGGCATCGGCGGCTCGTCGTCCTCCCGCATCGCGGCCCAGGCCTCGGCCGCGCCGGGACGCAGCAGGCCGAGCGTGTCCAGCACGGTCCCGCCGACGTACCGGGTCGCGGCCATCACGGTGTGCGGGGACGGGCCGTCGAGGTCCACGAACAACACGTGCTCGCTGTCCCAGACATCGACCGCGCGCCAGGCGCGGAGCGGCCGATGCGCGGGCGCGTCGAGCCAGGCGGGTGCCGGCACGGTCCCGGACAACCGCAGAACGGCCCGCTGCAGGCTGTCACGCCCGGACGGCGGGGCGACCCGGGCCAGCGCGGCGACCGCCGCCAGCGCCGACGCCGTCGGCCGCGCCAGCGCCCGGGCGGCGAGATCCCGGCACAGGCCACCATCGGGGTCGCGGTCGCCCAGGTCCCCGGCCGCCCATGCCTCGCCCAGCCAGGAGCTCGCCCACTGCTCCACCTCGAGCACGTCACGCAGAGGCAGCAGCGGCGCGGCATCCGCAAGCACGTCCACGACCAGGGAACGTGGCAGCGGCGCGACCGTGGCCGGCCGACGCCGACCGGGCTGACGGCCGCGCCCCTTGGGGCGACCTCGGCTCTTCGGGCTCACGCGAGCCAGTCCATCACACCCGGCACCCCTCCGTGGCACTCCCATGCCGGACAGCCCGCGACCCGGCTCAGCC
>Ga0081539_10005226_pt1 | contig 13430 bp, 7 predicted proteins | sample TabmetS4T2R2_FD_71023 | JGI IMG/M metagenome (GOLD analysis project Ga0081539, IMG submission 71023) | Tabebuia heterophylla rhizosphere microbial communities from the University of Puerto Rico - S4T2R2 | ecosystem: Host-associated > Plants > Roots > Rhizosphere ...
GTCGTCGGTTCGTCGGCGATGATCAGCTTGGGATTGCAAGCCAGCGCCACGGCGATCATGACCCTCTGCCGCATGCCGCCTGAGAGCTGATGAGGATACTGTCGCAGGCGTCGCTTCGGGTCGGCAATTCCAACCATTTCCAGCAATTCGAGCGCCCGCCGGTCGGCAGCCGCGCGGTCCGCGCCCTGATGCTGTTCAAGCGTCTCGGTGAGCTGGCGTCCTATGGTCAGCACCGGATTGAGCGAGGTCATCGGCTCCTGGAACACCATGCCGATGTCGCGACCGCGCATCTCCCGCATCTCCGCCTCAGGGAGGCGGCGCAGGTCGCGGCCTTCGAACAGGATTTCGCCGCCGGTGATCCGTCCCGGCGGATCAGGGATCAGGCGCAGGATGGAGAGCGCCCCGACGGACTTGCCCGAGCCGCTTTCGCCGACGATCGCCACGGTCTCGCCATGCTCGACCGAATAGGAAATGCCGTCGACGGCGCGCACCAGGCCCGCCCCCGTTCGGAATTCGGTATGCAACGCCCTCACTTCCAACAACGGCGGCATACGATGCGTCTCCGTCGTTCGCCGCCGGGTAGCCGGCATCCGCAACGGGCTTGCGCCCGTTCATGAATGCCTGTGCCGCAAAGGTCCCCACACCTCGCGCGCGGACATGCCGACGACCTATGGTCCCTACTGTGAAGCCTGTTTCCTCGATCTCGCGCTACCGGTGCTGACTTTCACCGGGCGCAGCCTCTTGCGGGCTGTGCAGAGCCTACGAAAGTGGACGCCCGGCTGCAAGCGCTGGCAGGTGGACTGCGGCGGGGCGCGAAAATGATAATCTTCGCAGATGACGGCCAACGACCCGCGTGCGTGGAGCGCCGGCTTCCGAACCCTGACCCAGGAGCATAGCTACCGCCTCGAGGAGGTCGAAGGCGAAGTGCCGGCCCGCCTGCGCGGCACCTTGTTCCGCAACGGTCCGGGTCGCAATGCCTTGGGTGGCAAGTGGTTTGCGCACTGGTTCGATGGCGACGGCATGATCGCGGCGGTCCGCTTCGACGATCAGGGTATCCATTTCCAGAACCGCTATGTCGCGACCCGAAACTACCGAGACGAGAGCCGCGCCGGCCGGATCCTGTATCGCGGCTTCGGCAAAATGGTGCCGGGCGGGCTGCTGGCGAACGCCCTGCGGCCGGTGGCCAACGTTTCGAACACCTCGGTGATCCTGGAGTACGGGCGGCTGCTGTCGCTGTGGGAAGGCGGGCCGCCAATGGCCCTCGATCCAGGGGATTTGCGAACGCTGGGCATCGAGACTTTCAACGGCATCGTCAACACCTTCTCGGCGCATCCCAAGGTTGATCCCGAGAGCGGAGAGTTGTTCAATTTCGGCATCGAGTACGGCGCGCAAACCACGCTGACGCCGTATCGGCTGAACAAGGGAATCGTGACGCGCCTGCCCACGATCGACCTGCCCTTTCCGGTGATGAACCACGATTTCGTGTTGACCCGCAGCAACCTCGTGTTCTGCCTTGGGCCCATCGTCGTCGCATCGCCCTTGAAGATCCTGCTGGGACTGCGCAGCTTCGACGGAGCCCTGCGCTGGGATGCCGGCCGGCCAACGCTGATCCTGATCGTACGGCGCGATGGCGGCGGCAAGTCACGCATCATCGAAACCGATCCCTTCTTCCAGTTCCATTTTGCCAACGGATACGAAGCGGATGGCTGCCTCGTGATGGACCTCGCGCGCTACCCGGACTACCACGCGATCGGCCAGGCTTTGCGCACCTTCTGGAAGTCGGACTGGCCTGCGGATGGAATGGCCAAGCTGACGCGACTGAACCTCGACCTTGCGACCGGGAAGGTCGAGAGCCGCAGCTTCGACACGGGCGTTGCCAACGAATTCCCGACCATCAATCCGCAGCGCGTGAGCCGACGTCACCGCTACGCCTACATCCTGTGCAACCCCGCGGAACGCCGGTGCGGGCTGCCGCAGCAAATCGCCAAGGTGGATCTCGAGACCGGCAAGGTGGACCGGCATGACTTCGCCCCTCAGGAATACCCCGGTGAGCCCTTGTTCATTGCTACCGGTGAGGACGGCGAGGACGACGGCGTGATCGTCACACTGGTGTTCGACGCCTCGCGCGGCCGCAGCGACATCGTTTGTCTCGATGCCCGCCATCCTGCGGCACCGCCGATCTTCGTTGCGCGGCTCAGGCACCATGTCCCCTTCGGCCTGCACGGCACGTTTACGCCCCGGCTCTTTTGACAGCCGCCAGCGATGAACGCGGCGCTCGGGCGGCCAGCGCGACGACGACCGCGATAGTCGACAGGCTGCCAAAGACGGCGAGAGAAGCGGTGTAGGTACCGGTCCAATCGCGCAGGCCGCCCGAGAGCAACGGCCCAACCGCCTGCGACACGACCTGCAGGGAAAGCGCCACGCCGCGGATCGCGCCGTAGCTTCGGCGACCGAAATAGTCCGCCCACGCGATCGGCAGCAACGTCAGGATGGCGCCGATGCCCACGCCGAACAGGCCGGCCGCGAGATAGGCGGAGAAGATTGAGCGAACGCCGATCAGCCCGAACGTGCCGACGCTCAGGACAATCGCGGCGCCGAGCAGGGAGTAGCGCACCGGCCAGCGCCGCGGCAGCAAGCCGACGCCGAAGCTCGCCGCAGCCGACATGGCCGAGAAGACGGCGATGGCCGTCGCGGCCGCCAGGGGCGAGATGCCACGTTCGATGAGGTGCGCGGCCTGATGCAGGCTGACGCCTGCCTGCACCGGAAAGACCAGCACGGTATAGAGCGACAGCAGCCAGAAGGCGCGCGTGCGCATCGCGGTGGCGCGGTCGAACTGTGGCTCTTCGCGCGCGGACGCCGACGGTCTCGCGTGGTCGGGATACAGGCCGAGGTCTTCAGGTCGGCGCACCATCAGCAACCAGACCGGCAGGAATCCGACGAGCAGGACTGTCCAACCAATGGCGGTCCAACCGGACCGCCAACCACCATCGCGCATTGCCACCTGCGCGATGATCGGCAAGGCGACCAAGCCGGACATCTGCGCCAGCGTCGCGATCGACGTTGCCAGCGCGCGCCTCTCGACGAACCAGTTGTTCAGGGCGCTGTAAAGACCGAGGTCGAATGGACTCGCCCAGTTCATGCGGGCGAAGCAGAACAACAGATAGAAAAGAAGCAGCGAGTCGGTGAGGGAAAGCGCCATGGTCGAAAGGCCGGTCGCCAGGACAGCAAGGCACAAGACCAGGCGGGCGCCGCGACGGTCGACCACCGGTCCGAGCAACGGCGAAAGAAAAGCCGCCAGCAGCCCACCGAGCGAGACCGCGCCGGCGATTTCGCTGCGTGACCAGCCGAAGGCATCGGTCATTGGCACGACGAACACTGACAGCACCGCGACGGCAGGACCCTGCCGGGCAAAGCCCGCCAGGCAAATGCAGGCAAGCACGATCCAGCCGTAAAAGAACGGCAGGCGTCCGACCAGCAGGCGTGGAACGACCAGGGAATGCATGGCCGCCCACAATGACCACTATCGCCTCAGAATGCGACGGCTTCGGTGCGCGCTCCTGGTTCAGCGCCCATGCGTCGAAGATGCGCTAAGGCGATCATGCACTCGTTGCGCCCGCAATGTTTGCGAGTCAGCTGGCAGGTGCTCTCCGGTAGCGACCGCGTGCGGCCATGCGATCGATCCAGCCGCCGAGGTGCTCGGCCGGCATCGGACGGGCGAGCAGAAAGCCCTGTCCGTAGTCGCAGCCCAGGTGCTCGAGCGCGTTCCATTGCTCCTCGGTTTCGATGCCTTCTCCGGTGAGCGTGAAGTGGTCGCGACGTCCCAGAGAGACCAGCATCCTGACGATCTCGTGCGCCTCCGGCTCGCCCGAGTCGAGCCTCGCTACCAGCCAGCGATCGACCTTGAGATCGCTGAACGGGTAGTAGCGCAGACGTTCGAGATCGGAAAAGCCCACACCGTAGTCATCCATGGAGATCTCCACGCCGGCCTCGCGCAGTCTTGCCAGCAATGCTCGCGCCACAGCGGGATTGACGGCCACCTCCGTTTCAGTGATCTCAAGGATCAAGTGGCGCGGATCGCACCTTCGCTCGCGCAGCAATGCCAGGATGTCGTCGCCCGTCTTCAGCGAGGCGAGGAACAAGGCCGAGATGTTCACCGAGACCGCCAGCGTCATGCCCGCATTTTTCCAAGCGGTCTGCTGGTCCACAGCCCGCGACAGAACCTCCCAGGTAAGCGGCGTGATCGTCTCGGCACGCTCGAACATGCCGATGAAGCGCACCGGCCTGATCAGGCCATGCTGCGGATGCTGCCAGCGCACCAACGCTTCGGCGCGGCGCAGCGTGCGATCCGCCATGGCAACGATCGGCTGATAGTGCACGACGATCTCTTCCTTCGGTATGGCGCTCACATGACCGAATGACGGATCGGCGTCCGCTTCGTCAGCTTGCCTGGGCGGGAGGCTCGCCAGCAATTCGCGGAGCTTCGGCAGGGAAAGCGGGCGTCGGAGGGCCCCCACCGGTTCGAGCCCTCGTTGATCAGCGGCATGTCGGACCTGCTCGGCAACGACTGGAGAGGTCCCTCCGACGAGGATGGTGCGCGGATGCAGGCCCCGCTCGGCCAGCAGCTCGAAGGTCTGCAGGCAGGCGTCCTCGCCGATATCCAAGTCGACGATCAGCCAGTCGAAGCCGTAGCGCCGCAAGAGCCGTCGCACATCGTCGACCCCGCGCGCTGACCTGACGGAAAAGCCAAGGCTGACGGCGCGTTCAACCAGCTCGTCCCGGAAATCGTCGTCACCGCTGACAACCAGCGACCGGAATTTATTGGGCACTGTCCGCCTAGCCGACTCTGTCCGATACAGCGCCGGCAGGCCGCGCGCCAAACGGCACGCAAGAAGCCGAAGTCATGTGTATTTCTCGCGAGGAAATCATCCTGCGGTTTATTCAACAATATCCCGGCGCAAATCGCAAAGCGGCCTAGGGACGCGCGACGGTAGGGGCGTCGCGGGCGGCCATGTTCGACAGCAGTTTCAAACTCGCCGAATAGTAGTCATCGCTGTCGACGATGCCGGCCAGGGGCGCCGACGTCTTGAAGCCTTCGCCCACGAATTGGCACAGGGCGAAGATCGCCGTGTAGCCACCCGGCGCGGGGAACGGGGCGACCGAGTCGTCGCGCAGATTGATCCACGCCGGCGGCTTTCCGCCGAATTTCGGCGTTCGCCAAAACGCGAGGAACCGACCGAGCCGCGGCGCATCGTTATGCCACGCAAGGTAGAGCGGGATGCGGACCGCATCGAAGCCGAATTGGGGCGGCCAGCCGTCGGCGATTTTCAGCTCGTGGTCGCCGGCCAGCAACCAATCGGGTGGCAGGTGAAAAGTCCCGAAGGCCGCCCTGTCGAGAAGCGACAATCCGTCGGTTTGCAGCCGTCGCCAGGCGCCGCCGGTGTCGCCTGCCATGCTGGCGAACGCGGCAATCGCCGGCCACACATAGTAGGAGAGATTGACTATACGCGAGTCCTTGCGAGCGAATCCCTGCACGCCTGGCAGCAGGATGCGCCGACCACCGCGCAGCTCGACGGCGAGGTGGTCGACGATGGCAGTACGAATGCCCTGCGATTCCGACGCCAGACGCTGATCATCCCAGCGCTTGGCGGCGCGAGCCAGTGCCCAGGCGATCAGGATGTCGCCGTCGGCGGCATTGTTCTTGTCAGCGACCGGCTCCGGCCCCTTGGGCGACCAGCGCCATGAAAACAGGCCGTCGGGCCGCTGCAATTTCGACGACGTCCACTCCCAAAGCTTCTGGAACGTCTCCCTGTCGTTGTTGTCCTCGGCGAACAACATGCCCCAGCCCTGGCTTTCCGAATGGCTGACATCTCCATTGCCGGTGTCGGCGATGCGCTCGCCGCGCAGGAATTTGCGTTTGAAGATCGTCCAGTTGTCCTGGTCGGCGGCGCGCAGGACAGCGGGCCGCAGCGCCAGGACGCCGAGCCCCGCGCACATCCTCAGAAAGGCGCGTCTCATGACTGAACGGCAGGCGTCCGCTCGTAACGGAAGATGAGCGGCGGATAGCTACCGGGGCCGCGCTCGACGAGGCGCATGGCAAGGCCAGGACGTGACGCTTGCGTGCGCAACCAGCCGTCCAGCAGCGCTTCAAGAATGGCCGCGAACGTCGTCTGCGCCTCGACGCCCTCGAAATAGGGATAACCCATGACAACGAACTCGAGAGCCCTGTCCGCCTCATAGACTTCGACCTGACCCCAATCCAGTGTCGCGAGGGCAGCGTTCATGGCTGTCTTCAGCTCGGTCAGCGAAGAGCACGGCGGCACGGGCTGCTCCTTGGCGAGCGTGCTGCCGACGCCGGCCAGGATGCGCAGGGCGAGCTCGTCGCCCGCGAGCTGGGAAAGACTGGCGCCAAGCGCTTCCATGAAGGCGCGCCATTGCGGCGGACAGGATCGTCTCGCCGCGACCCCCAGCGTCGTCCCCTCGATTGCAGTGTTCGCCGGACGACCGGTCATGCAAACCCACTTCGGATTCAGCGCTAATTTATAGCGCTTCGCAGGAACAGCAGGATAGTGCCCTGGTCGTATTGATAGGAGTTGTCGAAGTTCGCCTTGCCGCCGACCGACGTCCGGTCGTTCACCGCATACTCGAAGCCCAGTCGCAGGGCAAATGCCAGGGCGGTGTTGTTGGTTGCGAAGAAGGTGGGCACCGTGCCGCTGGTCGGCGACGAGTTGTTGGCCGCATTCTGCAGCGTGTAGCTGGTCGGGAAGTAAGGTGACGCAGCCTGCTGGATATTCTGTACGCCGATCGCGCCACCCGCGTTGTATTTGAACTTGCCGACGGAGTCGTTCCAGTCGATGGGAATGGTGAGGCTGTAGAAGCCCTGTGGGCTGAAATACCCACCCTGCCCCAAGGTAAACTGGCTGAGATTCTGGTTGTACGACAGGTAGGTTCCGGACAGGCCGATCTTCAACTCCTGATTTTCCTCCTTGACCGCGCGGTAGTAGCCGCCCGCAGTCAACTCGTAGGATTGGTTAGGAGCAACGTTCGTGCCGATGTAGTTGCCGTAGGCGAACTTGGCATAGATGCCGAGCAGGCCGTCGTCGTAGCTGCCGATCACCTCGCCTCCGCTGCGGATCACGCCGCCCCACGTGGTGTTGGTTATCGGGTCGGTCGTGCCGGCATAGGACAGCAGCGAGTCGGTCACAGGCCGGCGAGAGGCTTCGAGCTTCAGGTTGAAGGTGTCGCCGAGCGGCTGGTTCCAGCCGACGGCGCCGACTACGTTGCTGACCGGGAAGCCGAGCGGCGTGCTGCCGACATCGAGGCTGAGGTGGCCCCATTCGAAGCCAAGACCGAGCCCGACGCCGGCCGCATTGGTCGATGTCGGCCCGAGAAAGAAATTGGAGTTCGGCAGGATGGCGTTGGCGCCAAACTGAGCCAGCGACGAGGTGTTGGTCGAGACTGCTCCGGAGCTCAGGGTCACGGGTGTGACCAGCGGGAGCATTGCCGCGTTGCCGATCGGTATGCGCATCTTGAGCGGCACGTTGAACTCGGTGAGCTGGCCGAAGCCCGACTGCCCGTTTCGGCCGCGGAAGCCGATGCCGGCCTCGACGACAGGCGACGATTGGCGCTTCAGCGCGATCAGCTCGCGATTGATTTCGCGGCCCAGCGGATCCGCGTCACCGGGAGAGGCTGAAGGCCCGCCCGGAGGGGCAACCAGGGGACCCAATCCTCCATATGGAGCTGCATTCGTCACGGTGGCCGCCGTCCCACCCGCCGCTCCGCTGCTGGTCGAGCCGCCATCACCGGGCCGGCGCAACGGCACCAGCGGGTTCTGGGCGACCTGCACGGGCACCGCTTGGGCCACCTCCGTCGCCGCGACTGTGGGCCGACGAGCAGGCGCCGTCTGCGCCGTCAGCACCGCCGGAACGGCCAACGGCGTGCGCGGCTCGATCGACAACACTTCAGGTCGAGGCTCTGGTTGCGACGCCTTCGTCGCCTGTCGCCCGGCGACGCGGCGTTCGAACTCCGCCATCGCGTCGGTGTCAGCATTGCGCCCGTCCGGACGCAGGGAGACAGTCTCGACGGCGTCGCCCATTGGAATGGAAGGTCCGCCGACGTCCGCGCTCTGGTTTTGGTCAGCGCTTGCCTGCAGCTCGCGCGGGCGCGCCGACATCGGCGCCGATGCGGCGTCGCTCTGGCGCATACCGCGGTTGAGCTGCTGCGCCGTTTCGAGTGCGCGACGCGCGCCGCTGGTGTCCCCTTGCGCCTTCAACAGGCGCGCCTGCACCAGGTACAGCCGCGGGTCCTGGGGCTGCAGCCGCATCGCCTCGGCCAGCCATACCTTGGCGCGCTCGTACTTCTTGAGGTCGATCGCGATATTGACCGCCTCCTGCAATGTCGCGGCGTCCGCCGGTCGCGAGACGATGATGCCATCAAGGACCTGGATTGCTTCCTCGGTGTAGCCGGAGTCCTTGTAGACGCGGGCGAGAGCCAGTCGCGCGGCGACGCTCGGCGAGGCGCCCGACACATACGGCACCAGGACATCGTACGCCGCGCCGAGATTGTGCTGCTCGCGCAGTTGGTCGGACTTCCGGATCGCCAGCGACTCCTGCAGGCTCGCCACGTCGCGGCTCCCGGTGCCACGCGACAAGCGGGCGAGAACGGCGTTGGCTTCGGCATCCTGGCCCGCCTCAAGGCTGGCGTAGAACATCAGGCGCATCGTGTCTGTTGACAGGTCGTTGCGGGCCATCAGGCGCCGCACGATCGCGATCGCCTGTGCCTTCTCGCCGATCTTGGCGAGCGACAAGGCGGAATTCGCCAGCTGCGCGGTGGTCGCCTTGGGATCGTTGGCTCGGGAAACAATCGTCGCGCGGGCCGCCGCATCACCCGCTTTGGCGGCAGCCACGAGAGCATCCGTATCGCCGGCGTTCCGCAGATCATTGCGAAAAGCATTCATGCGGCCGGAGCGCTGGTTCGCCGGAACCTGGTCGAGCAACGCCAGCGCCTCGCCGGTGCGCTGCTGCTCGGAGTAGTAGACGGCTGCCGCGAACAGGCTCTCCGCGCGGCCGCTTGCGACCAGTTCATCAATCAGCGGTTGAGCCTCGGCGACGCGGCCCTGGCTCGCGAGGAACTTCGCCAAATCGTACTTTGCCCACGGATCAGACTGATCGATCTGCATCGCTTGCCGATACAGCGCCTCTGCCCGGTCCGGCTGGGAACGCTCGAGGCTCTTGGCCTGGACGCGAATACGGGCGGCCTGCTCCTGCGCGCCTTCCGATTGGATCTTGTTGCGCGTCGCGGGGTCCAGGTTGGCCAGCAGCGGCTCCCCTGCCGCGTCGCGCCCCTGCGACTTCAGCACCTGATAGAGGCCGACCAAGGCATCCTTGTTGCCCAGATCGCTCTTCAGCGCGTCACGGTAGTACGCCTCGGCCTCGCGCTGCTTGCCTTGTCGGCGCAGCAAATCGCCCATGAGCGCCTGGGCAAGCGGTCTCTCCTTGCCGCTGCGATCGGCCAGCGGTCGCAGGATCTTCTCGGCCTGCGCAATGTCGTTGCGATCCCGCAGGGCCACGGCCTCGTGGTAAGTCGACCAGAAGTTGGCCGAATCGAGCGCCTGGGCCCAGTCGGACTGCCGGTCCGGAGCCAGCTTGATCGCCCTCATCAACTGATCGCGCGCTTCGGCAAAACGCCCTTGACGCAGGCGCACGATGCCGATCCCGGCGATGGCGTCGACGTAGTTCGGGTCGGTCTGCAGGACGCCCTCGAAGCGGGCGATCGCCTGATCGTTGAAGCCTTGCTCTGACAGCTTGTAGGCCTCGTTGACGGCGACCGCCAACGGATCCTGCTTGGCCTGACGCAGCGAACCGGCAAGCTTGTCGCGCATCACCGTGTCGCCGGGAAAGCGCTTGAGGTAGGAGTCGTAGAATGGCCTGTCCTGAGGCCCGATTGCCAGCCACAGCATTCCCTGGCGCATCGCCTCGAATGCAGCCTGGCCAACGGCAGGATCGCTGGCCAGTTCGGCCAGCATGGCAATCCCCTCGCGCCGCGTCGGTTCTTGATATGACAGGACACGCGCGTAGGCGAACTTGACGCGTGACGTCGCAAAGCTGCGCTCGGCCAGCGCCTTCAGCCGCAGCCTAGCCTCCTCCCACCCGGCGCCCGTGCCAGCTAGCGTCTCGTAGTACTCGACGGCGAGATCGAATGGCGGAGGACCGCCCCGAAAAGCCCGCTGGTAGGCAGCGATCGCCCGGTCGTAGGCGCCGCCCGCCGCGAGGCGGCGCGCCTCCGCCAGACTGACCTCGTCCGTCTGACCGACCGCCATCGCGCGCTCCAGCTCGGCCGCCCGCGGATCGTTTGGATCGATCTGCTTCAGGCGGGCGATGGTCGTGCGAACCTGGTCGAAGTTCTGATTCTGCAGCTCGATCGAGCCAAGCTGAAACAGCGCCTCGGCGTTATCTGGCTGGCTCTCCAGGATCTTGCGCAGAGATTGTGCTGCCAGGTCGAAGCGATTGCGTTCGCGCCACATCGCCGCCTGCTCGAACAACAGGCCATAAACTGCGGATGAATCGGGCGCCGATGGCGGATACGCGGCCTGGCCTTCGCCTGCCAGTGAAAATACGACGAGCGCGCCGGCGAGAACGCCAGCGATGGCTCCCGTATGGCCCGAGTGTGCCTTGTGCTCTATCGACCCCAAATCTCGACCTGCACTCTACTCGCGTCGCCTACGTCATACGGACCAGCAGCCTGTTTGCCCTGTACGCGGCAAACCGCTGGATGGTTATCGCAAAGATCATTATAGCACAAATCACGCAAACGAATGCAGCAGGTCCAAAAGATCCTGCAAGCCACTGAATTCGCCACCAAATGGGCAGCTGTCCTACGAATTTCCGACGCGACGAAGTGTAAAATTCGCCTCTCCCGTCGGTGAAGTAGAAGAAGTCACCTTGGATCTTCGAGGCGAGATCCGGCTCGTCCCAAGCTCGGGTCATGTCGACCAGGGCTTGGCCATTGTTGCCGCCAATTGCCACGACGATGCGGCTGGCATCCAAGGGTGACCAGTAGCTCGACATGAAAGCGTAGGGCTTGCCGAGGTTCATGCGGGCGAGCTCGACAGCCGCGCCCGAATAGTACGGCGCACGCGGATCGAACGGCTGGAACAGCCGCTGGAGAAAGTTCGGTTGGGGGACGGCGCTGACGCTGGTGTTGGTGATGTGGACCGAGTTGTAGCGCTCCCATTTGCGCAACAGGCTGTCGGGTGAGTCGAGGCCAAGAACGATGAGATTGCGATCGGCGACGGTGTCGATGCGCGCGGCATCGACGACGGTGTAGCGCGTGGCCGGAATGCCCGTGTCGTCCGCGATCTTGCCCAGTATGTTGAGAAACGCCTGGACCTCTTCCGCCGACGGCGCTTCCGACACGATGAAAGCCGTATCCGACAGGTCGGCCAATCTGGTGAAGGGAAAGCCCGAGTTCGCGAACAACGCCAAGTTCGGGAACGCCGCGAAATGGGCGACATGCGTCAGATCGATCAGCGAGTCTGGATCGATGCCTGTTCTGTCGCTCCATTCCAGACTGCTGCAATCCGCGGTCTGATTGGCGCGCAGATCGAACACGAAATCCAAACGGTTCGAGCTGAACAATTGATAGCCAGGCAAGATGACCTGGCTCACTCGGTCGTCCGCCCTGCCGGGGAGAAGCCATTCCTTGAGACGCGACAGCACCTTCAGCTTGGGCTCGAGGGGGACTTCGCCGACCTGCCGTTGGTTGAGAAAGACGAACACTCGCGAATCACCGGCATCGATCCAGGTATCTTCCGCGCGGTGCAGGCGCAGATAGAGCATCCCCCCTGACAAGGCGCCGAAGAACAGGTCGGGCGCGGTACGGAACGACACTTGAGGGGCATCCGCAATGCGTCGGCCGTTGAGCGCGGAGGCGTTCACAAGGTCGCCCAGCCGCACCGGGTGCTCGGTCGAGATCCATTTCGGGGCGTCATACGGCCGGCGCAGCGGCGGTAGCGCATCGCGCGCGGCCGTCCATCCCCCTGATAGATGTTGCGTCCCCAGCGCCAGCGTCGCGGCGGCAGTTTGCAGTTCCGCGCCATTGGCGCCAATCACGAGCAACAGCTTGCTGTCGACCTGAGCGGGGTTGGTGATCACGGCAAGACGCGGACCATCGCCGGGAATCGAGGCAATGCCGGGCGGATAATGGTCGGCCAGCACGAATACCACGGCGTTGGTGGCCGGCAGGCCGTTGTAGACGACGGGAAAAGTCGCGCCCTTGTACTGGGCAATCAGCCCGAAATAGCCGGCGACCATGCCCGCCGCCTGTAGAACATCAGATGCCGGACTCGCCGGCAGCACGAAGGGAAGGGACAGCGCCAGCGGGTCCTTGGGATCCACGAACGGCCGCGGCAGAAAGGCAAGGTCGTCGGCCAGCGGCAACCGCGTCGCGCTGAGATAGACGAAGGAATTTGGCTCGATGTTCACCCAGAAGGCCTTGTCGCGCGCGATCTTGCAGGAATTCGTGCCCTGCCCCTTCAGGGCGAAGCGGAACTGCAGGCGATTGTCGGTCGCCAGCAGGGCCGGGCTGAAGGTGAACTCCGCGCGCGACTTGGGGCCCTTGGATTTTCCGATCGCCACCGTTCCCACAGGTTCGTTGTTGAGAAGCACCGAGAGTTCGCCTTCATCGCGCGCAACGGCCGGCGAATAGCTGAATACCAGGCTGACCCGGGAGCCCACGAACGCGTCGTCCTGTCGTGCCGTGAAAGAGACGCTCGCTTCGCCCACCGTCCCTTCCAGATGCAGCCCCTGCACTCGCCCCATATCGCGCAGCCGGATGATCTGGCCTCGGCTGTCTGCCGAATTCACGAACATTGGGTAAGCCGAAGACGCCTGCACCGGCGGGATTGGTGGCGTCTCGCGCACCGGCGGAACGACGGCGCGAGGCGCGGCCTGCGGCGCTCCGGCGGGGGCAGGCGCAGAACGTGTTGGCGGCAACGGCGCGCCCGGCTGTTGCTGAGTCGTTTGAACGGGCGGCGCCACTGCCGTGGGCGGGGCAGGCTGCGGCGTCGGTGGTAAGGCCGGGGGCGCAACCGCTTGTGTGGCCGTAGGCGCGGATGGCTGAGCGGCCGCGGCTGGCGGCGCAGAAGAGCCCTGCGGAACCGTGGGAGGTACCAGCGGAGTCGCAACGTCCTGCGGCGGCAAGGGCGTGGTTGTCGGGAGCGGCGCCAAGGGCAGTGCCGGTGGCATGGCGGGAGCCGTCGTTCCGGAGTTGATGGTGGCGCCCGGCTGAGCGGCTGGCGGTGGCCCCGCCGCACGCTGTCCCTGATTGTCGGGCGGTGGAATGATGGCGACCCCCGATGGGATCGACGGCAGAGCCGACGGCAACTCGAATTTCTGCGGCGCCTGGGCGGCCGAGGGCGACGGAGAGGGGGAAAA
>Ga0081539_10005227_pt1 | contig 13429 bp, 10 predicted proteins | sample TabmetS4T2R2_FD_71023 | JGI IMG/M metagenome (GOLD analysis project Ga0081539, IMG submission 71023) | Tabebuia heterophylla rhizosphere microbial communities from the University of Puerto Rico - S4T2R2 | ecosystem: Host-associated > Plants > Roots > Rhizosphere ...
GGTTCTGTATGGAAGGGCCGTCGCTCAACGGATAAAAGGTACGCCGGGGATAACAGGCTGATCCTGCCCAAGCGTCCACAGCGACGGCAGGGTTTGGCACCTCAACATTTGGGGTGAAATGGCAGAAATGTCATTTGAAGCATCGGCTTATAACGGTGAACCCCTAACGGCTATGCAAGAGCATAGGGCCGAGGGCAATACCGTGGGAAGTCTAACGGGAACTCAACGCTCCATCATCGTTGGCAGTTTGCTTGGCGATGGGGCGATGCGGTGCAAGGCTAACGCGCTGCTGGAAATCAATCACGGACTTCAACAGAAGTTTTACGTTGATTGGAAATATCAGCAGTTAGCAGGTCTGGTAACGACGCCGCCAAAAGCAAGGAGAGGAAACGGCGCAAGAGTCGCTTACCGTTTCACAACGCGCAGTTTGCCAGAATTGACGCCTCTGTTTCAGAGGTTCTATTCGAGCAAACGTAAAGTTGTGCCGGAGGATTTAACGCTCGACCCTCTGAGCTTGGCTGTGTGGTTCATGGACGATGGCTGCAAGAGCTATCGAGCTTTGTATCTGAACACGCAGCAATTTGATATCGCATCTCAAATGCGATTGATCGAATTGCTAAGTGAGACGTGGAATGTGAAGTCATCTTTGAACCGAGATAAGCAATACCTGCGAATTAGAGTCGCGGTAGAAAGCGTCCCGCGTTTCAAGGAGATTGTCGCTCCGCACATACTGAACGAATTTCAGTATAAGTTCCCTAATGACCCCGTAACGACTGAGGCCGCAAGGCCGAGATAGCGTGTCGTGTTCGCGTCGTGCGAGCAAATTTATGGCTGCTATCACACGCCGACCCCTCGCTCAAATTGAATTTGAGCAGGGTGAAGATATAGTCTGCGCTACTGGAAACAGTAGAGAATCGTGCGATGTCGGCTCATCGCATCCTGGGGGTGCAGCATCTCCCAAGGGTTCGGCTGTTCGCCGATTAAAGCGGTACGTGAGCTGGGTTTAGAACGTCGCGAGACAGTTCGGTCCCTATCTGGTGTGGGCGTAGCAGGTTTGAGGGAATCTGTCCTTAGTACGATATGTGCTACTTGTCGGAGAAATCCGACATGACAACCTGGCTAATAACGGTGAAGCCCGAACTTAGCATTTCCCGAATCCTCCGGGAGTAGCGGTTTGAAACCCGCGATGGCTAAGAGGGTAATACCGTGGGAAGATTGCAAGCCGATGGATGTTTCTACCAAAGCTTATATCGCAGGCTTTCTCGACGGAGATGGCAGCGTCATGCTGCAAATCAAGCCGCGAGTGGACGTGCGATATGGCTTTCGGCTTCAGGCAACAATCTGCTTCTATCAAGATTCTGGACATGAGGAAGTATTGCGATGGAGGCGTGACCAACTCAATGTCGGTTATGTATCTCATCGCAAAGACGGAATCTCAGAATTGAGAGTTAACGGGTATGTTGCTGTAAAGAAAGTGTTGCTGGAACTTCGTGAGCACGTGCGGTTCAAACGTCAACAAGTTGAGTTGATGTTAGTCGCTATCGAAATTCTGCAACGCAAGCCAATAGCGGAACAGTTCATCGCGGCTTGTAAATTGGCGGATCAAATTTCGCAAGCCAATTACAAGTCGCGTAGAAAACATTCTGCTCAAATGGTAGAAGAGAAATTAGTCCGACAAGGTTTGCTTTCCCCGTAACGACTGAGGCCGCAAGGCCGAGATAGCGAGTCGCTGTTCATTCTCGAATGAACAAATTCATGGCCGCTATAATATGCCAGCCCCTCCTCCGACATTTTGGAGAGGGTGAAGATATAGTCTGATCCCGTAGTAATACGGGGAACAATTGACGAGAGGACCGGGATGGATCCACCTCTAGTGTACGAGTTATCGCGCCAGCGGTAGCGCTCGGTAGCTAAGTGGAGCATGGATAAACGCTGAATGCATCTAAGCGTGAAGCCAGACCCAAGATGAGACCTGCCAGTGAGACTCCTTGTAGACCACGAGGCAATAGGCTGGGTGTGAAAGCGCAGTAATGCGTGTAGCTGACCAGTACTAATCAGTCCCAAGGCTTGACCGTAAAATTTACTGACGAGCAACAAGCCTTGCGCAGTAACGCCTTAAACTTACTTCACTATTCGATTCTCAAAGCCCTCTCGAAGGCTCGCGCTCTTTTAAGTTTTCCGGTGGTTTTGTCGAAAGGGTCACACCCGTTCCCATCCCGAACACGGAAGTTAAGCCTTTCGGAGCCGATGGTACTGCGTGGGAAGCTGCGTGGGAGAGTAGGACGCCGCCGGATTATTTTCCGAAGACGAAAGCCCGCTCGGTCGCATTCAGACCTTGAGCGGGCTTTCGTTTTTCCGCGTTCTCTTAGACAATATCCTCAGAGAAAGCTCGACGATAAAATTAAACTTGCGAGGCGCGCCGCCGCAAAAGACATGCGACACCTAATCGGCCTTCTTCTGCTCACCTTCGTAACTGTAAGCCTCGGCTGCGACGGCGTCGGCAACAGCGCCAACACGCCCGCTGGTGCGTCCAACGACAACGGCCCGACGGCTAAAGCCTCGCCCGCCGGCACGCAGGAGCAAGTCCCCATTTACTACTACGAGATAGTCAACACGTTCCCGCACGACCCTTCGGCCTTCACGCAAGGGTTAATCTTCAAAGACGGCGAATTGATCGAGAGCACGGGGCTTGAGGGACAGTCTGCTTTGCGACGGGTCGAGTTGCAGACGGGCAAAGTCTTGCAGAAGATTGACGTGCCGCGCTACTACTTCGCCGAAGGCATGACGCTTTTTAACGGGAAGATTTATCAACTCACTTGGAAGGGCCAGAAAGGTTTCATCTACGACCCGAAGACCTTCGAGAAGACCGGCGAGTTTGAGTACGAGGGCGAGGGCTGGGGACTCACGCACGACGCCGACTCTTTAATCTTTAGCAACGGCTCGAACGAGATACGCTTCCTCGACCCGTCGGACACGAAGATAATCAAACGCACGATAAGCGTCTTCGACGGCGGCCAGCCGCTCGAAGAGTTGAACGAGCTTGAGTATGTCAAAGGCGAGATTTACGCGAACGTCTGGCACGAGAACCGCATCGCGCGCATAGACCCGCAGACGGGTCGCATCAAAGGTTGGATAAATCTTTCGGGCCTGCTCAAGCCGGGCGATGTCACGAGCGTGGAGGCAGTCCTTAACGGCATCGCGTACGACGAGGCCGCCGACCGTCTCTTCGTCACGGGCAAGCTCTGGCCGAAGCTTTTCGAGATCAAGTTGAAGCAGCGTTGACGCCCACGCGCCGAATAAATCTTAGAGTCGAAGAAAGCTTAGACGTGTTAGCGCGATGAGTTTCGACACATACTTCCGCGCCTGTTCCTACGCGATGATTACGAGCGGCGTCGCCGCGCTCGTCGTCGCGGGCGGCGTCGGCGTGTGGCTGGCCGCGGCGTTCGCCGCGCTGCTCGTCGCTTCGTGGAAACTCGCGGGAACGCGCTGGCAGTTGTCGGAGCGCGTGGGGATGTTCGTAGTGCTGCTCGCGCTTCCCGTTTTCTACTTCGACTGGAATTTTCAGAAGAGCGGGCAAGACGCGGCGGGCCAAATCTACGCGGGCGTCGCAGCGCTCGTACACTTCACGCTCCTGCTCTCCTCGGTCAAGCTCCTCCAAATCAAGTCAGACCGCGACTGGCTGTTTCTCTACCTGCTCTCGTTCTTCGAGGTGCTTCTCTCGGCGGGCTTGAGCGCGAGTCCGGCGTTCCTGTTCACGCTCTGCATCTACGTCTTCTGCGCGCTGCTCGCGGTCGTCTGCTTCGAGCTTCGCAAGGCGAGCCGCGCCGCGCCCGAAGCGCAGAGCCGGCTGCTGATAGCAAGCGACCCGAAGTTTCTCTGGCGCAAGCGCGACCTTCGGCGCGACAGGAAGGCGCGCGCGATGCGCCGTCTGCCCGTGGCCGCGCTCACGCTTTTCCTACTCATCTTCGGGCTTGCGCTCCCGATCTTTTTCATCACGCCGCGCGCCGCCGAAAACGTGCTCGCAATGCCGGGCGGCGCGGCGTCGAGCGGCTTCGTCGGCTTCTCCGACCGCGTGACGCTCGGCGACATCGGTCGCCTCAACGAGAGCAATCAACTCGTGATGCGCGTACGCGTCGAAGGCCACGCCGTCGCGCGCGCGCCCTATACTCTTCGCTGGCGCGGAGTCGCGCTCGACCAATTCGACGGGCGTCACTGGTCTCAGTCGGACACAGCCGCTACCTTTCCGGCCTTCGACGGCAATCTCTACCGGCTCGGCACGACCGAAGACGTTTCGCGTCTGACGACGCAAACCTTCTTCGTCGAGCCGATTGACACGCCCGTGCTCTTCGCCGCGCCGCGCGCCGTGGCCTTGCAGGGCGCATTCCCCTTCGTCCGGCGCGACCGCGACGACGCGCTCGCCTCGCGCCCGCACCCGCTCGACCGCATCACTTACACAGTCTATTCCGACACGCACGAGCCGCCCGCCGAACGCCTCCGCGCCGACCGCATGCCCGACCCCACGGGCGCGAACGCGAACCTGCGCCGGCCCGTCGAAGACTACCTGCAACTGCCCGCGAACCTCGACACGCGCATCGGCAGTCTCGCTTGGACGGTCGTCAATCAAGCGGGCGCGAAGAACAGTTACGACGCCGCGCGCGCAATCGAAGCGCACCTCGCGCACAACGCCTACGGCGGTCGCTACAGCTACTCGCTCGACCGGCGCGCCGCGGGCCAAGACCCGCTCGCCGACTTTCTCTTCAACGTGCGCGCGGGCCATTGCGAATACTTCTCGACGGCGATGGCCGTGATGCTTCGCACGCTACGAATCCCTGCGCGCGTCGTCAACGGATTTCAGTCGGGCGAATACAACACAGCCGCGGGCGCGTACGTCGTCCGTCAGGCCGACGCACACTCTTGGGTCGAGGTCTATTTTTCGGAGAGCGATTCGTGGGTGACGTTCGACCCGACGCCCGCCGACGGTCGCCCCGCCGGAACGAGCGGCACGGGGTTGGCGGGGAGTCTGCGCCGCTACGCCGACGCGCTCGAACTTTTCTGGATTCAGTATGTCGTCGCATACGACCGTCAAGGCCAGCGCGCGCTCGCGCGGACGCTCAACAATCAAGTGACTAACTATCGCATCGCTGCGGCGCAGTCGGCTGACGACGTGGGCGCGCGCCTCTCGGCTTGGTGGTCGGGCAAGAGCGCGGACGGTTTGTTCACGGTGGTCACTTCGCCATTCGTGGTCGCGTCCGCGTTTGTCGTTCTGCTCCTCGCCGCGCTTCTGTTGCTGCGACGCAAGGGACTCGTCAGTCTCGCGTGGTGGCGTAAAGAGGCTCGAACGAAGGACGCGCCCGTCGTCGAGTTTTACAAGCGAATGATCGCCGCGCTCGAAGCGCGCGGCCTCAGCCGACGCGCCGACGAGACGCCGCTTGAATTTGCTGCAACTGTCAACACGCCTGAAGTTATGGCGATAACGCGAGCCTACAACCGCGTGCGCTTCGGCGCGCAGAGTTTGTCGCGTGATGACGCGACGAGAATCGAGCAGTGGCTTCGCAGTGTCGAGGGGGAAGTCAAATCATAACGTGGGACGTTCGTGGCCGTGCGTGAAAGCGGCGCGGTCTCTTTTTAGGATGTGTTGGCATTGAGATTATCAGTTGCCTCCAGCTTTAGCTGGAGGATAGAGGATGCAGAAAGGGAGCGGGCTTTAGCCAAAAGATTTTGGCTAAAGCCAATCATCATTCTCATACTCTGCCCCACTAGCTAAAGCTAGTGGCAATTTAGCTAAAGCTAGTGGCAATTTAGCTAAAGCTAGTGGCAATTTAGCTAAAGCTAGTGGCAATTTATGAGATGCCAACAGCAACTTATCAAATGTTAACAGAACCTAATTTGGAATAATTTTTCATGAAGAAAGTTGGATTCATAAGTCTGGGTTGCCCGAAGAATCTCGTGGACAGCGAGGTGATGATGGGGCAGCTTCAACAGAAGGGTTACGAGTTGACGGGCGACGCCGGAGAAGCCGAGACGCTAGTCGTCAACACTTGCGGCTTCATTGACGCGGCGAAGCAGGAATCAATTGACGCGATACTCGAAGCGGCGCGTCTGAAGTCGGAAGGCAAATGCAAGCGGCTCGTGGTCGCGGGCTGCCTCGTCGAGCGTTACCGTGAAGAGTTGCGCGCGGAGATTCCAGAGATTGACGCGTTCATCGGCACGAGCCAGGTTGGCGACATCACGACCGCCGCCGACCCGCGCACCAACACGCGCTCGCTTCCCGTCCTGCCCATTGGCAACCAGACGGCGACGTATCTCTACGATGAGTCAACGCCGCGCGTGCTCGCCACGCCCGGCCACTACGCCTTCGTCAAAATCGCCGAAGGGTGCGACCGCCCCTGCGCCTTCTGTTTCATCCCGCAGATGCGCGGCCACTTCCGAAGCCGGCGCTTCGGCTCCGTCTTGGCGGAAGCGAAGCAACTCGCCGCGCGCGGCGTCAAAGAAATCATACTCGTCGCGCAAGACTCCTCGCGCTACGGCGAAGACTTGGGCGAGCAAGACGCGCTCGCGCACCTCATGCGCGAGTTGTGCCGCATCGAAGGCGTCGAGTGGGTGAGAGTGATGTACACTTACCCGACGCACATCAGCGATGCCTTCCTCGACGTTCTGGCGGAAGAAGAGAAGGCCGTCAAGTATCTCGACATGCCTTTGCAGCACGCTTCGCAGCGAGTGCTTCGTCTGATGAAGCGCGGCGGAACGCGCGCCAGCCTTGAACGACTCATCGAACGCGTGAGGCGGCGCGTGCCACGTGTGGCCGTCCGCACGACGTTCATCACAGGTTTTCCGGGCGAGACCGAAGAGGATTTCGAGGAGCTTCTGGCCTTCGTCCGAAACGTCGAGTTTGACCGCGTTGGTGTCTTCACGTATTCGGACGAGGAGGGCACGCACGCGTTCGAGTTGCCCGGCAAAGTTGACGCGAAGGTTGCGCGTCGTCGTCGTGAACGTCTGATGAAAGAGCAGTCGCGCATCTCGCTTGAAAAGAACAGGGCGCGCGTGGGCGAGACGGTGCGCGTCATCTTCGAGGGTGAGTCCGCCGAGAGCGAACTGCTCTGGCAGGGGCGCATGCAGACGCAAGCGCCCGACATTGACGGCTGCGTCCTCATCAACGACGCGCCCGATGCTTGCGCGCCGGAGCCGGGCGACTTCGTGAACGTCGAAATCACCGGGGCGCAGGAGTACGATCTTGTCGGAAGGATTGTTTGACAAGTCTTCGGAAATCCGAGTTCAGATTTTATGCCGCGAGAGAAAGAGACAAGCGATTCTCTGAGCCACCCTGTAGTCGAGCCTGCGCACGTCGTCGTCGCGCCGAGCCGGCGCACGGCGGGCGATTACGTCGCGCTCGCGGTCGCAACTTGCGGCGTCGGGCTGATTCCGCTCGCGCCGGGAACTTGGGGTTCGGGCGTAGGCGTCGCGGTTTATCTTTTGGTCGTGCGCCTCGCGCAGTCGGTTGCGGCGCAGGGCGCTTTGCGCGACGACGTTCGCGCGGGACTGCCGTTCCACGTCGTTCTTACGTCGTTTCTGCTCGTGGCCATTTTCGCGGTTTCAATCGTCGGGACGTGGGCTGCGACGCGCGCGGAGAAGCTTCTGGGGAAGAAAGACCCCGGCGCGGTGGTCGTTGATGAAGTGGCGGGGCAACTCGTCACGTTCCTGTTGGTGACGTGGAGCGTGAGCGCGTCGGTGACGGTCGCGGGCTTCGTCATGTTCCGCCTGTTCGACATCTGGAAGCCGTACCCCGTGAGACGGCTCGAAGGCTTGGGCGGCGGCCTCGGCATCATGGCCGACGATCTGCTCGCGGGCTTCTACGCGGCGGCCTCCTTGTCGCTGCTGAATTCAATCTACCTTCTTTTACGCTGACGGAGAGACGAGATGGAAGAGACTAAACACGAAACACCGCACGCCGACTCCGAAGACACAGGCACGCAGAAACGCGACGCCGAAGCGACGAGCGACGCGACGCTCGAAGACATTGAAGAGAGCACGAAGGTCTCGACAAGCGGCAGCACATCTTCTTCGAGCAGCGACCTTGAAGGCGCGTCGCCCAAACCCGACGGCGGCGAAGGCGGACGCGCCGACGGAAGCGATACCGGCGGGCCGATGTAAAAGAAGTAGCCAGTAGTCAGTAGTCAGTAGTCAGTAGGCGCTCCGCGTCGCGTGCGCAGCCGCTGACACTCTGACGACTCGCCGAAGATGTTTTTCTACTGACTACTGACTACTGACTACTGGCTACTTTCCTATGCTTGACATTAAAATTTTCGTCGCGGACGACGTGAACGAGAGCGGCCTCGAACCCTTGCGGGCGGCGGGCTTCGTCGTGGAGAAACGGACGGGGCTGAAGGGCGAGGAGTTGAAGGAAGCCTTGCGCGGGTCGGACGGCCTTGTCGTTCGCAGTGAGACGAAGGTGACCGCCGAAGTTTTAAGCGCGGCGGCGAGCCTGCGCGTGATAGGGAGGGCGGGCGTCGGCGTTGACAACATTGACGTACGGGCGGCGACCGAAGCGGGCGTCGTCGTGATGAACGCGCCGGACGGGAACACGATGACGACCGCCGAGCATGCGATGGCGCTGCTGCTCGCGCTCGCGCGGCGCGTGCCGCAGGGCGACGCGAGTTTGAAGGGCGGACGTTGGGAGCGCAAGAAGTTCGTCGGCGTGGAGCTTCGAGGGAAGACTCTGGGCGTCGTCGGACTTGGTCGAATAGGGCGCGTCGTGGCGAGCCGCGCACGTGGATTCGAGATGCGCGTCGTCGCGTTCGACCCGTTCGTCGCGCCGGAAAACGTTCGCGATCAGGAGATCGAACTCGCTTCGCTCGAAGAAACTTGCGCGCGCGCCGACTTCATAACCGTCCACACGCCGCTGACGCCCGAAACACGCGGCATCATCGGCGCGCGCGAGTTCGCGTTGATGAAGCCGGGCGTGAGAATCGTCAACTGCGCGCGCGGCGGACTCGTTGACGAGCCGGCCTTATACGAAGCGATAAAGAGCGGGCGCGTTGCGGGCGCGGCGCTCGACGTTTTCACGGAAGAGCCGCCCGCCGCCGACAACCCTCTGCTCGCGCTCGAAGAGGTCGTCGTTACGCCGCACTTGGGGGCTTCGACGAAGGAGGCGCAGGAAGGCGTCGCGGTCATCGTCGCTGAACAGATGCGCGACTTTTTTTTGACGGGCGCGGTGCGCGGCGCAGTCAACGTCCCCGCCGTGGGCGCGCGGGAGTTGGAAGCGCTCGCGCCTTATCTCTGGCTGGCCGAGCGTCTGGGGCGCTTTCAGGCGCAGCTTGTTGACGATGCGGTGCGCGCGGTCGAAATCGAGTACGCGGGCGAGGCCGCCGTGCTGGATAACGCCCCGGTGACGCGCGCATTTCTGGCGGGGCTTTTGAGGAACATGAGCGCGCGCGTGAACGTCGTGAACGCGATGCTGATTGCCGAGGAGCGCGGCATCGCCGTCACGGTCTCGCAGAGGCACGGAGGCGCGCCGGGTGAGATACGTTCGCCCGTGCGCACGCGCGTCGTGACGACGGCGGGCGAGTTGACGGTGGCGGGCGCGCTGTTCGGCCAGCGCTCGGACGGGCGCATCACGGAGATTGACGGCTTCCGCATCGAGGCAATCCCTTCGGGCAACATGGTCGTCACGCGCAACAGCGACGTGCCCGGCGTCATCGGTCGCGTCGGCACAATCCTGGGCGACCACGGCGTCAACATCAGCCGCTTCCACCTTGGAAGACGCGAGCGCGGCGGCGAGGCGATGGCCGTAATCGAGACGGACGCGGCCATTGACGACGCAACGCTCGAAGAGTTGCGCTCGTTCGCGCCGATTATTTCCGCGCGGCGCATCGTGCTCGACGCGTGAGTCGTTCTTGAGCGAGCGCGTGAGTTGTAACGCGTTCAGGCGTAGTAGGTGGGTGGCGGCGGCTGGTCGTATGTGCGCGGCGTGACGCTCTTGGCGATGATGAAAGAGATGGCCGCGCCCGCCGCCGCTCCTATCAACGCGAACAAGTAGATAATCAACTCGCTCGAACCCGACAGGCCGACGACTATCCCGCCGATGACAGCGCCCAAGACCTCGCAGCCTATCCAAAGCACGACCGTCATGAGCTTGTACAAGCCGCCCTTGCGCCCCTTCGCTTCGACGATTTCGCCGATGCGCCGCGTCAGGAAAATGAGGAGGATGATTTCGAGCATCCTTCGTGTGTCTCCTTCGAGATGTGAATTGAGAAGTCTCGCCCCTTACTCGATGATGAAACTCGTGCGTTGCGACGCGCTCGTCTTGGCGGCGCGGTCAATGGCCGTAACCTGTAGGACGTAGCGTCCGGCGGGGAGCGTGTTGAGAGAGAGGTCTTCGCCGTAAGGTAGGCGCGCGAGGTCTGTCATGCCGGCGGTCGCGATTTTGAAAAGAGGCTTGGTGACGACGGGCTGGTCGTCGCGGAAGATTTGCACCTGAAGCGCAACGTCGGGCGACGCGGACGCGCGCGCGGCGTTATAGACGTAGAGGAAGAAGCCGAGGCGCGACGTGCGCGCGAAGCGACGGTCGGCGCAGATTGAAAGTTGCGACGCGCCGTCGCTGGCCTCGCCGACGAAGAGGCTGCTCAAGGCGAGTCCGCCCTTCTTGATGTCGGGCACGTCGAGCCACTGCATGGCGCTGCCCGAACGGCCCGTCCGGCGGTCGCGCGCGGCGACGCGCACTTGATAGAGTCCGGGCTTGAGTTGAAGTTGTGCGTTATAGACGACGCGGCGGCGCGCGCTCGTCGCCTGCAACGGCGCGACCGTCAGGTTCTGCGCAAACTCGGAGACGGCCTTGCCCTCGTCGTTGACGACCGCGCCGGCGATGTCAACGTCGGTCGGCTCGCCCGAACCGTCGGACTTGAAGCCCAAAGCCTGCGCGTCCACTTCGACCGAGACGGTCAACTGCGCCTCGGTAGCGGGCGTGTCGGTGTAGCCCGCTGAGACCGACGTGGGCAGCCCGTGCCGCGGGTAGAGGGCCTTGAGCGCGCTCATCAACTCCACGTCGGCGGGATTCCTCTTCTTATCCTTCTTATCCTTCTTCTCTGCGTCGGCCTTCGGCGGCTCGTCCGAGTAGCCGCTGCGGACGCGGACAAAGAGGTCTGGGCGGTCTTTCACCCTCACTTCGATGCGGCGAAACTTGCCGTGCCCGGCGTCGCCTTCGGGCTTCCACGCAAGAAGATAGTAGCGCGACGTTTCGCCGACGGCCTTATGGACGCCCGTGTTGAGGTCGTTGGTATTAAGCAGAGCGCGCCCGCCGGTATCCGCCGCGAGCGTGTGAAGCGGTTCTTGATAGGCCGTCAGCGCAGAAGAGTTCACGACGATAAGTTGATTGCCGGGGTCGTAGGCCTCCTTCGTACTCGCGTCCGAGATGTTGGTCGGGGTGGAGAGACCGCGTGCGTCGAGTGTGTAGATGACCGTGCCCGAATGCGCGGCGGCTGCGCTGATGCGCCGAAGGTCTTCGAGCGTTGTGGAGTTTTGCGAGTCGGCGATGAAGCCGTCGGAAATAAAGAAGAGGACTTTGCGACCGGGGAGCGAAGATGACAAGCGGACGACGTTTTCGAGCGAGGAAAGCGTGTTCTTTATCCCCATGGTCGCTTGGGCGACGATGTTCTTAGCGCGGGCTTTAACCATCGTTTCGATTGGGCCTGTTCCCGCCGCGCCCGGCGCAGCCACGCCCGTGCGTATGTTTCCCGCGCCGCGCGTGCGAGCCGGGAGAATCATCATGCGCTCTTTCAACACGCGGTCTATGAAATAGTCAATCACCGCGCGGTCGTTGTGTTCGATGGCGAACGCCTGCGCTTCGGTCATCGGCGTCTGCTCGCCCGTCTCGCGCGTGTCGAGGTAGCGCGAGGCAAGTCGCTTGACGGCGAGACGCAGAACCGTCTTGTCGCCCGTCATCTGCTGGAGGAAACCGAGTTGACCGCTTGTGGTGAAGATGGCCGCCTCGTCGTTCTGTCCTATTTCGTTGTCAACGAAGCGCAGTAGAGCGTCGCGCGAGCGCGCGAAGTTGCCGGGCTGAATGTGTAGGTCGTCGAGGAAGAGTATGAACTGACGCCCGCGGTCGAGCGGGACGACCGGCGCGCCTTGCAGGTCGGGACGTATAAGGCCACGCGCGGCGGCGAGTTGCGCGTCCTCGTTAACACTGCCCGCGGTCACTTGGTCGAAGAAAGCGATGGGTTGCGGCCTCCCGTCAACGGTCAACGAAAACTGTTCGGGCCTTAAATTCTCTACGAACTTGCCGGTCTTGTCGAAGACCATCACGTCCGTCTGCACGAGGCTTGAACTGATACGTACGATTTCGTCGTCCGACTGCGGCGTGGGCGTCGTCGTCTCCTGCGCGTGCGCGGCGAGAGAAGCGAGGGCGGCGGCGAAGGAAAGGGCTGCGGCGAGTAGGAGACTCTTCCGGGAGGCGCGTCGGTTGTTCGGCATGGCGGTTTGTGTTCCTCTGTCGAGGGCGGAAGAAAATCCTTAACGAAGTAAAGCCTGACGTTGAAACTTCGGAAGCGTCATTCGATAACGAAGCTTGCGCGCTGCGAGACGCTCGTCTTGGCGGCGCGGTCAATCGCCGTGACTTGCAAAACATAACGCCCGGCGGGGAAAGACGCAAGGGCGAGTTCGGCTGCGTAAGGGATGCGCGTCGCGTCGGGCAGACCTTCGGTCGTTACGCGGCTCAGAGGGGATGTGAAGACGGGCTGGTCGTCGCGGAAGAGTTGCACCTGAAGCGCAACGTCGGGCGGCGACGCGCCCGCAGCCGACGCGTTGTAGATGAAGGTTATGAAACGAATCCAAGAGGTTCGCGCGAATCTACGATGGACGCTCAGGAGCACGCCGCTCGCAACGTCTTCCGTCTTCATCTGATCCGTGTTGTCGGTCGCCAAACGCTCGCCGAGGAAGAGGCTGCTCAGAGAGAGTTGTCCGGGCTTGAACTCAGGAATTTCTACCCACTGCATGACGCTTCCCATGCGCCCGCTACGCGTCTCGCGCACGGCGACGCGCACCTGATAGAGTCCGGGCGCGAGACGGAGTTGGTAGCTGTAGAGAATCCTCTGCTGCGACGCGGGCTTCGAGGGGTCGTGCGTGACGGATAACTGTTGCTGGAAGCCCGTTGCGGCCTTGCCGTTATCGTCGAGGACTACGCCTATGAGGTCGAAGACGGCGCGCGGCTTCTCGCCCTGCTCGAACACGATGCCCTCGCGTTCGACCTCGACCGACGCCGTGAGCAGCGCGCCATTCTTCGAGTTGATGTAGTTGAGCGCGAGCGATGTCGGGAGCGCGGCTTGCGTGGAGGGCGCGCGTAGCGCCGCGAAGAGTTCGCGCTCCGTGTCCGACTTCGGCTGGACTGCCGGCTCGGCGACCTCCGGCTTCTTCTTCTTCGCGGTGTCTTTCGCCTTCT
>Ga0081539_10005228_pt1 | contig 13426 bp, 7 predicted proteins | sample TabmetS4T2R2_FD_71023 | JGI IMG/M metagenome (GOLD analysis project Ga0081539, IMG submission 71023) | Tabebuia heterophylla rhizosphere microbial communities from the University of Puerto Rico - S4T2R2 | ecosystem: Host-associated > Plants > Roots > Rhizosphere ...
GAGAACCTCGTCGCCTCCGGGCGGGGCGAGTACCTCATCCTCAAACCCGGCTACGAGCAGGTGTACCAGGCCGACGACGGCTCCGAGCGGCTCGTCATCACCGTGCTCGACGAGACGAGGAAGCTGGACGGCGTCGAGACGCGCGTCGTCGAAGAGCGCGAGGGGAAGGGCGGGAAGCTCGTGGAAGTCTCGCGCAACTTCTTCGCGATCGACCCGGCGACGGGCGACAGCTACTACTTCGGCGAGGACGTGGACGAGTACGACCGCGACGGCAAGGTCACCGGTCACGGCGGCGGCTGGCACGCGGGCGAAAACGGCGCGCGGTTCGGCCTGTTCATGCCGGGCGCACCGAAGGTGGGGCAGAAGTATTACCAGGAAATCGCGCCCAAGGTCGCGATGGACCGCGTCGAGATCGCCAGCGTGAGCGAGAAGGTCCAGGTCCCGGCCGCGCGGTTCGAGAACTGCGTGAAGACCGACGAGACCACGCCGCTCGAGCCGGGCACGCTCGAGCACAAGCTGTACGCGCCGAAGGTCGGGCTGATCTGCGACGGCGACCTCAAGCTCGTCCGCCACGGCCCGCGCGGCGCGGGAACAAAGTAGTTAGGGGGCAAAGTATTCGGAGGGCATGCCATGAACGCGCCGCTCGCGTCGACGTGCGAAACGCTTGAGCCACGGACGCTCTTCGCCTCGTCGGGCTGGAGCCCGGTGATCGACAACCCGCTCTTTCCGCTGTTCCCCGGCACGACGTGGACCTACAAGGGCACGAGCGAGAGCGACGGCGCCGGCGAGAAGGTCGTCACGACGGTGACGAACCAGACGAAGCTGATCCAAGGCGTGCGCACGACGGTCGTTCTCGACAAGAACTACATCGACGGCGCGCTCGCCGAGAAGACGTACGACTTCTTCGCGCAGGACCGCGCGGGAAACGTCTGGTACTTCGGCGAGCAAACGTACGAGTACGATGACGGCAAGGTCGTCAGCACCGAAGGGTCGTTCCTGGCGGGCGTGAACGGCGCGAAGCCCGGGATCATCATGCTGGCGCATCCGCGCGTCGGCGATGAGTACAAGCAGGAGCAGGCCGTCGGCGTCGCCGAGGACGAGGCGGAAGTCCTCGCGGTGGGAGAGACCGCGACGACGCCGTTCGCGACGTTCGCCAACTGCCTCAAGACGAAGGACTTCACCAAGCTCGAGCCGGGCGCGAACGAGGAGAAGTTCTACGCGCCGGGTATCGGGCTCGTGATGTCGCAGGGTTCCGACGGCGAGGTCGTGCGCCTGACGTCCGTCGAACTGGCGCCAGCGGCGTTCGGCGACACGATCGACAATCCGTACTTTCCGTTGGTCCGCGGCACGAAGTACGTGTACAAGGGAACGAGCGACGGCGAGCCGCAGAAGGACACCGTCGAGGTCACGCGCGACACGCGCCAGATCCAGGGCGTGAGCGCGACCGTCGTCCTCGACAAGGTCTACGTCAACGGCGAGTTGAAGGAAAAGACCTACGACTTCTACGCGCAGGACCTGGCCGGCAACGTGTGGTATTTCGGCGAGGACACGTTCGAGTACGAGGACGGAAAGGTCGTGAGCACGGCCGGTTCGTTCCTGGCGGGAGTGAACGGCGCGAAGGCGGGCATCATCATGCCGGCGCAGCCGGACGTCGGCTCGCATTACTTCGAGGAGCGTGCCGCGGGCGTGGCGGAAGACCAGGCGAGGGTCATCGCGACCGCCGCGCGCGCCGTGACGCCGTTCGCGACGTTCGGCCGATGCCTTCAGACCGAGAACTTCACCGACCTGGAGCCCGGCGCGTTGGAACACAAGCTCTACGCGCCGGGATTCGGGCTCGTCTTCGCGTCAGACGTATCCGGCGGCGACGACACGGTCCGGCTGGTGTCGGTCACGTTCGCACCCGACACCGGGGCAGACGATTGATCAGCCGCGAACGAACGTCGGAGGCGCAGATGTTCGGTAGCTCGCGCCAACGATGCTCCCAAGATCGATCAGTGCTCGCGGTGCGCGCCGGATTCACGCTCGTCGAACTCCTCGTCGTCATCGCGATCATCGCGCTGCTGATCGCGATCATCCTTCCCGCGATGGCCGCGGCGCGACAGCACGCTAGGCGCGTCGCGTGTCAGAGCAACCTGCGGCAGTTGATGACCGGCGTGCTACTCTACGCGACGGAAAACAAAGGGTTCCTGCCGTTTCCTAACTTGGCCGCGCTCGAGACGGCGCCCGGGATCAACGGGTTGCTCTGGGATGGACCAGGCTGGCTCTACCGCGCGCCGGCGGACGTCTCGAGCCCCGACGGCGTGCGCGGCGGCGCGATCTGGCCCTACGCGCGAAGCGTGAGCGTCTACCACTGCCCCGACGACACGCCGCCGTGGAAGCCGGACTGCAAGCACGCGCTGAGCAGTTACATGATGAACGGCGCCGCCTGCGCGTTCGGCAAACTCATTCCCGCGTACAAGCTCTCGCGCATGAAGGGCAACTGGATCTGCCTGATCGAAGCCGATCAGGCCGACGACCAGTTCGAACCGACGTGGGACGACGGCTGCGTGGACCCGGATGACGGCAACTCTGATCGTCACAAGGGTGGCAGCAACGTCGCGTGCTTCGACGGCCACGTGGAGTGGATCCGGCAGACCGAGTTCGACGTCGAGAGCGAGCGGAAGCCGGGGCGGCTGTGGTGCAATCCCGGTTCGATTACCGGTGAATAAACTCGATCACAACGGGCACGAATCCCGCAGGCATGCGCGACCGGCACGACTATAATCGCCGGTCGCGATGCAAGACTTTCAAGTCATCAGTTCATTCCAACCGCAAGGCGATCAGCCGCAGGCGATTGACAAGCTCGCCGCCGGCGTGAACGAGGGCCGGAAGTTCCAGACGCTGATGGGCGTCACCGGCTCGGGCAAGACGTTCACGATGGCGCACACGATCGCGCGGGTCCGCAGGCCGACGCTGATCATCAGCCACAACAAGACGCTCGCCGCGCAGCTCTACGAAGAGATGAAGGGGCTGTTCCCGAACAACGCGGTGGGGTACTTCGTCAGCTACTACGACTACTACCAGCCCGAAGCGTACATCCCGCAGCGGGACATTTACATTGAAAAGGACGCCTCGCGCAACGACGACCTCGACCGATTGCGGCTGAGCGCCACCTCCAACCTGGTGAGCCGTCGCGACGCCGTCATCGTCGCTTCCGTCTCGTGCATTTTCGGCCTCGGTTCGCCCGTCGACTACCAGAAGTCCGTCGTGCCGATTCGCAAGGGCGTCGAGACCGACCGCGACGAGATGCTGCGGAAGCTGATCGACCTCCAGTACAGCCGCAACGACATGGACTTCAAGCGCGGCACGTTCCGCGTCCGCGGCGACGTCGTCGAGCTGCATCCGAGCTACGAGGAGTTCGCCTACCGCATCGAGTTCTTCGGCGACGAGATCACCACCATCGACGCGATCAACCCGCTCACCGGCGAACTGCTGATGAGCCACGAGCAGATCTTCATCTACCCGGCCGTGCACTACGTGATGCCGGAAGAGCGCGTGCACGGCGCGGTGCAGTCGATCCGCGAGGAACTGGATCAACAGGTGATGCACCTCCGCTCGCAGGGCAAGTTGCTTGAAGCGCAGCGGCTGCTCGCGCGCACGAAGTATGACTTGGAGATGATCCTCGAAGTCGGCTACTGCTCGGGCATCGAGAACTACTCGCGCCATCTCGACGGCCGCAAGCCCGGCGAGAAGCCGTACACGCTGATCGACTACTTCCCCAAGGACTACCTGCTCATCATCGACGAGTCGCACGTCACGATCCCGCAGCTCAAGGCGATGTACTTCGGCGACCGCAACCGCAAGGAAGTCCTCGTGGAGCACGGCTTCCGGTTGCCCAGCGCGATGGATAACCGGCCGCTGAAGTACGAAGAGTTCGAGACGATGGTCAACCAGTGCGTCTACGTCTCGGCGACCCCCGCGAAAATCGAGCTGGAAGCGAGCGGCGGCGAGGTCGTCGAACAGGTCATCCGTCCGACCGGGCTCGTCGATCCGGAAATCGAGGTCCACCCCGCGCAGGGCCAGGTGCCGCACCTTTTGTCGGCGATCAAAGAGCGCGTGGAGCGCAGCGAGCGCGTGCTGGTCACGACTCTCACAAAGCGCTTGGCCGAAGACTTAAGCGCGTACATCCAGGAAGCTGGCATTCGCGGGCGATACCTGCACAGCGAGATTCAGACGCTCGAGCGCGTCGAGATCCTGACCGACCTGCGCAAGGGCGAGTTCGACGTGCTCGTGGGTATCAACCTGTTGCGCGAAGGCCTCGACCTTCCCGAAGTGTCGATGGTCGCGATCCTCGACGCGGACAAGGCCGGCTTCCTGCGAAGCGAGACGAGCCTGATCCAGACGATCGGCCGCGCGGCGCGGAACGTGAACGCGAAGGTGATCCTGTACGCGGACACGGTTACGCCCGCGATGCAGAAGGCGATCGACGAGACCAGCCGCCGCCGCGCGATCCAGCTCAAGTTCAACGAGGAGCGCGGCATCAAGCCCGAGACGGTCAAGAAGGCCATCCGCGCCTCGCTCGAGAGCGAGGTCAAGGCCCGCAAGACCGTCCAGGAAGCCATCCACGCGAACGACCAGCAGATGGATGTGACCGAGATCGTGAAGCTCCTGGAAGAGGAGATGCTCCAGGCGGCGCAGAACCTGGAGTTCGAACGAGCGGCCCAGTTACGCGACAAGATCAACGAGTTGAAAGGCGCCCCGACGATCCGCAGCGGCATGGGCGCAATGGTCGGACCGGAGGTCGAAGAGCAGGGTTCGACGAAGATCTGGCAACCGAAAAGCGCGGGTCGCAAGGGGAAGAGCAGACGAGTCGCGAAGTAACACCGCGCCCGCGCCGGCGCCCGCGCTCCGATAACATCCCGCACACCAGCCAGATTGCTCGGTAAAACCGGAGGTTTCCTCCGCACCCCAGAATCACCACTCAAGAAATGATGATGGTGCTCCCGATGTTGGCCGGCCGCTTGTGAAAACCGGGTAACCACAGGAGCACCGTTCATGCAATTCTTCTGGCGTCGAAAGCGTGTGGGATCGTCGTCGACTTCAACGACGTCGTCCAAGGCGAATCGGAAACAGGGTTCTCGCGAGGCGATCGAAAGGGCGGCGCGCGCGGGCACGACGCCGCTGATCGACGCGCTGGAACAGCGCACGCTCTTCGCCGTCCTCGCCGCGCCCACGGGCCTGGCGGGTTCGACGCTCAGCTCGACGGAACTCGACCTGACGTGGAACGACTCCAACGGTGAGACCGGCTACAAGTTGGAGCGTCAGCTCACCACGACGCCCACGGCTACATGGGGCGTCGTCGCGACCATCCCGGCTGACACGACGGAATACATCGTCGCGGGGATGACGCCCGGTTCGACGAACGTCTTCCGCCTGAAGGCGACCAACGCCGACGGCGACTCGGCGGCGTCGAGCACGGCGTCGGTCACCGTGTTCCCAGACGTGCCGAACGTCACGGTTTCAGCGGCGTCGAGCACGTCGATGACGGTTTCGTGGACCGCGGTGGCGGGCGTCACCGGGTACGAGGTTGACCGCTCGACCGACGGCGCGACTTGGACCGCGAACGTCGCCACGCCCAGCGGCAGCACGCTCACGTTCAGCGACACCGGCCGGGCTCCGAACACGGTCTACTACTACCGCGTCCGCGGCACGAACGCGGCCGGCGACGGCGACAGCAGCTCGACGGTCTTCGGCACGACGCTGCTCGCCGCACCGACCGGCGTCACCGCAACCGCGATCTCGCCCTCGCAGATCGCCATCACCTGGCCCAAGATTGCCGGCGCCTTCGGGTACAAGCTCGAGCGGCAGCTCACCACGACCCCGACCGTCACCTGGGGCGCGGTCGGCAGCACGATCTCGGCCTCGACCAACACCTCGATCATCACCGGCCTGACCGCGAACACCGCCTACAACTTCAGGCTCAAGGTCACGAACGCCGGCGGAGACTCGGCCGTCAGCGCGACCGCGACCACGACGACGCTGCAACCGGCGCCGGTGCTCACCTCGTCGTCCACCGCGACGACCTCCGTCACGCTCAACTGGACCAACATCACCGGCACGACGTCGTGGAAGGTCGAGAAGTCCACCGACGGCGGCAACTGGACCGCGCTGACGACCGTCAGCAACACGACCGTCACCACGACCTATACGGACACCGGTCTGATCGCGGACACCGAGTATCACTACCGCCTCCGCGCCGTGAACGCGGGCGGCGATTCGGCGCCGAGCACAACCGTCGTGCAGACGACGCTCATGACCGCGCCGACGAACCTGGCCGCGACCAGCGCCGGGCCCGGTCGCATCGACCTGGCGTGGGACGCGCAGGCGACCGCGACCGGCTTCAAGCTCGAGCAGCAGACCGGCACGTCGACGTGGGCGCAGGTCGGCGACATCATCCCCGCCGGCGCGACGAGCTACTCCGTCGTGAGCCTCTCGACGAACACCGCGTACACGTTCCGCCTCAAGGCCGTGAACGACGGCGGCGACTCTGCCGCCTCCTCAACTGCCACCGCCACCACGCGTCCGAGCCGTCCGAAGATCAAGGGCTCGGCGGCGTCCGACGTCGCCGTCAACTTGAGCTGGCCGGCCGTCACGGGCGCGACGTCGTACACGCTCGACGGCTCGTCGGACGGCTCGACGTGGACGCAGATCTCCAACTCGATCACCGCGGCGACGTACCAGGACACCGCCCTGACCGCGAACACGGTGTACTACTACCGGCTCCGCGCGGTGAGCGCCGCAGGCGCCGGGTCGTGGTCGAACGTGCTGAAGCGTCGCACGCTGATGGCTGCCCCCGCCAACGTCACCGCGACGGTCGCGTCGAGTTCGCAGATCGATCTGGCGTGGGACCAGTCCACCGGCAACGCCGGTTACCTCGTCGAGAAGCAGGTGAACAGCAGTTGGACCGCCGTGACGACGACTGCCGCGGACGGCAACAGCTACAGCGCGACCGGCCTGCGCCCCGGCACCGCGTACGCGTTCCGCGTGCGGGCGGTGAACCTCGGCGGCCAGTCGCCCGTGAGCAGCACTGTGAATGCGACCACCGTCCCGCGCGCCACGAAGGCTAAGGCCGCCGGGGCCAGCACGACGTCGATCAGCATCACTTGGATCGGTTTGCCCGGCGCGACGGGCGGGTACGAGGTCGAACAGTCGGACGACGGTTCGACGAACTGGACGCAGGTCGCCACGCCCGCCGCCGGCGCGACCAGCTACACCGACACGGGCCTGGACCCGGACACCGCGTACTTCTATCGCGTGCGCGGGACGAACGCCGGCGGCGACTCGGCGTGGAGCAGCGTCGTGACCTCGTCGACGCTCCTGGCGGCGCCGACGACCGTCGCGGGCTCGGCCTCCTCGGACACGCAGATCGCGCTGACGTGGGACGCGCAGGCGACGGCGATCGGTTTCCGCGTCGAGCGCCAGCTCACGACCACCCCGAGCGTCACCTGGGGCCAGGTCGGCGGCCTCGTCGCGGGCAACGCGACCGGCACGACGATCAACGGTCTGACCGCGAACACCGCGTACATGTTCCGCGTCAAGGCGGTCAACGCCGGCGGTGACTCCGCCGCGACGGCGCTGTCCGCTTCGGTGACGACCAAGCTCACCGCGCCGACCCTGACGGTCGGTACCGTGACCGACGTCTCGGTCCCGCTCAGTTGGGCGGCGATCACCGGCGCGACGGGCTATAAGCTTGAGAAGTCTTCGGACGGCGTCACCGGCTGGTCGCAATTCGCGACGCCGTCGTCAACGACGCTGACCAACAGTGTGACCGTCGCGCAGAACACGACGGAGTACTACCGACTCCGCGCCACTAACGCGGGCGGCGACTCGAACTACAGCGCAGTCGTCTCTGCGACGTCGCTGCTGTCAGCGCCGACCGGCCTGGCCGCGAGCAGCTCCGAGACGACCTCGGTCGACCTCAGTTGGACGGTCGTCCCTGGGGTCACCGGCTACAAGGTCGAGAAGCTCGTCGGCTCGACCTGGACCCTGGTGGGTTCGCAGCTCGGCGGCAACGTCGGCGAGCTCAACGTGACCGGCTTGACCGCCGCCACCGCGACGCAGTTCCGCGTCAAGGCGGTGAACGCGTCGGGCGACTCGCCGGCGAGCACCGCGGTGACGGCGACGACGCTGACCGCCGCACCCGTCGCCACGGCGGCGACGGTGTCGAACACCGCGATCACCGTGACCTGGCCGGCCGTCACCGGTGCGACCGGGTTCAAGGTCGAGCGTTCGCCGGACGGGGGCGTGTGGACGGTCGTCTCGACGATCAACGTCGGTACGACCCTGAGCTACGCCGATACCGGACTTTCCGCCGACACCGAGTACTTCTACCGCGTCCGCGCCGTCGATGCCGGCGGCAATTCCGACTACAGCGCCGTGACCAGCGACACGACCCTGTTGGCTGCCCCGGCCGGGTTGGCGGCGAGCGTCGTCTCGTCCTCGCGCGTGGACCTGAGTTGGACGGCGCAGGCGACCGCGACCGGGTTCAAGATCGAGCAGCTCGTCGGCTCGACCTGGACCGCCGTCGGTCAACCCGTCGCCGCGGGCGCGACCAGCGCGTCGGTCACCGGACTGACCGCGAACACGGCGTACCAGTTCCGGCTCAAAGCGGTGAACGATGGCGGCGATTCCGCAGCAACCTCGGCCGTCACCGCGACGACGCGTACCGGCCCGACCAAGCTCAAGGGCTTTGCGATCTCCAGCACGCAGATCTCGTTGAGCTGGACCGCCGTCACGGGCGCGACGGGCTACCACCTCCAGACGTCCGACGACGGCACGACCTGGACCGACCTGGCAGCGAGCCTGGCGTCGAACGTGACCGGCTACTCCGACACCAGCCTGGACCCGGATACCAACTATTGGTATCGCGTCGCGGTCACCAACTCGGGCGGCGATTCGACGTACAGCAACGCGCTGCGTCGACACACGCTGCTGGCCGCCCCCGCGAACCTCGACGCCACCGCGGCGAGCGCTTCGCAGATCGACCTCACCTGGGACCAGACGACCGGCAACACCGGTTACAAGGTGGAACGCCTGGTCGGCTCGACGTGGGTGCAGGTCACGGTCCTGGCGACTGACACCAACAGCTACTCGGTCACCGGCCTGCTCGGCAACACGAGCTACACGTTCCGCGTGAAAGCGCTCGATGCCGGCGGTGAGTCTGCCGCGAGCAGCAGCGTTACCGAAGTGACGAGCTGATCGCGCGCGGTCGCGAGCGGCGCGCGTAAGCGAGCGCGTTTGCTCAGGAATTGCAAGGTTCTAAACCCGGTCTTCCCGTCGGCGTGCCAAGCGAGGCGCGCCCGGCGGGAAGACCGGTTGCGTTGGCGAGCGGGTAGGACGTCAACGCGACGTGCGCCCGCGGCGACGGATTCAATCCCCGTCGTCGGCAAGTCTCGGTTGGTATAATCCGGTGATGATTCCGTTTCCCTCCCCGGAGAGCCTCCGCGACCTGATCGGCCTGGCGAAGCGCGAGGACTTGGGTCCGGACGGCGATGACGTCACCAGCCGTTTGTTGATCGACGAGAACGCGACCGCCGTCGGTACGATCATGCAGCGCGAGGTCGGCATCGCCTGCGGGTTGCCGATCGTGGAGATGGTCTGCCGGGCGTATGACGAGCGGTTGCGCGTCGAGCAGATCCCGGGGTTTCACTTCGAGATCATCGAGGGTCGCTTCAGCGAGGCGCGTAGCACGCCATTGGTGCGCGTGCGCGGGCCGCTGCGGTCGCTGCTGTCGGCCGAGCGGGTGATGCTGAACTTCCTCCAGAGGCTCAGTGGTATCGCGACGCTCACGCACCGCTTCGTGCGCCGCGTCGAAGGCACGAAGGCGAGGATCCTCGACACGCGCAAGACCACGCCCGGCTGGCGCGCGCTGGAGAAGTACGCCGTCCTCGCCGGCGGGGGCACCAATCACCGCATGGGCCTGTTCGACGGCGTGCTTGTGAAGGACAACCATCTCGCAGGCATTGCCACAAAGGACCTGGCGAGCTTCCTGTCGACCGTCGTCGCGCGCAGCCGCGGTGAGAACTCGAAGCGATGGGTCGAAGTCGAAGTGGACACGCTCGACCAACTGCGCGAAGTGCTGAAGGTCGACGGCATCGACGCGGTCCTGCTCGACAACATGGACTGCCCGAAAATGGAGCAGGCCGTCGAGTTGCGCGACCGCGCGAACAAGAAGGGCAAGGTCGAGCTGGAAGCCTCGGGCGGCGTGACCCTCGACACCGTCCGCACGATCGCGCTCACCGGCGTCGACCGCATCTCGGTCGGCGCGCTGACGCACTCCGCGACGGCACTGGACATCGGGATGGACGTCGAGGTCTAGTCGCGCGTGAGGGTGAGCGCGCGTGTAGCCGGCGAGCTTGCTCGCCGGTGAATTCGACGGACCCACGCGACCTCACATTAACTCCCGCGCGACCTCCCAATGATGTCCGAACGGGTCCTCGATCCGTCCGACGCGCCACCCGTGCTCGTCGCTGACAGGTCGCACCAGCCTCGCGCCGCTCGACACCGCCCGCGCGCAAACCGCGGCAGGGTCGTCGACGATCAAGAGCATGCGCACGGAACAACCGCCCAGCGACTGCGGGCTGGGGTTCCCGTGCGGTGGCGATTCCTCGGCCACCCAGAAATCGGCGCCGTCGACCGAAAGTTGCCCCACGCCGCCGCCGGGGACGCTGAACAACTCGGTGGCGCCGAACGCCGCCTTGTAGAACTCCATCGCGCGCGGCCAATCGCGCACGGCGAGTGTTGCGGTGATGTGCGTGCGGAACTCGTTAGACATGGTTCGTCCTCCCAGAGCGAATCGTCACCGACGAGCGCGCATCACGCAACGAACAGGCCCCGCCATCACTCTAGTTGATGGCGGGGCCGAGATCTCGTACGCGTGTCGAGCGACCCTTGTACGAACCTAGCTCATGTAGAACAGGACGTTTCCCAGGTCGTCGTACGCCGTGTCCAGCCCGTCGCCGCCGTCGACGGTGTCGGTCTGGGAGTCGTTGGCGTAGAGCACGTCGTCGCCGGCGTCGCCGTACATGGCGTCGTTGCCCTCGCCGCCGGTGATCGTGTCGTTGCCCTCGCCGCCGCGGAGCGTGTCGTTTCCGGCCTGGCCGTCGATCACGTCGTCGCCGCCGGCTCCGCTGATCGAGTCGTTCCCGCCGCCGCCGAAGAGCGAATCGGCGTTGGCCGAGCCGGTGAGGTTGTCATTCCCGGCGCTGCCGCGGACGACCTCGACGTCGGAGTGGACGTTGTCGACGTCGGGGTTGCCGGTGTACGTGTCGTTCGCGAGGTCGTCGAGCGTGACCGTGACGGAGTTGGACCCGACCGTGGTCGAGCAGTCGTACGTGTCGGCGCCGGCGCCGCCGTAGACCTGGTCGTTGCCCACGCCGAAGAACAGCAGGTCGTCGCCGTCACCACCTTGCATCGTGTCGAGGTTGCTGCCCCCGTCGACCGAGTCGTTGCCGAGCCCGCCGTCGAGGTTGTCGTTGCCGGCGCCGCCGACGAGCGAGTCGTCGTCGTCACCGCCGTAGACGGTGTCGTTGCCCGCACCGGCGTTGAGCACGTCGTTGCCCGCGCCGCCGTCGAGGACGTCGTTCCCACCTGCGGACGTGATGGTGTCGGCGCCCGCGCCGCCGGAGATGTTGACGGCGCTGCTGCTCTGCGAGGTGATCGTGTCGGACCCGTCACCGCCGGAGATGGTGGCCGGCTTGGTGATGTTGCCGTACGTGATCGTGTCGTTCCCGTCGCCGCCGTCCACAGAAACGTTGCTGAACCCGGCGTAGGAGAAGCGGCCCTCGCTGTAGCCGTTGTTGTAGACGTAGACGTAAGGGGCGGTGTAGACGATCGAATAGTTGTCGTTGCCGGCCGAGCCGACGACGGTCAGCGTCGAGCCGACCAACGACGCGGACCGCAGGCAGCGTTGCTCGACCGGTTCGATCAGCGGACCGAACGCGGTTGAGATCCGGCCCCCGATCGCGGCGGACGCGATCGCGGAGGTGAGGGCCGCGCGTCTCCCTTCGCGGCGGTGGGCGACCCCGCGCGGGGGTCGAGTGGAACTACACATGACGAGATGCTCCTTTCAGAGCGACTGGCATCGGGTCGGCGGCGGAACACCCGCCACCGCGCGCATCCGCTCCGGCGGTACGTCCGATCAATCGCGTGACCCCGCGCGCTCGCGCGCGGCCGGCGCGGCGAGCAGCCGCGCGCGCGACGCCAAGGTCCGATCAATCGTGTGGCACTCGTCCTCGCGCGTGCGTGCCCCAGACGATCGCGCGCGGCCGATGCCGGATCACAGGGCGCGCGGAGCGAACCGAGTTACCGGCCGCCATCGCCGGCAACGGTCCGATCATCACGCGTCCTGCATCCTCTCCGGAGCGAATGCCCCTTTCTTCGCGGACAGAATACGGCGGTGAGAGCAGGGTGAGGCGAACGCGGCCATCCTCCCAACACGGTCCAATAATTGGGCCTACGTCCGTGTTGGCGGGGCCGCGCAGTGCGATACGGCTTACACGCCGCGCGACCGCTTTGACCGCGTCGATTCTGAATCGTAGATCATCCCGCGTCGTCACCCGTCGGCCAGCGGCAAGCAAGCCGGCGCGGGGGCGGCGATTGACAACTGAGGATCCCCGACAAAGGCAAAGCCGCGGAAACGCGGCGTCCGCCGGCGCGACGCACGCCACCAGCGTGCGCGGGTCGGCGGCTCGTGCGACCCGTATCACGGGTCGAGCGATGCGCAAAGGGTCCGGTCCGAGCCAGCCCACAGGTGATCACCTGCGCGCGCGTGCGCTGCGACTTCGCCGAGTCGCTGCGGCGCGCGCGGCCGTGTATCGCGCGTGAGGGTCGGGGCACGGATCGAGGGCCTTGCCGAAAGGATGCTCCAGAGCCGTGTGCATCTGTGTTGTTTGCGAGTGCACGTCTGAGCCCTTTCCGGCGTCCGCCCCTGTGAGGGCGGGTGCCGCGAAACGCCCGTGGAATCCTCTGTGAGTGCGTGTGTGCGTGTGCGTGTGCCTGTCGATCTTGCAGGCCAAGGGCGCCCGCGCGGGCCGACCAACGGTTCGCGCGGGCGCCCGGGTGACGCCGCGGGCGGCTTAAGTCGCCCGTCTGCAAGGCCGATGGTCATTGAAAGGAGGCGCGGAGAAGTGAAGGATCGCGATCCCGCGCGCGCCGAGGCCGTGAGCGTTCGCCGTCTGCGCTTGCCGCGCAGCAATCGCTCGACGCGGTGCGAGGTGTGTGCGGGGCGACCGGATCGCGGGCGCGTAAAGATTCGTGTGCGCGCCCGCCCGTCGCGCAGGAAACGTCCGTGTCCGTGGTGTGTGCGTGTGCTCGGTTCGCCGGCTCAGACAACACAGAGGAGTTTGCCAATGAAGTCGTATCGCAGTTACGCCCGCAAGGGCTTCAC
>Ga0081539_10005229_pt1 | contig 13423 bp, 15 predicted proteins | sample TabmetS4T2R2_FD_71023 | JGI IMG/M metagenome (GOLD analysis project Ga0081539, IMG submission 71023) | Tabebuia heterophylla rhizosphere microbial communities from the University of Puerto Rico - S4T2R2 | ecosystem: Host-associated > Plants > Roots > Rhizosphere ...
GATCAATTGGGCGGAATATTCGCCCGTATCGAGTACTTCCGCGCCGCTGGTGGCTTCAAATTCAAAGTAGATACAGGTTTCGACGTATTCCTGATCAGCCGTGATAAGCACACTGTCCTCCACTGGCTCCCCTTCGTGAGAAAGCCGGGCAAAAATGTCGGTGCCAGCGGGGACATCGCTCTCGCTCGCCACAATGTAAATCGGCTCCGAGCGGTCGAAGGTTGAGGCATTATCTACCGGGCAGCTATCCGCATCCAGACCGGTTGAACTCACCAGTTCGCCGATGTGAATCTCAGCATTTTGTGCCGAGTTGTTACCTATTGAGGTGGTGGGAGTAGGATTGGTGTTATTCCCGCCCAACAACTGGCTGCCGATAAGATAGATGCCAACTATGATGATCAGTCCGATGGCAATTGTCCTGCCATCTAGCTTAAGGTTGTTCAGGTTCATGGATGTAACCCTCTATAGAATTAATTAAAATTGTAATTAAAAGTATAGTGGAAAGAGGCGGAGAGTACAAGTTTGAAAATTAAAATTTGTATAACTATTTGGTGGGGAGTAGGTATCTAAGGCGGGGACACAAGTGGCGTTACTTACTGTACTTCAAAATCGACCGAAGGACCGGGATTGCCGTTGACGATGAGTTGAGCAGAATATTGGCCTCTGTTGAGCACTTCTGCACCGCTGGTCGCCTCAAACACGAAATAGATACAGGTATCAAAATAATCCTGATCAGCAGTAATAAGGACGGAATCCTCGACCGGTTCCTCTTCATAGGAAAGGCGAGCAAAAATGTCAGTTCCAGCAGGAACGTCGCTCGCTTCTGCAACTATGTAGATTGAATCTGAAGGGGCGAAAGAGGAAGCACGATCAATCGGGCAACTATCCGCATCCAACCCACTTGAACTGACGACGTGCCTGATACGAATATCGGCGGTCTGTGCTGAAAGATAGTTTATACCCATCAACCGACTAAAACTCTGGCAGCTTACAACAAGTACACCAAGAAGAATAAGCAGAATGGCTAGCAGGAATTTTCTTGACAGATAGAGGCGGCTAAAACTCATAAGTACAGGTCTCTGAAATCACTTAAATTTGTAACCAGAGTTGAAAGTTAAATTTTATATGCTTTTATACCTCCGCGCGAATAATGCGATCCACCCCGGCGTAGTCGAGCAGCAGTTCTGCCCGCGCGGGATGCAGCGTTTGCTCCACCAGTTGCAGGACTGCTGCTCCTTGCCCCGCACCTATCTCCAGCAGGATGAGCGCGCCAGGGTATGCAACCTGTGGGACCTGTCGCAGCAGGCGGCGAATCTGGTCGAGTCCGTCTGCGCCGCCGTCAAGCGCAAGGTGCGGCTCATAGCGGCTTACCGCCAGTGTGGGGATTTCATCGCTGGCGATATAGGGCAAATTCGCCATGATCAAATCGACTTTGATCCCGCGTTCGATCAGCGGCAGCAGCAAATCGCCTTCGTAAAATTGCACGCTTACGGCTGAGGCTTCGGCATTGCGTCGGGCGACGGCAAGTGCCGCAGAGCTGATATCCACCGCGTACACCTGCACATTCGGACGGTTCGCTGCCAGCGTGACCGCCAGCGCGCCACTGCCTGTGCCAATATCTGCTGCGACCAGTGCGCGGCTGCCAACCCATGCCAGTGCATTTTCGAGCAGCAATTCGGTTTCAGGGCGTGGGATGAGCACATCCGGCGTCATCAGCAAATCGCGGTCGTAAAAAGCACGGCGACCGAGAATGTAAGCGACCGGCTCCCCTGCCGCGCAGCGTTCGACCCAAGCCTCGAACCGCTCTACCTGCTCCGGCGTGAGCGTGGCTTCCGGATGCGCCAGCAGGTAAGCGCGATTCACGCCGAGAATTTCACCGAGCAGCACATGTGCGTCCAGTGCATCGATCCGCAGGCGGGCAGCTCGCAACATATTCACAATAGAAGTGTTATTCATAGCAGGAGTATATTATAGCCCGCAGCGAAAGGAATGGGTGCCTATGAATGTGTGCTTGTGAAATTAAGAATAATCTTGCGTTTTCCATTTATAACGAATAGAATAAACACAGCTAGTTGACTAGAGACGATCTAGCATTCGAGGGAGCAAAAAAAATGGGGATTATTTCCTGGATCATCGTTGGCGCGATTGCAGGTTGGCTGGCAAGCATTGTGATGAAGACCAATGCTGAGCAGGGTTTGATTATGGACATCATCGTCGGCATCGTCGGTGGCTTGATCGGCGGGTTCGTCCTGAGCGCGATTGGCGCAGGCGGCGACCTGACCGGTATCAACCTAAGCACAATCCTGACAGCGTTCATCGGCGCAGTAATTTTGTTGGCGATTCTGCGGGCACTCCGCAGGGCGTAGCCCAAAATATCTCTCAAAAAACGAGGTTTTGAGATTTCAAAGCCTCGTTTTTGTTTCTGTCCAACACAGCACTTAAAACATATCTGCTAGTGAGAGGTAGTGCTCTGTCCATACCCGAAAACTGGGATGGGTTTCGCGCCAACTTGGAACGTGTTGCCAGTAATAACTCCAGACTTGCGCTCGATCCAGCAGCATATAGACCCGGAAGCGTTGGGCAAAGCCGGAGCGCGGCGTCTTACGGCTCAAATACCCTTGCAAAAACGTCTCCGCGAGCGCGGTTTGTTCCTCATCCACATACAACGCGCACTGCCGCGACAGATCAACCTCGCCATCGCCAAAATACGCCTCCATCAGGTCGAAGATGCCCGTAACCTGCCAGCCTTCCCCCTCTTTTGTCACAACTGTGTTTTCTCGCTTGTAGTCTTGTAGCACGATACACGGCTCGAAGGAGTCGTCAAGCGCTTCATGAGCGTCAGCAATCTGCTGCTCGACCCACATTAAATCCGCCTCAGTCGCTGCCGGAGTATTCGCGGCATGACCCTGTTCGAGATGCCAGCGCAACACCGCTTTCGTTCGCTCGCCGAACGAGATGGACCTCGGCGGGGTCTCGTTCAATTGAGGGAACCACGAAACTGGCAGGGGCCAGGCAAGCTCGGTTGCGAGATCAAACGGCTCAACTTTCCCGATATCAGCCGCATAGCGTCCAGAATGCGGATAAGTTGCCGCCTGTAGCGCAGCCAGCGTTTCGCCCAGCGTAAAAGCAAGCGCGAGATTGTCCTCGGCGCTTATCGCCGCTCGCATCTTCGGGTCGGCAAGCTGTAAGCCGGGCATACGCGGCATGATCACATAGCTCCAGCCGAAAATATCGGTCGAGGCATCAATCCGGTACGGGATCGGGGTGGGCATATGAGCTTGCTCATGCAGGAACCGAGAATGAAATGCTTCGGTCTCGAACTGCCACCCAAAATGCGGGTTACCACGCAGAACAAAATCTCCGGCGGTGCTGGTTAGAAAGACGTTTTGCCCGAACAACCCGTAGGGAATTGGCTCGGCGCGAAGTAGCCGCCCCAGCCCAAAATGATCCAGAGCCGCCTGAAACTGCGCGTCGGAGATGACACCTAGACGCTGGGAATAGACGATATCGGTCACAGAACCATCTCCTGAACGAGTGGAGCTAAGCTGCTGAATCTCCACCCGAAAGCTTATCTGCCTGATCACGGGTAATCAGATCGTCGATGATCGGATCAAGGTCACCTTCCATCACGATTTGCAGGTTAAAGTTCATATTAAGACGGTGATCGGTGACGCGGCTTTGCGGGTAATTGTAGGTGCGAATCTTCTCCGAGCGTTCGCCAGTCCCTACCTGTGAGCGGCGCTCGTTCTCCTGCTCGCTGCGCTGGCGCTCCATTTCGATTTCGTAGAGACGCGCGATCATGATCTGCTTAGCGCGTTCGCGGTTCTGAAGCTGACTGCGCTCGTCCTGCACGGCAACGACCAACCCGGTCGGAATATGGGTCATGCGTACTGCCGAGTCGGTCGTATTAACCGACTGACCGCCAGCGCCGCCGCTGCGGTAGACATCCACGCGGACATCGTTCATATTCAGCGCAACGTCCACCTCATCCATTTCTGCCAGCACCGCAACCGTAACTGTGCTGGTGTGGACGCGCCCCTGACTTTCGGTTTCCGGCACACGCTGGACGCGATGTACGCCACTTTCAAATTTGAGGCGGCTATATGCGCCCTGCCCCCGCACCTCGAACTTGATTTCCTTGTAGCCACCGATACCGGATTCGTGCTGGTCGATAATCTCGACCTTCCAGCGGCGCGCTTCAGCATAATAGCTGTACATGCGGAACAAATCGGCGGCGAACAAGCCCGCCTCGTCACCGCCTGCCCCGGCGCGAATTTCAACAATCACGTTCTTGTCGTCGCGCTTGTCCTTCGGCAGCAACATAATTTTCAATGCTTCGCTCAGGTCAGCGATGCTGCTTTCAAGCTGCGTGATCTCTTCCTGCGCCATCTCGCGCATGTCGGGGTCAGATTCGCTTTCGACCAGCGTGCGCGCTTCGTCCAATTGCGCAGACTCGCGCTGATAGCGGCGGTACGCCTCGACGATCTCCGTCAATCCAGCGCGTTCCTTGCTGTATTCGGCGATTTTTTCGTAGTCGCTCATGGTTTCTGGGTCGCTCAGGAGGCGATCCAGTTCGGTATAGCGCGCGTCAATCGCGGTGAGTTTGTCAAACATCGTTAGTGCCTTGTACTGACTGTAGGGGAAACAAAATACAAAAAGCGCAAAGCGCCTTGTTTTACACCTAACATTGCAACATTTGCTGATGAATTGCCGCTATTATACGTTGATGTTTTCGCGGCGTGTAGGGAGACTACTGTCGTACTATTGCTACACCCAACGAGACCAGCACGGCGACGATAATCCCCCACAGCAGCCCGCCGAGCGACATCAACACGAACAAGCGGCGCGGCGGCGCATCGAACGATAAGCCGATGATCGCGCCGATCTGTGAACCGGTTGTGACCGGAGCAAGCAGCGCCAGTCCGATCAAGCCATAGCGATCCCACACGCGGCGGATAGTGCTGTTCGGGTTCGCAGGGCTTTTGCCGCCAAAACGTTTCAATATCCAATCACGGACGGGTTGCCCGGCGAGGATGACGATCCCCGCGCCACAGGCGTAACTCACCGACGCAACTGCCACCACCAGCACCGGGCTAATTCCCTGCGCGATGCCCGCCGGAATAGACGCCCAGAAGTAGAAGAAGGCGATCCCAAACACGCTCAGCAGTGCGGCAGCTTCCATTTCACCCTTTTCAGCTTACTCGTTGCAAGCAACGTTTCCGGACGAGGTATTATTCATCCCAAACGTTAATTCTTAACGATTGACTCATTGTTCAGAAGATGTAAATAATATTACAGGGCTAACTACACTTTTTAGGAGCGTGAACTATGATTAGCAGTACCGATATTCAGGGGCGATTGCGACTGCTGCGTTATGGTTTGATCGTACTCGTCGTCGTCACGTTTCTTGTCTCGCTGCTCGCGCCTTACGTCGCCGTTCGCCCCTATGTTGAAGCCGCAGGCGGCGTATCATCCATTACCGACTTTTTAGGGACTGCCCTGCTCTATACGGTGGTGGTCGCCGTGATCGCTGTAGCTGTTTATTTTGGTTACCAGAACATCCTGCAACGCACAGTAAAATAACCTCGCTTCACAACAACACAAGGGGTTAGGTGAATGCCTGCTCCTGGCATCTATAAGATGCTTGATGTTATTGGCGGAGCAAACCGGCGCTTGCTCCGCCAATAACCAGCCAGAAAATCTCAGGTCTTCCTACTAATTGTTCCACTCGCTGCCTGCCCAGCGGTTTTTGCCGCGCCGCTGATCGCGCAGGCTTTGCTCACTGCCTTGCCCGCGCCCCTGCATGAGCGCACGCTTGGCTTTCTGAACATCGCTTTCGTGCTTGAGCAGCACCGTGAGCGTATTTTCGAGCGTTTCCCGGTCGAGGCTATCCGCATTGAGCATCACCAGTGCTCGCGCCCAGTCGATGGTCTCCGAAACGCTGGGGTTCTTCTTCAAATCCATGTTACGTAAGCCCTGCACGACTTCGACCGCCTGCTGCGCCAGCTTCGCGCTCAACTGCGGCACGCGCATCCGCACGATGTTCATCTCGGTTTCGACGCTAGGATAGTCGATGTTCAGGTAGAGGCAGCGGCGCTTGAGCGCCTCGGACAGCTCGCGGGTGTTGTTGCTGGTCAGTAGGACAAGCGGCTGGTGCTTCGCCTGAATCGTGCCCAATTCCGGCACCGAGACCTGAAAATCGCTGAGGATTTCAAGCAGGAAGGCTTCAAACTCGGCGTCAGCGCGGTCGATTTCGTCAATCAGCAGCACGACCTGCTCATTGGAAGTCAACGCCTTGAGCAACGGGCGCGCCAGCAAAAACCGCTCCGAGAAAAATACGTCTTCTTCGTTCGCTAGCCTATCGGCGGCTTCGGTGAGGGTTTCGGCGTTCGCCAAGAGTTGGCTCAATTTATCGCGTAGAAGCTGGGTGTAGAGCATCTGCTTGGCGTATTCCCACTCGTAGAGCGCCTTGCTCTCGTCCAGCCCTTCGTAGCACTGTAGGCGGATGAGCGGACACCCGGTGATCTTCGCCCATGCTTTTGCCAGTTCCGTTTTACCAACGCCTGCGGGTCCTTCGGCAAGAATCGGCTTACCGAGCCGCTCAGCCAGGAACAGCACCGTCGAAATTTCGTCTGTGGCGATATACTGCTGATCGCGCAACAGTGACTTCACCTGGCTTTTATCGTTTTGCATCACTTTTTGTCCTGTAGCTAGCCAATGACGATAAAACAAAAATCCGTAGGGTGTTCGGGCAAATCCTGAACGCCTACCTATTGTAACGCCTGATGCAAATTCTTGACCTCACCCTTCGATTAGGTGTGGCAGCGGGGGTTGGTTACTCGTCTTTACCGAGCACGTCTTTGTCCAGCAGTCCTTGTTCCAGCAACTGCTCGTCGGTCATACCGAAGCGGCGCACACGCTGGCTGTAAGCGGCAAGCGCACGCTTGAGTTCGGCTTCGTCGAAGTCGGGCCAGTAGACCGGAGTGGCGTAGTATTCGGAATAGGCGCCCTGCCAGATCAGAAAGTTGCTCACACGCAGTTCGCCGCTGGTGCGGATGATCAGTTCAGGGTCGGGCAGACCACTGGTATACAGGTAGCGGCTGATCAGCGCCTCGTTGACCTTATCTGCGGGAACCCCATCCTCAATGATGCGCCGCACCGCGTGAACGATCTCGTCGCGCCCGCCGTAGTTGAAGGCGATGTTGAGGATGAGGCGAGTATTGTTCTGCGTCATCTCCATCGCCTTATGGATTTTCTTTTGCAGCCCGCTGCCGATGCCGTCAAGCTGCCCGATGTGGCGCAGTTGGACGCCTTCTGCGTTCAGTTCGTCCAACTCACGGTCGATGACGGTTTCGAGGAAACGTAAGAGCATCCGCACTTCAGCACGCGGGCGCGACCAATTCTCGGTTGAGAAGGCGTAAATGGTCAGAATTTCGATGCCGTTTTCCACCGCTGCACGCAGAATGCGGCGTAGGTTTTCCGTGCCGTGCCGATGCCCCTCAGTACGGGGCAGCCCACGCGCCTTCGCCCAGCGACCATTGCCATCCATGATGATAGCAACGTGCTTAGCAACACGCTGTGGAGTTGATACTTCGGTTTTTGTGCGAACAGCAGCGACCATCGACATTTACCTTCCTAAACTTCGAGAATTTCTTTTTCTTTGTTCTTGCCAATTTCGTCGATGTCGGCAATCGCTTTATCGGTCAGCTTCTGAATTTCTGCCTGCCCACGTTCGGCTTCGTCCTCCGAGATCATCTTTTCCTTCTCGAAGTCTTTCAGGTCATCGTTGCCAGAACGACGAATATTCCGCACGGCGATGCGCGCATCTTCCATGCGCTTGTGGAGGAATTTAACCAACTCCTGGCGGCGTTCGCGCGTGAGCGGGGGCATATTCAGGCGAATCACGTCGCCGTCTACGTTGGGGTTGATGTTGATGTCCGACTGCTGTATGGCTTTTTCAATCGCCTTGACCGCGCTTTTGTCGAACGGGCGAATTTGAATCTGCATCGGTTCTGGCGTCGAGATGGTGGCAAGCTGACGCAGTTCAGTCGGCTGCCCATAGTAGTCTACCTGCATCCGGTCAACCAGCGCGGTGCTCGCGCGCCCGCTGCGTAAACCTTGCAAATCCTGCTCGTAAACAGCGATGGTTGCCTTCATTTTTTGGCGAATTTCGTTGAGGATATCATCAATCATGGTCTTTTTAGCACGCTGCAACTAGGAAAGGGCGTGCTCCTCCTTCACATGGTTCTGTGGGTACGCTTTTACTTTAATTGGATATATGCAGCTTAATTATACACGAAGCCGCAGGTTTATCCTCAACTCAAGTGCTTGTGTTGTTGACAATTCAATGATAGGCGTTTTGGTTCAGGCGTGTGCCCAGCCCTGCCAGCCACGCGCCTGCCACGCCGCATAAAGCGCCACTGCGCCAGTGGTTGCCACGTTGAGGCTGGCAACCGAGCCGCGCATGGGCAGAACCAGCAGCAGGTCGCAGGTATCGCGGACAAGGCGGCGCAGTCCTTCCCCTTCGCTGCCGAGCACCAGCCCAATCGACATATTCAGGTCGGTCTTGTCAATCGGCGCGACGTTCTGCCCGATGTCCAGCCCGACCATCCACACGTCCTGCGATTTGAGATCGCGCATCGCCTGCACGAGGTTCGTTACCTGAACGATGTTCAGATGCTCGACCGCGCCAGACGAAGCGTTGACGACCGAGGGCGTCACCGCAACGCCACGCCGCTCCTGCATGATGACGCCGTGAACGCCGACCGCATCCGCGACACGCAGAAGCGAGCCGACGTTTTGCGGGTCTTTGAGCAAATCCAACAGCAGGATGAAGGGCTTTTCATCGCGCTTCTGCGCCAGCGACAGCACGTCATCGACATTAGCATAGGGATAGCCGTTGACACGCAGCGCCATGTTCTGGTGGTTCGCGCCCTGCGCTAAATCGTCGATGATACGCCGAGGGACGCGCCGCACGGACACGCCGCGCTCGGCAGCGGTGGCGAGGATTTCCGCCACCATGCCCTTCGTCTCAATGGTTTCGGTGACGAGCAGTTGGTCAATCTGGCGGCGTCCTGCTCGCAGCGCCTCCATGACTGCCCAATGCCCGTAAATGAACTCATTTGCCATTGGCTAAACCGTCTTCCAGATGGTGCCGTCCGCCCGATCTTCGAGTACAACACCGATGGCAGCCAGTTGGTCACGGATGCGGTCGCTTTCCGCCCAGTTCTTGTTTGCCCGCGCCTGTGCCCGCATGTTGATGAGCAATTCGATCAGCGCGCCTTCACGCGAGGCATCTCCGCCAACTGCTTCATCGGTTTTGGGGATAATGCCGAGCACGTCTCCACCTAACGTCGTGTACAGGTTGTCGATTTCGGAGAGTGCGCCTAATCCAACCGCCTGCCCGCTATTCAGCAAAGTGTTCACCTCGCGGGTGAAGTCCTGCAAGATAGCAAGTCCTTGAGGGGCGTTGAAATCGTCGTCCATCGCGGCGTTGAACGCCGTTGTGGTGTCATTTACCAGCGTGATGATGCGGCTGCTGTCGCCGCTCTCATCAGGAGCAGTATTCATGGCGCGGCGCAAGAGGCGGACGGTATTGTACATACGCTCCCAGCCGCGCTCGGCAGCCTCCATCGAGCTTTCGTCGTAGGTGATGGGGCTGCTGTAGTGTGCGTACTGCATGAACAGGCGGATCACCTCCGGTCGGAAGCGGCTGAGCACATCGTTGATAGTGACAAAGTTGCCGAGGCTCTTGGACATCTTGACTGGGTTGCCGTCTTCATCCGGCACAAGCAAGGTGCCGACCAGCATCCAATATCGGGCGAACTCGGCGTCGTTGGCGCATTCGCTCTGGGCGATTTCGCTCTCGTTGTGTGGAAAAATATTGTCGATGCCACCGCCGTGAATATCGAAGGTGGGACCGAGATATTTTTTCGCCATCGCCGAGCATTCGATGTGCCAGCCGGGGAAGCCTTCACCCCAGGGGCTATCCCAGCGGAGAATGTGTTCCGGCTCGGCGTTTTTCCAGAGCGCGAAATCTTCCGGGTTGCGCTTTTCGCCGCGCACGGCTTCGCGCGACCCGGCTTCCTGCTGCTCGACGCGGCGGTTGGAAAGCTTGCCGTAGTCCGGGTCTTTAGTCACATCAAAGTAGACGCTACCGTTCGCCTCGTAAGCGATCCCCTTGCTCAACAGCGTTTCGATCATCTTGATCTGTTCGGGGATGTGCCCGCTTGCACGCGGCGAAATATCCGGGCGGGTGACGCCGAGCTTATCCATCGCATCCTGGTAGGCGCGGGCGTAACGCTCGGCAATCGCCATCGGCTTCGAGTGGGTTTGTGCGGCTTTCCGCAAAATGCGATCTTCGCCGCTGTCGAGCAGATGCCCCACATCGGTGAGGTTCTGTACATACAGCACATCGTAGCCGCTGTAGCGCAGGTAGCGAACGATCACATCAAATGAGATATAGGTCTTGGCATGCCCGATATGCGAGTCGTCGTAGACGGTTGGACCGCATACATACATCCCAACGTGCCCTTCTTCAAGCGGCACGAAATCCTGTTTCTCACGTCCAAGAACGTTGAATATCCGCAGCGGCATGTGAATTTTCCTATAGGGTGTCTGTTCAACAGTATGTCTGTCAAAATTATTCTAACGCAGAAGCGGACGGGGGTACAGATTTATATAGTACCGGGCAACCGAAGGTTGCTCGCTGAGTCAAAAGATAAAAGTCGAAAGTTAAAAGTGGGATATTAGTGAGCCGCCTTCTGCTTTTGGAGAAAAGTTGAACTTCGCGCCGGTATTTTTCTCGCGGAATAGAAAAACGTGATTTTCGATATGGAATATTGTACGGGAGGCTTCGGGTGACATACGGGAAGCATAATGTGCGGTGCCTCTGTTTTCTGAGCGAGAACACCTGCGGGGTAGGCGCGTGAATAGGCGCGCACGGGACGCATCCTCACGGGAAGAAATGCGCGGGTACGCACATAGTGACTCCTGAAAAGCGCACAAGGTTGAATGAGCATGGGCTTGGCTCCATAAAGAGAGAGAAATAGAAAACGCGGTTTGTGAGGTGGCGAGAAAGCCTTTCACAGCCGCGTTTTGCGAATCAAAGCAAATTTCCGTGATTGCCAACATTTTAGCACGGATGTTCTATTTGTCAAGCCCCTGGCTCATGAAACTCTCATAATTCTGTGAAGGAAAGCACAAAAAAGGTTATTAGAAAGGCATTCAGATGGCGTAGGGGAGGAAAGCAAGGGCAGACACGCAGGTCTGCCCCTACAAAGAGCTGACAGATTTCGCTTGGCTGTCTACTATTTTGTGTCGGTGGCTATAACGTTTAGTCCAGTGGCTGCTTTGATTTGCTCATCCAGCCCTCGCACCCGACCAAAATCTCCGGTTAGCTCAATTGGTTGACTGCGGAGCGCCTGACGCAATTCCAGAGGAACAACGGGAGGGTAATGGATACCATCGTCGGGCGGTATTGGCGCTTCCAAGCTGCGAGAAAGGTGCCACGTCAGGTGCGACAAATTGACACCTTCGAGCACACCACGAATTTCGATAGTGCTGATCTCAACGGCAGTTGGCATTCCAGTGACTAAATTGCGTCCCTTAACGTGTGTAGCTTTCTCTTGCTCAAGCGGGATAAGTGATCCCATTTCGATAAGGATTCGATCTGCGGTTGCCAAACCGATGAGAAGATTATGCTGGGTACGCATATACTCTACGATGCGATATATCCAGTCCACCGCCCAGAATTGAAATTCTCCGCGCCAAATGAGGGTGTCATTCTGGAAAATAGTCAATTCCGTTGAACGGAAGCCAACCGATAAGCGTGCTTTTATAGGTGGTGCATCATTATTTTGAGTGGTGTTCGTGTCCAACGACGCTACACTTCGAGCAGGTAGATGTAGGCGGTTGCCTGCGCTGGGTTGCTCATGTCGATCATGTACCAGGCGAAATCAACGCCGGTTTGGGTCAGCGGCGATGGCTGAAACGAGCGGTAGCCGACCAGAAATTCCTTGCCGGCTTCCGGTATCCACCAGTGCGGGCGATTTTGAAACGCAAGCTCCGAAACAGGTGTATTCCCCCGAACCGCATTGTCCATAATGCCCTGCGGATAAGTCGTCGTTTGGACGTACTGAAATCCATCCGAATTCAAGAACGACTGGGCATCCTCTGGTGAGAGGTCAAAACGAATGTAGCCACGAAAATCCTGAAACAGGATGCCAAAGATGTCGCGTTGCAATGATACTTTCACGTTGGCGGCGCTGGCGGGCAGAGGCACACCGAGCAAGCTTTCGGCATCGGCGGTTGAGATTTGAGTGACCAGGATCAGCATCAAAAATGCGATGGCAAAACTCAGACCGATCCATAACCGGCGTTTGAACATCCTGCGCTCCTTTTCGCACGGGAACATCCAGTTCGGCAGCGTAAGGCGTCAGTCAATGCGTCAGGTGACAAATTACCTGACGGTGGAGTTTACAACTGGTTTAGTCCTTGACAAGCGGTCGTAGGGTTTCAGGTGGTTTCTCTTAACCAAATCTGGTGACGCGCCCAGACTTTCTCCCAGAGCGATGTAACGCCGGACAAACGTAAATCAAACAACCTGTTCAAAACCTGTTCATAAGTCGCCGGGTTATCGACAATTTCATCGCTCACACCCGCCTCTGTAATGCGGCGCAGGGTCGCTCCACGCAGTGTTACAATTCCGTCTTGTGTGAACCGATGGCAAACGGTTGTGCGGACAAAGCCCGATTCAGGAGACGTTTGCAGATAGTGACAGCGCGCCGTGAAATGCTCAATCGTGCGCGGCTGGAGCGTGAAAACGAAACCCGACCCGCCATACGGATGATTCTGAAAATACCAGCGATCCCCCTCATTCAGTAAATGAAAGGTCAGGAAACGCTGGGTATACGTCCCCGGCTCCAGCGGGATGGGATCGAGCAGCCCATTGCCAAAGCCAACGTCAACCAAATACGGACGGTCAAGCTCAACCATTAGCACCAGATGGTCGCCACCAGCGCCGTCGCCGGACATTTCCGAGACGACATCGCTTGAAAGCAGCGTCACGTCGAAGCCGAGTTCGCCCAGCGCCCAGGCGAGCAGGCTGTTCATCTCGTAGCACCAGCCGCCTCGCTTTTGAGTAACGAGCTTGTCGAAAATCGTTTCAATGTCGAGCGAAAGCGTGCCGCCCCGGTGAATGTCGAGGTTTTCGTAGGGGATGGCAAACAGGTGCGCGCGTTGCAACGCGATCAGCGTCTCCAGCGTCGGGTCGAGCGTCCCCGCGTAGCCGATGCGCTGAAGGTAATCCGCAATCTTCATAGGAAGCCTCATAGGTCAACGAATAACGTGGGGATTTTACCTCATTGCTGCGCGCACTCAGGCGTTTCTCGTTTACAGAAGCTACACGGCTTCCCCACCAGCG
>Ga0081539_10005230_pt1 | contig 13418 bp, 13 predicted proteins | sample TabmetS4T2R2_FD_71023 | JGI IMG/M metagenome (GOLD analysis project Ga0081539, IMG submission 71023) | Tabebuia heterophylla rhizosphere microbial communities from the University of Puerto Rico - S4T2R2 | ecosystem: Host-associated > Plants > Roots > Rhizosphere ...
CTCGGCGACCCGCTTCCAGTAGCCCTCCATCAGGAGTTTGGCGCGCAGGTATCCCGAGTAACTGAGGTACGAATAGGAATAGGTGTTGTCGATGCAGAAGTCGTAGGTCTCGACCGAGCCGCCGCCGGGAATGAAGATCGGCGGGGCGGGCCGTTGGATCGGCTTGGGCCAGCAGTTGACGTAGCGCAGCTTCGTGTAGCGCCCGTTGAAGGCGAACGGCTCGTCGGCCGCCCACGCCTTCCTGATGAGATCGTGCGCCTCGGCGTACTTCTCGCGGGTGAGCGCGGGGATCGTGCCATAGGCGTAGTTGGTGTCCATCGACGTGCCGACCGGGAAGCCGGCGATGAGGCGGCCACCCGACAGCACGTCGAGCATGGCGAACTCCTCGGCGACCCGCAGGGGCGGATTGTAGAGGGCGATCGAGTTGCCCAGCACGACCAGCGCCGCGCGCGACGTGCGCCGCGTGAGCGTCGCCGCCATGATGTTGGGCGACGGCATCAGACCATAGGCGTTGGCGTGGTGCTCGTTTACGCCGATGCCGTCGAAGCCGACCTGTTCGGCAAATTCGAGCTGGTCGAGATACTGGTGATAGATGCCGTGACCGAGCTCGGGCTGGTACATCCTGTTGGGCAGGTCGACCCACACCGAGCGGTGCTTCTCGCGGAAGTCGTCCGGCATGTGCGGCCAGGGCATCAGATGGAACCAGGTGAATTTCATCGGCGCGTCTCCTCCGATTGTCATCCCGAGCGAAGCGAGGGATCTTTGTCTGTTGCCTCAAAGATCCCTCGCTGAGATCGGGATGACAGAAGCGTCCTTGCGCTTTGCCTTCAGATATCCCGCCGCTATGGTGGCGCAGGAGAACACGACACGCCATGCAAAACCGTTTCATCGACCTTTACAGCGATACCAAGTCCAAGCCCTCGCCCGGCATGCGAAAGGCGATGGCCGATGCCGACGTCGGCGACGAGCAGAAGATGGAGGATCCGACCGTCAACCGGCTGCGCGAGCGCGTGTGCGCCCTCCTGGGCAAGGAGGACTCGGTGTTCCTGCCGAGCGGCACCATGGCGAACCAGATTGCGATCCGCGTGCACTGCCGGCTGGGCGACGAGGTGATCGCCGATCGCACCGCGCACATCATCAACGCCGAAACGGGCGGTCCCGCCGCCAATTCAGGCGTCATGATCCGCGCCATTGAGGGCCCGGCCGGCGTGTTCACCGCCGACCAGGTCAAGGCGGCGCTGCGCGATCCCAACAGCCGCAATGCCCCACGCTCGCGGCTGGTCTCGATCGAGAACACCTCCAACGGCGGCTTCGGCACGGTGTGGCCGCTTGCCACCATGCAAGCCGTCGCCGACGTCGCGCACGGCGCCGGGCTTGCTGTTCACATGGACGGCGCGCGGCTGTGCAACGCCGCGGTGAAGTCGGGCATCAAGGCCAGCGCCTACGCCGCCTGCGTCGATTCGCTGTGGCTCGACTACACCAAGGGCCTGGGAGCGCCGGTGGGCGCGAGCCTCGCCGGCACCAAGGACTTCATCAAGGAGGCCTGGCGGCACAAACAGATGCTGGGCGGCTCGATGCGCCAATCGGGCGTGATCGCCGCGGCGGCCCTCTACGCGCTTGAGCACAATTGGGACCGTCTGGCCGAGGACCACGACAACGCGCGCCATCTCGCCGAAGGCGTCGCCAACATCAAGGGGCTGGAGATCGACGTGCCGCGCATGGAGACCAATCTCGTGTTCTTCGAAGTGAAGAAACCGGGCTGGAGCGCCGCCCGCCTCGTCGATGCGTGCCGCGAGCGCGGCGTCGGCCTCGGCGCCAATACCGCCACGCGCATCCGCGCCGTCACCCATTTGGATATCAATCGCCAGGACATCGACAGCGCGCTCAAGGTCATCAGCGACGCCTTGGCCGCCTGACGCGGGATGACCGCCTCCGCGCTTGGCCAGCCGATCCTGCGCCGCGAGGATCAGCGCTTCCTTACCGGACGCGGCCGTTACGCAGACAGCACCGCGCCGCCGGACGCACTGGCCGTCCTGTTCGTCCGCTCGCCGCATGCCCATGCACGGCTAGCGCGTATCGAGACGGCGGCCGCATTGGCATTGCCCGGGATCGCAGCGATCTACACGGCAGACGACCTCGTCGCCGACAAGGTCGGTCATCTGCCGGCGATCAGCGAGATCAAGGACGAAGCCGGCAACCGCCATCGCGAACCCCGACACCTGCCGATGCCGCCTGGCAAGGTCCGCCATGTCGGCGACATCGTCGCCATGGTCGCCGCCGAGACGCTCGATCAGGCGCGCGATGCCGCGGAAGCGCTCGACGTCGACTACGAGCCGCTGCCCGCCGTGGTCACGGTCGCTCAGGCGCTGACGCCCGGCGCGCCGCTGGTGCATGACGACGTGCCCGGCAACCTGATGTGCCGTTGGACCCGCGGCGATGCGGCCGCGACCGAGGCGGCATTCGCGCGAGCGGCGCATGTCTCCTCCCTCGAGATCCGCTCGCCGCGGCAGATCGTGCACTACATGGAGACGCGCGCAGCATGGTCGGCCTATGACCGAGCAAAGGATCTCGTCACGGTGACGATGTCCTCGCAGGGCGTGCATATCCCGCACCGCCTGATGTGCGAGCGGGTACTGAACGTGCCGAAGGACAAGTTGCGCCTGGTGACCGAGGATGTCGGCGGCGGCTTTGGTCCGAAGTATCCGATTTCGGCCGAAGCGACGCTGGTCGCGTGGGCGACGCGCAAGCTTCGGCGCGGGCTGCGCTGGACATGCGAGCGCAGTGAGCTTGCGCTGGCCGACAGCCACGCGCGCGACCTAGTGGCGCGCGCCGAGCTTGCGCTCGACGCGGGCGGAAAGTTCCTCGGACTGCGCGTGAAGGCGGAAGCAAATTTCGGCGCCTACGTTTCGATGTTTGCCCCCAGCATCCCCACCACTGGCCTCGCCAAGGTGATCTCCGGGCTCTATGGCATCCCGGCGATCCACGTCGACTTCGACTGCGCGTTCACCAACACCGTACCGGTCGATGCCATCCGCGGTGCAGGCAAGCCCGAGGCACTGTTCCTGCTGGAGCGTCTGATCGACATCGCCGCGCACGAAACCGGACGCAGTCCGGTCGAGCTGCGTCGGGTGAACCTGCTCAAACCGCAAGACATGCCGTACCGGGCCGCCAGCGGATACACCTATGACGCGGCCGACTGCCCGGCGCTGTTTGACAAGGCGCTCGCGATCGCCGACCGAGGCGGCTTCACGACCCGGCGCGAAGCCAGCAAGGCGAAAGGGTTGCTGCGCGGCTTTGGTGTCGCCTGCCATCTCCATGGCACAGGCGGCATTGCCGACGAGCACGTCGTGGTCGAGGTGATGGCTGACCGCCTGGTGGCGCGCGTCGGTACGCAAAGCCAAGGCCAGGGCCATCAGACCGTGTTCGCGCAAATCCTGTCAGCGGCGTTCGGCGTGCCCGTCGAGCGCATCGAGATTCGCCAGGGCGACACGCAGGCGAACCCGCATGGCGGCGGCACGGGCGGTTCCTCTTCGACCATCATCAGCGGCACGACACTGCGCCGCGCGGCTGACGTGGTGATCCAGCGCGGCCGCGATCTCGCAGCGGAGCGGCTCGAGACATCGGCGAGTGACATCGCCTATCGCGACGGCGCATTCGAGATCGTGGGCACGGACCGACGCCTGGGGCTCTTCGAACTGGCCGCCAGCAAGCCGTTCCAGGGCGATGCGCGTTTCGCCGACAAGATCGACTCCTATCCGACCGGCGTCATGGTGTGCGAGGTCGAACTCGATCCGGAGACCGGCGAAGCGCGCGTCGTTCGCCTGGCCGAGGTCGCCGACTGCGGGACGGTCGTCAACCCGCGGCTGCTCGAGGGCCAATTGCACGGTGGCACTGTTCATGGACTCGGGAACGCGCTGATGGAGCAGGCGCTGTACGACGAGCGGAGCGGGCAGCTGTTGAGCGGCACGCTGATGGACTACGCCCTGCCACGCGCCGACGACGTGCCGGATCTCGATATCGCGACCATCGCGACGCCCTCACCCAATAACTTCCTCGGCTTCAAGGGCGTCGGCGAGCTGCCGACCAATGGCGCCCCCGCGGCCATCGCCAACGCCGTGCTCGATGCGCTGCGGCCATTCGGCGTACGTCACGTCGACATGCCGCTGACGGCGGAAAAGATCTGGCGGGCGATGGCCGGCGCTTAGGCCTCAGGGCTCGCGCAGCTCCTTGAGCGCCCCCGCGATCGCTTCGCGCGTCTCGGCGGATTGCCGGCCGATCGCGAGACCCAGCTGATGCAGCTGGCGACGCAGCGTGTGCACCTGGTCGACCAGATCGACCACCGTCTCGAGCGACTCCTCGTCGAAGCCCAGGTCGCCGGTTAGCTCGGCGAGCAGGCGCGCCCGCGCGACGTCGACAGCCTCGAAGGTCCAATCGTCGTCCTCGCCGGCCGGACGCAACAGGCCGAGCCGTACCCAGCGCTTGACATGCACCACGGTGAGCTGCCGATGTAGCTGCAGGAGCTGGTCGAGCGTGGTCATGTGAACTGCTCCATCGAGTTGCGCGGATCATAGCCGCGGCCCGCCTCCCACTTCTCGAGGAACTCCTTGAGCGCCGGGTCGGGATTGTCGGGCAGCACGATCCTGAGCTTCACGTACTGGTCGCCGCGCTGATTGGTCTTGCGGTCGAGCAGACCGCGACCCTTGAGCCGGAGCGACGTGCCGGTGTTGGAGCCCGCGGGCACGTTCAACATCACCTGTCCGCCGACCGTCGGCACGCGGATGCGGCCGCCCAGCACTGCTTCGGTCAGAGTAACCGGCAGCTCGAGATGGATGTCGTTGTCGCGCGGCTGGAAGAAGGCGTGCGGCTCGACATGGATCTCGACATAGGCATCGCCGGCCGGCCGGCCTTTCGCGCCGGGCATGCCCTGGCCCTTGAGTCTCAAAGTCTGGCCGTCCGTCGTACCTTCGGGAATGTCGATGTCGAGTGTCTTGCCGTCGGGCAGGTTGACGCGCTGCTTGCCACCACGGGCGGCCACCAGGAACGGTACCCGGAGCGTATAGGTGACCGGCAGTCCGCCCATGTCGAAGCCCTCAGTGCCGCCGCCGAAACGGAAGCCGCCACCGCGCTGGCCGAACATTTCCGAGAAGATGCCGCCCATGTCGACAAACGACTCGTGCTCGCCCGCATGCTCGTACTTGCCGCCGCCGAAACCACCCGCCTGGTCGCGATAGAAGCCGCGCGGCGGCATTTCCTGACCGGAGGCATCGATCTCGCCCGCGTCGTAGCGTCGGCGTTTCTCGGGATCGGACAGGATGTCGTTGGCCTGGGAGATCTCCTTGAACCTGGCCTCTGCCGCCTTGTCGCCCGGATTGAGGTCGGGATGGTTCTTCTTGGCCAGCTTGCGGAAGGCTTTGCGGATGTCATCTTCCGACGCCGTTTTCGATACGCCCAGGACTTCGTAGGGATCTCTCATGACGGCCAATTTGATGCGGTTTCAGGCGGTTGCAAGTCCCAGCCGACGATCAGCCGACATAGTGGTGGCACCCAGTCTCTTCCAGAACGGGGTCGAGGCGCTTGCGGGCGTCGACGGGCAGACCTTGCCACTTCTTGCACAAGGCGTCGTAGCACTTGGCTTGGTACCGGAACGGCGCCTGCACCCAGTCGCGAGCGCGGATCGTGAGTTCGACCTTGTCGATACCGTTCTGCACGGCCCGCGCGTTGGCGGCCAGGAACGGCAAATAGGTCTCGCCCAGATGCCGCAGCAGGCTGATCAGCGTTTCCGGCAGCGCTTCGGAGGGATCGGCCCACGTTCCTTCGACGCCTGAGGCACCGTCGACTCGAATGAGCCACACGAACAGGTTGGTGCCCACGTCCGCATTTCCGCTGCGGGGGTCGGGTCGACTGACAGGATCTGCAGCTGGCCATAGAGACCGGGTCGCCGAGGCAGGGCTGCGAACCCAGAAGAAACGGCACGCTGCGCACGTGTCGATCCAAGGTCTCGATCAGGAAGCGGTAGCTCTCCTCGATGATCGGCCGGTTCTGCTCGGTGCAGCCGACCAGAGCCATGCGGCCGACCTGGCGGTCGTTGAACATCCGCATCGCGCGGCGGCGCTCGCTCCCTTCCATCGTCGGGTTGCGGGAGTTCACGATCCAGGTCTGCGCGAAGGCGCGGTCGGCGGCGTAATACCAGCGATAGTGGAACATCATCTTGGTGACCCACTCGTCGCCGAAGTCCTCGAACAGGTCGGAGAGCCGGCGAGTGCCGGATCGTCCGGCACGACCGAACGCTCGCCCGCATGCTGCTGCTCCAGGACGCAGGCCAGCGGCGTCGTATCGTTCATCAGCCGGCCGTCGGGAAAGCGCAGCACCGGGATGACCGGCGGAAGGCCCGCCGCCACAGCGATGTCGCGCGGCGACCCGGTGTTGCTCCAAACGAATGGGATCCGGCGGTAGCGCAGCAGCGCCCGCATCTTCACGGAGTACGGAGAGGGCTCGAGGCCGTCCAGCGTGTAGACGCCGCCGCTCATAGACCCAACACCGCCTTGGCGATGATGTTGCGCTGGATTTCGTTGGAGCCGGCATAGATCGTGGCGGCGCGGTTGTTGAGAAGGAGCGGCATCGCCGTGATGCCCCAATCGGGCGTAATCGTTGGCTCGTTGCGGCCCAGCATGCGCGCTTCGGGCTCGAACGGCGCGGCATACCAGGCCAGCGCCTCGACACCCAGGTGATCGAGCTTCTGCAGGGTCTCACTGCCGCGGATCTTCATAGCCGACGACGCCGCGCCGGGATTCTTGCCGCGGCTCAGGTCAGACAGCACCTGCAGTTCGATCATCTCCAAGGCCTGCACCTCAATTTCGGTCTCGGCCAGACGGCGAGCGAAGGTCGGCTCTTCGATCAGCCTGCCGCCGCCGTCCGCCGCTTCCTCCCGTGCGATCCGACGGATGTCTTCGACGCGGGCGTAGAGATTGGGCGTGTAGGCTTCGCCGCCGCGCTCGAACTCCAGGAGGTACTTGGCGACCGTCCACCCGGCATTTTCCGGCCCGATGCGATTGGCCATCGGCGTGCGCACATTGTCGAAGAACACCTGGTTGACCTCGTGGTCGCCGGCCAGGGTCACGATCGGCTGCACGGTGAGGCCGGGTGTCTTCATCGAATCGATCAGCACGAAGGAGATGCCCTCCTGCGGCTTGCCTTCGCTCGAGGTGCGTACCAGGCAGAACATGTGGTCGGCGACGTGCGCGCCGGTCGTCCAGATCTTGGTGCCGTTGATGACGTAGTCGGCGCCGTCGCGTACGGCGCGTGTCTTGAGGCTGGCGAGATCGGAACCCGAGCCTGGCTCGGAGTAACCCTGGCAGAAGGTGACGTCGCCGGCCACGATGGGCGGCAGGTACTTGGCCTTCTGCTCGGGCGTGCCGAACTTCATGATCACCGGCCCCACCATGCGCAGGCCCATGCTAAAGATGCGTGGCGCGTCGACCGCCGCACACTCGCGCGCAAAGATGTAGCGCTCAGTGGCATCCCAGCCCGTGCCGCCGTACTCCCTGGGCCAGGTCGGTGCCGACCAGCCGCGCCTGGCGAGTATCTTGTGCCAGCGCAGACCGGCTGAAAATTCGGCGAACACTCCGCCGGTCTTGCGGCCCGCCTCGCGCAGGTCATCGCTCAAATTTTCGTCGAGGAAGCGACGGACCTCGTCGCGGAAAAGTTGGTCCTGAGGGCTGAGTGCCAGATCCATGTCGGACTCCTTGTGCGCATCAAGGCTAACGGCGCCCGACGCGAGCCGTCCAGAGCGCGGCTGACAGGGGCTTTCGACGGGCGGTACAATTACTGCCTGGTCGCGCGCAACCGAAAGCGGAGGTCTCCATGACCAGGTTCCTCAGTCTTGGCGCCCTGCTGTTGCTGCTCGCCTCGGCCGCCAATGCGCAAGACAAGAAGGAGGTCGATCTTGCCCTCGCCATGGCGATCGACATCTCGGGCAGCATCGATCCGGACGAGGCCAAGCTGCAGCGCGAAGGCTACGTCCAAGCGTTCCGCGACCCGGTGATCATCAAGGCGATCCTCACAGGCCCCAACGGCCGCATCGCCGTCGCCTACTACGAATGGTCCGATGCCTGGGTGCAGCGGCTCCTGATCGACTGGACCCTGCTCGATTCGGAAACGGCCATCGATACCTTCGCCAAGCGGCTTGCGGCCGCGCCGATCTCGATCGCACGGCGTACCTCGATCAGCGGCGCAATCCGCTACGCCATCCCGCTGTTCGCCCGCAGCCCGTATGAGGCCGAGCGCAAAGTGCTCGACATCTCGGGCGACGGCTCGAACAACGATGGCGGGCTGGTCACCGATCAGCGCCATGAGGCGCTGAAGGAGCGCATCGTCATCAACGGCCTGCCGATCATGAACGACCGGCCCAACCCGTTCGGTTTCCCCAGTGAATCCGACCTCGACAAGTACTACCTCCACTGCGTGACGGGCGGACCGCGCTCGTTCGTGGAAGTGGCGCAAAATTTCGACGACTTCCCGCGCGCCGTCCGCAAGAAGCTGCTGCAGGAGGTGGCCGACTCCGGAGCACGCCGGGACGTCTACATGGGCGGCCTCGGCGGCCTGCAGGAGGGCACGCGGTTGGCGCAGGGCCCAAGCGCCACCAGCCGCCGCGCCAACCGCGGCGAGGAGGACTACACCAAGTTCGTGAAGGAGGAGTACGAGTTGGGCTGCGATGTGGGTGAACGCCGCAGCCGCGAATTCTGGCAACGCCGCTTCGGCGTCACACCCGACTGACGTCAATCGGTGCGGAGCACCGGCAGGGCGCGTAGCCGCTTGGCCGCGAAGTCGAGAAAGGCGTCGATCTTGGCGGCACGATAGGTGCGACCCTTGGTGAGCAGATGCACCGGCAGCGGCGCACGCTCCCACTCGCGCAGCAGGCGCACCAGCCTGCCCGCCGCCAGATCGTCGGCCACCTGGTACGACAGCAGCTGAGCGATCCCGCGCCCGTCGCGGGCGGCGCGCAGGCGCGTCTCGACGTCGTCGACGCGCAACCGTCCGTTGAGGCGCGGACCAGCACCGCGTCGACCACCGGCGAAGCGCCATTCGTTGTTGCCGCGCAGCGTTCCGAGGACCGCTTCATGGTGGGCGAGGTCGCCTGGATTGCGCGGCGTTCCCCGACGCTTGAGATAGGACGGACTCGCCACCCACTGTCGGCGCACATGGCCGACCGCGATCGCCGACAGGCTGGAATCGGCGAGCGGCCCGATGCGCAGGGCGATGTCGATGCCCTCCTCGATGAGGTCGATATTGCGATCATTCAGCAGCAACTCGACCTCGATGCCTTCATGCGCATCGAGGAAGCGTCCGACGAGCGGGGCGATATGGCGACGACCGAATTGTACGGGCGCGGTGATGCGCAGAACGCCGTGGATCGGTCCGCCAACCGCCGGGCTGGTCGCGGCCTCGTAGTCAGCCACCAACATCCGCGCCCTGTCGTAGAGGGCGCGTCCCGCTTCGCTCGGCGCCAGGCGGCGGGTCGTGCGCTCGATCAGGCGCAGACCCACCCGCGCTTCGAGCGCGGCGAGCCCGCGCGTCACGGACGGCGGCGAGCGCCGCAGACGCCGCGCGGCGCGCGCCAGGCTGCCCTCCTCTACTATGCGCACAAAGATCGTCAACTCATCCAAGCGGTCCATGCATTCTTCCACGTACTGAAAGACTAAGTTGCAAAACTACCGGATTCCGCGAGCAATCGCCGCTTCCTACGTTACCGCCGCCTGGAAGGAGCGGTTGCATGCTGACCGGAAGCTGTCTCTGCGGCGCGGTGGCCTACGAGGTCGACTCGCCTCTCGAGCGCATCGTGCACTGCCATTGTCGGACCTGTCGCAAGACGCACGGCGCTGCGTTCTCGTCCGTCACGGCGGTGCCGCGGGAAAGGTTCCGCTGGACCCGGGGCCAGGCCACCTTGTCGGCGTACGAATCATCGCCCGGCAAGTTCCGTCGATTCTGCAGCCGCTGCGGCGCGCACATCATGGCCGAACGCGTGGCGCAGCCTGTCGTGCTGCTTCGACTCGGCTGTCTCGACACGGCGGTGGGGGAGCGCCCGCAGCTGCATATCTGGCGGTCCGACAGCGCGTCCTGGTACGACCCGAAGGCAGCATGGCCGGAGAAGCCGGAGGGGTTGGCATGAGCCTGCCCGACAGTGCCTCGGCCTTCCTGCCCTTTCACGAGGATGAGCAGGCAGCCCAGGCGTTTGCCGGCGTCCGCGCCGGGCGGGCCGCCATCCGTCCCTTCATGCCCGACCAGCACCGCGCGTTCTTCGCCCTGCTGCCGTACCTGTTCACGGCGACGTTAGGCGAGGGCGGGCCGATCGCCTCGGTACTGTGGGGCGAGACCGGCTTTGTCAGCTCTCCCGACCCGACGACCTTGCGAATCGCCGCACGGCCCATGGCGGACGATCCGGCTGCCACGGCGTTTGCCCCGGGCGCCGAAATCGGCTTGCTCGGCCTCGACCTCACGACCCGCCGGCGCAACCGCGCGAATGGCCGAATCACCTCCGCGACTGCAGGACTCACGGTGCGGGTTGCGCAGAGCTTCGGCAACTGCGCGCAGTACATCCAGACCCGCACACCACGGCGGCGACCGCCGGAACCGACGACGCTCGAGCCCCTCGGGAGACTTGACGATGCGGCACGGGCGTTGATCGTCGCGTCGGACACGTTCTTTGTCGCCAGCCGTTCGCGCTCGCATGTCGCCGAGGGCGGCCTCGACATGTCGCACCGCGGCGGGCGACCGGGCTTCGTCGCCGTTCAGGGCGATACACTCGTCGTGCCGGATTTCCGCGGCAATCGCTACTTCAACACGCTCGGCAACTTTCTGGGCGACCCGCGCGCCGGCCTGCTCTTCATCGACTTCGCATCTGGCGACCTCCTGCAGCTGCAGGGTCGCGTCAGCATCGACTGGCATCCGCCGCCTGGACTGTCCGGCGTCGAACGACTGTGGCGCGTCGAGGTCGAGCGCGGCTGGTGGCGGCGCTGCGCCTTGCCGTTTACCTGGACGTTCGGCGACTATGCTTCGACTACCCTCGCCACCGGAGTCCGGTAGGGAACACGTCAGCCCTTCGCCGCGTCGGGCCGAATAATGCGCGCAAGCTTGATCAGGCCGGCGATGATGACCTCCCCTATCACGTACTTGCCGACGCGGGGCAGGCGCTGGAAGCGTGGGACGCCGATATCGACGGAATGCCAGGGCTGCGCCGACGCCATCCAGATGGCGAGCCTTGGCGTGAAGTCGGACGGATCGTCGAGGCTACCGATCTTGAGGCCGATGCGGTCGGGTCTCTTCTGGGTGTAGGAGAACAAGGGCGTGCCGCACGTCTGGCAGAACTCGCGGGCCACCCGCCGTCCCGATTCTGCTTCCGTCCAGTAGGCCGCGACCTTGCCTGTGGTGATGGTCAGGTCACCGCGGGACACCACAAGGACATGTGCCGGCCCACCACCCGAGATGTACTGGCAATCGCGGCAATAGCAATCGACACCCATCCGCGGCTTTCCAGCCAGTTCGAAGCGCACCGCCCCGCACAGGCAGCCCCCGCGCCGAATTTCCATGTCCCGCCCCGTCAGCTCCCCTGGGAATTGCGCAAGCGAGATACCATGGCCTGCAAGGCGAGAATGTAGGAATCGACGCCGAAGCCTGCGATCATCCCGACCGCCGCCTCCGTCGTCACCGAGCCATAGCCGCGCTTCTCGATGTTGGTCATGTGAATCTCGATGGCCGGTGCCCGGATCGACTTCAGGCAATCGCGCAGGGCGTGGCCGGCGTGCAGGAAACCGGCGGGATTGAACAGGACCCCGTCAACATTGCCGCGATCGGCCTTGTAGATCGCCGAGACCGCTTCGCCCTCGGTATTTGTGTAGAGGATGTCGAGCGAGACATCGAGGGCGCGCGCCTGTCGGCGCAGGATGGCGTCCAGCTCCTTCGCCGTCGTCGTTCCGTAGAGTTCGGGCTGGCGGCGCCCGAGATACTCCATGTTGGCGCCCTGAACGAGCAGAAGCTTCATTGATACCCCGAGCAAGCTGCGCTGGCGCAACTGCGCGATTACGCCACCGACGCGGGCCGAACCTTAGGGCAAAATTCCCTTGAACTGAAATCGCAGCTGCCTGCCAAAAATTGCATGCGATCATGCGGAACGTCCGTCACGACGGACCGAACGGCTGGCGACGCAGCACGGCCTCAACGCGGCAGGGTGCTGGTGCCCATCAGGCTTTCGTCGATCGCGCGTGCGCATTGTCGGCCCTCGCGGATTGCCCACACGACCAGCGATTGGCCGCGCCGCATGTCGCCCGCGGCGAACACCTTGGGCACGCTGGTCCTGTAGTCCTTGACGTTCGCGAGGACATTGCCGCGCGGATCGAGGGTGAGGCCGGCCTGCTCAAGCAGGCCCGGCTTGCGCGGACCCAGGAAGCCCATGGCCAGCAGTACGAGGTCGGCCTTGAGTTCGAAGCGGCTGCCGGCCACTTCCGTCATTTCGAACCGCCCGTCGGCGGCCTTGCCCCAGGTCACCCGCACACACTCCAGCGCCCGCAGCTTGCCGGCCTCGCCCAGCGCCCTCCTGGTGAGCACCGCAAAATCGCGCTCCACGCCCTCCTCGTGCGACGACGAGGTACGAAGCTTGAGCGGCCAATCGGGCCAGGTCAGCGCCTTGTTCTCCCTGTCGGGCGGCTGCGGCATGACCTCGAGCTGGGTCACCGAGGCTGCGCCCTGGCGATTCGAGGTGCCGACGCAGTCCGAGCCGGTGTCGCCGCCGCCGATCACCACGACGTGCTTGCCCTTGGCCGTGAGCGTGCCGCGCGGCGCCGCACGCGCCTCGTCGTCGCCCGCGACGCGCTTGTTCTGCTGGGTCAGGAAATCCATGGCGAAATGGATGCCTGCAAGCTCGCGGCCGGGCACTTCGAGGTCGCGCGGCCATTCGGCGCCGCCGGTCAGCGCCACCGCATCGTAGCCTTCGAGCAGCGACTTGATCGAGAGCGTGGCGCCGACCTCGACGCCGGTGCGGAACTCCACGCCCTCGGCTTCCATCTGGCGCATGCGCCGGTCGATATGCCGCTTCTCCATCTTGAAGTCGGGGATGCCGTAGCGCAGCAGCCCGCCGATGCGGTCGGCCTTCTCGAACAGCGTCACCGCGTGGCCGGCGCGCGCCAGCTGCTGGGCGCAGGCCAGGCCGGCCGGACCGGAGCCCACGACGGCGACGCGCTTGCCGGTTTTCTTCGCCGGCACCAGCGGCGCGATCCAGCCCTCGTCCCAGCCGCGATCGACAATGGAGCATTCGATCGACTTTATGGTCACCGGATTGTCGTCGATGTTCAGCGTGCACGAGGCCTCGCAGGGCGCCGGGCAGATGCGGCCGGTAAACTCCGGGAAGTTGTTGGTCGAGTGCAGCACTT
>Ga0081539_10005231_pt1 | contig 13417 bp, 11 predicted proteins | sample TabmetS4T2R2_FD_71023 | JGI IMG/M metagenome (GOLD analysis project Ga0081539, IMG submission 71023) | Tabebuia heterophylla rhizosphere microbial communities from the University of Puerto Rico - S4T2R2 | ecosystem: Host-associated > Plants > Roots > Rhizosphere ...
CCGGACCGCCGGACGACACCGCATGGGCCGGCACGACAACGGCACCGGCTGACGAACCGCCGACCGAGCACATGCCCCCCGTACCGCCCGGATACGCACCGCCGCCCGGCGGTTACCGGCCGCCGTTCGCGCCGCATGGCCCGTGGGCCGGCGCCGGCCAGTCGTACCCGGCGGCCCCGCCCAAGCCGCCCAAACCGCCCAAGCCGCCGCGCGAGCGTTCCAAGCTTGGCCGGCTCACGTTCTTCACGATGCTGTTCGTGCTCGGGATGCTGGCGCTGATCGACGTGGCCGGCGCGAGCGTGTCCGTCTCGGCGTACTTCCTGGCCGCGCTGATCACCCTCGCGGCCGGCCTGATCCTCGGCGCGTGGATCGGCCGCGCCCGCGGCCTGATCGTCCTGGCCCTTCTGGCCACCGTGGGCCTGGCGGTGTCGTCCGGCACCGAACGCTGGGGCGGCGACTTCAGCAACAACGTTCTCCGTCCGCAGAGCCTGGCGGAGGTTCAGGATCGGTACGAATTCAAGCTCGGCAACGAAACGATCGACCTGCGCGCCATCGAGTTCTCGGCAGGGTCCGTGCAGAACATGACGATCACGATGAACGCGGGCCAGCTCCGGGTGCTGCTGCCGGACAACGTGGACACCACCGCGTCCGTCGACGTGGGCCATGGGCGGGCGCAGATCCTCGGCCAGGAGTTCAACGGCAACGACATCGGCACCCATCGGGTCACCGACGACGGGGCCGACGGCCCCGGCGGTGGCACGCTGTCGCTGAACATCGAGATGGACGCGGGCAACGTGGAGGTGACCCGATGAGGCCGCACCGCACCGACGGCGTCTCGCTGACGTTCGGCCTGCTCTTCCTGGGCATCGCATTGTGGTGGGCGATGGCGCAGGTGATGACCGTACGACTGCCGGCCGCCGGGTGGCTGGTCGCCGTCGCGCTGATCCTGTTCGGAGCGATCGGGCTGCTGGGCGCGATCCGCTCCGGCCGGCGGACCGAGGAGGTGGCCCAGGTCCCGGCCGGGCCGGCCGTGGAGACGCCGGATGATCTGCCACCGCAGATGCACGCCGACATCGTGCGCGAGCTGCTCGACAACCCGGCGGAACGGTTCCGCCGCGAGCACCCGGCCACCGAGACGGATCAGCCGCCCCGCGACTGAAGAAAGACGGGGTGCGCCGCCCACGGGTCACCCGCGGGCGGCGCAATATGCTCATCGGTGTCCTATCGCCTGCGCTTGGAGCTCCTACCGTCATGACCGCGTTTCCCGCCGTCTCCACCGCCCGTGTGGCCGGGTTAGGCCCGCGCGCCGCGCGCGCGTTGACCGCCGAGTTCGCCCGGCACAACGCCGCAACGACCGCGCTGGTGATCTCAGCGGACCACTCATCGGCCGTCGTGGGTGCGGCGATCGAATCGTTGCTGCCGGGTGATCGGCTCACCCTCGTGGCCAGCGAGTACAGCACGGCCGATCTGCTCCGCGACCACATCACCGGCATGGGCAGCTGGATCGCCGACCGGGTCCGGATCGTCGAGAACCTCGCCGAGGCGGAACCGGCCGACGTGGTCATCGTGGGTGAGCCGCTCACCGGAACGGCCGAGGAGGCGCGGGCCGCCCTGGACGGGCTGAGCAAATATCTCGCCGACGGCGCGGTTGTGTCGGTCGCCACCCCGGCGGTGCCCGGCCGGACCGGTGGTGCGGCCGCCGAGCTGCTCCGGCAGAGCGCGCTCTTCGGCGTCGGCTCCGACCTGGTCATCCGTAACAAGCCGCCGGTACGCGTCCATAAGCTCCGATTCACGCCGGCCGACCCGTCGACCGCCGCGACGCTGGCGCCGGCGTACCGGCCGTCCAGCGTCCCGATGACCCGCACCATGCATATCGACTCCAACGGGGTGGCCGCCGCTGGCATCGCCGCCGGCCTGGCGGCGTTGGCCCGGGTATCGCGGCCGGCGTCGAGGCTGTGGCTGGTGCCCGCGCTCGGCGCGATCGGGGTGGCCGCGTTCTTCCGCGACCCGGAGCGGGACGTGCCGACCGACCCGAACGCCGTCGCCTCGGCCGCCGACGGCCGGGTCCTGTCCGTCGAGCGGCTCCGTGACGAGCGCATCGGCGACGGCGAGTTTCTGCGCATCGCGGTGTTCTTGTCCGTGCTCGACGTGCACGTCAACCGGGTGCCGGTGGCCGGCCGGGTGGCCGACTACTTCGTGGTCGACGGCGGGTACGCCAACGCGATGACCGCGGCCGCGGAGCACAACGTAGCGGCGTACACGGTGCTCGAGACGGACCATGGCACGGTGGCCGTGGCGCAGCGTACCGGATTGATCGCCCGGCGGATCGTTCATCGGGCGCCGGTCGGAGCGCTGGTGGCGCGCGGCGAACGGCTCGGTATGATCCGCTTCGGCTCTCGCACCGATGTCTACCTGCCCGCCGACCGCGCGGAAGCCGTCGTCGGCGTCGGCGACAAGGTCATCGGCGGCGCCTCGGTGATCGCGCGGTGGCTGGGCTAGATGGCCTCGCTCTCCGCTCGGCGGGGGATTGCGGTTGCGCCTACGCCCGCTTGGTTCTGAGCCACACGACGGGACCGCTGGCCAGGTAGGCGATCACGACGGCGACGAAGGTCAAGCGTGGGTCGATGAGCGCGCCCACGGTCGGCATCAGCCAGACCCACGGCGGCAGTTTCACGATCCGGGCCAGCTTCGCGTACGGGAAGCTGGACACCATCGCGAACGCCAGCACCGCCACTCCGCCCAGCACCGCGATGCCCGGCATCGGCAGGTCGAGCAGCACGGTCAGGGCCAGTACCGCGGCGGCCATCGTGGTCGGCACACCGCAGAAGAACTTGCTGTCCTTCGGGCACACGTTGAACCGCGCCAGCCGGATCGCGGCGCAGCCGGCAACCAGCATGCAGGCCACCGCAGCCGCCGCGGTGGGCACCGAGTGGACCAGCGATGCGTACACGACGATCGGGGCGGCCAGGCCGAACGAGCACATGTCCGCCAGCGAGTCCATCTGGGCACCGAACGGGCTGGCAACGCCGAGCTTGCGGGCCAGCGCGCCGTCGAGGCCATCGAACGCGACGCAGGCGACGAGGCAGGCGGCTGCGATGCGGGTATCGCCGTGCATGGCGAGGAAAATGGCGAGGAGCCCGAGGCCGAGGCTGGCCAGGGTGCATGCGTTGACCAGCGCGAACCGCATCCGGCGGGCCCGGGTGTGCGCCCCCGGCAGCAAGGACGCCGGCGCGGCGGCGACGACGTGCGGGGTCGGGGAGGTGGCGATCGTGCGGCCGTGGTCGGGAGCTAGCGGTACGAGATCGGTGCCGGTGTAGATCACTTCGGCACGGGTGGCGGTCGCGGCGCGTCCCGGCCGGACCCGCAGGGCCTGCCGGGCGAGCGTTCCACTCCGGCGCAGCCGGCGTGCCCAACGGCGACCGGCGGGACGGGGACTATCCGTCGTACGTCGCCGGCGCCAAGGGGTTCTCGGCACTACTCCTCCATGTCGGGATCGTCTGCCCGCCTGCTGACCTGCGGCGGGTGCTGCCAACGCCCGTCTTAAGCACACGGACCCGATTTGGCGGAATACACCATCGCACAGCTGAGTCCTTCGTGGCGAGCGCCATACGGCTGTCGTGTGCAACGACGTGCTCCGCCGGTTTCATTCCGGGCGGACGGGATGGCCCACTCGCAGGCTCTCCCCGTGACGAATATAACTCTCGCTCGCACTACCGATCAGTAATGCGCCGTTTCCGCCGCCTTGGTGGCCAGCCGCCGCAGAGCCGCCCGAGCCACCTCGGTGAGCGGCAGCCGGGCCGCCCGATCTGGTGCGAACCAACCCGCGGCCGCGGTCGAACCGCCGGCGTCCTCGGTCACCGCGGGCGTGGTGGGCGTCTCGATCACCACCCGAAACAGCACCCGAACCACGTGCCAGTCGACCGGCACGCCCTCGGGTCCGACAGCGGCCGGGTCGTGGCGGTGGTTGATCTCCAGCAGCCCGGTCACCCGGCCGTACTGCGAGGTCTCCTCGAGCAGCTCACGGGCCAACGCCTGCACCGGCGTCTCACCGTGGTCGGTGCCGCCACCGGGCAGATGCCATCGGCCTGCGCCCGGGTATCCGTCCGCGATCTTCGTGAGCAGGACCCGGCCGTCCGGGTCGGTCGCCAGCGCGTACGCGCCGAAGCGCTGCACGCGGGCCGGCGACACCGGAGGGGAAACGTCAGGTTCGTTCGGTAACGGCTCGTTGTCGACCGGCCTCCCGAGGACCCGGGCGGTGAACGGCATCAGCGGCCACGCGTCCAGCTCGGCCGGTCCGGCCCAGCCGACCAGGTCGGTGGTGCCTCCGGACTCGTTATGGAGGTCACCGCCGTACGGCACGACGTCGTAGATGATCCGATCGATGTGCTCGAGATCGCCAGAGCTGGGCAGCCGGGACACGTCCGCGGTTACCTGGCGCAGCCCCACCACGCGCACGTCGAGACCGGTCTCCTCGCGGAATTCCCGCACCACCGCGTCGTCGGGATGCTCGCCCTGCTCGACGCCGCCGCCGGGCAGGCCCCACAGGCCCGGAAACTCTGACGCGCCGGAGTTGCGGGCCAGCAGCACCCGGTTCGCATCGTCGCGGTACAACCCGTATGCGCCGACGCGTCTGATCTTCACTCGCCTACGGTAGCCGCGCGGCCCGCAACGCCTCCGCGGTGACCTCGGTGAGCTCGTCGGCGGGCAGGTGCGCGACCTCCTTGAGGTCGATCCACCGCGCGTCGGAGGTGGAGCCGCCGACGTCGTGCACGCGCACTTCGGTCGGCGCGTCGACCACCACCCGGTAGAACGCCCGGACGCCGTGCCAGTCGATCGGATAGCCCTCCGGCCCGAGCGAAGCCGCGTCGCGGTGGCTCGCCACACCGAGCAGTTCGACAAGCCGGCCCACCTGCCCGGTCTCCTCTTCGAGTTCGCGGATCAGCGCGGGGCCGGGCTGCTCGCCATAGTCGGTCCCGCCGCCGGGGAGGTGCCAGCATCCGGCGCCCGGGTACCCCGGCGCGATGCGGGTGAGTAACAGACGGTCCGCCGGGTCGGTCGCGATGGCGTAAGCGGCGAAGCGCTGCGCGCGGTGCAGTCCCTCGGGCCCCGGGTACGCATGGAACGAGGGAAAATCCGGTGCCTCCTCGGGCCGCAGGTCCACCGGGGCGGCCGGCAGTCCGAGCGCTGCGGCGGTGAACGGGCGTATCCGCAGCGTTCCGGCGGCTGCTGGGGCGTGCCAGCGGGCCAGGTCGGTGGGCCGGCCGACCCGGTCGACCAGGGTACCGCCGCGTACCGACACCTCATATATGAGCCGGTCGGTGTGGATGGTCACGCCGCGGTGCGGCAGCGAACGCATGTCGGCGAGGACGTCACGTAGTCCGAGGACCGAGACGGACAGGCCGGTCTCGGTGGCAGTCTCGCGCACGACGGTGTGGGTGGGATCCTCGCCGTGGTCGACAGCGCCGCCAGGCAGCGACCAGACGCCGGGAGTGCCGGACCGGGACGAGGCGCGGACGAGCAGGACGCGACCGTCGGGGTCGGTCGCGACGGCGTACGCCGCGATCCTGCGCAGGGGTTCCAGTGCGGGGGTCACGGGCGGCATCTTGCCCGCTTTATGTCACCTGCCACGTTTCACTGTCGGATTCCTGACAGGATGATAGCAATCAGTAACCGCTGATCAGGCCGTTATCCCTCACGATGCGCATTCATCCCGTAACCGTAAGTAACCCCACATCTTCCACCGCGATCTTGGAGTTGTGGTTGGAGCGAATCGGGCGCGAAGCCGCATAAGGGCAACCACAACTCCAAGATCGGGGAGAACTTCGTCATTCCCATTCGATGGTGCCGGGCGGCTTGCTCGTCACGTCCAGGACGACGCGGTTGACCTCGGGCACCTCGTTCGTGATCCGGGTGGAGATTCGGGCGATCACCTCGTTCGGCAGCCGCGACCAGTCGGCCGTCATGGCATCCTCACTGGACACCGGCCGCAGCACGATCGGATGCCCGTACGTCCGGCCGTCGCCCTGGACGCCGACGCTGCGCACGTCGGCGAGCAGGACCACCGGGAATTGCCACACGTCGCGGTCCAGACCGGCCGCGGAGAGCTCTTCCCGGGCGATGAGGTCGGCGGCCCGGAGCACGTCCAGGCGGTGCCGGTCGACCGCACCGATGATCCGGATCGCCAGCCCGGGACCTGGGAACGGGTGCCGCTGGACGATCTCCTCGGGCAACCCGAGCTCGGCGCCGATCGCCCGGACCTCGTCCTTGAACAGCGTCCGCAGCGGCTCGACAAGAGAAAACCGCAGATCATCCGGCAGGCCGCCGACGTTGTGGTGGCTCTTGATGTTGGCCGTTCCGGTGCCGCCGCCGGACTCGACCACATCCGGGTAGAGCGTTCCCTGGACGAGGAACTCGACGTGCCGCTCCGCATCCACCTCGCGGGCCGCGGCCTCGAAGACCCGGATGAACTCCCGGCCGATGATCTTCCGCTTCTGTTCGGGATCCGCGACGCCGGTCAGCGCGCTGAGGAACCGCTCGGACGCGTCCACGACCCTGAGCCGGATGCCCGTGGCCGCCACGTAGTCTTTCTCCACCTGTTCGGCCTCGCCGGCCCGCAACAGGCCGTGGTCAACGAACACGCAGGTCAGCTGGTCGCCGACGGCCCGGTGGACCAGCGCGGCGGCGACCGCCGAATCCACGCCGCCGGACAGCCCGCAGATCACCTGCTTGTCGCCGACCCGGGCGCGGATCGCGGTGATCCGGTCGTCGATGATGTTGCTGGGCGTCCACGTCGGTTGGATGCGGGCGATGTCGTACAAGAACCGCCGCAGCATCTCCTGGCCGTGCTGGGTGTGCGCGACCTCGGGGTGGAACTGCACCCCGGCCCGCCGGGCGGACAGATCCTCGAACGCCGCAACCGGTGCGCCGGCGGACGACCCGGTCACCGCGAAGCCGGTCGGCGCGATCGTCACGCTGTCACCGTGGCTCATCCACACCGGCAGCCCAGCAGGCAGCTCCCGGAGCAGCGTGCCGCCCTGGGCGGTGAGCCGGGTGCGCCCGTACTCGCGGGAACCGGTGTGCGCGACCGTGCCGCCGAGGGCCTGCGCCATCGCCTGGAATCCGTAGCAGATACCGAACACCGGCACATCGTTGTCGAACATGGCGGCGTCCAGGGTCGGCGCGCCCGGCTCGTACACACTCGACGGTCCCCCGGACAGGATGATCGCCGCGGGGTCCTTCGCCAGCATCTCGGCCACCGGCATCGAGTGCGGGACGATCTCGGAGTAGACCCGCGCCTCGCGGACCCGCCGAGCAATCAGCTGGGCGTACTGGGCGCCGAAGTCGACGACCAGGACCGGGCGCGGCACGCTCACGCCGCCTCAACCACGCTGTGCTTGATGATTCGCGCGCTGCGCTCGCTCATGGCCGGCAAGTCTACTGACGCGAACAGCGATGCCAGGTCCGGGTCGACATCCATTGAACGAGATGAACCGCTCACCTACTGTGTCCGATGTGTGGAAGAACAAGATCCTCTGGACGGTGGTCGCCCTGCTGCTGACCGGCATCGGCATCGCGGTGGCCCTACGGTCCCGGCCCGCATCGCACGCTTCTCCCACATCCGCCGCGCAGGCCGGCGCACCGTCGGCGACGCCGTCCACACCGCCGCCCGGCGCCGACATCACCGGCCCCCTCGACCTGCTGCTCATCGGCGTGGACACGCGCGTCAGCATCCCGGACTGGATGCCGCACGCAGACGCGATCATGCTGCTTCACGTCGACGCGGACTTGACCTCCGGCTATCTCTACTCCCTGCCCCGGGACCTGCGTGTCGACATGCCGGCGTTCGCACCCGCGGGGTTCGGCGGCGGCCGCTACAAGCTCACCGAAGCCATGAGCCGCGGCGCCAGCGTGCCGGGAAGCAAGCGTCCGAACGTCAAGCAGGGGTACAAGTTGCTGACGAGGACGGTCTCGGCATATACCGGCATCAAGACGTTTCAGGCCGGCGCGATCCTCACGTTCGCCGGGCTGGCCCGTCTCACCGATGCGCTCGGCGGCGTGACGCTGCGTATCGATCAGAAGGTCGAGTCGCTGCATCGCCGGCCGGACGGAACGATGCGGACCCAAATCGGCAGCGGTTATGTCGGACCACAGGCCGTCTACCTGCCCGGTACCCGCCGGCTCGAGGGCTGGCAGGCGATCGACTACGCGCGCCAGCGCTACACCAAGGGCGGCGACTACACCCGCCAGCGTCACCAGCGGCAGCTGGTCAAGGCGCTGCTCACCGAGGCGGAGAACGCCGGGCTGGCAACGGATCAGGCCAAATTGGAGGCCGTCTTCAAGGCGCTCGGCCGCACCCTGGTCTACCTGGGTGGCCGGACCCCGTTCGAGTACGCGTACGCGCTGCGGAATCTGCGGCCGGAGAATCTGACGCTGATCGGCCTGCCGGGCAGCTCGATCAGCAGCGGCGGTGGGTACCTCGGGGAACAGCTGCAGGCACCCGGAAAGGGCTTCCTGCGGGCGGTCGCCTCGGGCGACCCCGCGAGATACCTCCGGACCCATCCGGCCCTCATCAACAAGAGTTGACCCCGATCTTCGCGATCTTGGAGTTGTGGTTGGAACGAATCGGACGCAAGGCCGCGGAACGGCAACCACAACTCCAAGATCGTGGGAGGGTTGCGGGGGTTCAGGGGCGGTTCAAGGGTGGGCGGGCTTGGCCGTGCCGTAGAGCCACGTCTGGAAGAAACGGTCGAGCTCCATTCCGGACACCCGCTCGGCAGTGGCGATGAACTCCGCGGTGGTGCCGTTGCCGTTGCGTTGCTCGGCCGGCCAGGTCTTCAGCAGCGTGGCGAACGCCGCGTCGCCGATCAGCCGCCGCAGCGCGTACAGCGTCATCGCCCCGCCCTGGTAGACCGCCGGTCCGAAGAGGTGTGCGGCGCGGGGATTCCCGGGCGCTTCCGGCCACTCGAAGGTGGCGTACACGTTGTCGAAGCTCTTCGCCACGGTTGCCGTGCCCGCGTGCTCCAGCCATAGCCATTCCGCGTAGGTGGCGAAGCCCTCGTTCAGCCAGACGTCCTGCCACCGTTCCAGTGCCACACTGTCGCCGAACCACTGGTGGGCGAGTTCATGAGCAATCACCACCGGGTTGGGCCCAGCGCCGAAGAATGCCTGGCCGTACACCGGACGCGACTGCGTCTCGAGTGCGTACCGGATGCGGTCGTCGTTGATCACGATCCCGCCGTACGCATCGAACGGGTACGGGCCGAACTGCGTTGCGAGGAAGTCCGCGATCTCGCCGGTCCGGTTCACCGACTGAGCCGCGGGTCCATCGGCCGGCAGCGATTCCGGAATGGCGATGACCGTCGGCTTGCCGGCGTGTACGCTGGACCGCACCCTGTACTGTCCGATCACGACGGTGCTGAGGTAGCTGGCCATCGGTGCCGACTCCGACCACCGCCATGTGGTCCAGCCCTTGGCGGTCTCGCGCGGACCGGGTACGCCGTTGCTGAGCACGTCGAGTCCATTTGGGACAGTCATCGCCAGGGCGAAGGTGGCTTTGTCGGCCGGATGGTCGTTGACCGGATACCAGGTGCTCGCCGACTCCGGTTCGCCGATGGCGAACGCGCCGTCCTTGGTGCGGAACCAGCCGCCCCGCCCGAGCGAGGTGTTGGCGAGCGGCTGCGGCTTGCCGCCATAGCGGATCACGACGGTGAACGGGCGACCCCTGACGACGCCGGACTCGGGCGTGACAACGAGCTCGTCGTCGGTGTGGCCGGTGTGTGCCGGCCGGCCGTCGACGGTGACCGTGCTCGCGGTCAGGTTGGCCAGATCCAGGTTGAAGCGGGACAGATCCTGGGTGGCCGTGGCCGCGATGGTGGCGGTGCCGGTCAGCTCGCCGGTCGGCGGGTCGTAGCGGAGCTTGAGGTCGTACGACGCGACGTCGTAACCACCGTTGCCGTAGGTCGGAAAGTACGGATCGCCGATGCCCTCGGATCCGGGGCGGAAGTCCGGCGGTCGCGCCGGCGGTGTGCTACTGGCCGGCGCTGCGGCAGGCGTGCGGTCAGCGGTGCAGCCGGTGAGCACCGCGGCCGCCAGCGCCGCCGCGGCCAGCGCGGCACGCCTGGACAGCCGATAGTGGCCGGACCGCGACTCAGGAACTCCGGTCGAGGACGAGCGCAACCTTTTGGAACTCCTTGACGTCGTGGTAGCCACACTTGGCCATGGCGCGCCTGAGGCCGCCGAACAGGTTCAGCTGACCGTCCGGGCGGGTGGCCGGGCCGAACAGCAGTTCCTCCATCGTCCCGTCCGGCTGGCCGGCGATGCAGAAGCCGCCCCGGGGCAGCGCCGGATGGCTGGCCGCCGAATGCCACCACGCGCCGCCGGCCGGCGCTCCCTCGGCCAATGACAGCGGCTCGCCCAGCATGACCGCGTCCGCGCCGCAGCCGATGGCCTTCGCGATGTCACCGCTGGTCGAAATGCCGCCGTCGGCGATGAGATGCACGTAGCGACCACCGGTCTCGTCTAAATAATCCCTCCGCGCTGCGGCCGCGTCGGCGATCGCGCTGGCCATCGGGACCCGAATTCCCAACACCGTGTCCGTAGTGGACCACTCGTCCGCACCGACACCGACGATGACGCCGGCCGCACCCGTACGCATCAGGTGCAGTGCCGTCTTGTAATCCGTGCAGCCGCCGACAATGACAGGGAGGTCCAGATCGGAGATGAACTCTTTGAGGTTCAGTGGCTCGTCCGTTGTGGACACGTGCTCCGCCGACACCAGCGTCCCCTGAATGACGAGCAGATCGACGCCGGCGTCCAGCACGACCGGCGCGAGCGTGAGCGTGTGCTGCGGCGAAACCCGGACGGCGACCGTGACGCCGCCCTCGCGAATGGTTCGGACGCGTTCAGCGATCAGTTCGGGCCGGATCGGCTCGGCGTAAACCTCCTGCAGCCGCCGGGTAGCGTCGGCCTCGGCGTCCAGGCCGGCCAGCTCCTCGAGGATCTTGGTGGGATCCTCGTAACGCGTCCACAAGCCCTCGGCGTTGAGCACGCCGAGGCCGCCGAGGCGGCCCAGCTCGACGACCGACGCGGGGCTCATGGTGGCATCGGACGGATGCGCCACGCAGGGAATCTTGAACGGGTACGCGTCGACGCGCCACTCGGTCGACACGTCGTCGACGTCGCGGGTGCGCCGGCTCGGCACGATCGCGATGTCGTCGAGGTGGTATCCCCGCTGCGCGGTCTTCCCCAGACCGATCTCGACCACGTCACGCATGACGAACCTTCTAACGGGAGTGGTAGTTGGGAGCCTCGGCGGTCATCTGGATGTCGTGCGGGTGGCTCTCCTTCAGGCCCGCAGCGGTAATCCTGATCAGCTGTCCACGCTGCTGCAAGTCCGGCACGGTCTCGGCGCCGACGTACCCCATGGCGGCGCGCAGGCCGCCGATCAGCTGGTGCGCCACCCGGGACAGCGGGCCCCGGTACGGCACCTGGCCCTCGACGCCCTCCGGCACCAGCTTGTCCTCGGTGACGTCCTGCTGGAAGTAGCGGTCCTTGGAGAACGACTTGGCCTGCCCCCGGGACTGCATGGCGCCGAGCGACCCCATGCCGCGGTACTGCTTGTACTGCTTGCCGTTGATGAAGATCAGATCGCCCGGGCTCTCCTCGCAGCCGGCGAGCAGGCTGCCGAGCATGACCGTGTCCGCGCCGGCCACGATGGCCTTGGCGATGTCGCCGGAGTACTGGATGCCGCCGTCGCCGATGACCGGTACGCCGGCCGGTGCGCACGCGCGCTTCGCCTCCATGATCGCGGTGACCTGCGGTACACCGACGCCGGCGACCACCCGGGTCGTGCAGATCGCGCCTGGTCCGACGCCCACCTTGACGCCGTCCGCGCCGGCTTCCACCAGTGCTTTGGCCCCGGCATAGGTGGCGATGTTGCCGCCCACGATGTCGATCGTGGTGTCCTTCTTCAGCCGCGCCACCATCTCGATCACGGCCCGCTGGTGGCCGTGCGCGGTGTCCACGATGACCACGTCGACGCCGGCGTCGATCAGCGCCCGAGCCCGCTTGTACGCGTCGTCGCCGACACCCACCGCGGCGGCTACCCGGAGCCGGCCCTGGGCGTCCTTCGCGGCGTCCGGGTACTGCTCGCTCTTGGTGAAGTCCTTGACCGTGATCAGGCCGCGCAGCCGTCCGCCGGCGTCGACCAGTGGCAGCTTCTCCACCTTGTGCCGCTGCAGCAGCGCGAGCGCCTCGTCCTTGGTCACACCCACCGGTGCGGTTATCAGGGGCATCTTCGTCATCACGTCGCACACCTTGGCACCCGGGTCGGTGACGAACCGCATGTCCCGGTTGGTGACGATGCCGACCAGGATGCCCTCGGGGTCGACAACCGGGAGACCGGAGATCCGGTACTTGCCGCACAGCCCGTCCACCTGCCGCAACGTGTCCTCGGGGCTGCAGGTGATCGGATTGGTGATCATGCCCGACTCGGACCGCTTCACGAGGTCGACCTGCGTGGCCTGGTCCTCGAGCGAGAGGTTGCGGTGCAACACGCCGATGCCGCCCGCCCGAGCCATGGCGATCGCCATCCGCGCCTCGGTGACGGTGTCCATGGCGCTGGACAGCAGCGGGATGGACAGCTCTACATTGCGGGTCATCCGCGTGATGGTGTTCACCCGGCTCGGCACGACATCCGATTCCCCGGGCTGGAGCAGGACGTCGTCGAAGGTGAGGCCGAGCGGAACGGTACGAGCGGATTCGATATCCACAGATCATCCCAACTACCGGAGGTGAATGCTTCATCCTACCCAGCGGCCCGGCTGCAACCGGGGCGGACACGGCGTCCAGGCCAGCGCAGAGGCCCCTCGAGTGGGTACGGTGAAGAGGTGCAGGAAGAGCCCATGGACCCGTTCAACGGCGACCCCGTCGACCCCGCCGCGGGACTCGACGACATCGCCGAGGACGCCGACTCCGACCCGCTGACCGAAGCCGAGCGGCAGGACGTCCTCGAGGACCTCTCCGACCTGGAGATCTACCAGGCGTTGCTGAGTCCGACAGGAGTCCGCGGGCTGGTCATCGAGTGCGAAGACTGCCACGAGCCGCACTACTTCGACTGGGATCTGCTGCGCGGCAACCTGCGCCATCTGCTCACGTCGGGACGCCCACGGGTGCACGAGCCGGCCTACGACCCGGATCCCGACCACTACGTGACGTGGGAGTACGCCCGCGGCTACGCCGACGGCGTCCACGACACGCTCACCGAGGGGCCTGACGAAGAGTCGGACTAGAAGTTCCCGTCCCGGGGTGATCATGAGTTGAAGGGCCGAGTTCTTCCGTTATGTGCACTGTAACCCCATGATCAACGGGACTAGCGGGGCGGCAAGCCCGGCGATCGCCGCCGGTGATTCGCGGGCCG
>Ga0081539_10005232_pt1 | contig 13416 bp, 12 predicted proteins | sample TabmetS4T2R2_FD_71023 | JGI IMG/M metagenome (GOLD analysis project Ga0081539, IMG submission 71023) | Tabebuia heterophylla rhizosphere microbial communities from the University of Puerto Rico - S4T2R2 | ecosystem: Host-associated > Plants > Roots > Rhizosphere ...
CCGGCAGGGTCAGTGTTCCGTTCGCGCCGGCCACGGTCGCCGTGGTGGGGGTGTTGCTGAACAGGGTCGTGTGCACCACGGCCTGGTTGCCGGCCGGGTCGCTGAGGATGGCTGCGGCCTGGCCGTTCACGCCGGCGGGGTGGGGCTGCCCGACCGCATGGACTCGCGTGGCCTCGGGAAGGACCCAAGTGGCGAACGACACCGGATATGTGCCCAGATCCAGCAGCGGTCCGCCGGCTAGGTCAAGTCGCATGATGCGGTGGTCCGGGGTGAAGTGCTCACCGTGGTCGGCCAGCACCGTCCGGATGTCCCCGAGCATTCCGGAGTCGAGGATCTGGCGCACGACGTCGAATTTGGGCAGGAAGAACGTCCACAGGGCCTCCATGCAGAACAACCCCTTGGCGGCGGCGAGCTGAGCGATCTCGGTCGCCTGCGCCACGTTGATGGCGAGGGGCTTCTCGACGAGGACGTGCTTGCCGGCCTCCAGCGCCAGCCGGGCTCCGGCGAGGTGGGCGTTGTGCGGGGTGGCGACGTAGACGACGTCGACGCCCGGGTCGGCGACGAGGTCCTCATAGGAGCCGTGCCACCCGGGTACGCCGAAGCGGGCAGCGAAGCCGGCCGAACGGTCGGCGTCGCGGGACCCGATCGCGGTGAACTGCTGGCGGGTGTACCGCTGCACCGACTGGATGAAGCGCTCAGCGATCCAGCCCGTGCCGAACACACCCCAGCGCAGGGCGGGCGCGGCAGCCGCGTCCGGGGTACGGGCAGCGGGCAGCGCGTCGGGAATGTGCGGCATACGAGCAGCTCCTATGTGGGGGGAACCCGGACCGGGGTCAACTCGCCGCCACGGTTCATGGAGGCGATGACGGCTTCGGCGACGGCGACCGCCGTCAACCCGTCCTGCGCGGTGGGCACGGGTGACTTGCCGCCCGTGGCGACGGCGTCGATCCAGGCCTGCAGCTCGAGCCGATAGGCGTCGGCGAAGCGGGGCCGCCAGTCCGCCGGATAACCCATCGACCTCTGTCGGTTCGCGTCGCTGACGATGCGGGCGGGGTTGGTCAGCGCTACCGTGCCGCGGTCGCCGACGATCTCGCACCGCATGTCGTAGCCGTACCGCGCGTTGAGGAACACCTCGACGGTGGTCAACACGCCGTCGACCGTGCGCAACAGGATCAGCTGGGGGTCCTGCAGGCCGGTGATATCCGGCGCGGAGCGGGGCGCGTGCCAGCTGACCTCCGTGATCGGAGCGTCCAGCAGCCACGGCACCACGTCGAACTCGTGGATCGCCGAACCGATGACGCTGGACTCGCTGGTGGAGCCGGGCGCGGAGCTGACACCCCGACTGACACAGTGCAACAGCAACGGTGTGCCGCAAGCTCCCGCCCGAAGCGCCGACTTGAGCTCCTGGTACCCAGGATCGAAGCGCCGCATGAAGCCCACCGACACCAACGGTGCTCCGCCAGCCGTCGCGGCCGCTTCGGCGCGAGTCACCCGGAGGCATTCGTCCACTGTGGGGGCCAGGGGCTTCTCACACATCACCGGCTTCCTCGCCTGGATAGCGGCGATGGTCAGGTCGGCATGGGTGGCGTCGTGCGAAGCGATGACCACCGCGTCCACCGATGGATCCTCGATGAGCGCGAACGCGTCCTCAGTCACGCGAACGTCCGGCACATCGGCCGCCGCCGCTTGTGCCCGGCTCGGGTCCACGTCGGCGATCATGCTGACCGTCGCGCCCGTGACGTACCGGTGCATCGTGTTGACGTGGTCGGCACCCATGATGCCGGCGCCGACTACTCCCACCCGTACTGCCACACCGACCTCCATGCTCAGGATGGAACGGTGATCCAGGCGCCGGACTCGGCGGACCGTGTCATCGCGTCCAGCACCGTCGCGGCGCGTACCGCATCCTGCAGGGTCGCGCCGTGTGGGGCGTCCTCGGCAATGGACCGCAGGAAGCAGTACGCCTCGATGACCTTGAGATCGTCGTAGCCCATGGCGATGGCCGAGCCGGGTTGAAACGCCCCGTATTCGCCGTGGCCGGGACCGACGTAGATGGTGCTCACCGCCTGATCCTGGTACGCGTCGCCAACGCTTACGGCAAGCTCGTTCATGCGGCGGAAGTCCCAGAACACCGCTCCCCTGGTGCCGTGCACCTCGAAGCCGTAGTTGTTCTGCTCCCCCACGGCGATCCGGCTGGCCTCCAGCACAACGCGGGCGCCGGAGGTCAGCCGCAGCAGACTGGACACGTAGTCATCGTTCTCGACCGCGCCCATCTCCCCTCCGGTGGCACGGGCGTGGCCGGCCGTGGCGCCTGCCGGACGGGCCCGTTCGGCGAGGAAGATCGCTGTGTCGGCGACGACGGCATCGACGTCGCCGAGCAGGTACCACACCAGATCGACGCCGTGTGCGGCCAGGTCACCCAGCACGCCGGTGCCGCCTTGGTCGCGCTGATAGCGCCACGTCAACGCGCCTTCCGGGTGGGCGGCGTAGTCGCTGAACAGCCGGAACCGGGCATGCGTGATCGCGCCGAGCTCGCCGCCGCCGATCATCTCCCGGGCGGCGGCCACGGCGGGCGCATTGCGGTAGTTGAATCCCACCGCGCCCTGCACGCCGGCGGTCTTGACCGCCTCCGCCACCGCTCGAGCATCGTCAGCGGTGAGGCCGACCGGCTTCTCGATCCAGATGTGCTTGCCCGCGCGGGCCAGCCCAACGCCGATCTCGCGGTGCAGGAAGTTGGGCACAGTGATACTCACCGCCTGCACCCGCGGGTCGTCAGCCAATTCCCGCCAGTCCCGGCCGGCCACGGCGAACCCGAACTGGGCGGCGGCCTCCTCGGCCCGACCCGGCGCCTCATCGGCGACGGCCACCAGCTCCGGACGCACCGGGAGCTGCGGGAAATGGTGCAGAACCCGCGCGTACGCCTGGCTGTGCACCCGACCCATCCAGCCGAATCCGGCCACCGCCACGCCCAGTGATCGACGCTCGCTTCCGCCCGGTGCACTCACCGTCCCGCCACCGAGGATGGGTCCGCATGCCCGTGGCCGATGGTCATGGCCAGCTCCTCTCGTTCCTGAGGGCAGGTGTTCCGCACGCAGCCACACTGCATCATCGGACCGACGTGATCAACCCGACAGAACGTTAGTCGTCGTCGAGGAACTCCATCCGTTCTGGCGCGTAGTCGAAGCCCAGGTATTTTTGCACCCGGCCGCCGGTGGCATGGGCGTCGGCCTCGATCGGCAGGCTGAGATAGGCGAGATAGCTCTTCTTGAACTTGTCGCGGGCCTGCACGTATGCATTTTCCAAGCTCCGCATGGCGTTCTCCACCTTGACCTGCCCACCAGGCTGGTTGAGCGTCGTCGCGTACGCGTTTTTCCACTGGTCCGGCGCGCTCGGATCGTTGTTCGCCGCCAGCCGGAGCCCCCGCCGGTTCGAGGCGGCACCCCGGTATATCCGCAGTGCGTCATCCATCTCGGTGGTAACGATGTCCGCGATGGATGTCAGCTCCTCGTCATTGTCCGCAGTGGACTGCTTAGCCTGGATCCACGGATGAATGTCGGGTTGGCGGCGTGCCGGAGATAGAAGATGCCCTCTGAACTGGGAGGATAGGAGTTGCGAAGCTTCTATCTACTGGTTCGAGAGGGCACCTCGCAGGTGAGATTACGCCATGACGCGCCGGTGACGCGCGTGTCGTTCGATGATGCGAATCTGGTGTCGTGTGCCGGTCTGGTGCCGGTGATGCGCCTGGCCGAGCAGGTCGGCCTGCACGAGGCGGTCGCCGACCGGGTGCGGCTGCCCGGCGACACCGGCGCGAACCCGGCGGGCAAGGTCGCCACGATCGTCGCGGGGATGCTGGCCGGCGCGGACAGCATCGACGACCTTGACGTGGCCCGGCACGGTGGCATGCGGTCGCTGTTCACCGACGTGTACGCGCCGTCCACGCTCGGGTCGTTTCTGCGCAGCTTCACCCACGGGCATGTCCGGCAGCTGCAGGCCGCCGGCCGCGACACCCTGATCGGCCTGGCCGGGCGGGCACCGCTGCTGGCCGGCGCCGACGTGCTGTGTTTCCTGGATATCGACTCGATGCTGCGCCGGGTATACGGCAGGCAGAAGCAGGGCATCGGGTTCGGCCATGCCAAGGTCGGCGGCTATGACGTGTGGTTGCGTGGCTACCACCCGCTGGTCGCCACGCTGTCCACGCCGCTGGCCGCGCCGGTCATCGCCGCCACCCGGCTGCGGGCGGGCAACGCCGGGTCGGCCCGGGGCGCCGCCAGCATGATCGCCGAGGCGATCACGACGGCCCGATCCTGCGGCGCGTCGGGGGAGATCGTGGTGCGGGCGGACTCGGCGTTCTACGCCAAGACCGTGATCGGCGCCTGTCGGCGCCGGGGTGTGCGGTTCTCGATCACCTGCCGGATCGACGCGAAGATTCGCGCCGCGTGCGCGAGCATCGCCGAGGATCAGTGGATCGACGTCCGGTATCCGCAGGCGGTCTGGGACGACGACGCCGGCCGGTGGATCTCCGACGCGCAGATCGCCGAAACCACATACACCGCGTTCGCCGGCACCCGGCATCAGGTGACCGCCCGGCTGATCGTGCGTCGGATCCGCCGCGACGACCCCGGACAGATCCCCGGCCAGGACGAACTCGTGCCGGCCTACCGCTATCACGCGGTGTTCACCGACAGCCCCTTCGTGCTCGTGCAGGCCGAAGCCCAGCACCGCGGCCACGCGATCATCGAGCAGGTCAACGCGGATTTGATCGCCGGACCGCTGGCGCACCTGCCCTCCGGCCGGTTCGCCGCCAACGACGCCTGGTTGGCCTGCGCCGCGATCGCCCATAACCTGACCCGCGCCGCCGGGCACCTCGCCGCAGGCGACTACCAGTCAGCCCGCCCCGCGACGATCCGGACCCGGATCATCCGCGTCGCCGCTCGCCTCGCCCACCGGGCCCGCACCATCCACCTGCACCTACCCGAGCAATGGCCCTGGCAAGCGGCGTTCGACAACCTGCTCACCGCCATCGACCTCGCACCCGGCTGACCGCCCACATCCAGACACAACCAGGCGGCCAGCTCACAGGCCACACCCCCACTGAGCCCCGAACACTCCACACAGGAGCAAGCCGATCACGTGATCGGCGACTCCCGCACACCCACCGCGTCATCCAATATCGACATAGATCAACTAGCGCTCGCCGTCAACCGCGTCCGTGGATCGAGGCTTAGGCACCATCTTCAGCATGTTCGACTCCCACAAGACGGCCTCTGCCCAGTGGTCGTCCGCTTCCTCGCTCGTCCCGGGGATCAGCGGGTCGGCCACGGCGTCCCGCGCGACGTCCGGCGGAATGTCGAGTATTTCACTGATCTCGTCTGCGGTCTTCTTTTCGTACGCCATTTTCCGCGCGACCCGGAATGTTTGTTCGGCGTGCCGGGCTTCGTGGTACACCGAGTTGGCCGCGCCCGCGAGCTTCTGCGGGGTGACATCGGGACCGGTGAGGTCGGAGCCGAGATAAATGAACCACGTGTTCTTCGTGAAGCCGGCCGATGACGACGTTCCGACCATTGCGTTATTGTTGTCGGAAACGACCCTTACCGTGGGGACGCCGAATTTTTCGAGGGTGGCATTCACCGCCTGGGACATGGCCTTGGTTCGACCACCTATGTCCAGATCGGCCCAGGTGTGCTGAAGCTGCCACACCTTGTCGGCGTACGTACGCATCTCCTGCTCACTCGCGAGTCCGGTGGTCGGCCCGTCATCGTCGCTGGTGCGCATCGGCGCCAGGGCGATGTCCCCGACGGGGTTGCGGACCGATCTCGGTATCGAACTGATGGTGATGTCGTCACCGTTGACCACGTGCTGGGAGCCGCGTTTGGTCTTTTGCAGCCTCGCCGACTGGCGGATGTCGGTCCCCTGGGTGATGCCCATCCGCGGCGACATGTCGTCCCTCGGCGGCAGGTTGTCCCCCGGCGACATGTCGTCCCTCGGCGGCGGGGCATCCCTCGGCGGCGGAGGGATAGTCGTCGGCGGGGGCGGGAGAATGTTCGTGGCCGGAGGCGGGACGTTGTCCGTCGGCGGAGGCGGCCCCGTGGAGACCGCCTGATTGGGCTGCCGCACCGGCCGCTTCGGCAGCGGCTTCGGCCGGCGCCGGAGAGATCGGCTCGTTCGGGGACTGGTCACACGCGGTTCCCTTCGGTCTGATGGCGCAGCGCGTCGAGCGTGCGGACAATAGCCCGACCCGTTTCGGGTGCAGGACCTTCAGTCTCCGACGCAGCACGAGGTGCTGGGAAGGCAAGGGGGGTCCCTGATTTGCCGCGAGCTCCCGTACTGACTATTAACGTGACATGGCACTGCATTGGAAGCTGGTCATCGACGCCGAGAGCGCGCCCACCCTCGCGGATTTCTGGGCCGCCGCCCTCGAGTACCAGGTGGAAGACCCCAGCCCGCTCATCGATCAGCTGCTTGCCGCCGGCCACATCGGCGAGGATGCGATCGCCGACCATCACGGGCGCAAGATCTTCCGCGGCTACGCCGCGATCAGGCATCCGGACGATCCGTTCGACGCCACCAGCGGCGTCGGCAACGGCCGCCGGCTCCTCTTCCAGGAGGTACCCGAGGGCAAGACGGCAAAGAACCGCCTGCACATCGACGTCCACGGCGAACGCGGCGGCCTCGACAAACTCGTAGCCCGGCTGGAAGGCCTGGGAGCCACCCCTGTCCGCGAAGTCGACAAGGGCCCGGCCGGTCACTGGTGGATCATGCGGGACCCCGAGGGCAACGAATTCTGCGCCACCTCCGGATAAAGGTAGCGCCCTGGTTGGCCGGCACCCCCCCTCCGCGATCTTGGAGTTGTGGTTGGCGCAGAAGCCGACGAAGTACGCATAAGGCCAACCACAACTCCAAGATCGCGGGGGCGGCGGACGCGAGATAAGCGATGGGCCGATGACTTCGCGGCTTCGGCGCTGTCTATAACACATGACGAGACGACGTCATGCGATGCTGCAGCGGTCCCGAGCCGCAGAGAGGACGCCACGACGATGGAGACGCAGACCCACACGCTCAAAACCCCCGATGTCGACCTGGTCTATGAGGTGCGTGGTCCATCGACCACCGCTGGTGGGCGGCCACCGCTGTTGATGGCGGGCCATCCCATGGACGCCAGGGGATTCGACGCGCTCGCCTCTTACTTCGGCGACCGTACGGTGGTCAGCTACGACCCTCGCGGCATCGGCCGCTCCACCCGTAAGGACGGTCGGGACGACCGCACGCCCGAGATGCACGCGGCGGACCTGCACGCCCTCATCAGCGCACTCGGCGTCGGACCCGTAGACGTGTTCGCCAGCAGCGGCGGCGCGGTCAACGCGCTCGCCCTCGTGGCAGAACATCCCGAGGACGTCGGCACTCTGGTGGCCCACGAACCACCCCTGCTGATGCTCCTCCCCGACGCTGATCGCGCCCTGGCGGCAGAACGCGACGTTCAGGCGGCGTACCACAGCAAGGGTTTCGGTGCGGGAATGGCCCGTTTCATCGCCTTGACGTCGTGGCAGGGCGAGTTCACCGACGAGTACGCCGCCCAGCCCGATCCCGACCCAGCCCAGTTCGGCCTGCCCACCGAAGACAACGGCGCCCGCGATGACCCGCTGCTATCCGGGACGGGAAACGCAATCACCAGCTACCGTCCGGACGTCCAGGCCCTCGCGGCCGCTCCAACGCGGGTGGTCATCGCGGCGGGTGTCGAGTCACGAAACGCGATGACCGGGCGCGCGGCGGCGGCGACGGCCCAGGCGCTGAACCAACCGTTGACCGAGTTCCCGAGCCATCACGGGGGCTTCGTCGGTGGCGAGTCTGGCTACGCGGGTCAGCCGGAGGCGTTCGCCGCACGACTGCGTGAGGTCATGGACATCTGATGCGCGAGGAGGAGCATGTGAGCGGAATGGAGCCGACCGCTCACCTCGTCGCGGAATTCAGCGACCCGGACGCCAAGGCTCTGCCGTGGTCCGAGGTCGTCAGAATCCTGGAGTCATCGGAGATGTTCTGGTTGTCGACGGTGCGGCGCGACGGCCGGCCGCACGTCGCTCCACTGCCGGCGATGTGGCTGGACGGCAAGCTGCACTTCTGCACCGGAGCCCAGGAGCAGAAGGCGAAGAACATCGAGGCCGACCCCCGCTGCGTGCTCACCACCGGCACCAATTCGTATCGCGCGGGCCTGGATGTGGTCGTCGAGGGCACGGTTGCGAGGGTCAGCGACAACGGCACGCTCGCCCGGCTCGCGCAGCTGTGGCAGGACAAGATCGACTGGGTTTTCCAGGTCGGTGACGGCGTCTTCCTCGACAGCGAGTCTGCGGGAGTGGCGTTGGTCTTCGCGGTCACGCCGTCGAAGATCCTGGCGTTCACCAAGGCTCCGTACAGCCAGACGCGCTACCTCGTGTGACCCACACCGACCGAGGGTGTTTCGCCAGATGCCGGCAGGAAGAGAAGCCGCTCACCGTATCCAACCGAAAGGACGACGGCGATGAGAAAGCTGATCGTGACAACGTTCCTGACCCTCGACGGCGTCATGCAGGCGCCGGGTGGTCCAGGCGAGGACGAGGACCAAGGCTTCCGACACGGCGGCTGGTCGGTGCCTTGCTGGGACGATGAGATCGGCGCGTTCATGGACGAGACCATGGGCAAGCCGTTCGATCTCGTTCTGGGCCGCAAGACGTACGACATCTTCGCCGCGTTCTGGCCCACCGCCCCGGACGAGGCCGGCGGAAAGCCACTGAACGACGCCACCAAGTACGTCGCGTCACGTGGCCGGCCGGATCTGACCTGGCGCAACTCGGTGCTGCTCGAGGGCGATGCGGCCGACGCAGTGGCGGCGCTCAAGCAGGAGGACGGGCCGGAGCTGCAGGTGCACGGCAGCGCGGACCTGCTCCAGACACTGCTGCGGCACAACCTGGTCGACCGGTTCCGGCTGATGACGTTCCCCGTCCTCGTCGGGTCCGGCAAGCGTCTGTTCGCCGATGGCACCGCGCCGGCCAGCCTGGCCGTGGTGGACACCAAGGTCAACACCAAGGGCGTTGTCATGTCCACCTACGAGCCGGCGGGCGAGCTGGTCACGGGCACGTTCTAGGGCGGCGGTCACGCCTCGATGCTGTCGAAGTACCTCTCGCACAGCCGGAGGCGGCGGGCCTCCCGCACCATGTAGGTGCCGAGCACGAGCTGCGTGAGGCTGCGCCCGACGTCCTCCCACCGGTCGCGCAGCCGCACGAAGGCGAGCGCGGACCTGCGCAGCGGCGCGGCGGCGCCGCGCCGCACCATCAGGCAGGGACCCCGGTTGGGCAACGGACGGGTGTGCGACGCACTCGTGACGAACGAGAACCGGACCAGCAGCTCCCTGGTTACCGCCTTGACGGTGATCGGGGCGAGGTGCCATGCGGGACAGGGCCGGTTGGCGGCCACACCGAACGGGATGTGTCCGCCGGATCTGTGGAACTCCGGGTAGTTGAAGCACAGCACCGATCCGGACGGGATGACCGAGCCGGTGGGCAGCGTCATCGCGTCGGTGGTGATGCGATGGGCGACGCCGAACAGGGGAAAACGCTGCAGCGTCTCGTCGAAAAGGCGGTCGAGCGCGCCGTCCTCGTGCGCCGCCTGCTGTAGCGACTCGTTCGTGGCGAGAACCATTAGCAGGTGTGCCGTGGCCTCGGAACTCTGCACGACCGCGGTGTTGAAGAACGTGCCCTGCAGGTACAGCGCCTGTTCCCGCCGATCCAGCAACGTTGGTAGGTCATGCGGCACGCGGTCGAGCACCCGCACGAGGTGTGCGGTGAGTCGCAGCCGGCGGTCCATGTGCCGCAGCCCGCAACACTTGAGGGCGGTGACGACGTCGTCGGCGTTGTCCACGATCAACTGGCGGACCTCATCGGTGCTGGGCCGGTCGAAGACCAGCCGGTGGTAGAACTCCGCCCAGACCGGCATCACCAGGTCTCGCAGCCGGACGAGACCGGTCCGGTCCGGCAGCGCGTCGTGCACGCACTGGGCGGCAAGACGCTCGGCGGCATGGCTCGGCATGGACAGGATGCGGCGGGTGCACCGGGCGACCTCGTCATAGCGCGGTCCCCGCTCGAGGTGCTCCTGGTGTAGTTCGGCGCCCGGCGAGAGCCAATACCAGAAGAGGTTCGACAGGGCGGCCCCGCGACTGCGCCCGCTTGCCGCCGGGTGCGAGTAGACCTCGAGGAACTGCGAAATGTCGACCAGGTCGCCCGGCACGGCGATGCCCTCCGGGCCGTTGATGCGGGCGAACAACCACATCCGAAGCGTGACGACCAGACGGGGCAGCCAATACGGCAGGCTCGCCGACGCCAGCACTACCACCGTGCCGAGGCCGATCAGCGGAGTCATATCAGGTGTACAGCCCCGGCCCCGAGCCGAGATTCACCGGAATCCATTCGCGGTCGTGGCGAGGTATGTATGGCATGGACTACGTCGTGATCGGGGCCGGACCGGCGGGCCTGCAGCTGGCGTATTTCCTCGACCGGGCCGGTCGGGACTATGTGCTCCTCGAGTCCGGACCGACACCGGGCACGTTCTATCGCAGGTTCCCCCGGCACCGCCGCATGATCTCGATCAACAAGCCGCACACCGGGTGGCACGACGCGGAGAAGGATCTGCGGGTCGACTGGAACTCGCTGCTGTCCGACGACCCCGCGCTCCGGTTCACCCGCTACACAGGCCGGTATTTCCCGAACGCCGACGACTACGTCCGCTATCTGACCGACTTCGGCCGTGGGCTCAACATCCGGTACGGCCGCCGCGTCACCCGCGTATCCCACGGTTTCGACGTCCGCTGCTTCGAGGTCCGCTGCGAGAGCGGCGAGGTGTTCACCGGCGGCCGCGTTATCGTCGCGACCGGGTTCGGCGCGATGAACGTGCCGCCCATCCCGGGCATCGAGGCCACGGAACGGTACTGGGATGTGCCGGTGGATCCCGAGGGGTTCACCGACCAGCGGGTATTCATCATCGGCAAGGGCAACTCCGCGTTCGAGACCGCGGACAATCTGACCGAGCACGCCGCGGTGATCCATGTCGCCGGCCCACGGTCGATCAACTTCGCCTGGCGGACGCATTTCATCGGCCACCTCCGCGCGATCAACAACAACTTCCTGGACACCTATCAACTGAAGACCCAGAACATGGTGCTCGACGGTGACATCCTCCGCATCGAGCGGCGAACCGACGACTTCCTGATCACCTTTGCGTACGCACGGAGGGACAAGGTCGTCCAGCTCGCGTACGACCGGGTCATCACCTGTACCGGCTTCCGCATGGACGCGTCGATCTTCGCCGCCGACTGCCGGCCCGAGCTGACCATCAATGACAGGTTCCCGGCACTGACCACGGAGTGGGAGTCGGTCAACGTGCCCGGCCTCTATTTCGCGGGGACGCTGACGCAGTCACGCGACTTCAAGAAATACACCAGCGCGTTCATCCATGGGTTCCGCTACGGGATTCAGGCGCTGGTCAACATGCTGGAGCAGAAGCACCATGGCGTCGAGTGGCCGCATCGGACCCTGCCACGGGACTCGCTCGCCGATGCGGTGCTGGCGCGGATCAACCGCGCGTCGGGGCTGTTTCAGCAGTTCGGCTTCCTCTGCGACGTCATCACGCCGGACGGCCGGTACTACGAGGAGATGCCGCTGGACTACGTCCCGTTCGCGAACTGCTTCACGATCAGCCTCGAGTACGGCGCAGGCCACGACGCGATCGATCCGTTCGATGTGGAGGCGGGCCGGCTGTGGGAGGCCGACGAGGGTCACGACGACCGCTACCTGCATCCGGTGGTACGCCGGCGGAGGAACCGCGAGGTGGCCGCGACCCTGCGGCTGCCCGAGGACATCTGCAACGACTGGACCGACGACAAGGTCTACCGCGCGCCCCTGTCGGCGTTCATCGAGGAGTGGTCGCAGTGAGCACACGCATGACTGTTGAGGCCGGCCCCGGCCTGGTCAACGTGCGCGACTACGAGGAGGCCGCACGCGCACGGCTCGACGCGGCGTACTTCGATTACTTCGCCAGCGGCGCTCAGGATGAGATCACGGTCGCTGCGAACGAGTCCGCGTTCCGCCGTCGCAGCTTGATCCCCCGGGTCCTGCGCGGCTGCGCGGCACCCCGGCTGGACACCACCGTTCTGGGGATGCACGACTCGATGCCGGTGTTGATCGCGCCGACCGCGTTCCACCGGCTCGCGTGCGTCGACGGCGAGACTGCGACGGGCCGCGCGGCAGCTGCCGCCGACGTCACGATGATCGCGGCGATGCTGTCGACCGTCAGCATCGAGGAGATCGCCCGGACCGGGGCGAGGCTGTGGTTCCAGCTCTACATCCAGCCGGACCTGGCCTTCACGGAGTCGCTCGTGCGCCGCGCCGAGGCGGCCGGCTGCCGCGCGCTGGTGGTCACCGTTGACTCGCCCGCGCTGGGCCGCAACGAGCGGGGCGACCGCAACGACTTCCACGACCTGCCCGCGGGTATCTCGTGCGCGAACATGCGCGGCGACGGAAACGTACGCCAGGTCGTGCTCTCTCCCGAGATCTCCTGGTGGCACCTGGACTGGCTGCGCGAGATCACCGCGCTGCCCATCCTGCTCAAGGGCGTGCTGCATGCCGACGACGCGCGGACCGCGGTCGAACGGGGCGTGGACGGGCTCATCGTGTCCAACCACGGCGGCCGCCAGCTCGACACCACCCCGGCGGCCCTGGACCGGTTGCCGGTGATCGCGGACGCGGTCGCCGGCCGCGTCCCGCTGTTGCTCGACGGCGGCGTGCGGCGCGGAACGGACGTCGCCAAGGCCCTGGCGCTGGGAGCGCAGGCCGTCGCGATCGGACGCCCGGTGCTGTGGGGCCTGGCGGTAGCGGGCGAGGCCGGCGTCGCCCGGGTGCTGGAGCTGCTGCGCGCGGAGTTGGTGAACGCCTTGACCCTCCTGGGGGCCGCGTCGCCGATCGAGCTGAGCCGGGATCAGGTGGAGCCGTGAAGGTCATCGGGGCCGGCGTCGGGCGGACCGGAACGCTGTCGCTGAAGGCGGCGCTGGAGCGGCTCGGCTACGGGCCCTGCTTCCACGGCCGGCACGTGCTCGACCACCCGGACCGGCTGCCGTTGTGGCGGGCCGCCGCCGCTGGCGAGTCGGTGGACTGGGCTGCGGTGTTCGCCGGGTACGCCTCCACAGTGGATTGGCCGGGTGCGGCGTACTGGCGTGAACTGGCCACGGCGTTCCCTGCGCCGAAGGTTGTCCTCACGGTGCGCGACCCGGACGGCTGGTACGACAGTGTCGCGGCGACGATCTTCCGGATGTTCGGGTACGGACAGCCGGACGATCGGGTGGCCGAGGCCCGCCGTGTCGTTCCCGGCCTGGACACGTTCACCGAGTTTCACCGCAGAATG
>Ga0081539_10005233_pt1 | contig 13415 bp, 12 predicted proteins | sample TabmetS4T2R2_FD_71023 | JGI IMG/M metagenome (GOLD analysis project Ga0081539, IMG submission 71023) | Tabebuia heterophylla rhizosphere microbial communities from the University of Puerto Rico - S4T2R2 | ecosystem: Host-associated > Plants > Roots > Rhizosphere ...
GATCCGCCCGAGGACGAGAAGGCCTACCTCCACCGTTCCGGACGCACCGCGCGCGCGGGCGAGAGCGGGGTCGCGGTCACGCTGATGCTGTGGAACCAGGAGAACGAGATCCGGGTGATCCAACGTCGACTCGGTCTCCAGATCCCGGTCGTCGAGATCTTCTCCAACGACCCTCGCCTCCTCGACCTCCCCAACTTCTTCGCCGAGCCGGCCGCCGTCTGAGCCCTTCCCAAAACGATTGAGTCGCGTCGGGTCCAGCGCGCGACGATGGGCGGCATGAGTCGCATCTCCCGCCGCGTCGGCGCCATCACCGAATCGGCCACCCTGGCCGTCGACGCCAAGGCGAAGGCGTTGCAGGCCGCCGGGGAGGACGTCATCGGCTTCGGCGCCGGCGAGCCCGACTTCCCGACGCCGGCGCACATCGTGGACGCCGCCTCAGCCGCGTGCGTCGACCCGCGCAACCACAAGTACACGCCCACGCCGGGCCTCCCCGAACTGCGGGCTGCGATCGCGGCGAAGACGCAGCGTGACTCCGGCTATGTGGTCGAAGCGAGCCAGGTCGTCGTGACCGTCGGCGGCAAGCACGCGGTCTACAACGCGTTCCAGACGCTGCTCGACCCCGGCGACGAAGTCATCATCCCGGCGCCGTACTGGACCACGTACCCGGAGGCGGTGAAGCTCGCCGACGGTGTGCCCGTCGAAGTGCTCGCGCCCGAGTCGGCTGAGTTCCGTGTGACCATCGAGCAGCTCGAGGCGGCGCGCACTCCACGCACCAAGGTGCTCCTCTTCGTGTCGCCGAGCAACCCGACCGGTGCGGTGTACCCGCGCGACGAGGTGGAGGCGATCGGACGCTGGGCCGTGGAGCACGGCATCTGGGTGCTCACCGATGAGATCTACGAACATCTGACCTACGGGGGCCACGAGTTCTCGTCGATGCCCGTGCTGGTCCCGGAGCTCGCCGACCAGTGCGTCGTGCTCAACGGCGTCGCCAAGACGTACGCGATGACCGGCTGGCGCGTCGGCTGGATGATCGGGCCCGCCGACTTCACCGCCGCCGCGATCAACCTGCAATCGCACCAGACGTCGAACGTGCCGAACGTGAGTCAGCGCGCCGCGCTTGCGGCGGTGAGCGGCGATCTCGAGGCGGTGGGGGAGATGCGAGCCGCCTTCGACCGCCGTGGTCGCGTCATGCACGAGCTGCTGTCGGCGATCCCGGGCGTCACCTGCCTCGAGCCCCAGGGCGCGTTCTACTGCTTCCCGTCGTTCGACGGCGTCCTGGGACGCGAGATCGCCGGTCGGAAGCCCGCGAACACGCTCGAGCTCTGCGAGCTGATCCTGGAGGAAGCACGCGTCGCGATCGTGCCTGGCGAGGCCTTCGGTGCACCGGGATACGCCCGGCTGAGCTTCGCGCTCTCCGACGACGCCCTCGTCGAGGGAGTGAGTCGCATCGCCAAGCTGCTCACCGGCTAAGGTCGCGCCCAAGACGGCAGGTCTGGCAGGCAACTGAAGCTCTGGGAGGGCAGAACGATGAAGGTTCGTCGTCGCGCGCTGCGCGCCGCGTTGGTGTCCGGTTCCGTGGGCATGCTCGCGATTGCGATGTGGGCACCCGCAGCCGATGCGGGGCTCCAGATCCAGCCCTTCGCGGAGATCACGGTCGCGAAGACGGTGAGCGGTCCGGTGCCGGAGGGCACGACGTTCACCGCCAGCCTCGAGTGCGACGACGACATCATCATCGACGGCAACGACTTCACCGATTCGGTCGAGGTCACGTTCGACGCGACCGGTCAGCCGACGAGCCCCGACACCTTTGGCTTGGACGACCCGGGCTCGTGCACGGTCACCGAGACCGATGACGGTGGCGCGTCGAGCACCACGTACGAGTGCGAGTCCGTTGCACCGGTGAACGACGAGGCGAGGATCGAGCAGGTGGAACCGGGCTGCTCCGACGCGGGGCCGGTGTCCGACCCGATCACGGTGAACATCGAGGTCGAGGAGCAGCAAGCGACGATGACGATCAACAACACCTTCGTCGCTCCGACCACCACGACGACGACCGTCGCGCCGGCACCGCAGGCGGCACCCGCGGTTGTGGCGCAGGCGCGTTTCACCGGCTGAATCGTTCCGATCACGACGCTGAGGCGCGCCTAGCCTCGGCGTCGTGATCAAGCGATGAAGCGCGTCCTCGTCTCCGAGCAGCTCGCCGAGAGCGGGCTCGAAGCCATGCGCGCCGCCGGGCTCGAAGTCGACGTGCGCCTCGGCCTCTCGTCTGCGGAACTGCTCGAGGCGGTGAAGGGCGCGGCGGCGCTGGTGATCCGCAGCGCGACCCAGGTGACGGCCGAGGTGCTCGAGGCGGGCGACGAGCTGGTCGTGGTGGGGCGGGCCGGCATCGGGCTCGACAACGTCGACGTCGAAGCAGCCACGCGGCGCGGCGTCATGGTGGTCAATGCGCCGCAGTCCAATGTGCTCTCGGCGGCTGAGCACACGATCGCGCTGCTGCTCGCGCAAGCGCGCAACGTGCCGCAGGCCGATCACGATCTTCGCAACGGCAAGTGGAACCGTTCCCGTTGGGAAGGCGTCGAGCTCCACAACAAGACGCTCGGCATCGTCGGGCTCGGCCGCGTCGGCGTGCTCGTCGCGCAACGAGCGAACGCCTTCGGCATGCAGCTCATCGGGTTCGATCCCTACGTGAGCGCCGACCGCGCCCGCCAACTCGGCGTCGAGCTCGTGCCGACGGTCGAGGAGCTGGTGCGCCGGGCCGACTTCCTCACCGTCCACCTGCCCAAGACGCCCGACACCCTGGGTCTCATCTCCGCCGAGCTGCTCACGCACGCCAAGCCGACGTTGCGCGTGGTCAACACCGCCCGCGGCGGCATCGTCGACGAGGCCGCGTTGGCCGACGCGGTGCGTGGCGGCCTCATCGCAGGTGCGGCGCTCGACGTGTTCGTCGAAGAGCCGACCACCGAGTCGCCGCTCTTCGAGCTCGACAACGTCGTCGTCACCCCTCACCTCGGCGCGTCGACGGTGGAGGCTCAAGACAAGGCGGGTCAGACGATCGCCGAACAAGTGGTGCTCGCGCTGCGGGGCGAGTTCGTACCGTTCGCGGTCAACCTCGCCGCGACTGAAGCGAGCGCGACGGTGCAGCCCTACATGCCCCTCGCGGAACGGCTCGGCCGTCTCTTCACGTCGGTCGCCGGCGGCACCGTCGACACGCTGGACATCTCCTATGAAGGCCAGATCGCCGACTACGACTGCCGCGTGTTGACGCTGTCGGTGTTGAAGGGCGTGCTCGGCCCCGTGGTCGAGGAGCCGGTGTCGTTCGTGAACGCGCCCCAGCTCGCCGAGGAGCGCGGGCTCGTCGTGCGCGAGACCACGTCGTCCTCGGCGCGCGACTACGTGAACCTCATCGAGCTGCGCGGGCACACCGCGGAGCGCGCGACGCACGTCGCGGGCACGCTCTACGGCAAGAACGACGCGCCGCGGATCGTCGCCATCGACGACTACATCGTCGATCTACCGCCGTCGAGCCACATGCTCGTCGTACGCAACATCGACACGCCCGGGATGGTTGGGCGTGTCGGCATGATCGTCGGTGACCATGGGATCAACATCGACGATCTCAACCTGGGCCGCGGCCCAGCCGGCGACGTGTCGCTCATGCTGCTCGCCACGTCGACTCCAGTACCGCCCGACGTGGTCGCCGAACTGCGTGCGACCGAGGGCATCGTCGACGCCCGCGCCATCGAACTCGACTGACACGTCACCGTCGCTCGCGCGCTGAACTTTTGGCCGTGGGTACACCGGGACACGACTCACGGCCAAAAGAACCGCTTGCCGTGATGGATGAAAAACTCAGCGCTTCGAGGCGCGCAGGCCGTCGGCTTCGGCGGCTTCGGCCGACAGGTAGCAGCGGTCGGGCTGGGTGCGGGCGTAGTTGGCGCCGCCCGGCACGTGGTAGATGCCGCTCGCCAGCTTCGCCTTCACCGGGTGGTTGGCCGGGCACGATCCCGAGTCGGACGGCTCGACCCACGGATCGGTCGCATCAGCCACTGGCTGCGGCGGGAACGGGAACGGCTGTGGCTCCCAACCGCCGGCCGGCGCCGGGGAGCGCGACGCGGTTTGACGCCAGATCGCGTAGGCCGCACCGGCGAGGAGTCCGAGGCCGAGCACGCGCCGCAGGTTCTTGCTCACGGGGCAATTGTCGCGCGCCGCAAAGGTGATGCCGAGCATGGTGGTTGACGAAAGGTGCTCGAATCTGGCATCATGGTTGGCTCATGACGAAGGAACTGCGCACCCAGAGCCTCCTCCTTACGTAGCTGCGGGCACCCCGTCGGTGCTCGCGGACGCCTCCTCGTGCCTCAGGGCCGAGGGGGTTTTTGTTTGCCCGAACGGGAACCTGCACCACCACCTGGGACCCCACCAGAAAGATGCAGCCATGAGCGACCACGTGAAGATCTTCGACACCACCCTGCGAGACGGCGAGCAGTCGCCGGGCATCTCGCTCGACGTGGGTGAGAAGCTCGAGATCGCGGAGCAGCTCGCGCGCCTCGGCGTCGACGTGATCGAGGCCGGGTTCCCGATCGCCAGCCAGGGCGACTTCGAGGCGGTCGAGGCCATCTCGAAGGCGGTGCGGGGCTCGACCATCGCCGGCCTCTCGCGCACGGCGTTCAAAGACGTCGATCGAGCTTGGGAAGCCGTGCGCCACGCCGAGCGCCCGCGCATCCATGTGTTCATCGCGACGTCGCCGATCCACATGAAGAAGAAGCTCCGCATGACCGAGGACCAGGTGAAGGAGGAGGCGGCGAACGGCGTCGCGCGCGCCAAGAGCTACTGCGCCGATGTGGAATTCTCACCGGAGGACGGCAGCCGCTCCGACGTCGACTTCCTCATCGAGGTGTGCCAGCTGGCCGTCGACAACGGCGCCACCACCTTGAACATCCCCGACACCGTCGGCTACGGAGTGCCCGAGGAGTACGCCGCGCTGATCCGCCACGTCATCGAGAACATCCGCGGCGAGTTCGAAGTGTCGACCCACTGCCACAACGACCTGGGCCTGGCGGTGGCCAACTCCCTGGCCGGCGTCGTCGCCGGCGCTCGCCAGATCGAGTGTGCGGTGAACGGGCTCGGTGAGCGTGCCGGCAACGCCGCGCTCGAAGAGGTCGTCATGGCGCTGCGCACGCGGTCCGATCACTTCGGTGCCGCTCACACGACCGTGCGCACCGAGGAGCTGGCGCGCACGTCGCGCCTGGTCTCCCGGCTGACCGGCTACCCCGTGCAGTACAACAAGGCGATCATCGGGCGCAACGCGTTCGCGCACGAGTCGGGCATCCACCAGCACGGCGTGCTCGAAGACCGCGAGACCTACGAGATCATCGACGCGTCGACCGTCGGCCAGGAAGCGGCCCAGATCGTGCTGGGCAAGCACTCCGGTCGTCACGCGTTCGCCGACTCGCTCGAGAAGCTCGGTCTGCACGTGCAAGGCGACGCGCTCAACCAGGCGTTCACCCGGTTCAAGGAGCTGGCCGACCGCAAGGTCGAGATCACCGAGGCCGACCTCGAGGCCATCGTGGCCGAGGAGCTCGGCATCGGCACGGTGCATCGCTTCACCATGGTGAGCCTCGACCTGCGCGGCGGCACCAGCTCGATGCCGAACGCGCACGTCGTGCTCTCCGATGGTGAGGGCAAGGTCGACGCCGACGGTGAGGGCAATGGCATGATCGACGCCGCGTTCGCGGCCATCGCCCGCGCCACCGGCGTCGAGGGCACCGTGCTCGACTTCAAGGTGTCGTCGGTGACGAAGGGCGGCGACGCGCTTGGCGACGTCGTGGTGCAGCTCGAGTCCGACGGTCTGAAGGCGTCAGGTCGCGGCGTCGCCACCGACGTGGTGGAGGCATCGGCGCGCGCCTACCTCGCCGCGGTCAACAAGATCGTGCGCCTGCGTGAGCGTCCCGATCGGCGTGCCGTCGAAGAAGTCGGACCATGACCCCGGGGGCCGCGGTCAACCGTTGGCCCGACGCGCAGCACGCACTCGCGTACCTCAACTCACGAGACCAGATCCCGCACCGCACCGAAGGATGCGCGGTGCTGCTCGAGGTGCTCGGGCAACCGACCCGCGCGCTCGACCTCGGCACCGGTGACGGAGTCCTGGTGGCGTTGGTGCGCAGCGCGTGGCCCGACGTCGAGGCCGTGGCGGTCGACTTCTCGCCGGCCATGCTCGACGCCGCGCGCGCTCGTTTCGCCGGCGACGACGCCGTCCGCGTGATCGAGCACGATTTGGATCAGCCCTTGCCGGATCTGGGGATGTTCGACGCGGTGGTGTCGTCGTTCGCGATCCACCATCTCGTCGACGCGCGGAAACGCGCGCTGTACGAGGAGGTGTTCCGGCGGCTCGTGCCGGGCGGTACGTTCGCGAACCTCGAGCACGTGTCGTCGCCGACCGACGCGCTGCACGACGACTTCATGCGCGCGATGGGCAAGGACCCCGCCGATGAAGATCCGTCCAACAAGTTGGCGTCGGTCGAGGTGCAGCTCACGTGGTTGCGGGAGCTCGGCTTCGCCGACGTCGACTGCTTGTGGAAGTGGCGTGAGCTCGCGCTGCTCGTCGGAAGGAAGCCTCCACTCGGCGGGTGAGGCCGTCATCTCAAGAAATGTGCCCCGCGCGGTCGCGCCGACAGCCGATAGCGTCGAGGTTCGTGTCTCCTGCGAGCTCCGAGCCCCTCATCCGCGGTGTCGACATCACCAAGAAGTTCGGGAGCTTCGTCGCGGTCGACGGCATCGACTTCCACGTCGAGCCGGGGGAGGCGTTCGGGTTCCTGGGACCCAACGGTGCTGGGAAGACGTCGACCATGCGCATGGTCGGTTGCGTGTCGACGCCCACGAGCGGCGAGCTGCGCATCCTCGGGATGGATCCCGCGGTCGATGGTCCGCGCATCCGGGCGCGGCTGGGCGTCGTGCCGCAGGAGGACAGCCTCGACACCGAGCTCACCGTCTTCGACAACCTGCTGATCTACGGGCGCTACTTCGACTTGCCGCACGCGGAGATCCGTCGTCGTGGTGAGGAGTTGTTGGAGTTCATGCAGCTCACCGAGCGCCGCAACGATCTCGTCGATCCGCTGTCGGGTGGCATGAAGCGCCGTCTGACGATCGGGCGAGCGCTGATCAACCAGCCGGAACTGCTGCTGCTCGACGAGCCGACGACCGGGCTCGATCCGCAGGCGCGTCACCTGCTGTGGGACCGCTTCTACCAACTGAAGCGGACGGGTGTGACCATGGTGCTCACGACGCACTACATGGAAGAGGCCGAGCAGCTCTGCGACCGTCTCGTGATCATGGACGGCGGTCGCATCGTGACCGAGGGTTCGCCGCGTGATCTTGTGGCGCGGCATGCGACGCGCGAAGTCGTCGAGTTGCGGTTCACGACGCCGGAGGAGCGCGATCTTGCCTTGCCGCGTCTCGCAGAGTTCGGCGAGCGCATCGAGGCGCTCACCGACCGCGTGCTGGTGTACACGCACGACGCGGGGAAGGTCGTCGCGCTCGTCACCGACGGCGAGTTGCGTCCGGAGTCCGTGTACGAGCGGCGCGGCACGCTCGAGGACGTCTTCCTGATCCTCACCGGTCGCACACTGGACGACTGACGTGGCGATGCCGCTCGCGCTGCGGGTCGTCGAGAAGGAGTGGGTCGCATGGCGACGCCTCTGGAAGGCGTCGGTGTTCCAAGCGACGATCTCGCCGCTGCTGTTCCTCGCCGCGATGGGGCTCGGCCTCGGCGACCTCGTGAACAAGGGTTCCGGTGGCGTCGATGGTGTCGACTACCTGGTGTTCGTCACACCCGGACTCATGGCGGCGAGCGCCATGATGCAGGCAGCGGGCGAGTCGATGTGGCCGGTGCTCGGCGGCGTGAAGTGGCTGCGCACGTACCACGCCGCGGTGTCGACGCCGGTCAGCGCGGGCGCGGTGTTCGCCGGTCACGTGGTGTGGATCTGCCTGCGCGCGCTGCTCTCCGCGACCGTGTTCCTGATCGTGGCCGCGATCCTCGGCGGCGTGCCGTCGCTCTGGGGAGTGCTCGCGATCCCCGCCGCAGTGCTCGGGGCTTCGGTGTTCGCGGCCGCGCTCAACGGATACGCGGTCACCCAGGAGAGCGACATCCCGTTCGCGGTCATCCTGCGCATCGGGATCTTCCCGCTGTTCCTGTTCTCGGGCACGTTCTTCCCCACCAGCCGTCTGCCCGACTGGCTCGAGCCGGTGTCGTGGTTCTCGCCGCTGTGGCACGCAGTGGAGCTGTGCCGGGCTGCGACCACGGGCAGCTCGCCGTCGGCAGGGTCGGTGGCGGGACACGTCGCGTTCCTCGTCGCGTGCTTGGCCGCCGGGTGCTGGTGGAGCGTGCGCCGCTTCCGTCGGGCGTTGACCACATGATCGCCGCGATCGCGGTGAAGCAGGCCGGGCGGCGTCGGGGTCGAGGCGGCGGCGGGACTGGCAGCGGACGGGCGATGCGGGTCGTCGAGCGCAACACGCTTGCGTACCGACGCATGTGGCTCGCGTTCGTCACCGGTCTGTTCGAGCCGCTGCTCTATCTGCTCTCGATCGGCATCGGTGTCGGTGGGCTGGTGGGGAAGGTGCCGGGACCGGGCGGGCAGCCCATTCCGTACGACCAGTTCGTGGCGCCGGGGTTGATGGCGGCGGCCGCGATGAACGGTGCCGTGCTCGACACCACGTTCAACTTCTTCTTCAAGTTCAAGTACGCACACACCTACGACGCGATGCTGGCGACGCCGCTCGAGGTCGGTGACATAGCGCGCGGTGAGCTCGTGTGGGCGCTGATCCGCGGCGGCGTGTATTCAGCCGTCTTCCTGCTGACGATGGTCATCATGGGGCTGGTCGGGTCGTGGTGGGGGCTGCTCGCGCTGCCCGCCGCGCTGCTGATCTCGTATGCGTTCGCCGGTGCCGGCATCGCCGCGACGACGTTCATGCGGTCGTGGACCGACTTCGACTTCGTGAACCTGGCGCTGATCCCGATGTTCCTGTTCGCGGCGACGTTCTTCCCGCTGTCGCAGTATCCGACTGGCTTGCAGTGGGTCGTGCGCTGCACGCCGCTCTACCAGGGTGTCGCCCTCGAGCGCGGCCTCACCACCGGCCAGCTCACCTGGACCATGCTCGTGAACGTCGTGTACCTCGCGATCCTGGGCACCGTCGGCCTGAGGATCGCCACCCACCGCCTGAAGAGGCTGCTGCAGCCGTGAACGTCGCTCCTCGCAAACCGGCGTCATGTGGGCGGAACTATTCCGCCGAGATGACGCCGGTTCGTAGGGCGCGGGCCCGCTGGAGGTCGAGAGCGAGCCGGTGCCCTCCGTTGCGGAGATCGTTGGCCGTCGCGGTGATGGGTAGCCAGCCGAGTGCGACGATCGCATTTCGGCGCGCGCTGTCGCGAACGAGCGCATCCTTCGACACGTGGTGTGCATAGCTGTCGTACTCGATGGCGATCTTGAGGTCGGGATATGCGAAGTCGACGCGGGCAACGAGGTGTCCCCACTGGTCACGGATCTCGTGCTGCGGCGCTGGCGCCGGAAGGCCGTGCTCGGCGAGCAGTCGCATCACGAGTCGTTCGGCGTCGCTCTCGGTGAGCGCTTCCTCGGTGGTGCGACGTTGCAACGCTTCTCTGAGATTGACGGTGCCGACGCGTCCTCGCCGAGCCAGTCGATCGAGGGTCGTGGCGAGCTCGCCGAACGTCGTGAGGCGGCGTCGGAGTGCGTTCTCGATGGCGAGATCCAGCGTTCGTGGACCCACGAAGCCGGCGAGATCGAAGATCGTCCTTGCGAGTGTGGTCACCGGGATGCCGTGCCGTAGTGTCCCATCGATGTCGGACAGCGCACGCGTCTCGTGCACCACCAGGCCCGGCTCCTGGCTGCGTTGCCAACGTCGGCAGGTGATCTCGACCACCTCGGTGGACCGCCCAGGGAGCTCCCAGAGCTCGGCCGCACTCCGATGGGACGCGAGCGCTTCGTCTCCGGCGGCCAGACACGCAGCGAGCATGCGTCCACGCAAGGAGAGCGGTGTCCCCACGAGCCGATACACGCCGTCGTGAACCGCAGTCCAGCGTCCCGCCGCGAGGCGATGCTTGCGCACGTTGGCGTTGACGCGAAGTTCCCGGAGGTGACGAATCGAGAAGACGCCGTGCTGCTGCTCGGCGAGACGCTGGACCAGCCCGTCCGGAGTGAGATCCACGATCCATCAGACGCTCGGGACCTCGGCGCATCACGCCCACCGCCAACTGGCGTCATTTCGGCGGAATAGTTCCGCTCCCATGACGCCGGTTCGTCGTGTCAGGCGACGACTCTCGGCGCGTAGCTCGGGCGCTGGGCTTCGAAGGCGTCGATCTCGTCGGTGTGGCGGAGGGTGAGGCCGATGTCGTCGAGGCCTTCGAGCAGTCGGTAGTGGTGGAAGTCGGTGAGGTCGAACGGCTCGTCGAGGTCGATGGCGGGGACGGCGACGCGCCGGTCGACGACGTCGATGACGATCTCGATGGTGGGATCGTCCTCGACCGCGCGCATGATCTTCGTGACGACATCAGCCGGCAGCTCGACCGGCAGCAGCCCGATCTTCAGGCAGTTGTTGCGGAAGATGTCGGCGAACCGGGGCGAGATCACGGCCCGGAACCCGTAGTCCTCGAGCGCCCACGGCGCGTGCTCCCGCGACGACCCGGTGCCGAAGTTCGGTCCCGCCACCAGGATCTGCGCGCCCTCGAACTGCTCCTGGTTGAGCACGAAGTCGGAGCTCTCGCGCCACTCCGAGAAGAGCCCCTCGCCGAACCCGGTGCGCTCGACCCGCTTCAGCCAGTCGCTCGGGATGATCTGGTCGGTGTCGACGTCGCTGCGGTCGAGCGGGACGGCTCGAGCCACGATCTCACGTACTGGTTCGATCGGCATGACAGCTCCTCAGTCGAGGTCGTCGGGGGTGGCGAAGTGGCCGGCGATCGCAGTGGCGACCGCGACCTCGGGCGACACGAGATGCGTGCGCCCACCCTTCCCCTGACGGCCTTCGAAGTTGCGGTTCGACGTCGACGCGCACCGCTCGCCCGGTGACAGCTTGTCGGGGTTCATCGCCAGGCACATCGAGCACCCGGCCTCCCGCCAGTCGAACCCGGCGGCGAGGAACACCTCGTGCAGCCCCTCGGCCTCCGCCTGTGCCTTCACCTTCATCGACCCCGGCACCACCAGGGTGCGCACGCCCTCGCGCACCCGACGGCCGGCGGCGATCGCGGCCGCGGCGCGCAGGTCTTCGATGCGCGAGTTCGTGCACGAGCCGATGAACACGGTGTCGACGGCGATCTCGCGCATCGGCGTGCCGGCCTTCAATCCCATGTAGCCCAGCGCCCGCTGCGCGCTGTCGCGCGCGTCGGGGTCGGCGAAGGAGTCGGGCGACGGCACCGCCTCGTCGATGAACACCGACTGCGCGGGATTGGTGCCCCACGTGACCGACGGCCGGAGCGCGGCGGCGTCGAGCGCCACCTCCTTGTCGAACGCGGCGGCGTCGTCGGTGACCAGCGACCGCCAATCGTCGAGTGCACGCTCCCAGGCCGCACCCGACGGCGCGAACTCGCGCCCCTCGAGGTAGGCGAACGTCGTGTCGTCGGGCGCAACCAGTCCCGCACGCGCACCCGCTTCGATCGACATGTTGCACACCGTCATGCGGCCTTCCATCGACAGCCCACGGATGGCGGAGCCGCGGTACTCGATGATCGAGCCGATGCCGCCGCCGGTGCCGATGCGGTTGATGATCGCCAGCACGATGTCCTTGGCGGTGACACCACGAGGCAGTTCACCGTCGACGGTCACCGCCATGGTGCCGGGGTGAGCCTGCGGCAACGTCTGCGTGGCGAGCACGTGCTCGACCTCGCTGGTGCCGATGCCGAAGGCCAGCGCGCCGAACGCGCCGTGCGTGGAGGTGTGGCTGTCGCCGCACACGATCGTCATGCCCGGCTGCGTGAGCCCGAGCTCGGGTCCGATCACGTGCACGATGCCCTGGCCGGGCGCGCCCATCGGATACAGGCGGATGCCGAACTCGGCGCAATTGGCGGCCAACACCTCCATCTGCTTGGCGGAGATCGGATCGGCGACCGGCTGGTCGATGTTCGCAGTCGGGACGTTGTGGTCCATCGTGGCCACGGTGAGGTCGGGCCGGCGTACGGTGCGCCCGGCCATGCGCAGCCCGTCGAAGGCCTGCGGCGACGTGACCTCGTGGACGAGGTGGAGATCGATGTAGAGGAGGTCGGGTTCGCCTTCGTCGCGGTGGACGACGTGACGTTCCCACACCTTCTCACTCAGAGTGGAGGCGCTGAGCGTGCTGACCATCATCTGATTCTGCCAGGCGCGTGCTGAACTGCTCGTATGACTTCGCCCGACCTTCGCATGGGTACCGCGCGGGGCCGGTGGGTGATCGCGGCGGCGGTGCTCGGTTCGGGGGTTGCGTTCCTCGACGGCACGGTGGTGAACGCCGCGCTGCCCGCCATCGGCCGCGATCTCCATGCCAACCTCGGCGATCTGCAGTGGGTCCTCACCGGCTACCTGCTGACACTCGGCTCGCTGCTCGTGCTCGGCGGGTCGTTGGGCGACCGCTACGGCCGGCGCCGCATCTTCCAGATCGGCCTCGTGGGTTTCGCGTTGACGTCGCTCCTGTGCGCGATCGCGCCCGACACTGGCACCCTCATCGCGGCGCGCTGCGTGCAAGGCGTCGCCGCCGCGCTGCTCGTGCCGAACAGCCTGGCGATGGTCTCGGCCTCGTTCCGCGCCACGGAACGGGCGCGCGCGATCGGCGCCTGGTCGGGACTCGGCGGCGTCGCCACCGCGGTCGGACCGTTTCTCGGGGGTTGGCTGATCGACTCGGTGTCGTGGAGGTGGGTGTTCGTGATCAACCTCCCGATCGCGGCCGCCGCGTTCACGATCGCGGCGCGGCACGTGCCGGAGTCGCGTGACGAAGACGCGCCGCCCCACCTCGATCTCCTCGGCAGCGTGCTGCTCACCGTCGGACTCGCCGGTCTCGTGTACGCCCTGATCGAAGGTCCTGGGAACGGGTGGTCGACCGCGGCCATCGCGTTCGGTGTGCTCGGCGTGGCGTTGCTGGTCGCGTTCTTGGTGGTCGAAGCGCGCCGCGCGCATCCGATGGTGCCGCTGTCGATCTTCCGCTCGGAGCAGTTCTCCGGCGCCAACGCCGTGACCTTCGCGGTGTATGCCGCGCTCAGCGCGGTCACCTTCCTTCTGGTCGTCCACTTGCAGACCGACCTCGGGTATTCGGCGCTCGAGGCCGGCGCGTCGCTGCTCCCACTCACCGCCTGCATGTTGTTGCTGTCGGCGCGGGCCGGCGCGCTGGCACAACGCATCGGACCACGCCTGCCCATGACCATCGGGCCGCTCGTCGTCGCGGCGGGA